>Ga0307512_10002627_pt1 | contig 22251 bp, 27 predicted proteins | sample 14_EM_MG_FD_200267 | JGI IMG/M metagenome (GOLD analysis project Ga0307512, IMG submission 200267) | Populus trichocarpa ectomycorrhiza microbial communities from riparian zone in the Pacific Northwest, United States - 14_EM | ecosystem: Host-associated > Plants > Roots > Unclassified | place...
TTGATGCATCTGATTCTGACATTGACCGATTGTGTACATGCTGTTTGCTATGATGGTGACGGACCACGACTCTTTTGAATAGTGTGCCTTTGATAGGGGCGGAGGGCCGTCGGCCGGTCTTATGGGGGTACTGTGCCCGAAATATTATTGGTCACGGTGAGGCATCAGCAAAACGTTCCCCCTTCCAAGTACGTAGCGCTACCCGACTGCTCAGCAAAGTTCTACTCAGTTTTTCGTCAAAAAGGCCCCTTCAGGGTCTCTATTGTAGCGGTGAGGTCGGTGAACGTTGGTGCTGCTGTGTAAGTACTTTATATCGGATAACGGTTACGTTAGCGGGATATCCTCCTACCGTAAACCCCCTGCCAAACTTAAAGCTCAACAATCGGTCAGGTCCCCAGTTGACCCCAAACCTTGGCCTGATAATCAAGAATGACCGGGAAAAGATCCCAGAACCCGATATCAGGCCAGTACGTAGGAGTGAAATGAAGCTGCACGTTTTCCGACGCCTGCAGAGCAACTCATGAGCCACATGACAGTCCCTGGAAACCACGTCCATACCTGCCACATCAAGAAGTCGCTGAGTCGTTTCACACCGCTTGATCGTATCAGAATATCTAGGGGAGGGGAACCAGCGAGGCTCGTCATCATGTGTTTCTCGATATCCTCTTCAGTGATTCTAGTGCGCTCAATCAAACATGAGAAATCGATGACGGACAGGAAGGCACATACGGATTTTCTGTGTCGTCTAGGCCGCCCGCCACCTTTTCCTGCACGGCAGATTGTACCGCTGTAGCTATCTCGTCCCTCGACGTATAAGGCATACAGAGATTAAGTATAGACCTTCCAAGAAAATTCGTCATCAGAATGAGGAGGGGGGAAGGATCCGAGGCGACCTACTTGTCATTGTTCTTAGTCATCTCCTGAGCGATACGGACGCTCTTCTGCACGTTCTCTGGTAACATTTCAATCTTCCCTAATACATTCAACCTCACACCATACTGGTTCAGCATTTCGCTAAACCCACGTACACGTCAGAACCGAAAAAGACACGGGGTTACTCAAGACCTACCCGTGCTCGGAGAGTTCTAACAGCTTGGACTCCGCAAGCTCCATCAATGCATCCACTTCTTCCTCGCTCCTCTTGAAGTTCTCTATCGAGAAGGCGAACACCGTGACGCACTTCACTCCCAGTCGTAAACATATTTCCAATATCTGCACCACCGTGCAAAACACAGGATGAAAGCCAGACTTAAAAAATGAAATCAGAACGAAACAGATCATGGAACGAACCTGTCGAAGCGCGTAAAACCCATCCGTGTGGCCCTGCTTTATCGCCATATTTCGCAGCCGAGCATACCGCCTGTTTCCGTCCATGACGAACCCGATATGTTGAGGCACAGGACCAGCCGCGAGAACTCTAATTAGTCCCCGCCGAAATAACGACGATAGCGAATCATAGGCGGAATTGAGGAGAGTGATCATCTAGTAAAAGATATTGAGATGAGGTCGGAGGTTGCGGTCGATCGCTGCGTGGTTGTACCACGTCATATCACCGATGTGGGGATTACCATATTCGAATTCCCACGATCGCTCACATCTCGCGGCGCTTACGATTACTGGTCATTGTCATCAGGGGGTCCGCCCGCCGGATTTTCGGTCAAGTGTCATCAGTCAGGAGGTCCACCGCTGGGGTTGACTTCGGGTCATTATTTCTTTTTTCGGTCAGTGACACCGCCTGGGCCATTTCGGTGTCACCATCCTGGGGACTGCCGTCCGGGCTAGGCTGTCACCGTCATCCGGCCCACTGCCGCTGTCATTGGCTCTAATTTTTTGTCATAGACCAACCCCCCGCCGGGTTGGTGGAATGGTGCAGTACTTACACCGGGGACAACAAAGTATTTACTCGTTGAAGAAATCTTGAGTTAATTATGAAGTTTGAATAACTACCCGCAACGCTAGGTAATATTATATCCGTCGTAGAAGGGCCCAATTAGCCGAGGTCTACTATCCAATATCTGATTCTGCGTCATGTACACGAAAGAAACTGGGGGATCAGGCACTGAGGCGACACCAGCATGTGGTAGGGTTAAAGTAGGTGGGATTATCCCTCATGGTTTGGAAGGTTGACCGGGTTTCGAGCGAAACTGCCGAGGCGCCGTGATTCTAGATGCGCGGTCTGGAGGCGATATCCACGACCCGATGCAACAGCCGGGGTCCTAGCAGTTACCTTGAATGGCTCCGGATAGTCGTCCAGACTCGTGTGTACATGGTGTACCCTTACGGATAGTCACCCAATAATTATTCAAAGGATAGAACGAGTGAAGAAACGTTAAAGTAGAATCATACGTTAGCCGATGGAAGCAACTCCCGCCTATATTATCACCATAATTTCAAGGGTTTTCCATCCGCCTTTATCTCGAAAGAACTAATTCAAACTTCAATATAGAATGGTAATTTCTTTAGCAGACAAACACCTCATCGTCCGTGGTGATCAAATTCCCAGTTTATGCTAGCGACGAAAGGATCCAAATACCCCAAGAGTGCATTCTAGTGTCCACAAATGCCAAACCATACACCACAAAGATTCATGTACACCCAGGGCGTCGTAGGTACCGCAAATGTCCTATGATCGCTGCCACCTCACAAACCCTCCATTTTTTACAACGTAGCCAATATTTCTTTGGCTACGTTGGAAACCTTTCGCTTCTCCGTGGTTAAATCCGCTGCTGACTGACCAGGCTTTGGGGCAAAGGATAGCTTCTCAACCCCTTCAAGCGCCGATCTAGCCTGTGCGGTCTCTTCCACCGGCAGCGGAGTATTGAACTGCTTGGCGGCGTAAAGCATATTTCCGAGAGCAACTAACGCTCTGTATACTGCCTCGGCGTCGTTCAACCGTTCGGCGATGACCTAAGCGGTTTTATTAGCTAGAATCGTAGGAATAGAAGAGGGGAGGACCACACGCACCTTCAACGTCGAACCGAAAACCAAGGATCGCAGAGAGGACTCAGGCGACGCATTCAGTGCCAAACAAGAGAAACTACAGCTGAGGTCATCTTGCTGTACAACGTAACTGGTGCAAACAGACGTACTTCAGCAGAAGGGTCGAACCAACTATCCTCTGAGGTGATGTAAACAACTCATTTGGGAGAGGCTCTGCGAGCGCGAAGATCTGTTCATAGCGACGGTGAGTTGTCGCTGGAGACAAGCTCCCCATTCTCAGCTGACGAAGAAGCGGTACAAATACCTTCAAGGCCCAGTTGATGTTCTCGAATTTCGTGTTCTCTTGGAGTGCATTCGCGATGGTCCTAAGGAGTAGTAGAATGTTCCTCTCCTTTGGTTTGGTCATCGGCGGAGTCCAATGCTCGTCCCAGTCTGATGCCCTCAGAAGAGCATCCATGAACCTATCGCCAAGTCCAGCATTCGAACGTAGCGATTGCGGGGCAAAAGCCACGATCAGACGGGCGAGGTCGATTACTTGATAATGAATGGATTGAGATATTACGTGATAGGGAAAAAAAAACTACGCACAAGGGAAGCGGTGGATAGCTGGCCACCTGTCCAAAACCTGAATCAACGCCTCGATATGCTGCTCGTTCGGTACAGTTTGCCCCGGGTTCCTCCCCCCTCCAGTTACCGCCGCAAGATAATCGAACATCTGCGTGAAAAGGGCCACTTCTTCCGGATGTAGAGCCAATGTAGAAGTCGACTGGTTCCTCAAATCATCAATTCCGATAAGCAACCAAGGTACGCGGGACGGGGCACGTACGATCTCTGTCCGGACCTCATTGTTCAGCTCTGTCAACTTAGCCCGCATTGCACGAATATTGCATTGCTTGAAGGTGATTGGCGTTCTCTAAATTCAAAGGGTTTGAGCTGGTCTTCGTCTGGAGCGAGTGTTCAAGCGTACATGGGGGATGACATTGCTCGAGCTTTGGGTTGGTGGAGCAGGGCTGGAGGGTGCAGGCGTGAGTCCGGGAGAAGGGGTAGGCTGGTATCGATTAGCCCCCGTGAGCGGGTCCGAGTACCCGCCCTGAGTAGGACCGGGTGGTACAGGTGATGGTTGGTACCTGGACCCTCCAGTAAAGGGGTCGCCTCCCCCAGTTTGCGACGGGATCGAGGTGTTCGTGGTGGGTTGGTATCGTGACGCCCCAGTGAAAGGATCACCGGCGGTATTCGAGCTCGGCACACTGCCACTGCCTGGCTGGTATCGTGACGCGCCTTCATAATTGTGGGGAACGTTAGGAACACCTCAGAATATGTCCGTAGATGAATCAGTACCTGTGTACGGGTCGTTGTATTGGCCCCCGCCTCCGCCGAGGGAAACACCGGCAGCATTCTTCTCGATGAACCTGACTACTTCGTCCAGATAAGACAACGGCAGTTCGTTGGCCTGCAAGAACCGTTGGGCGGCGGTCCATGGGTTCTCTAAAACTAACCTCAGAGGGAGCCGTCGAGCAATGTGCATAACTGTACCGCACCTGAGGCGTTGTATGGGAGTTTCAACGGTGGAACACCATCCTGCACATCCACGTCGAACACGTAATCCCACTCCTTGCCTTGATACAGTTGCTTCCTTCCCGACCCGACGGCATCTACGACAACTCCGACCTTGGTCCACTGGTTCAAAGCGGCATCCCACTGTATTCCATGTTCAGTTCACTTCAATGATTGGATGGAGTAAAGGTTCTACCTGGTGTGCTTCGACAGCATCCCCGTTCTTGACCATCTTTGTCTCGCCAGGTTTCCGGCCTATTTCCCTGGTTAGGGACGAATATGAAGGTCCAAAGAACCTCGAAGCACTCACCTGGAACGCTGAGAGCCTCGAGTCCAGGGAGGTCAGACTTTTTCACATCGCCGACTTGTTGAGAAGGCAAGGCTTGGTTAGAAACCTGCTCATCATAGAGCTTCAAGTCCGCCTCTGGTAACCAACGTTCCTCCGCGACACTGAAGACTCGGACCACGTGATCGCTGCAACCGCTCACGATGTCTCCGTTAGGAAGGGAGGAAATCGTCCAGACGGAGATTGCAGGATGGATAATAGTTTGGATACAGTCGCCGTCTGTGTATGTAGATCAGAATCAGAGTCACGAACGAAGAGAAGGCTTGAAAAAAAGATGCCCGCACCTCGCCAAACGCGTACGGACCGGTCTTCTCCGCAAGAAACAATATCACCGTTGGGTAAAATGGAAAGTCCGTAGATGAAAGAGGTATGTCCAGACAAGGAATAGACAAGATCTCCTTCTAATGTCCAGACATGTATCTCGCTACGTCAATTAGTGGATTTAATGCAGGGATAGGTCGCAATGAACTTGCCTATCGTTGGCGCAAGACGCAAACCCGATATCGGTCACTAAGGCAATGCCACGGACCGCATCCGTGTGTCCAGTAAACGTCCTTATAGCCTTTTGTTGCCTCCAGAGCTTGATCGTTTTATCCGCAGAGCCTGTAGTTCAGATATCAGTCAGGCGAGGGTAGGCAAAATGCTAATCATCCTGACCGGTGATAAACTCTTCCCCATCGATGGCCACAACAGTCAAGACCGATTGGGTGTGACCTCTTAAGTCGAACGCCAACTTGAAGTCCTTCCACACCCTAGCTGTACTGTGGAGTTCGTATTAAGTAACTTCAACCGATACCTTCCTTCCAATGACGTACCTATCCCATGACCCGGAGATGATAGTTCCATCGGAGGCGGTGTGCAAGGCGCAGACGTTGTGTTCGTGACCGATCAATGTATACACCGGCTCTTCTTGTAGGGAATCCAATCGATAGACGTTGATAACCATATCTTGACCAGCCGTGACCGCATAGCCTAAATCCATCCCAGATCAATCAGAAGAACGTAAAAATTCCCGCCTCCGCCTCGGTTTTCCGCCACAAGGATCAGCGGAGGGACGAGCAACACACCTTTTGGAGCATCCGGGGTCGGTGGTATGAGCGTGACGGCGTTCACATACCCCGAACCAGGTTTGAAAGTCCTCTGGTGCTCAAACGGTGCGGACGGGTTGGGTTTCTGCCACAAGATCGCGGTGGAATCTCGAGATGCGGAAAGTATCAGATCATCGGTGGGAGATGCGAGCGCGCGGACCTGTTCCGTTGCACCGAGAGGTATCCGGTCAACGCGGGCAAACGATATGAAGAACGAGACATACGTCTGAGGAGTGTAAAGTCAAAGATGCCGACAGTTTGTAAGGCATTGGAGGTCGAGAGATGGCGGTGGCTGGCGGGGGAGTCGTAAGCCCAGTCTATACTTATCTGGGACTGTAACAACGCCTATTATTTAAAAACTTCGCGGTCAGTCTCATTTCAGAAAGAGCGGGAGTGTGTGATTCTTCTGTCTACATTGGAGGATGTACACCACTCTAACGAGCCCCACGATCTTGGAAACACGAGCGAAAGCAGGGTAGATACGGAGGTGTAAAACTATGCCATGCACCATTAATTCATCTACTGCGAGGGCCCCAACTCGCTATCGCCAAACCACGAACAAGATCCAGCAACAATCAAGCGCGTCGAGGGTGAGAGGAAGGAAAACTGTCTTGGAATTTCTTGGGACCGCGTCGCTTTAGGGCAGGGTCAAGATAACTTGGCGTTGTAAATCAGTTTGGGGAGTGGGCCGGTGCTTTCCGCATTGCCTCTGTGTTTAAAACGCCCGGCGCGCCATCTCTTTCATTACGCTCAAGAACTGGCTTCGCTTGCGCTGGACACGGCGGCGACCGTGCATTCCAAAAAGCCTAGATTCTTACGCCCCGTATAATACCCAGTTATACCAACGACAATGAGCCGAGTCGCGAACAGGACAGCGCGGGTGCCTTCGCTTACCGCTGTGTTCCCATTGGTTTCCAAGTTCTGCAATGTCGCGGCGGGACTATTTCCTGGTGCCTCCAAAGCTGTCCTTTACTTCATAGGCCTCCTCGTCCTCGTTAACCTCAATTCGTTCCCGTTCACCTGGCATTGTGAGTCGCCACCTTCACACCCGCCTTCGACACGTTGATAGCTGAATTGTTTTACGACACAGATAAGATTTTCAGACACGTCTGGAACATCAGGATAAGATTCCTGTTCTACAGGCTTAGCTTGCTCGGGAAGTCGAAGGAGACCAGGAAGGAGCTTGAGAGTGCGTGGCTAGATAGGCTGATTCCAATTGGCTCAGGTGCGAATTCACCCGATTTTGTATCTTCAAAAGAATACCTCTAATCTGTTTACCTTAGAACCCTGGGGTTGCGGCACAGTCATAAAGAAGTTTGCGGGTCCCGACGAATCGGATTACAACCTGCACCTCAGCAACTCTTCCTACCCAAAGGTATACCCGCGACACGATCATTCCTCCTTATCCGCCATGGTTTCTGAACGAGCGTTCGTCCGATAGGTTATCGATGAGGCTCGCATGATCGCCGCTATAGTCACCTTTCCAAACTTCTACCGTGCTGGTGAGATACCGTCCAAAGCAGATTTCGATCATTAACCTTCGACAACGCTGACCACACGACATTTGAAAATAAACAGGTGGGTGGACAGCCCTGGGGGGAACTCACTTCTCTTTCTACCGCGAGATACCAATATTCTCGAACTACGAAATTCGTACCAATGTCGCCTCTTGGGATGACAAGTGGGTAAGTGTCCTAAATAGCCATTCTCATTCGTTGGCATTGGTTTTGGCGTTGACTCTCCGTCCCGACAGCTTTATATCATCCATCGCTTCGTGAGCCGTCCGAAAAAGAGAAAGGGCCGAGCTGGGACCAAGGATAGAGAGAACCAACCACGAGAACCATATTCCAACTCTGCCCCGGCACCCATTTTACACACTCCCGCCATCGGCACGAACACTCCATCTTCCAGCCAATCTATGATCTCCCCGGCCACTATGGAGATAATCGCCACCGCCAGATTATGTTCCGAGGAACTAGACGGCGCGACGCTCAACTGCGTCGCCATCTCCGAAACCTGCTTCAAGATCGGTCGCATCACGGTCCCGCCTTCGATTGCGTTGGTTATGAACGGGATTACCCAATCCTCTTCCGGTACCCCTTACTCCCATGAAAACCCTCCCCCGTATTGGGATAAGGTTAAGGAGTTGACGAGCGATCCAAAGGTTATCCGAGATTTCCTCAGTGGGGGCTGGCGCGATGTTCCCCATGCTGAACGTTGGTGGGAGCATGCTTTGACTGGTCCTATTGAGCGAACCAGGAAGACGAACTTAGAACTTCTTGACGGCCTTCGTCGAAGCATGGAGGGTGCCAAGGCCGTGTACTAAACGATGTTCGTAGCATTTTCATTCTGTCTTTCTGGATGGATGGTAGTGCATTCGATTATATCGATGTCTATAATACTACATGAGCTTCCTTATCAGTTTCCAGGACTTTAACAAAAATGCATTTCCCGTTGGGATTGTTAATTCGGTCAGAGATACAGTACAAGGCGAGACACAGCAGAAGACTTTGATATCCGTTGGCGACAAGAAAGAGACAGCAACAGCAGAAATGAGCAAGAGAACAACAAGCACAGCACGACATAGCACAGGTTAGCCAGAGTCCAATCAATCGCCCAGATCCATAGCATCCCCAAGAGAGATCTTCACTCTTTTTGCACTTGCGCTCTGCTCTTCGCGGCTCTTCCGCTTTGGCCTCGTGTCAACATTGACGACCAGTTGAGTTTCCGGTTGGGTTTGGCTTCGACCACCGTTAGTGTTCACCGCATTACCAGCGCTTCTAGCCCTATCGTGAAGTGTGAGCACCGCACAACAATTTTCAGAGTCGACTGACGGTCTTTCGTCCGATCCATCCTGCAGGAAACGCGACATTTGCACTTTAGGGTTCACCGGGCCGGCAATAACAGTTCATTCGAACGTACCAAATTACCCAATCGCTCCAACCGCATTGCGATGTCCCGCTCGGGATCGAAATATTCCTTGTATTTCCGTGACTTCTTGATCCCCACAACAAACTTGTACTTGGCGCCCGCCTTGGCACGCGGACGCCTTCGTTTACCTGTTACCGGCTTTTGAGTCTCCACCAGCCCCAGTTCGTCGGTAGCCGTTTCCACTTGTACGACGAAGCCTCCACTAGCGGGTTAGTAAACGTACTTTGGACCTGCAAAAGGGCCCACCCTCGGTCTGCAGCCGCCTGAACAGCTGCGTTGCAACTTCGGACGGGCATCCAATCCTCCTCGTGAATTCCAGATGATCGTTGAAGGATTTCATCTCCTCAGCAATCTTTATGGCACGCCTGTGTGCCAGTGCCTCGGGGTCAGCAAAACGTCTACGGGTTGTAGTCCATCCCACACCTAAAAATTGCGAAGTCTTTAAAGTCCGAGATGAGGACTAGGTGCTGATCGCGCATCACGATCAGGTTCCAGTTCTCGTCGGAGCGGATCCTACAATCAAAGCATTGATAGCTGTTGGGGATGCGCTTATCTCGTGCACCGTGGTATCTATGGGAGGAATGTTTGTGCGATATTGAGAGAAGAAGATTACTTCACAAACCCCATACACCTAGGAGAATATCGTAAGGTCGACAGTTCATGATACGTCAGAAGTCCTTACCAGGCATGATACCAACGCCCACAGCAATCGCACCAGCAGGAATCCGCATCGTCACGCTGCAAATCCCAGTTAGGCCGGGTCGAAAGTGTAAGAAGAGACGCACGTCAACTTCACAACAGCACTCCAACCCACGATCCGGAACGACCGGATCCATTTTCATTGGCTGGTCTTCGGTGAACGATTCAATCGACTCTTCGCGAGGTAGGCTCTGCTTCTGAGTTTCGAGGTCTGTGGGATTGGGTGAGGTCACTCAACTCTAATGCGGAAGACAGACGAACCCAACATTTCCGACTCTATAATTTGGCTACTCGGAGGCAAACTATCAAACATGTTTCTGAGAATCTGAGTTTCAACCCCACGGCTGACGCCTGCAAGGGCAGAGGCCTGAGTCATGAGGACTGGGTCTGACTCCTCAATTCCCCCGTCATTCATTGGTTGAGTCGGAGGCAGGGGCTGCGTCTTTTCGATACCAACCCCATGGGATGATAAAGCCTGGAAAAACGTCACAGCGATCGGTTGCGATTGAAGCAAGGTACACACCAGTTCACGAACGTCCGTTACACACTTCTCAACATGACCAGCATCAATGATTCTCTCCTTGGAGATCGCTCCCTGGTCTGATTTGCCAACGGCCATGCTCGCGTCCGTCGGGTTGGCAACGATATTTCCCTCATCATCCATAACACCTAGAGGTACTTCGAGATCGACCACCTCATTGGTGATCTCTGCATCTGACGAAGGATCCGCATCGAATACCACTTTCCTCGTTTCGGCATCCCTGATCTGCGCCTCGGTTTGTTTCTTACGGAGCTCGGACTCTTGGAGGGGCGTGAGAAAAGAGGGGATTCCTGGTCCACGAACCGTTCCCAAATACTCCCCTTTGTTGTTGTCGGAATTCGGCAGGAAGCTGGCGATTGATGCGACTTGGACCTCGACGCTATCGCAGGAGGATTTCCAATACAGGGGATTGAAGAACGACTATGCAGACTCACGAGTGCCAACCCGTTTCGAGCCTCCCGACATCCGTCCGCTCGGGGACCTCTGTCTTATCGTGGGTTGTAAAATACCACCTATCTTTATCTGCGTCTCCTTTCCTGAAATGGGGAGGCTCGTAATCATCTGGAGTATGGTCATAGTAAAACAACTTGAAGGCCGCAAAACGACGCTCTGCATTCAGAATCAGCGGCTGTTGGCAAGAGACAGGGGAAAAGCTCCGAACTTGGAAGCTCATCCATTTGACTTGCTGCGTGAATCAACCGCCTGGCAAGAGACTAGAAGATAATAATCAGCCGGCATCTCGATTTACACCATTTCACACACTCTAAGACTTTTCTTGACTTCTCCGAGCGTCGGGGGTCTGGGGGACTTGGTTGTGGCATTATCACCATCATTGAGCGACATATTCATGAGATCTTCTCCAAGACTCATCACCGGAACCTTGACGCCGGTTCCAGGGACCTCGAAATACTGAAAAAACTATCAGCAGGGTCTGGTGCCGTGCCGCTCGACTCACACTAAAGTTGAACGTATATGATTCCACCACACTAGAAGCACATATGTGAGCAGGAACCTGATTATATGCGCTGAAACCCAACTTGTTCGGGTCATTGTTATCCTAACTGTGATCAACCGAGGATTCATAACTCCTTGGGATTGACAACTTACAAGATAAATCGCGAACACGAAACTCTTGAGGTACTGGCGTTCCAAAACATCGAATATACCGCGTTCCTGAAGGAATGTCAGGAGAGTGAGAGAATGGGTCACAGGCCAGTACCAAGCAGTTCAGCAACTGATCCGCCTCGTCTGTGAATCCCCGCTTAATAGTCATAATCTTGAAACTGCTGATGGTCTGTTTCGGGGTCGCTGGAGAAGCGAATGAACTACTTTGCGAACGCTCGTTGGATAAACCCGGAGCACTCGAAGAGGTCAGATAACCTTAGGCGTATCATTGGGTCTAATGAGCGTTTTGTGGGTTGGGGAGCAGGACGCACTTTCACTGAAGTTGTCTTCAGGAAGCAGGTCTCTACACCGTGTGTGAGACAAAGAAAGATCCAGGTCAGTAAATCAGATCACCTCAGGTACATGATACACCCGAGCCCGGCTTGTAACAGAGTCTGCACGGTTTGTAGACTCTGCTGCGCCGTGAGCGTTGCCTTGGTGGGAGATTTAGCATCGATCAAATCTCCTTCGCGAGTTCATCAATACCTGTAGACGCGTTGCCGACGATCTTATGGCTTGTGCTTGCATCTCTAGATACGAGTCACTGTGAAGATGGGGGTTGTGGGGAGAAAGAGGATAAGGAATGCGTCTGGGAGTCGACCCCGAAATATGTCGGAGTTTGAAAACCGATGATCTCAACGGGAGCACATCGCGGTTTCACGTGACCACAAATTATTGGCAGCTAAAATCTTGTCGCCCAGTCCCTCGAAATGTCGACCAACTTTGACCGACGACGGATAAATGGCCCGGAGGAAAGTTTTTCGCCGGTATTTGTTGATGACGACGAGGATGAGGCGAAATGGCGCCCCGGAAAACCCAGGCAATCAAGGCAGCCTCACGATATACGACCAATCTGTAAGCCATCTGCGTCTTGGTGGTCTGACCGTCCCTCTAACCTGATAACCACAGTTCTTCAACCCGGTTTGATAAGCCAAGCAAATGGCTCGGCTTATATTGAAACCGAGCGGACAAAGATTGCATGTGCGGTGTACGTGCAAAGCGCTACTGTCCTTCAGCTGGGACGACAAACTAAATGGCGTAGTGCAGGTATGGTCCTCGCCAGTCGAAAAGCACAGGTTACAGTGAACGTGGCCGCCTCAACGTGCAAGTGAAGTTTGCTCCGTTTTCCTGCCACAAGCGTCGTGCACCAATACGAGTACGTCTCCTCGGCTCACTCACGCAATTACCTTTCGTGATCCCCCGCGACCCAGGATGCGGAGGATCGTTCGATAGCAGTCCTCATCCACCAATCTCTCGTCCCAAGTGTTCGCCTCGAACTGTTCCCCAAATCCACCATCGACGTTTTCCTAACTATCATCGAGAACGATGGGATCGATTCATGTGTGGCAACAGGAACTGTTGCAGCCAGTACAGCTCTTGCAGACGCGGGTATCGAGATGCTAGGCCTTGTCATGTCCTGTGCAGCAGTAAGCCCCAACTCGAGTCCCGCTCACAGGCTTATGGATCCCGTTGAAAATGTAGACATTAATGGGCAAAGAGATCTGGCTCGATCCCAATCACGAAGAGGCCACCACAGGTGCAAGCACACTGGTATTGGCTTGTATACCTGCTCTAAACGTAGTGACGAACGTCTGGCAAAATGGGACTATGTCTCCAAAGCAAGGACTTGAGGTCAGTTCTACAAATTATGGATGACGTTTCCTAAATTTTGAGACCAACAGTGCATGGCGGCTTGCCAAGAGCGATGTGCAACAATACATTCAATCGTCGCCCAGTCTCTCGTCTCGAACTTTGCGCCCGAGTAAATGGTCCCCAGTACGTGGATACCAGAAAATTGCGCTCGCAAGGCGAGATGGGCAAAAATTACATGTACATTATGTCAACCGCGATGGAAATAGAAAGCCTCCTTGTTCCACATTCCCCAGCAAACATGACAGAAACCGGCACAGATATGAGATCGATAGCAACGCGTGGTACCATACAATAGCAACAGGTCTACAGAACGGTATAAAATAGCTACCTACATAGATATGACAAAAAGGATGGGTGACAAATAAGTTACCTCTTCACCTGTCTAAAAATTATGCAGAGTCAACATGAGCAAAAGGCAAGCCATAAGTGGATTTCCAATGTGATGTCGCTGAATCCTCGAGAAGTTTCAGACCCCCAAGGAGATCACTCCTGGGGTTTGTCTAGGCGGGTGCAAGTCGGTGCCCTTGGATGCACCTGTACTAGGTCCCGTATGCACGGTCGAATAATGATGGTGTGACACCCTCCTAGCGGGAGGTAATGGTCTCACCCAATACTTGATCAGCCCTCCTTTGTTCGCAGTCACCACTGCATTCGAGATAAACTTTATATCAGTCAGAAGCTCTGCGTCAAATGACTTGACAAGAACGGGCTGGACGACCGCCACTGCGTTTCGTGATGGCGATGGATGGTAGCGCGGAAGCGGTGGAAGTTTGCCGTCGGCGAGTCCACCAGGTGGGAGGTTCACGACTGAGTCACCCCTACGACGAATGGCCAATGATAGGCTGGAGGCCATGGATAGTCTATGGTGGTGTGTTGCCTGGAACCATATAATATTAGTTACGCGAAGTCAGAAATGCCCGTGAACAAGGACGAACTTTCGGCCTGTGGAGTGATCCGTTTGAGAAGTCCCACTGATACACATGGTCAGCCATAAGGAGGGAGGAGTGAGACCGTCGCATACCAAGATGAACTTATTATCCTCCCCAACGCTTCCGAACCGGTAGGTTCTTCCATCACACCGTATCTCGTCAAATGCCAGTCCAGAGACAAACGAAGAGTGCCCCTGGCACCTTGCGACTACTCGTTGTTCCCAGGGGGAGTAGATCGTTATCAGATCATCTTGACCGCCGGTCTATTCGAAGGTGTGAATACAAAATGCATCCGATTCTGGATGAGGTCCTCACCAATATAAACCTGCCGTCAGGAGACCACGCAACAGCTGTCAGCGAGCCAAAATACGAAGCGTAGCAGTCTACGAGTCTAGCAGGGTAAATTAATGATTATTCCCAAGAGGGTTGTTGGAGGGCTTACTGTTCTGCCATAGCATCGATCACCCGTAAACAACCGTCCTCGGCGATCGCCGCAACGTACCTCACGTCCGGTGAAAACACAAAGTCTAGTAGATGTCAGTGACTCTTCGTATAAGAAGCCCACCATGAACATCTAACCTAAGACACTCCGTTTAGACACCCTCCAATGGCTCACGGGGTTCTTTGCCGACTTGTCTCGGTCTGATTTTCCCGCACCGTTCGCGACGGATACAGGGTGCCATGGAGGCAATGTGACCAATATGCTGTCGAGTGGATTCCACTCTCCCTGTGATGAATTTGATAAAGATCCGCTGCCATTCGTGGAGGTCGAGGCGGAGGTGGAAGGGAGAGTCGGTTCTTGAGGAACAAAGGCCCCATCTTCCCGATCCCTGTCATACACGATAACAGTCCCATCTGCGTGTGCCACGAGGAAGAGTGTCTGGGAGGAGGGTACCCAACGTATAGCTGTACACCGTGAGCTAGAGATGCGGCCCTAAGATGGCCCGAATTAAGCATCAAAGAGCATCAACGACCGATCCGATCGAATGGAAGGGCGATTTAGGTGGGGCGACAAACCTGTTTATTCAACCTGCAGTACCGGTTCGAGATTGGGTCTGTTCAACGCGAAGAAGTGTAAGGGCCACACGAGGATTCACCATGGATGGATCGACGTACCAAACCAGACGATGTCGCCAGTATTGAATCCGACGATAATATCCATCCGGTCCGGAGATGCCGTGGCAGGGTTGACATCGTGGCACGTTGGGTGAGCAGAGAATAGCAGCCGAACAAGAGGCTCCTACAGTTGGCCAGGACAAAGGGTGGCTTCTTAGTGATCCCGAAGATATATAATGAGTCAAAGTGCGGGCGGACCTTGACTTTACCCCCGGCTTCTGCCCATATAAAACTCTTGAGGTGATTATAAAACACGTAGGTGACCTCGCCCTGTCGAGACTGCAGGTGCTTCGCAAGTCCTTCTGCGGTCTGAACCCTGGAAACGAAAGTGGATGAGGTGGTACGGATGCTGTGTTTCGGGCGAGTACTGGCTTTCTTCTTGCCACCGGCGGCATTTATGGGTGAATGAGTGGAGAAGATGGTGTTTGGTTGTTCGTGGGCAGGAGTATTTGCGACCTCGGGTACAGGAGGGTTCCCCGCAGAGAGATCCGGGGATGCATTCCCAGCATCGTCCTGGGTATCACTGCTGGAGAGGCTGGCGCCGTCCTCACGTTCTCTGGCAGGAGGTTTGAGATGGTTGTCCTTGTCCTTGCCGGCGTCGTCGGTCTTGCTTTTGTCCTTCTTCGCGTCCTTTTCCTTCCCTCCCCCCAGAAGCTGAGCGAACGCTTGTGACCCACTCGCCTTGTTATGCGCGGGGTATCTGATGAGAACAGTTGATAGCTTCGTAGGGTATGATGTCGACGGGACGTTGGTGTTGTTTACGTGGGGGTTTACTGTGGAAGGCCTGTGTTCCTCGATGACGGAGTACACGCCCTCGGGAGCGACGAACGCTGAGTCGTTCTCCATCCGTCGCGATCCTTCCTTCGTCGTCGTCTAGCACGAGATGCCGAGGAGGTGTCGGCGTCTGACAAGTCGGGTCGGGTATTTGAACAGCTGGAGGAGATCAACTCGAAGCCGGATCTAAATCCTCTCATTTCTCCTCTACTCCTTCATCAACCGACAAATATCATGCTTCGTCCCTCTACCAGGTCCTGGACGAAAAATATTTCGAGGTTATCAGTCCGTCATCCTTGTCTTCTTTACACCGTTAATTCCCGCTCATTCCTCTCCGCCTAGGCCAAGACGGCAAACTCCAGGTGGGAATCGACCTCGGCCGGACCTCCAGCCGCAGACGGTCGGCTCGATCTCAACAGGTCAACCCTCCTCCGCACAACTCGTGAATCGTCGTTCAAGACCCCTGGTATCAAGTGGACGGATGATGCTCCCACATCCACTTCGGATATTGGCGGAGGTCGCGAGACACGGAAGATGAACACATACCAAGCCATCCGGGATGCAATGAGCGTAATCCTCACGAAAGACGACTCCGCAATCGTGTTCGGAGAAGATGTAGGTTTCGGTGGGGTGTTCAGGTGCACGCTCGGACTTGCCGAAGAGTTCGGTCGCGAACGGGTCTTTAATACCCCACTCACAGAGTGCGTTATATGCGTCCCTTCAATTCTTCGGAGCCTAACTTCCTTGTTCACTCTGTATCTTCCTCCGCAGACAAGGCATAGTAGGCTTTGGTATTGGGTTTGCAGCGATGGGTCAAACGGCAATAGCTGAGGTTCAATTCGCCGACTACATCTTCCCCGCATTCGATCAACTTGTAAGCGAGGCTGCAAAATTGCGCTACCGATCGGGGGGTCAGTTCAACGTCGGGGCGTTGACCGTTCGTACACCAACTATGACAGTCGGTCACGGAGGATTATATCATTCCCAAAGCCCGGAAGGATTCTTCATGGGTGCTTCTGGACTAAAGGTATACCTTCCCACTTTTTGGTTGTATAACTGTGCCTGACACGTCCTCCACGGTAGATTGTAATTCCACGCTCGCCGATCCAAGCCAAAGGACTCTTAATCTCTTCGATTCGAGATCCGAACCCTGTGATATTCATGGAACCGAAGATTCTCTATCGCTCTGCGGTCGAGCAAGTGCCCATTGACGACTATTCGATCCCGCTCGGACAAGCAGAGACATTAATACCTGGATCTGATGTCACCCTCCTCACATGGGGCACGCCAATCTACCATTGCGAAACCGCAATTGGGTTTTTGAATACCCCTCCGGAGGCACTGGCAAAACACGTTCCAGAGTCGCTGCGAAAAGCGAGCGTTGAACTTATCGACCTAAGAACCATCCTTCCTTGGGACGTAAAGGCTATTGAAGAGAGCGTCAATCGAACGGGAAGACTGGTCATCGTCCACGAGGCGGGCAAGACCGCGGGTGTCGGCGCGGAGATTGGAGCCGAGATCCAGAAGAGGTGCTTTTTGAGGCTCAAGGCGCCGGTGCAGAGGATCGCTGGATGGGAGTGAGTACCAACGTCCTGTTCTATGCGCCCCAACGATTGGTGTTTGCTGACGTACTTGACGCCTTTGCAGTGTCCCGAATGGCCTCGCATACGAGAAATTCCAAATCCCGGACCCTGTCAGGATTATGGACGCTTTAGTCGAGTCTCTGTCATATTAACCTCCTACCTCGAGGAGTTTGACGATGCTCAAATACTCTATAGTACCGATCCTTACTTTGTCTTTCTAGGCTCTCCCCATTCCATACCCTCTGTTCTTATGCCGGTGCGGTGCTGCTCATCTGACCTGCGTTTGGATCAGGATTGACAGAAGAGGAAATGGAGGCGTCAGAAGTTAAGACATCCACGGATAAGTCCAGTTGCATTTGTAACATACCCTCAAGCATATAGCCCTAAGTAATCAAACACGATTGTTTACACAACAGATTGTCACGGGGCTTCGCAGCAAAGGTGAGGACGGAGGCTCCCCTTCCCATTTGGGACCACCCACGGAACCGACCAAGTTGGCGTTCTTGATCTGCCAGTTTGTGGGAGTGCCCATCCATAGGCGTGCCGACCTGTCCGACGATCGCAGCTTGATTCCTCGATAAGCACCAGCTGGTGCGGCCGGCATTTCCGGATCCGCACCAAGTTCGTCTTGTTTTCTTGCCACCAACCTTTTTTTTTTTGAATCCCCTTTCCGGACTATCGTTCCTTGAGATCGCGCTGAGGGGAGACATACCGTGTGGTTGTGACGGGGTCCTTCATGAGCTCATGTATGCATAGTCCTGGTGTTCTTTTCAAAAGTAGCGACTCAATCACCACTGTATGCGCGCCCGGGTGGACTAATATCCACGACATCCCGCTTAGTACCAACCACCGGAGGCCTTTCAACGAAACTCATCATCTTCAATGAGCAGTCACATAGACGAATCCAGTCGCTACCACGAGCTTCGGCCGCCAGTCTATCGAATGAAATTAGGTGTGACCCAACACGACACATAAGCATGAGCGGTGGCGTGATCCCTCTTAGTGGACTCGGGAAACTCCGATCACTCTCAGACTCACCTACATCGCGAAAATGCAGACTAATGTCCTGGGGAGTTCCGTCGCTGGACTCATGGAACACGGAGTACTTGCCCGATACTATGGTCTTAGGTGAACTCCGGGTTTGGAGGCCAAGGAAATTCCAGGCATCACGTCATGGGAGTTGCACTGCCAGGTACGGTCTTCGTACGTAGATGTCGAACAGCCCGCTCATGTTCGGGCTTCCTTGTGACAGACTTCATCACTGGATTCATGAATATCTCAATGGCGGTTCATCTAACAGGAGCGAACATCCTCGTTGTGAAAGTTGCCATTCAAACTTTCGCCAGCGCGCAGGGAGAATCGATTCGTATCAATTGAGATCGATAAACCTTGGCCTCGCCCCTGCCACACTCGTATTTGGGGCGTGGGGCACAAAAACAAACTGTGGCTGGCCAGGTGGTCTGTTTGACAGCCCCATCATGAGGATACCACGCCTTCGGCTGAGTACATCTATTCCGTCTTTCTATCATCGATGATCATCAACTATCTCAAAGAACCCAGCGGGACCTCGTTGACAAACACAAGAACGCCCAAGAGGGTAGGGTTAGTGGAATGATCGTTCGAGAACCGAAAAAAGAACACCGCCAAGAGGAAATGGCCCCGACAATGATGGACAAGGACAAGGAACCTGTGAAGAAGCTGCAACGTGCGAAGAAGATCCACTCCTGCCATCCTCTGAAATCGCTTCAATGGCGATCAGCGGCTTATCATGGAGTCTGTAATTGGATTGATTTGTTTATTAGCCGAACATACATAATCCTTCCGGCCTCCCGCCACCATGCAACCCTATGCGGATAAAAGTATGAGGTGGACTGAGTGATTCTACCATTCCCTCCCACCTTTCGCGCGACCCAGCAAGATACAGAGGTTCCTTTTCATCGGTGAACCAAATCCTATACAAACCACCTGGTACGACTCCCCTTCGGCCATCGTTCTTCTGGATGTCAATACGTTGTGACTAAGCCCAGGCTCTCTCAGGTCGGATCGATTTTTGCGATTGCAGTCGTGGTTTGTTCGCTCCCCCCATCTGCTCTTCCTTGCCAATGGATGATCCTATCAAAATCGCGTAAGTATCCCTCCATTCTCCCCGAGTTTCGTACCTATCATCCTCGCAGTGTTATGGGTGCAACTGGGTGTGGAAAGACATCCGTAAGATTCATGAACTCGTCTTGGTATCTCTCAGAACTCAATCGATGCTGTAGTTCATCAATCTTGCAAGCCATTCAAACTTGCGGGTCGGGATGGACTTAGAGTCATGTACACCCGAGGTCCAGCTCGCGAATGAATTCGCACTTGACGGGAGGCGGGTGATCCTCATTGACACGCCTGGGTTCGATGACACCACGAAGAGTGACACCGAGGTCTTGAAGAATATCGCGACCTTCCTGGCCACAACGTAAGTTTAGGCGTAACTTACTTGCGCCTCCACGACCTGAACCACAATTGCTAGGTATAAGAACGGGTCGCGGCTGGCAGGACTTATCTACACGCACCGTATATCCGATAGGCGCTTCAGTGGAATTGCTGGGCGAAACTTCAAGATATTCCGCGAGCTCTGTGGAGAGACAAGCCTGAAGAATGTCGTCCTCGTCACTAACATGTGGAGTGAGGTGTCACACGATGTTGGCGAGGCTCGCGAGAGGGAGCTGGCCTCCAACTTTCTCAAATCGGCTCTCGATAAAGGCGCTCAGATGGTCCGCCACCACAACACTGAACAATCTGCACACGACGTAATTCGCCGTATCATGAACAACCACCCGGTTGTACTTCAGATCCAGCGCGAGCTTGTGGATGAATGCAAAGACGTCACCAACACCGCCGCTGGAGAGGCCGTTAACGCAGAACTTGCCGAAGAAGCAAAACGACAGGAAGCCGAGTTGAAAAGAGTACAGGAGGAGAGGGAGCGAGCGCTGAGGGAGAAGGAGGAGGAGGCAAGGCGGAAGATGGAGGAAGAGAGGAGAAGGCGGGAGGAGGAGATGAGGAGGGCGAGAGAGGAAGAGGAGAGGATAGCCTTGCAACGCCGTCAAGAAATGGAGCGAGCAGAGTTGGAGGCGAGGCGTTTGGAGGAAGAAGCGAGGAGGGAAAGACAGCGAGCTGAGGAGGAGCATCAGCGCCAAATCGCTCTGCTCAATGAAAGGCTTGCAGCCGAGGCGGCCGCAGCTGAGGCTGCACGTATCGCAAGGGAGCATGAGATCAATCAGCTGCAACATCAATTGGCTCACCACTCTCATCATTCTGGTGGCGGTTGTGTAATTATGTAGATCCCTAGCCCCCCTCGAGTCCTAGCTCGCGCCTTTCGGTGTATTTCGACGTTTAGTTCGCATGCAAGGCGCAGGGGAATTACATTCCTTCACTCTGGTGGCATTTCCACCACATTGGTGAATTTACCAATTGAAGGCATCCACGCCCCCTCCTGCCTTTAGCCAACAATATTCCACCTGTTCTGATAAGCCGCGCGCGTGCCACCGAATGAACACCGCCACACTCCCTTTCATCCACCTCTGATTTATTTCAGTGCGTCCATGACAGTTTCTGTCTAGTCGTTCACAGCTTTTAACTACATCCAAGTTCCCCTATCTTTACCAATGTGCAATACGCCGAATGAGGGCTGTCCAGCATCCGGCGATGCACCCATCATGATTGCGTAAGCGCCGTATCCCTGTCGAGCGATTTCGGGGTCGTTCTTATCGTCCTCACAGAGTTATGGGTGCAACTGGAAGTGGAAAGACATCTGTATGATTTACACAGCTCCGGCACATAGCCTAGATTTTGTTGACACCCTCCAGTTCATCAATCTCGCTAGTCACTCGAGCTTACGAGTCGGAATGGACCTCGAGTCATGTACACAGGAGGTCCAGCTCGCGAACGAATTTACAATGGACGGGAGGCGAGTCGTGCTCATTGATACGCCTGGGTTTGACGACACAACGAAGAGCGATACAGACGTATTAAGGATGATCGCGGACTTCCTGGCTACGACGTAAGTCCAGATATGGCAGCCTTTCCCGCTGGTCTAAGATCCAAACCTCGGTGACTAGGTACAGGAAGGGGTCCAAGCTTGCAGGAGTCATCTACATACATCGTATATCCGATAGGCGATTCAGCGGAATCGCTGGACGAAATTTCAAGATATTCCGCGAACTCTGTGGAGAGACGAGTTTGAAGAATGTTATCCTCGTCACCAACATGTGGGGCGAGGTGCCGCACGAAGTCGGCGAGGCTCGCGAGAAAGAGTTAGCTTCCGCGTTTCTCAAGCCGGCCCTCGATAAAGGCGCTCAGATGGCCCGCCACCACAACACCGAACAATCCGCGCATGACGTAATTCGACGCATCGCGAACAACCATCCGGTTGTACTTCAAATACAACGCGAGCTTGTGGATGAGCACAAAGACGTCGCAAACACTGCCGCCGGAGAGGCAATGAACACAGAGCTCACTGAGGAGACAAAACGACACGAAGTTGCCTTAGCTGCGATACAGGAGATGATGCGAGCGCTTGAAGAGAAGCATGTGAGGGCAAGGCAGGTGTTGGAGGAGGAGACGAGGAATCTGGAGGAGGAGATGTGGATGATTGCGGGGTGTTCGGAGGAGATTGCTTTGGAGTATATTCAGGAGCTAGAGTGGGTGGAGATGAAGATGAAGCATATCGAGGCGCAGGTGGACCTTGACCGAGCGCAAGTTGAGATGGAGCATCAGGTGCAGATCACCCTGCTCAACAACCGCCTCCAAGCAGTAGAGATTGAGGCTGAAATCGAGTGGCTGACAATGGAGCACCAGATCAGGCAGCTACTGTTAGGGGCTTGCTACAACCTCTTCTTGGGTGTGCCTCGCACGATCAAAGATATCCCTCGGGGTAACTGGTGATTTGGCAAAG
>Ga0307512_10002628_pt1 | contig 22245 bp, 25 predicted proteins | sample 14_EM_MG_FD_200267 | JGI IMG/M metagenome (GOLD analysis project Ga0307512, IMG submission 200267) | Populus trichocarpa ectomycorrhiza microbial communities from riparian zone in the Pacific Northwest, United States - 14_EM | ecosystem: Host-associated > Plants > Roots > Unclassified | place...
AAAAAAAAAAAGTAGTACAAGGTTGTATCGATCTCTTTCTTATCTCTAATAAGCCACGGGCGATGGAGGGAAGAAAGAATAAGTTATGCGGCCGGGCTGGTACAGATGGAATTGGATTGAAGTTATAAAGGTACAACGTGGCTGAAAAGAGCTACATGAAGAAGTGGTATTATAGGGACCATAATAACAACGACAACGGCGGCGACGATGCGATAATAGACCAAGGGGGACAGTGGCCTAGTCGTGGATTCAGCCGCTGGAAGCAATGGGACGACCAGAGGACTGCTGGATACCAGTCATCGAGGCGTAATCGGTGGCTTGAGCGTGGAGGGACAAGAGAACAGAAGTGTTGTCATCTGTGTCGAGCACCCTCGAGATGGACCTCCGAGAGAGTTGGATAGTCTGGAAAAGATAGGGAGGTCAGGTCACCAACGCAGTCACATGCAGGATAAAGTGGACTGACTCGGGTATAACCACCGGGTTGAAGCGCATTACGCGCTCCGGAGATGGTGTTGTGAATTGAATCCTTTGCATATCTCTGCCTGCAAACGTAAAGGCCGTTCGTCAGATCATGTGGCCACAGAAGACGATAGAATGGTTGACGTACAATACACTTGCGAGTTCGTCCCGCGTCGTGGGGAGTATAAATAGATCCTTGCCACTGAGAAAACGGGCGAAAGCTTTGTAGGCCGCGCAGCCAGCAATGAGGGTCTCATCGAGGGCGGGGTGCTCAATGTCCCAGCTGATCCAGTTTTCACTGCGCGTGTTGTTCAGCGAACCTGAGAGGGGCAAAAGAGGAGAATTTTTTTAACTCACGTCAGATGGTCGTGAGCGATGGCTTCAGGACTGGAGGGGGCGAGGAAGCGATCCATTTGTAATGGAAGTGGGGAAGTTGTGTGTGAGCGGTGGGGAGGGATGGGGAGAGGTGGACTCTCTTTTATACGGGGAGGGACTCCGATGGGCGTTGGTCAAACAAACGTGTGATCGGAGGTGACCCAAGACCTTGGCACGGATACAATTACTGACTCGAACCATGTCGTTGTTCACCCCGGATGACCCGCATGGGACGAGCCGACTCTTCCGATTCCTGCGAGAGGTCAACGAGAAACACAGTCTGAACCTAGAGTCGTACCAAGACCTCTATCAGTGGTCGATATCCCACATCGACCTCTTCTGGTCGCATGCTTGGGATCACACCAAGATCATTGGCAACAAAGGAAACCACGTCGTCGATACCACAGCAACGCCTGCCAAGAATCCTGGATGGTTCTCCGCCTCCGCTGTCAATTTTGCGGAGAATCTGTTGTGCAACCGTTCCCCAGAAACCATAGCCATCGTCCAAGTTTGTACGTTGTCATGCTCCAACCTGTGGTTCCAAGTTCTTGGCAATCAACTTTGCATACAGCAGAACCAACTTCCCAGAACCCCAAGCCTCAGCCCCTCCGAATATCCAACGCACAGCTCTACTCGCTCGTGGCAGACGCCGTGTCCAGCCTCCTCCACCATGGGCTCGTCCCTGGTGATCGTATCGCGTCATACACCTCAAACTGCATAGTGCGTATCCACCTCGTGTCTTCCCTACAGATTTCGTCCATTCGGTCTCTTTTCATTTCAGTCTTCCTCCGGCTCGTCCAATCCACTTTTTTTCCCTCCAACCTAACCACTAAAGTCTCTCCGTCTCTCATCGCACGTTTGCTCATTCAGGAAAACGTTGTTGGAGTACTCGCAGCTGCTGCTATCGGTAAGCTTCGACCTAGCGGAATTAGTGAGTTTTGGTGATCATTCCGTCAACTCTCCCAGGCTGTGTGTGGGTCAGCGCTTCGCCAGACTTCGGCCCCCAAGGCGTATTGGAAAGGTCCGTCCCACTGTACGAAACCCTTTATCTCACTCATGATGGTACCGAAGATTCGATCAAGTACGACCAAAACTGATCTTTTCCGTCGACGCGGTCGTGTGAGTCTCCATTTGTCCAAGCCTTAGTCTCACATGTCCACCCTCAACTAACGCAATATCACCCCCCCTGTACTTCGACATTCTCGCATATTCAGGTACAATCGAAAAATCCATCCACATCTTCCCAAGCTTTCCACTCTCTTATCTGAGTTATCGATCAAGAGCGGCCAATCACCCAAAGTTGTCGTAGTCGCCTCGGGTCATGGCTCCTTCATAGGCACAGATGCCTGGAACCCTGAATGGACCACGTGGGATGCCTTTATCGAAACTGGACGAAAAAGCAAACTAGGCAGGTCACCGCAGGGTGAGATTGAGTGGAAGAGATTGCCTTTTGATTGGCCATTGTGGATTCTTTTCTCGAGTGGTACAACCGGTACGCGTCATTTCTTGAAATTCGACATCGATTAGGCTCTTTCATCCTTTCATTCGTTACCCAGGCAGGCCAAAGTAAGCCCGGAGAAATACGTCACCATAGGGTTTTGATTTTCTGACACTGGCATGAACGATGACAGGGCGATCGTCCACCGCGCTGGTGGCATGCTCTTGCAGTCCCGCAAGGAGCTACTAATATGCGCTGATCTCACTGACAAAGATGTCTTTTTCTATTATACCACAACGTGGGCATTCCAGCGCTGTAGCATGTTGCGAACGTTGATCATCCTTTCAGCGGATGGATGATGTGGAACTTTCTTATCGGAGGTCTTGGAATATGTCAAATCGTATTGTACGACGGCAGCCCCCTCAAACAACCTGGGCATCTCTGGAACTTAGTTGACGAACTTGGCATCACGATCTTCGGGACGAGCGCAAAGTACATTGATGAGCTATCTGTTTGTCCGCAACCAACTTGAACCTACCTCTGCCGTTAACTCGTTGCGCCACAGAAAGTGTATAGACCCAGGGAAAATCACGAGCTCGCAACCCTGCGCCACGTTTATTCCACGGGTTCCCCTCTGCCGCCCGCGTTGTTTGACTATGTTTACGAACACATCAAAGAAAAAATACTGCTGGCTTCCATTACGGGTAATCGCTCCACCTTGGTCCACTCGGTCACGTTCTGAGTGTGGTGTTTTAGGCGGTACGGACATCTGTTCATTGTTCGCAGGAGTATGCTCCGCACTTCCCGTCTTCAGAGGCGAGATACAATGCCGGTTGTTGGGGATGGCCGTAACCACATTCGCTTCCGACGGTAAGCCGAGCGGCAAAGGCGAGTCTGGGGAGCTCGTTTGCCTCAAGGTTGGATGAGAGACATTAATTACTCTCCAACCCTTTTACTCATGTCGAACGTGGATTCCATGATTCCAGCCTTTCCCATGTCAGCCCGTAGGGTTCTGGCCTTTGCCCGGCTATGCCGATGATGAATCTGTTTTGGTTGCGAAGCAGAGATATCATGAAGCATACTTTACTCAGTATGAGGGCGTTTGGTGTGAGTACCCTTTCACGTTTAATCTCCTTATTTCCGCTCCAGAGGGGACTAATATCTCTCTCAATCTCTTTCGTGACGTATTTTGATTGACATATCTGTGTCAATCACAACAATCGCAATTCCCATCGCCTGTCATCTTCGCTCTCGAATTCATTATCTGTACCCGTGATCCCTCTTTTTTTTTTTTCCTTGGGATGTTTCCCAATTACTCCCCTATTACTCGCGTTATCTGTGTTCCCCTTGAAAGACCATGGCGATCACGTGCTGCTAACGGAATCGAGGATGGGTAACGCGGGAGGTCTTGTGATGCTCGGTAGGAGCGACGGTGTATTGTGAGTTACCGATTTTTGGGTCTCGTCGGTCTCGAATTCTTCGTTCGAAGCTATAGTCTCTTTTTTTCTTTCTGATTGTTGTCCTGATTGCCGATCCTTCGTCTTTCTCGACTTAGGAACCCTGGTGGCGTCCGGTTTGGGTCTGCCGAAATCTACGATGTCCTCGACACATGTTTTTCCGGACCAACCGCTATCTCAGGGAATCACAACGTTCAAAGGATAGCGGACAGCCTCGTAGTTGGCCAAATGACGGAAGATAAGAAAGACGAACGCGTGGTGTTGTTCGTGAAACTCGACCCGGGTGAAAAGTTAACGCAAGAAACGGTGCAAGCGATCAAACGAGAGATTCGTGTTCGCCGCAGTGCGAGACACGTGCCGTGCAGTGTAAGTCACCTGAACGTTTTCCGATATCCAACACCCCCCGTATCATGGACCCCGTAACCGGGTTGGCGAGTCAAGCGTCCCTCCAACAATTCTGCGCGGGGTTTGCCGCTTGCCGCGTCACGGGACTCACCTCGTGCCCTGGAGTCGTGGGTGATTCGAGCGAATATGGTTATCATCACCATAATTCCTCTTTTGTAATCTCGTTCTGTGCCCGATTTTCTCATGTAGATGTGCTGGAGATACTCACTCCCCTCACCCTTACCCTCTCCTCGGTCCTTGTTCGGTTAGATTATGCAGGTGGGAGATGTACCGTACACATTGAACGGGAAGCGTGTAGAAGTTCCCGTTAAGAAGGTTAGCGTTTCATTCTTTCGAGACCCGATCACCGCAACCTACCCAACCTTGGGCCTCGCCCAGGACCCTTTCGCTCTCAACACTGGAGCTGATAACTCATGCCTGGTTTAATTTTAGATCTTGAATGGGGCTTCATTGGCTTCATTCAACCCGGCCACTCTTCGGAACCCCGAGGCGTTGGAAGAGTATGTCGGCTTACGAGAGACCCTTCGTGAGGAATTGCGCAGGGTGTAAGAGAAACTTTGGGGCTTGGAAGTGGAGATCTCAAGAGATCTTTACCTGCGTGTGAATCTCGGGACTATGTAAGCAAACGTTTACCCTGGGTTGCGGAACGTGGCGCCGACGGAGCGGATCAATCAAATGACACGTGTAATTGCCTTAAATAGAGAACAGAAAGCCTCGTGTTGAAATGAATCCGGAACCAGATCAATCATCAAGAAGAAGTGGAAATTCGCTTCCGCTGACTCCGCCGGTTCCCGATACAAATGCCGAAGGAGTCTTCCGCTCTTTTTTCTTCCTCTTTGTGCGACCACCACTATCCTGGTGTCTGTGCTAGAGGGTTCGGTTGTGATTGCGTCTCTTGTTTCCTCCAGAGGTCAGCTTTTTGAACGGGAACAATTTTACCTCTCACAGCACGCCCTCACGACCCTCCCGCTCGCTTGAAACGGCTCGGAAAACGCAAGCCCTCCTACCCCCCCTTCCTACATATCGGGCGACTCGTGCTTACCTCGTTTTTGGGGTGCAATTTTTCATCTCGCTTGCGTCTTTCCTATTCCCCTGCCCCGATTCGAACGAACCCACACCAGAATACACGTCGAAACGAGATTAGCCTAACCGCTCTTCCTGTTTTGCGCACCGATTCACGCCTGACGATTACGAAAACGGCTTTTTCAAAAACCGTGTTCCAAAGGATTCCCTAATCCCCCCCTCATTTTCGAATTCCGCGCGTCTCCCCCTTTCGCTTTATAGATCAGTTTTCTCCGCCGAGTTCCGTCATGCATTTAAGTGGTGTATGGGCCACCCTCAAGGGAGGCAGATCTCCCCCTCCCCCTCATCCCGACGACCCTTCTCACTTTCCTAACGACCATTATACTCGCCCCCGGCACTCGCGTCGCAGGACGAACGGCTCTTCCGGGGCCCATAGAGTTGATAACCAACCTCGATCGAATTCCTCTGCAACTGTGCTCTGTGGGGTGTTCAAGATGCCGCCTTTGTTCAACCTTATCAGGATCGGCATTTTCGGTGTGTCCATCCCACCTACCCCTTCTCCCTCCGTTCTTCGCCTACTCACCGACTGCCGTTTCGCGTGTCGTTCGTTGAATAGTCACCGTGTTGCTTTGGACCATCATCGTCCTCGCGGTTGCGGTTCACTTCAACGGAATTCTGACTACTAATGATCTGAGTGAGTGTTTGACGCTTGGATCCGGCGTGGGCTCTTTGCGGGACGTAAAGCTTACAACCCTTTTAGCACGATTCATTCCTTTCGCTATCTTTGTCTCCGCCACGACCATTGTACTTCTCCTCGCCTTGTACGTGCCCTTTCATTTCATATTTGTATTGCGGCGGGGATTCTCAACCGGCTTTTTCCAGATTGCTCTTTGGTCTCAAGAAGGCCAACCCCATTTCGACAAGGATCGAACTTGGGTGCCTTGGCCTCGACGGTATCCTTTGGCTAGGTAAGATCACCGCCCACCCATTTAGTTCTTACGTGGCAACTGACCGTTTGACTTCTTTTAGTCCTCGCGGCCTTTTTGATATCGTCAGATGCTGAAAATGCAGATGTCGAATGTTTTACGTCCGACTCTTCATCTAATCAGGTACCAATAGATATGCCTGGCTGTAAGCTGCATTGTCCACTGTTCACCTTTTTTCGTGCGCTAATCTGCCCCCTTTATCAGTCAACACTGAGACCTATCAGGCGCAGTACCGCGTCATGGAGGCGTTTTCTCTCTTCAATGTTATTCTTAGTACGTGATTCCCCAACGTTTCGGAGCGCGTGGCGTTGATTACTCCCCTAAGTTCTGGGATTCCTTTTATTCTTATTATTCCTTGCCTGGAGGCATCACGCTCGTGGACAACGCTCTGTTTGGGTCACTCCGGTCACTTCATTCCCTTGGTTCTATTCCAGCGAATATGCCGCAAGAGAGAAGGAAGACAAACTTCCTCCTCCCGTCACCGCACCTGTCGACAGGTCTCGATCGAAGGGTGCTGGGGCTTTGGATGTTCCAAAGGATTATCACAAGCGAGCCAAGCCACAAGACCTCGGAAAGATCCGCACCACGGGGCTCACCCCTCAATCCAAGACTCGGCAGCCGTCCTACGAGTACAAGCATGGATACTGGTTGCCCAAGTCTCCTGATGCTCCTGCCGGACCCCCTCCTCCTCCGCCGAAACCGACTGTGTCCCGCTCCAACACCCGAGATCGCCAGACGTCTCGAGATACTAGTCGGGAGAGTGGCCGTTCTCATGAACGTGGCAGGAGCCATCGATCTACGAGGAATCGTTCGCTCACACGGGGTAACAGCAATGGCAAAAGGCCTGCTGTTGGACCTCCCCCACCTCCCCCGCGGGATCGGTACTTGAGAGACGCTTCACCCAGGCGGTGAAACAAAAAATCCACCACACCCACCAATGACTTATTATACGAGGGTTTTATTTTCTCCTGTTGGCTTCCGGCAGAAGGACATTCGAATGAGTTGTATATTACAGATCTTCCTTTCGAAGGGTGTGTAGCTCTCTTTTCTGCTTTATCTCTTCAGTGAAGGTGTTGTTTTTTGTGTTTCACGCGAGGGTTTTATGATATACTAGACACGAAAGCGAGGCCAAGAAGTGTATTTCCGTTACGTAGCACTCGATTCTTACGACCACACCCTCACTCCTCTTAGGTGTGAGAGGGGGTTGGCCAGTAGGTACATACACAAGTTGACTTGGTTCACAGCGTAGTTATTTTTTCCTCTCAGCCATATGGTGTTGGGAAGAAAACCTGGGACCAGGTGCTTACGTAACCCCTGTACTTTTATGGAAGTCTATTATGTACACGTGATGTGTTGAATAGATCACGTGCTGTATGTACACCGGACCGCTCTGGGTTGGAATCCTGTAGCGGGGATTCGTTGCCGTCACTCCAAGAACAGCCGGAGTTCGGACAACAAAGTTGTCCTCTTTGCGTCCACACCTCACTTTGACCTCGAACTTTGACCGCGCCACACAAACTAGAGCTGGCAACACTTGACAATCCCACGATCTCGACATGACCTACCTTTTCACGAACATACGTCTCTCCCTGTACAGTGCGTTCCAATCCTCGTGGTGTCACGGGTTTCATTCGACGTGTGTGCGGTTTGGTGGCTTATGTACCGCGTGGTGAACACGTTTTACAGCGTTTCAAGGATTGCTGGCGGGCACGGTTCTCGGTCTTTCGGCCTACTTCGCGAGCATATTCTTGCCAAATTTGTACAGTGAGTTCCTCCTCGGTCGAGATTTCTCGTTTACTGATACGTTCTCTTTTTTTTTTTGATAGGTGAATATACGATATACTCCCTTGTCGTTGCTTCGGTCACGGTGTTATTGCTCGTAATGTTCTTAACTCTGTGAGTTGTCACAATATCGGGCGAGATGAAAATGACAGCCTTCGGCCGCGCATTGCAAATCGGATGGTGACTGACTGAGACGGTGATTTAGAACGCACACGATTTCACCCCGGACGGAGGTTATCATGTTGTTTGTGCTGTCTATCTTGTGGTTGAGTACGTGGAGGTCACGGAAACTCGTTTTGAAGAACCCTCGACTTAGCTCATTTTTATTTTTATTATTCGTCTAGCATTGGCCGCATGGACAGTGTAAGGTTTTTTTCTGAAAGATCCTTCCCCGATCGCGTCCCGCTCACGGTATTCATGCTGACGACTTGTTTGTAGCGACAGGAGGGACTTTATCAGCCCCAGCTCTGATTGCGCTTCGTGGGGAGGTAGCCGGACACCAACGAGGAATGAAACCAAGACTAGTGAGTGCGGTTTCCTCCCCCCTGCTCCTGTGATCTGTCGGCGGGACTAGGCAAATTGATGAGTTCGGCATTTTTCTAATAGTCTCTTCATATCAATACTGCAACGAGATGAGGGTTATCGAAGCTTTCTCGTGGGTGTTGTTTGGCGTATGTAAGTATCACCCTTCACGTCATCCAAAGAATTGCCGCTCAAGCGCGCGTTTGATGATCTTAGTCGCAATCTTCTTCCTTGTTGTGATCAACGTTACGACCAACGCCGTTCAGAGGGGCGGCCGCCCATATGCATGGCGTGAACCCATGATTGAACTCCCATGGTACGGTGAATGGCCAGGATACTCTGGGGGACCCGGTTCCGCATACCCAACCGTACGCATGACCGATGGGAATGTCATTCCCGGGGCTTACATCCCACAACAAATCCAAACGGGAGGTCCGATTAATACCATGCCGGTTATGGGGGACGGTGGCTATGTCGTCCAACAGCAGCCTGGGTATTCGATGATTATTACGCCTGGAGTAAATGGACAGGCCCCGACGATTCAGCAAGTCCCTGGACATATATCTAGTGTTTAACTTTTTTACCCCTTGGAAATGATTCCCCCCACATCCTATCCCCGGTTTTAGAGATCCGTTCTGTTACAGTCTTCCCCCTTCCCCCTTCCAAAGCACCTCCGTATCCCTCTGCGTTTGATTCAATGATGTTCTATGATCACAAAGCGTTTTGTTTGTTTGCCCCCTCCTACGAGGATCTCGCTGCACATTCTATGTTCTGCTTGTTACAAACCTTACGGTGTGTATCTTAGACAACGTTTTATCTGAACTATTATATGTTATACCTCGTCTCCCTCCTGATGCTGGTCTGGAGATGTCTCCCCTTTGTTCACCGGGTTCGGACCGGATCGTCCACCCAATTCGCTAGAGTATCCCTTTGGTCCCACGAAGATCCGGCTCTAAGTCGACCCAAATGTCTTACCCACTGCCTACGGGGCACGGCGACTTCAAAGAGTGGCTTGGTTTGGCATTTCGGCAACTATGTAAGCAGCACCGCCCTGATAAAGATCTGCACGATTTTAAAACCACACCATCGGAGGTAAGACTTGAAGCTAAAGTTTTGAATGCACGATGAGCACATGCCCTTGCCTCGTGTCCTTCCGCCTACGTATTCCCGCAGAAGAAACATTGCAAAGGGCTGTTTTGATGGTGTCTATTGTGATTGGACTTCTGCAACGTGCAACGTACGACGAGCCTTTCTTTTTTTTCTTTTTCGTCCCTCCGTCCTCGCTATACCCGAAACTAAGTTCACCGGAACTGCTGTTTTTTTTCCTGGTGTCTATTTACGATCGTCATGCCGATATTCAGAGGAGAGAATTCGAGGACGCTCGTTGGGCTTGTTTTGATTATCGTCATTGGAGGGTATCAACTTGTTACGAGCTTTTCCGGCTCGCATAGTGCGTTCCCATACTTTTTGTTTGCACCGGACGGAGAGGAGGCGTACTCACCACCGTTTCGTCTCGAATAGATGTGTTCCATTTTGCGCAGACGTCTGTTGCTGTCTTGGCCCTTGCAGCCCTGGTATTCCTGTGAGTGTTGGTTCTGCATTGAAGGGGGATATACCGGACCCACCACGTTCTAGGGTCGCCCAACACCACATGAGAGAAGGTCAGATGCTCACACAGACTCAAGAAGAGATGATCCTCATCGGAGGATTCGGGTTATTCTGGTTAGGTACGTCCGGTCCTGTCCCGGTCCCGTACTCTCCCGCCTTCCTATCCTCCCCTTCCCCTCCTCCTGCTTGATTATCAGTGGAAGTGTGCGCTTTCGTCCGTGCACTCGGATCACTGGCGACTGGTGTTGAACCAGACCAACTTTGTCTTGATCCACGCAAGCAGAGTGATCAAATACGTACTTGTTTCGCATGAAACCTGTGCCCATCCTCTCTTAATCCAAATCCCCACCTCCCCTTCCTACCCTTTTACCTGCGGGCCGGTTATTGTGAAAGCGACGGTGACTAACCTTGGAGGGATCGGACGTTCTTGTCCAAACGTCCGATCCGTATTTCCAGCCTTGTTGATCGCATACCAAGGATACAGGAATAGAGGGCTCGACTCTACCGGTGCGGCTCTGACGCCTACCGTTGACGTCCGTGGAGCCGCTCAGGGAACTGGTACCGCTGGGAGGAACGGTCACGCTGGACAACGGCCCTGTTCGCCGGACGCCGCGTACTGCGTCGTCGAGGAGTGGTCGTATTCATACTTGTGATGAATTCGTAGGATGTATGCGTCGGAATATGCGGACAAACAGTAGCAGTAGTTTTTTTTTGTGCTTTGTACTTGGTGTGTAAGTCATGTAACGGTCACGGTGACTTCAGCGCGCCGATTCTCCGGAAGGATTACTTATCTTTGCTGCCTACCACCACCTAGCGCAAATCCCCCGTTGATTTAGTCTCCACACACGACATTATGATGAGTGCCTTTCTTCTGCAGCATCTAGATGGCAGGGATTGACTCCGAGTGCCATCCTAGCACAGTAACCCAGGAAAGCGCAGGATTGAGACCGATGTCATGAAACTGTGCGTGCCCTCCAAACGGAGGTTTCGATTCGTCCTGGTAGCTGACGAGGCTTCGGAACCATGTAGGTTGATGTCCGACTACGAAGTCAGCCTTGTGAACGACAGCATGCAGGAGTTTTTTGTTCGATTCTACGGTCCGAAAGAGAGTACGTCGACCCTTGTCCCTCCCCCTGCGTCCCTCCACCGCCCTCTCGTTACGCTGGATAGTCGTAATGGGTCTGCTGATCAATTTTACCGATCGTGTGCGCGTTGGATTATATAGCTCCATTCGCAGGTGGCGTGTGGAAGATCCATGTCGAGCTTCCGGATCAATACCCGTTCAAGTCTCCCAGCATTGGCTTCATGAACAAGATCTTCCACCCTAATATCGATGAGCTGTGAGTGTTTGCATCTTTCGGGATTCCGCCACCCCCCGGTGACTCACCGTTTATGGGTTTATAGGAGTGGGTCCGTCTGCTTGGATGTCATTAACCAGACCTGGTCTCCAATGTTCGGTAAGGGAGCTCCAATCTTCATGTTCACTCATGCAATCTGGTTTTTCCGTGCTGACAAAACATGTCGAATTCTATAGATATGATCAACATATTCGAAGTTTTCCTGCCCCAATTGCTTCGTTACCCCAACCCCAATGATCCACTGAACGGTGAAGCCGCTGCGCTTCTGATGAGACACCCCGCTGAATATGACGCTAAAGTTAAAGGTAAGCGGAATGTATTTGCACGTGCACTTGATCTAATGGCGAAATCCCAGAATACGTGCAGAGGTTCGCAACCAAGGAAGCAGCCGACGCTGCTGCAGGCAAGACAGGGGACGAGGAGGAGGATCAAGATGAGGAAATGAGCGATGTTGGGAGCATCAGCGAAGAGGATGCTTGAGGTGACCGCTGACCATGCTCACTGACCGCTCTCATTTCCTCATCCTCCCTCTGAACCTCGGATTTTCTCCATTGCCCTCTCATCTCAGTCATCGCGCTTTTTTCACCTGTATTCATTGTCACTCCCCTCATTGTCTACGTCTTGGATCCTCATCACCCCTTCCTGTCCTAATACCACCCCGTTTCAGCCAATTTCCAACCATAGTCTTCTTAATTGTGTTACTATGATCTCCTCTTTTTTTATCACTTGCCATCCACCCACCCTTCCTATCCATCATCCTGACTCTCGACTCGAACACCGACGCTTTTCATCTACTATCATCCTGCATATATACATCTCCCCCTCGCAATCACGTTTTCCCTCCAACTCTCCGTTTCCGAACCTCTAGTCCGGTCTACATTATTTGACGTATATACCGGCGTGGCTCCCCCCTTTGGTCACTTTTTTCGCCCGCCAATAGCTCTTTCTTAGCCCTCCCTTTGGCTTTATGTTTGCGACCTCTCACTGTCACACTAAATGAATCGAATGATGTGGATTAACCATTTCCGTATAATAGTCTCGTACAAATAGAGCTCGCAGGCCAGGTAAGATATCATACAACCGGACAAGATGAGAAGATATTGGTCAAGACTGGGAACTCGTGGAAGTGCTGGGCTGCAGTGGTTGGATTAGGTCGTCGACCTTCTTTTGAGCTTCGGTGGCAGCCTACGAGGGTTCTTATCCTTGAACGAAGATGGCCATCAAAGGGTACCCTCACCTTCAAGAAGATATCCAGCTGCTGTCTAACGTTGTCGATTGCGGCGACCTTGGCCTTGGTTTCTTTGATGAAGTCGTCTTTTTGTTGTTGGAGCTCCTTTCTCCGTTTGTCGAGTCTGTGTATGCGTCAGAAAGATCTGAGGAGTTGGAGTAACACAGTAGTTACCTCTGGCGTTCGGAGAATTCAAAGTTTAACCTGTTGATTACCAGCTGGTGAGGGTCATTGAGGATCTCTTCGGTTTTGGACTCGTCAGGTGCAAGGATCGTGAAGAGTTCCATGGAATACAGGGGAACGTCTTGGTGCATCGATCTATCTGGTTTTACCATCATCAATTCTAACGCGATTCAATTTTGGAGAAGAAAAGAAATCAAATGGAGGAGACGAGAGTCAATGTTGGGTTGAAGCGATGGCAACAAGAGAAGCCCCGCGTACTTGTTGACCCGCCTGATTCAAAGTTCGGACTTCGGCCACTTTATTCGAAGCACATTCCCCCACAAGACGAAGAAACCGAGAGCAAAAAAGGGTAGCACGAAAGGGGAGAGACCTACGCGAATTGGCGACATTTATCGATCTCGCGTTCTAAATGACGCTTCTCGTACAGCAAATTCTGGAGGGCCAAGTGGGCCTGATCCATTTGCGTGCGTGCATCTGCGGTAGCCTGTTTATGAGAGCGCGTTTGGCCATTCGCGGCGCGGTTGTGTGCCTTGAGCTGGCCGAAGAGAGCCATCGCACGTGTCTGTACGACCTGGGGATCATAGTTCGCCGTTGTCGAAGGGTCCGTCAACCCATGTAAATGCTGAATGACGGTGTCCGGGTCGTCGTAGTCGTGATCCAACATGGTGACGATGGGTTCTCCAAGCTCTCTCCCAGTCTCGCTTGTTGTCGTCTTCGATGAGAAAATCGCGGAGTCGGACTAAGCACGTCTCACCCTATTCGCCGGCGTGACGGTGATCTTGAGGGGTGTGGGAACACCGTCTGATTCGGCGTTGGCTGTAATGGTTTGTAAAAGAGGGACTGACCGGCGTTTGCCGGGGTATTGCATCAAAGATTACAGAGCAACAGAGATCATTAGTCTTAAGGACCGCCACCCCCCACCACCCTATCTTTATCGTCCTTTCCCCCACAACGTACGATGTCTGTCACCACAAGGCCGCGCGCCATGTCGGGTACCATCCCGTCCATGGAGATCACGAGCAACGAATTAAAAGATAACACGATTGTCATCGGTGCGTTATCGTTTATCGATCCTCATCCAGACTTGGCCGCGCAAATCCCCTGACTCTTTGCGAAAATCAGTCCTTGGAGCCTCCGGTGATCTGGCCAAGAAAAAGGTGTGTTGGATTGACTCTGCGTCCCCTCGTTTGCGCTCCAAACAAACAGGAGAGGGGGGATGCGGGAGATAGAGGGACTAATACCATGACGTTAGACGTATCCCGCTCTGTTTGGACTTTTCAGTCAACGTCTCCTCCCTCGGGACGTCAAAATCGTCGGCTATGCGAGGACGAAGATGGATCCTGAGGACTACCACAAGCGGATAACGTCCTACATCAAAAACCCCGGTGACGATCCGGAGGTGAAGCAGAAGATCGAAGAATTTAAGGCTCTCTCTACCTACGTTTCTGGCGCTTACGATAAGGATGAACCGTTCGACCTGCTTAACGCTCACCTGGAGTCGATCGAAGCCAAATATCAGACCAAGGAACGGAACCGTCTCTTTTACCTCGCCCTCCCCCCATCCGTCTTCATCCCGGTCACCGAGCAACTCAAAAAGCATTGTTATGTCTTCAAGGGTGGTATTAACAGGATCATCATCGAGAAGCCGTTCGGTAAAGATACTGCGTCGTGCAGGGAGCTCGTTGGGTCGGTCAAGAAGAACTGGACGGAGGATGAAACCTTCCGGATTGACCATTATCTCGGGAAAGAGATGGTAAAGAATTTACTCGTCTTGCGTTTTGCCAACGTTTCGATGGGTGCTGCTTGGGATAAGAACCATATCAGTAACGTCCAGATCACGTTCAAGGAGCCTTTCGGAACGGAGGGTCGGGGCGGTTATTTTGATGAATTCGGTATCATTAGAGACATTCTGCAAAATCGTGAGTTTTTCGCACCATTCAATTCGGTGATCGCGCAGGTGGACGTAAGGTATTCAAATGTGCTTTCGCGCCTAGATCTCTTGCAGGTGTTGTCCGTTTTGACTATGGAGCGCCCTGTCTCGTTTTCGGCTGAGGACATTCGAGATGAAAAGGTAACGAGCAGTCATCCGACCACCAGTGGCGTACTATTTAAAAACATATTGAAATTGGTTGAATTAGGTCAAAGTTCTTCGCGCCATCCCCCCGGTTGAAAGGCACGATACCTTGCTGGGACAATATGTTGCAGCGAATGGAAAGCCTGGATATTTGGACGATGAGACCGTCCCTCGTGACTCGGTTTGTCCAACGTTTGCCGCCACGACTCTGTGGATCAACAACCCACGCTGGGAAGGCGTTCCCTTTATTCTAAAAGCCGGAAAGGGTAAGTTGGAAAACGATCAGCCGTTTTCTTCATCTGACTTTCTCTCGCAGCCTTAAACGAAGCCAAGGTGGAGATCCGAATCCAGTTCAAGGATGTCACTCAGGGTATCTTCAAAGACATTTCTCGAAACGAGCTTGTTATTCGTATTCAACCATCGGAGGCGGTGTACCTCAAACTGAACGCAAAAACCCCTGGGTTGTACACCCGCGCGGTTCCCGTGGATATGGATTTGACGTACAAGCGTCGATTCGGGGAGGTTCACATCCCCGAGGCGTACGAGGCGTTGATCTTGGACGCTCTCAAGGGAGACCACTCCAATTTCGTGCGTGACGATGAATTAGACGTTGCTTGGAAGGTGCGGTAGCTATTTCGCACGACATGTGTGTGAACATATTCATTGATGAATGGGATGGCAGATCTTCACTCCGATTCTGCATTGGATCGAGGGATTGAGTGGGCCTCGACCAAAACCGGTGCAGTATCCCTACGGGTCCCGCGGACCAGCAGAACTAGACTCGTTCGTCCAGAAGTATGGATTCCGGCGATCGACGGAAGCATAGTGAGTGTTCTTGTCTTCTCGAGCCGGGGCTGAGCTGACCGCAGCAGCGCGTGGCCGACGACTAATTTGAGTGCGTTGTGAGTTTGGGGGGGTAAGCAAAGATGTACGATTAGCTGTGGTTTATAGTCTGTTGTACACATATGTTATACGAACGGAATCGTGTACTTGACGTATTGAGTTAAACGAGTGAGGGGTGACTGATGACGATCTTGAAGGGAGAGATCGACAGTACCGATCGATGCCGGGAATTCGCTGTGCCTTTCATCGTTGACCGCCAGATTGCACTTTATTATCTCAGACTATACGATGCCTCTCTTGCCCAACATCCATCGTCCATGCCGCTGAGACATCTCCTCCCGCTACTCTCATGTCCCCTATGCACCGTCGACAGCGACAACCTACCCCACCCACTCTTGCGTGACCCATTTACTCTTCACTGCGGACACACCGTCTGTTCATCCCACCTACAAACGCTTGACCCTACACAACGTTGTCCGTTGCCCGTCTGTTCGTCCACGACGAATCCCAATACCGCTCAGCCAAACATCCCCAGTTCTTCCAGAGTCATCTATCTCCCCGCAGCACCTCCTCCGCCATCCGCTCGACGGTCCACACCCACCTCCACTGATCAATTCGAGCAGCGGGTCGACATCACAATCAGCAAGCTAATCGAGGTCATTTACCGTCATTCCCCACCCCCACCCTCGAACCTAGGGGACCCTGACTTGTTTGACGGGAACGAGCACCATGACCACTCCCCAGGGCAATTTCCGTCAAGGACAACGTTACCCTCTTCAGATGAGGAAACAGAATTTTATGCCACGAGGGTCCTGGACAGGGCATCCGGCCATAGGCGGCGACGACGGCGGCGGCGGCAAGCCCCCGAAATGGTCTCCCAATCTACCGCTCCGAATCACTCGGAATCGACCCTGACACCTGCAGGTCCCATCAGTGTAGTCCCAGCCGACTCGGTAGAAGACGCTCTCCCCTCTTCGTCTGGACACGCCGGTCGTCCCTGTTCTCCTTCCCCTCCAACTGCCGGCGGAGAAAGTTCGGACGGCGGCGATTTGAGCCCTGAACCTCCTAAGAAGCGCCCGAGGCGTGATGGCCGCTCTTTAGTGACCGATCGGGAGACTGAATCACGCGCAATCGAGCCAGAGGCGGAAACCGGCAACTCCGACAATTCAAATCACCCAAGCGCAAATATCCCGCACCTTGACCGATCGGATGCCGAACCTCGTCAAGATCCAGAGACAACTGGAGGGGACCTGCGAACGATAATTGATAAAGAGCTCTTAACAGAGCTGAGTTGTGGGATCTGTTATACGATCTATTATCAGCCCGTGACCACGCCGTGTCAGCATGTGAGTTGCCTGCTTTTTTTTTTTCGTAACCTCTCGGCATTTTATCATTTTCCTTTCCACTCTACCCGAACACCGCTCGGACTTTTTTGTGGTATGACGCCGACGCCACCCTGATCCCTCTCCTTTTTTTATTACCCCAACCCTGATGTTAGATCCGGATGTTTTCATTTCACTTCCGCCGGCGTTTTGCATTCTTGGGGTTGTCTCAACTCATCACTCTGTTTGAAAGACGTTCTGCGGGAGATGCCTTCAAAGGTCTCTGGACCACAGGAGTCACTGTCCTATCTGCAGGAAGAATCTGCCTGAATATGGATGCCTACTGGACCCCCCTCAAAACAAGGTCGTCTTGTCAATAGGTATGGTTCCTCTCTTCATCCTTTCTCTACCCGCTCGGTCCTCATACACGTGGTGTCAGAATTGGAAATTTTTCCCGAGTTGTACGCTGAACGTGGAAAGCTTATCGCGGAGGAAGAGCGAAGTGCAAGGTTGAATACACCCTTGTTCGTCTGCCAGCTCTCTTTTCCGGGTGTCCCGACGCATTTACACTTCTTCGAACCGAGGTAAAAGATGCGTTATTCTCGATCTACTGGACGCTCTCGCTTAATCACGAGTAACAATTAGGTATCGGTCCATGTTACGGCGCTGCCTGGAGTCCCCGACTCCGCGATTTGGAATGGTCATGCCGCCCAAATCGGCTTCCAACGTCGGCATGGATTTTGGAACCATGCTGGAGATTCGGAGTGTGAGGATGCTACCTGACGGCCGGAGTTTGGTGCATACGTGGGGCGTATCCCGATTTAGAATTTTAGAGAGGGGCACGCTTGATGGCTACATGGTTGGGCGAATTGAATAGTGGGTAACCTTCCATTCCTCGGGTTTAGTTCGTTCGGCTAACGTCTCGGATGTAGCATTGAAGATTTTCCTGAGGAGCCCGAAGATATCCTGGACGCTGCTCTTGCAGAGCAGGCCGCATTAGAGGTTGAGAATCAAAACGCGACAGCACATGCAGCACCAACCCCAACTACATCCCTACCTCCATCTCCATTCGTCGCGACACAGCCATCTTCGACCCCTCCACCGATTGTTCTGCAGGATGCTTCGCGGGTTCATAATCTGCATCCGGAGCGCCGTCTGCTGGGTGTGGGTAATGAAGCCCTGATGAACAAATGCCGTGCGTTCGTCGAGCAGCTCAGGAGCGACGCAGCTCCGTGGATCATACAAAAGCTCAGCGATTCGTATGGAAGTATGCCAACCGACGCACCAAGTTTCAGTTTCTGGGTGGCACTGGTGAGTTTGATCCAACGGGTGGTCCGAGGCGGAGAATCACGAAATTATCGTCAGGTCCTCCCAATCGACGAATACGAGAAAGCCAAGCTGCTACCGATCAGAAGCGCTAGATTGAGGCTGAAGTTGGTTGCGCATTGGATTGATCAGTTGAACACCAATTGGTGAGCGTCTTTTCCATTACGATACCCCCTATGGGGTCGGATCGAGTACCAATTGTTCTGATCCTGACGGCTGATGATTGTCTCGTGTTTGGGTCTGGACTGTTACACTCTAGGTGGTTTTCGAATGGATGCGTCGTTTGTTGACCGAACGGCTTGAGATTGGGTCGATCTTAACCTGAGTCGGAGTTCCAGTATCATGTCATCCCTTCTTTTCGGTTTACCTTTCTGTCTTTTTCTCATTCGGTTACAACGTAGTCATCCCTTGTTTTTTTTTTTCCGTTCCTGCATTTGTACATCACCGTTACTTCCGGTATTTCTTGCTTGTTTTTTTGTTCTTTTTGTCGACTGGACCGATATCGGTTCTTTTTCCGTGCCATTAGATCTACCGTTACATTATTACCATACGTACGAATTACAGCGCTGTGAAAATTATCCTTCCCATGTTCTCACGCTGGTCATTGTTGGGAGGAGGGAAGCCAGTTGTCGATCCTCCTGAGGTTCCTTACCTAACCCAGAGACGCTGGATGCTGAGCATGATCCATATCGGGGAGAATGACCCCCTGACAAGGCCTTTATGCTTTAGAAGAATCAACAAAGTTCGTTCGTCTAATCAGTGCTTCAAGCTTCAGCATCTACCGTCTGTAGCCCATGGGGAGCAAGACCTCCTGGATCGATCCGTTGAGTGGTTTCATCGGCGCCCAGACGTTTCCCGATGAATGGGTTCGGGGATTAGATCGGGATGTCTCCATGTCTGGATGTAAAGAAACAAGAAATGCGACACCCACTTTTGCACACGTCCTTTCATCGGATGCTTTGAGGTCACCATGCTCCTTCCCGATCGGAGATAAGACGCGCTTCCCCAGAACACTTGGCTGGACGTACATATACACACAGCACGGCCCGGCCGGAGTTCCGTCCCAACTTCCCACCACGCAACCGCGATTGGGAGCAGGGATCTTACGTTTTCTGGTGGAAGGTCTAAAGGAGGCCGAAATCGATCAGGTGGCTCTCTTCTAAGGTTTACCCGCTGGCGCGCGCGATCTGGAGCACTGACAGCGATGTGTGAATGTGGTTGGGTTTGAAATTTGACGGGTCCATCCAAGCTTCGACCTTATAGCGTTCGAATACCGTCTGCAGTCCTGTCGATCGGTATCATCGTAACGTCTGGCAGGTATAAACGCCTTTTACCATCGGGCCTCCGGCCGCGAAAGGCGTCACTTCCGGCCACTCAAACCCCTATTGCATGCGAACTTTGGGACTCTGGGCAGTTAGGGCGTTTTGTTACTAGAAACGTCAACTTTATTGGCTAACCATCGAGAGACATTCGAGATTTGATCCCCCACTGTTCTACCTTCCCGCCCTTGATGAAGCTCCGGTGATCTCTGATATTCCGTATTTTTCGTCAGCAGGTTCGCGAATGTCTCTTATGTTACATGATGGGTATGTGAATCCGGAGGGGATCAGATCGGTGACCGGCCATGGGAGGAATGCATAGATTCAATGAGCTTGCGTTTATCTCTTTACTCGATCTGTTCCCCCTCGATCGCTCACACTCTTTTTGACGTCGCATTGGCGACCCAAAATGAACCCGTGAGAACTTTCTCTCCAAGTCTGACCAACCACCTGAAACCGTGATCACATTCCCCGCCGATCTTTCCCACACACTCCATTACCAAACGTTTTCTCCTGCAAATGGAGTGAACGGAGGGCAAGGAGGTGTCATTCTCACCCTCTCGTAACTACCGACGCCGCCATAACCGGGAACCGGTCCTAAGGCCTAACACGCCGACGTGTGACCCGGAGCGCTCTACTCGCGGGGAACGAATCACGTCTCTCGCAGGCTCACTCGAGTCCCTCAACCAGCTGACCGGCGAATTTCCGGAGGCCACTCCTTTGTAGTGTTCACAGCGTCTCTCGGCGGAGGTAGGTACCACAAAGTACACGAACTGGCCTATCGGAGAGGGTTCCAGTCTTTCTCGGAACCCGCACACGGCGAAGATTAACACCGGTCGAGCTCCACCTACGCTGTGCTCGCATCCGGTTCCTGCAAGGTAGGAACGCAAGGAACGTCTGGTAGGACTTTCACGGCAAGTACGGCGTATCTGCCGGGAAGACCTTCGGTTGTGTTAACAATCGACCTTTCTATGGGAAGTGACCCTCACGGTCCGAGGATACACGGTGCAGTCCTACGGGTCGTGCTTTCTCCCGTTCTGTGCTCGATGGCTATTGGGTGGACCGCGACACGTCCGTAAAATTTTCACCAGCCGAGATCCGAACGTTGAACCTCTGAACCTTGCTTTTGTTACCATAACCGCCCGGACTCCTTTCACGCCGATTCTCACATTCCGTGAAGCTGTTGGCCCCCAGCGAAAACAATAAGTGTTGCGGTAATGCTGGCGAAGTGACCCGAAGAGTTCAAGGGAAGAATGTACGGAGCCTACACTGCTGCTTTTTAACGAGGTCGACAAGAGCCTGGATGTCTGACAATCATACTCTTGGGGGTTCTGATCGAAAAATGAATGGCCCCCCCAGATATGTCGTAGAAATTTGACCTTGGTTCGCGCGGAACGCTTCCTGTCCTTGCAGGGTATTCTCCTACGTAATTCCGTGCGGTCACTGGAATTACTGCACGAGCACGACCACCCTGGCCACTAAAACACCCGGCCAATTCAGTTTTGACTGGGGTGACAGATGACTGCGGGTCTAGTCGTGTTACCGCAGTACAGCGGTTTGGGTATGAGAGATATTTGTGCTACGCACGATCAGGTCAGTCTAGTCGGGCCGTACTCGTCTGATCAGCGCGAAGGGCGCGATATCACTGTTGAGGCCACTTTGTCCCCGAACTATAAGTGAGCAACTTCGTCGCTCAGTTTCCGGTGAACTGAACCCTCTTGCGTAGGCACGATGCGGTAAGTTGGTTTAGCGGACACTATACGGGGGCGTCGGCCTCGTGGGCCGGAGCAAAGCACCACATCTCAATTTAACTATCGGAAGCGATTGGGAGCCGATTCCCTTCCACACCCAATGAACTCTACGTCAAATGGGCGCCGGGTCACAACTTGCTGCTCGGGAAAAGGTTTCCATCGAAGATGCAACCCCGGCCCATCTCAAATTTGAGGTTTGCAGATCCTCCTGTGTATCCTTTTCTGGGATGGTCGTGCTGGGCGGTCAAGGCGAATACAAGTTGAACGCTGGCTCAATTGTGTTGTCATGTATGTATACAGTTACGTAGCGAAGTGGGTCGTATGTCTTTCATAAGTTTACGTTGCACGGCAGTGGACGGGTGATTCGGGAATGCCGAGAACTATGGAAGTGAACGGGAGGGATCGATCGCGAGCTGTCAGACTGAGAATTTTCTAGAATGTTCTCCGGATTGCCGCTGGTTGCCAAAGGACCTTGTGTGGGTCCCCAGCTTTTCAGAACGACGGTGGTCACGGTCCAAACGTTCACAACAAAATCACGGTCGCGATTGGCATTGTCCATTCTATCCCAGCGTAACAATCGTAACGATCCGTTGAAGCTCTGCAAAGACCATGGTTTCGTTGGGGAATTTGTATTCCCCAGCACTACAGCCACCGAAAGGCACGTACCCTACAGGGGAAGGAGAGTATCGGGTTCGTGAATATCTTCCAACGATGTGCGTCGCCTACAGCCCTGTTCAGGTAACCACCGTTCTTGCGATATATACCTCTAGTCGCAAACCAGAAGCA
>Ga0307512_10002629_pt1 | contig 22230 bp, 24 predicted proteins | sample 14_EM_MG_FD_200267 | JGI IMG/M metagenome (GOLD analysis project Ga0307512, IMG submission 200267) | Populus trichocarpa ectomycorrhiza microbial communities from riparian zone in the Pacific Northwest, United States - 14_EM | ecosystem: Host-associated > Plants > Roots > Unclassified | place...
TCCAAGTGCATCTCTGAGTTCACTCAATCTCCGTCTCCAAGTGCATCTCAAACACGCTCGATCAAAGGGGTAACGGAGGTGGACAGGGTGACGTGGAGTATATATTCGGCAGACCGCAGCCAGTCCAGATATAGCGTGTGTTGATGGGTAGCTATATAGATACATAGATACATAGATGAGAATACAAACTGAATACATGACTGTGATTCGAGGTCCTCCCAGACATGTCGCCGGCGCTCCCAGGTGCTCCCAGGCTTGTCGTCGATCGCCAGGCGATGTGTAAACGGCTTCAGCATCATAACCGCAGCCCCTGCGAAGAGTGTAACACACGTGTCGTTCTGATGATGTGTATACGTCACCACAAAGTAAAGGAGGTACGTATGCAACGCGACCCGTCTCCTGGGCGATGTGTAGCGTGTCATTCTCTGTCAGAGGGTACGAGGTTCCGTCAGAGCCATCAGAGCTGTCCGGAACACCCGGGTGTTTCAGACGAAAATTAGGGTCGTTGCTGATGCGATGTATCGAAGGTAAAATACTGATTTCAAATCAATCTATATTGCAAGCTGCAAAGCATGCAAAAACATATCCTTGGTGGTTGAAAACGCGATTTTGATCAGATACTATTCACATACTCCAAAAGCGAGGGCCTTAATTGAATCTATGGATGGACCTGCTGGGCCACCCGCTGACAACCCGCCCGATTCAGATGTGTTGGGAGTATACCAATGAACCATACCCGAGTTGACGGTTAGGGTATATTGACAACCCGGACCGCCAATTTGGCACCAGTTTGGGTTGGACTAGTGTTAGCAACGGGTCTGGACTGTCACTTCGGGTCTGGGTACGGGTCGGAACTGAACCGGAGCCTGCTTGGTGGTCCGGGTTGTCAATAAACCCGCCCTGTCGATTTGGGTACAGTTCCATCGACATCTTCTGACCCGTCTGCAGTGGGCGGGTTCTCAGCGGGTTTTACAGCAGGTTCATCTGTATATTCATATCACATGCTTTCCTTTGCTATTTGATTATAGTACTCAATAAAAATTGATCATTTGACATCCAGTAATCACATTTTGCATGTTTCGCTTGTTGCGAGATCGACAATATTTTAATTCATGTTTCTCTTTTAATGATTTGTATTCTTGAACAGGCAGGAGGTCAATAGTTCAATTGTAAGCTCAAATATCCATGCGATGCCTTCATTACCCGATCTGCATCACCAGCACTTGATGACCCTCTGTTGTTGCTGAGTTGACAGATATTGTCAGAATGGCGCCGTGACTGTGTCACTTGCTCTTTTGCACATAGTGGGTGGCAATACATTGGTTATGGATAGCAGCGAGCAAAGCACTTACCAATTACCTTATTTACAAGACCAAACATTGTGGAGGCTCCATTGATGCTTGAGGTGTAGCAGCATTGACACAGACCATTTTGCCTATGTAGGCAGCCAATACTTCGATTATGGGTGAATGCCGTAGCACTGCCCTTGGATTATACAAGATGCAACACACAAAATCGTTGATGCTCTGTTAATGCTCATTTTCAGACAGGTGCTGTGACCCTGTCACGATCGCATTTGCACAGAATGGCTGCCAATATGTTGCTTATGGCCATATGCCGTAGCAGAGCCCCTGGAATATACATGATGCAACACCCAAAAGCGTTGACACTCTGTTGACAGTCAGTTGACACTGTGTTGATGCTCTGTTGACGCTCTGTTGATGCTGTGTTGACGCTCTGTTGACGCTCATTTTGAGGTGTAATGGTATTGACAAACACGATATTGCCTATAGAGGCTGCCAATACTTCGATTATGGATAACTGCCGTAGCACAGCCCTTGGATTATACAAGATGCAACACACAAAATCATTGACGCTCTGTTGACGCTCATTTTCAGACAGGTGCTGTGACCATGTCACAATCGCATTTGAACAGAATGGCTGCCAATAGGTCGATTATGGACATATGCCGTAGCAGAGCCCTTGGAATATACATGATGCAACACCCAAAAGCGTTGATACTCTGTTGACACTCGGTTGACACTGTGTTGATGCTCTGTTGATGCTCTGTTGATGCAGTGTTGACGTTCTGTTGACGCTCATTTCGAGGTGTAATGGTATCGCCAAACACGATATTGGTTATAAAGGCTGCCAATACTTTGATTATGGATAAATGCTGTAGCACAGCCCTTGGATTATAGAAGATGCAACACACACAATCATTGACACTCTGTTGACGCTCATTTTCAGACAGGTGTTGTAACCATGTCACAATCTCATTTGTGCAGAACCGCTGCCAATACGTTGATTATGGATCTATGCCGTAGCAGAGCTCTTGGATTATACATGATGCAACACCCAAAAGCGTTGACACTCTGTTGACACTCGGTTGACACTGTGTTAATGCTCTGTTGATGCTCTGTTGATGCTCTGTTGACGGGTTGTTGACGCTTTGTTGACGCTCATTTTGAGGTGCAACACTATCAACACACACGATATTGCCTATAAAGGCTGACAATACTTCGGTTATGCATAAATGCCGTAGCACAGCCCTTGGATTATACAAGGTGCAACAAACAAAATCGTTGACACGCTGTTGACGCTCATTTTCAGAGTGGGGCTATCACCCTGTCGCGATCACTTTTGCTCAGAGCAGCTGCCAATATGATAATTATGGATATCTGCCGTAGCAGAGCCCTTGGATTATAGAACATGCAACACACAAAATCGTTGACGCTCGGCTGACGCTCATTTTTAGACAGGTGCTGTGACCATGTCACGATCGCATTTGCACAGAATGGCTGCCAATACATTGATTATGGACATATGCCGTAGCAGAGCCCTTGGATTATACATGATGCAACACCCAAAAGCGTTGACACTCTGTTGACACTCGGTTGACACTGTGTTGATGCTCTGTTGATGCTCAGTTGATGCTCTGTTGATGGGCTGTTGACGCTTTGTTGACGCTCATTTTGAGGTGCAACGCTATCGACACACACGATATTGCCTATAATGGCTGCCAATACTTCTATCATGGAGAAATGCCGTAGCGCAGCCCTTGGATTTTACAAGATGCAACACACGAAATTTTTGACGCTCTGTTGACGCTCATTTTCAGACAGGTGCTGTGACCATGTCACGATCGCATTTACACAGAATAGCTGCCATTACATTGATTATGGACATATGCCGTAGCAGAGCCCCTGGAATATACATGATGCAACACCCACAAGCATTGACACTCTGTTGACACTCTGTTGACAGTCAGTTGACGCGGTGTTGATGCTCTGTTGACGCTCTGTTGACGCTCTGTTGACGCTCTGTTGACGCTCTGTTGACGCTCTGTTGACGCTCATTTGGTGGTGTACCAGTATCGACACACACAATACTGCCTGTAAAGGCTGCCAATACTTTGATTATAGATAAATGCCGTAGCACAGCCTTTGGAATAAACAAGATGCAACCCACGAAATTGTTGACGCTCTGTTGACGATCATTTTCAGACTGGGGCAGTGACCATGTCGCGATCGCTTTTGCGCAGAATTGACGCCAATACGTTGATTATGGGTACATGCCATAGCAGAGCGCTTGGATTGTACATGATCCAACACCCAGAATCGTTGACACTCTGTTGATGATCTGTTGACGCTGTGTTGATGCGCTGTTGACAATCTGTTGACGCTCTGTTGACGCTCATTTTGAGGTGTAGCAGTATCGACACACACAATATTACCTATAAAGGCTGCCAATACTTCGATTATGGGTAAATGCCGTATCACAGCCCTTGGATCATACAAGATGCAACACCCAAATTCATTGACGCTCTGTTGACGCTCATTTTCAGAATGGGGCTGTGACCATGTCGCTGTCTCTTTTGAGCATAAAGGCTGCCAAAACGTCAATTATGGGTAAATGCCGGAGCAGAGCCCTTGGATTGAACTAGATGCAACACCCAAGATTGTTGACGCTCTGTTGACGCTCTGTTGACGCTCTGTTGATGCTCTGTTGACGCTCAATTTCAGGTGAAGTGACATCAAGGATTTTGCCTATAAAGGCGGCCAATACTTCGATTATGGGCAAATTCCGTAGCACAGCCCTTGGATTATACAAGATGCAACACCCAGATTCGTTGACGCTCTGTTGACGCTCATTTTCAGAATGGGGCTGTGACCATGTTGCTCTCTCTTTTGCACATAAAGGCTGCCGATACGTCGATTATGGGTAAATCCCATAGCATAGCCCTTGGATTATACAAGATGCATCACCCAAGAGTGTTGATGCTCTGTTGACACTCTGTTGATGCTCTGTGGACGCTCTGTTGATGCTCTGTTGACGCTCATTTTCAGAATGGGGCTGTGACCATGTTGCTCTCTCTTTTGCACATACAGGCTGCCGATACGTCAATTATGGGTAAATCCCATAGCATAGCCCTTGGATTATACAAGATGCATCACCCAAGATTGTTGACGCTCTGTTGATTCTCTGTTGATGCTCTGTTGACGCTCTGTTGACGCTGTGTTGACGCTGTGTTGACGCTCATTTTCAGGTGAAGCGACATCGACAAAAGCGGTATTGCCTATAAAGGCGGCCAAAACTTCGATTATGGGTAACAGCCGCAGCATAGCCCTTGGATTATACAAGATGCAACACCCGAAATCGTTGACGCTCTGTTGATGCTCATTTCCATAATGGGGTTGTGACCATGACGGTTTCTCTTTTGCGCAGAAAAGCTGCTGATTTATTCATTCTGAGTAAATGCCATAGCATAGTCCGTGGATTATACAGGATGCAACACCCAAGATTGTTGATGCTCTGTTGACGCTCTGTTGACACTCTGTTGATGCTCTGTTGACGCTCTGTTGACGCTGTGTTGACACTCAGTTGATGCTCTGTTGACACTATGTTGACGCTCTGTTGACGCTCTGTTGACACTCATCTTCAGGTGCAGCAACAACCACATTAATGATATTGCCTATAAAGGCGGCCAATACTTCGATTATGGATAAATGCCATAGCACAGCCCTTGGATTATACAAGATGCAACACCTGAAATCGTTGACCCTCTGTTGACGCTCATTTTCACAATGGGGCTGTGACCATGTCGCTTGCTCTTTTGAGCATAATAGCTGCCGATACATTGCATATGCGCCCATGACGCAGCATAGCCCTTGGATTATACAAGATGCAACACCCAAGATTGTTGACGCTCTGTTGACGCTCTGTTGACGCTCATCTTTGTTGTAGCGAAAACCACATTAACCATGTTGCCTATAAAGGCAGCCAATACTTTGATTATGTGTAAATGCCGTAGTATAGCGCTTGGATTATACAAGATGCAACACCCGAAATCATTGACTTTCCAGTGACGCTCATTTTCACAATGTGGCTGTTGCTTTTTCCCATAAAGGCTGCCAATACGTTGATTATGGATAACAGCGAGCAAATCGCTTCACAAACAACTTACTTACAAGACCATAAATTGTTGACGCTCCGTTGACGCTCATTTTCAGCATGTTGCTGTTTCTGTGTCACTTTCTCTTTTGCCTATGAAGGCTGCCGATACGTTGATTATGGATAACAGCGAGCAAATCGAGTCCCAAACAACTTACTTACAAGACCAAAAATCATTGACGCTCTGTTGACGCTCATTTTCAGCATAGGGCTGTTACCGTGTCACCTTCTCTTTGGCCTACAGAGGCTGCCGATACTTTGATTATGGATATCAGCGAGCAAATCGCATCCCAAACAACTTACTTACAAGACCAAAAATCATTGACACTCCATTGACGCTCATTTTCAGCATAGGGCTGTTACCGTGTCACTATCGTTTTGGCCTATACAAGCTGCCGATACTTTGAGTATGGATAACAGCGAGCAATTTGCGTCCCAAAGAACTTACCTACAAGACTAAAAATCAGTGACGCTCCGTTGACGCTCATTTTCAGCATGGTGCTGTTACCGTGTCGCTTTCTCTTTTGCCTATAAACACGGCCGATAGGTTCGTTATGGACCACAGCAAGCACATCGCTTACCAGTTAACTCACTTACAAAACCAAAAGTTGTTGAAGCTCCATTGAGTCTCATTTTCAGAATGATGCTGTTACCGTGTCGCTGTCAGTTTTGCCTATGAAGGCTGGCACTACATTGATTATGGATAATAGTGAGCAAATTGCTTCCCAATTGAGTTGCTAACAAGTCCAAAAATCGTTGACGCTCCAGTGATGCTCACCATAAATATATCCTAAAACTTGTTGTATGGTCAATAATTTTGTACAAATAATCATATAGTCATTATTGACAGCCAATTTATAATTTGTATGAATACTCAGTTGTATCCAAAAGCTTTGTGGAGTCTCAATGTCAGCTCCACTGATGCACATGATCTCTGAGCGATGGATAACGTAGCGCTGTCAAATTCCAGCGCTTTCAGCTCGCAATTTACCGCATGTAGATCCATACACTCATTTTTCATTAATATAGCCCAACTTCCTCACTTTGCCCTATGCAGTTCGTTCTCCTCGATTTTCATGACCTACCATAAGCAATTTTCAAAATGTTCACTATGTGCACCAGGTCTGAACGCAGAGTGAGGTAGTTGGATATATGGATGAACGCATCATGATGGTGGTCATTCATACAGATTCGCGTTGCGCATTGACTGCTCCTTCTATGACTGGTACGCCATCACTGACTCAGATTTTGTTAGTCAATTTTGTCTCCAATTTAGATTTTGCGTTGTCAATTATCTGTAAGAGGCAGGACAATAGCCGGTTGATCAACCGTCAATCAACTCAGTTTGGAGTCTAGAAATTTCGTATGGGCCGTATGACACTTGCACATGCACAGACAAATTATCATGTCTTACAATTAGGTCACTGAAATCAAAATAATGTTGACACATAGCGAAATAGATACACCAATTACTTTTCGTGGAGAGAAGTCGTCAATAGTCACTAATTGTGCATATAATGTACCGATGACAAACGAGCTGTCACAATATGTTCGTCTCAATCCAATTCCTGTATGGTAATTAGCTAGGGAGGTTACTTGCAGGTGTAGAAGCGTACAGGTTTAACAAGCTTCGATTTGTTTATCCGTGATGAATTGTGTACCTCGTCCGGTGTCAGAGCCGATATGCCTATGTAAGACAGTGGTTCCCCGGATAACAATCTCAGATGGCTACCTTCTGTGTGTGAAGTTCCATGCTGCATTGCGATTTTCTGCTTTCACTATCATGTATCTCCATCAGCTCACCAAGTGTTGTCTGTGCAGTAGCAGGTGCACACTGATCCAATTGTGGGTTAATGACTGCATTAGCTGTCAATATGGCTGTTCTGTACCTCGAATCTTACTAATGATGCAAGACGATGAATAGTTCACACTCAACTTCATGATGTAGCAGTGAGCATGTCTCTGATCGTTTTGATTTCAAAGGCAGCCAATAAATCGAACAAAGACAATGATGTACCAAAGTTAATATGTTGCACAAGACAGTGGGATATCTGAATGCGACCATAAAGAGAAAAACCCGAAAACTAGAGCCGGAGATTGGAACTGACGGGTCTAGCCAAACCCGGCAAAACCCGCGGGTTGACGGGTACGGGTCAGGGTTTGGCCTGCCAAGATGCTGCGGGTTGGGTTTCTGGACGGTTCTGGAACCGAACCGAACTGTTTTTCCGGTCCAAACCCGGACCGCTGGCGGGTTACCCGGACCCGTTGCTGACACTCGGTTGGACCTGCACCCCGACCCGAAGTGACGGTCCGGGACTGTTGCTAACACTAGAGCTGCCACACAATCTGCGAACGCTGGTCCAGTATCTTGAACTCTGCCTTTCGGTAGACCAATGATACCAGTAACTACATCGGTTTTCATAGCTGTATCATTGAATAGCTGCTGCTGGAACTCCTTGCAGCATCTGTTGCATAGACAATTCAATAGTCATGCAGACGGCAATTGCCATTGAAACTGCCATATGTCGCATCACTAGATCGGAATGGTGCGTAATATTTAAATCCGCCTTGATTTTCTGTAGGTGCACGTTGTCCCAGGTATGTGACTGTTTATCGTCACTTGAATCATAACAACAGCGAACTGAAGTAGAGCCTGCATTGCCATTGCCGGTGACGCCACTCTCATGAACACTTGGGCTCTGACATAGTCCCTGTAATCATTAGCAGCAAAAAACATTTTTGTCCGGGCAGAATGGCTCTGTCTGAGTGGACGCGCTCTGTTAGTGCCGTCAGGGACACCCCGTTGGCGGATGACTCTGCGCCCAGTGTCAATTCAACGCGTCGCGTCCCATGTCGCCCTCTCACCGCTGATTCACCGTTTCTTCTGGTTCTGTTGGTCTCCTATTTCAAATGATCACCCTGGCCTTGTGGCCAACTGTGACCATACGTTGGAATGGGTTCTTTGGGTATGCGGTTGCATCGGGATCGAAATGTGATGGGTGACTCTGCGACAATCTCTCCTCGTGTTCCTTCAACCAGCGCGCAAAATGCAATGCTCTCTTTACCAATTATACACATCATTCCTAGTTGCCGGATCTATGTAGCTATCACCAATCCATCGCTCGTTGCATCCGTCTCCTGTCTTACTACTAGTAGCTATCTCTGGAATGGCTTGGGCGTAGACGACAATGTTTCCCACACTGGAAATGTGCAAGGCAATGGCTGCTGGTGTTTGTCTCACTTGTACAAGTTTCGAGACGGGATCCATGTTACCTGTGTTTTCAGGTATTGTGGTGAGCGCCAGGGCTGACCAATACTCAATGAAAGCTCCATCCTCGTTTAGGAGTTTGATTTTGAATAGTCGTCGCAGTTGCCACGGGAAACGCCTATTCAGCGGGCCATAACACCTCCCTGGGGGTTTCTTTACGCACGCCCAGTCGTTCCGTCGATCCCCTGCGCGCCAGCTTTGGCTCCCTGTGCTTCGACACATCTGAGATATGCGTTCACCTTCTAAACCCTCAACTTGAAATTTATTACTATCGTTAATACAGAGCTGCATTGCGTGCAGTAATCCATCCGATATAAATGTCTAGTTGCCACTCTTATGGTTGATGAATCCCTGCGTGCTGCTGTCTGTTGCCAGGCGGTGCGTTGAGTCTTGTGTATTGTCGAGAAATGCTCTGAAGTGTTTGATCGTAGTGTCAGGATGCTTTCCATTACGGCGGGTTTGGGGTCCCATCAATTCGGACTTTGCAAATCACTGGGAGCCTAGGGGTGAAGCCAGATCAGCACCGGAAAGAATGACTTTCCAGGCGGCGGCGCTGTACCCCCGACGCTGAGCGAGGGCTTGGACATTGAGTTCCCTGATTTCGAAGAAGAGAATGCGACGCTGATAGGGGATTACTTGTGGCAGGTAGTTGAGATTGTGATTGGAGGTGTTCCAATCTTCCTTGTGGTTCATTTTATGTGCTTGTTCATGTCTCTCGGCAGTATACTGTCGCAAGGCTCTGTATCGACGAATCTGTTGGACCCAATGAGACATCAAGTGTATGTTCGCAAACTTGAAGTCAACATCGAAATCCTTGTGAACATCTCTCTGGTGGCTGATATGATCCCGCCAGCCATTCATTTCGCGCAGCTTCTTGGACGGCGTCCAAGTTTCGGCATTGGTTTCCTCGTCTACCTGTCGCTTCTTCACGAGTTCCGTTCTAAGGGCATTGGCTTTGGCCTTCGCCTGTTAGCCAGCTCGGCCGAGTAGGAAAACATCTTTGAAGGTGTGAAAACCACGCAAGGAGTCCTCCAGGTAGCTCAATGTCGCATCATTGTGAGATTTATATCGGGCATAGATAGCGGATTCAAACAATGCCCGTGTGCACTTAATTGCGCGATTGAATATGGGACGCTGAGTGGGGCTTCCGCCTCGTAGAGACTGGTTTGCAACTCCAAGCCTGTACCAGCTGATATCCTTCATCTCCTTCCCATTTCATTGAGAAACTTCCTCATATGACTAATTTTCTGGTGTGAGGTCGTGGTAAGCAGGCACGGATAACCAGATGGCATTGTATTTGTGGAGCCATTCGTGCGTCTTCATGAAGTGGAAAATCCACTTCTGGAGGTGGTCAAGCATGCCGATCTGCATTGTATTGAGGAGGTCAGGCTTCGGAAGGCCGCTCACCATACAGGGAATATGTCCAACCACGTTTACTCCTCTGTGAACATGGCCTGACGAGAGTTTGGCATCAGCGGCCTTGGTGTTGGCATCACTGAGCGTTCTATATAGGTTGTGATCCCGCAGGGTGTGTTGCTTGTCAGGAGGAACATAATCTCCAAGTTCGTTCTTTGGACACTCGCACCAAAAACAGACATGCCCCTTGAGATGATGTAGGTCGGTATACTCAGGGCAATCTGCAAGCCATGCTGCTGAAACCGGTTCGCAACGCCTGAAGTTACCATCTGAACAGAGAACATTGTATAACCTGCTCTCTGTGCCGCGATCTAGTTTAAAGGTGAGAGGCTGGAGTACCCGCCGGAGTACGTCGTTAAGCACCTCCTGGTTTGTTTGCCGCTGCCCATCCAGCTGCTTCTGAGGAATATTGCGATTCTTGATTGGAATCAGCAGGAGAGCGACCATCACGACAGTGTGCGTTGAGGGCGTCTGGCAGATCTTCGGAGATAGACTGCCAATCGTCATGGATACAGGCCACTCTTTCCTGTCACCAGCACATTTCGAGTGATGTGTTCCGTTGGACATGAAGATCATTGGAACCAGTGTATCTCCCAGTCTGAGCATTGCCTTAACCTCGATTAGGATGTTATTATCCTCGAGTATTTCTGTTTACCTGTGTCTCCCACCACCAGTCTGCAGCGTGCATTTCAGTATAGCGGCGTTTCGGTGGCGGATCATTGTCAAGGCAACACTGAGGGCCGTAAATGAGATACTCAACGTAGGCTGACTGCTGCATCAACCATCTCATGCTTTGATGATGTCTCGACCCCCGTATTTGATAGGGCGTTGGTGATTCACATTCCATCTCATATCCTCGAGAGTGTGTAGTTCCCACTCCCGGAGAGCCTGATCATCTGGCATGCTAGGCATGAGCTTCTGGACGCCATCCCTGTTTTTGAAGCTTGGGAAATGCAGAGCGGTGTTTTCTTCCTTCAGCACGTTGTCATAGTACATGTTCATACCGTTCTTCTTGATACCACACTGGGTATAGTTGTACTCTTCACGCGTCGCGAATGGGTAGTACAGATTGGTCTGTAGGATCGTCTCAACGTAACCGGGAGCGTCATGTGCCCATGGCTCAGCAGTGTAATTGATCAGCGCAGCGCCGGTGCCGTGGTATGTTTCCATCTGTGGCAGAGGAGGTCGCGGCAATTGAAACTCTGAGTCTGCGATGTTTTCAATGTGTTCGAGGTAGGGAAACACGTCCAAGTCTTCGAACGAATCTTTGTTATCGGTAAATTCACGACACTGAGCGGGTTCAACACGTTGGGGCGTGCTGCGAATAGTCAGATTATTCAGGATGGTGTAGTTTGATATGTTTAAGTCGCCAGCTGTCTGACGTGAACTTCATTCGGCATGAAAATTGGGGGTAACGGAAAAGGGTCTTCTCTGGCATTGTCGACAACACGCAAGGAGTGGGGTATTCAGTGTAGAAAATGACGAATGTTGGTGCTGGGCCTGAGCAGACTGGTGTGTAAGCTCACAATACTTTCAGCTAACTTGAGAGATTTATTGAGCCCCAACACCATCACAAGGAGGTACCTTACACACCGGGAGTTGCACTAACGCTGCACGCGTAATGTCCCGTAATACAATGAATGAAATACACCCTGAGCGATCCAAAACCTCACAACACGTGTAATAATCAATGGCTGGGATACATAGATTTGAACAAAGGAAACTAACAAGACGAGAATCTGATCATAACCCGAACGCAACAACCATCCCCTCATCTGCACCGCGAGGACTGGTTCACTTCTCACCTACATAGCCATCTGGGCGTGCTTCAGGGAGAGGTACATCAGGGAGTGGGACATCAGGGAGTGGGACATCGGGGAGTGGGACATCGGGGAGTGGGACATCGGGGAGTGGGACCTCGGGAAGACTGTTGCCACCTGCCGATTGGCCGAGCAGCGACTGATCCACATCCACATCCGAGGTGTTTCCGGCTGCCTCAGCTTCCAGCAGACTTGGCACCACCAGGCAAGGTTTTTGTGGTGTCACAAGCCCCAAATCCTCCAGCCCACTGAGAGGATGAGTCTCTAGTGTTCCTGGTCATGGGCGAGGCTCTGGGGTTTGGGGCCGGGGGGCAGGCGCCGGAGGTTGTGGCTGTGGGGTATGCCCGTGCATCTCTTGACCTTACTGCGGTAGCACAATTGGCTGGTCATCTACCATGGTATCAACATCGTCAGCTGATGTATTTACCATCTCTCCCTGGCTAATCGTCCGAGGTTCTTTGCCATCATCCTCATCCTCATCCTCATCCTCCTCCTCCTCCTGCTCCTCATCCTCCTCATCCTTATCCTCCCCCTCTTCATCTTCCTCCTCTCCATCGTCACCGTCCCTTTCCATATCCACATTGCCCTCCAAATCAACGGCGTCCGCTGTGTCCACATCATCCTCCATCCGGATATCCACATCAGGATCAGGTTTTGCGTCAGATTTTCCGTCTGACTTGGTAGAGTCGGTATCATCATCTGAGGATATCGACACGGCGGGCGATGCTTCCGGCTCTAAGTATACCCGCTCTAGTTAACCCTGCATATCCAATTCTGCCTCTGACATTTCCTCTGCACCTGCAAAGCAACGGCACAAGAGATATCATCTCCCCCTGGGGTTTGTTTAACAATACCTTTGCCATTACCATTTCGCTTCCCCTTCCCTTTCCCTTTCCTTTTCCCATCCTCAGTCGCCTTCCCTTTCCCCTTCCCATCTGTTGTTCCTTTCCCTTTCTTGGTCTGTTTCTCACCGCCCTGCTGTTCCTCCCCACTCTCACTGTCGTAATTGATATTGCCATCACCAGGACGGCTCCTTCCACTGCTCGGTGCTCCGGGATCGTCGCAGTTCTCAGCATCCTCATTCTTGTCGATTATCTCATCCCACTTCAGTCATCTAACGGCCAGGAACTCTCCTGCCTTGTACGGCCGGCAGCTTTGCGGCTCAATCCTTGCCCTGAGGTCATCCCTACCGTACCAGGAGAAACGCTCGCCGGTGTGAATAACATTTCTCAAGATGGTTGGCTCCGGATTGGAGGAATCGACTTGATCCCCGAAGGCATGGGGGTTGGCCCACCTCCAATTGTTCATTTGGTCGCGGGTTTTGTCAAATATTTGCCGCATTTATGAGCGGAACACTGCCCAGCACTCCCGAAAAGGTGAACTCCTGCGCCTGCGGTACGGCCACATCAGCTGGAATTGTGAAAAGTGGTGAGTCGTGACTGGATCAAGAAAGATTATATCAAAATGGAGGTCCCAGGCCCTCTCATCCTTGACGTTGCAAACATTGTATGTCCGTATGGGTCCACGGATGTGTTCTGAGATGAATCCCTGTATACAGTCGTGATCCAACGACAGGCGTCGATTTATAACCAATGTCGGCATTTTTGCCCTGGCAGTTGGCTTCCTCTTTCCATTGTGGCTGCCCTTTGATGCCATCGCTGCGGGTTGAAAATGAATCTACATGCAAGGTGTTAGCATTATAATACAGTTGAAATGTAGCGGAAGGAAGCCCAGAGTGAACGTACAACGTTGTGTAGGTTATCCGGTGTGTTTTGGATCGAGAGGCATTGTGTTGTGCAAGTCGCGTGATGTCGAGATAGTTCAGGATGCTGGCAGTGTGTTTCATACGGGAAGAAAAGAGAATGGAGGTGTAGGTGGGAAGAAGGAATATATATAGTCGAGTTCCTGCGATTTGATTGATATGCTGCGTTTTGTTGGCTAATGAACACAAAATGGCCCCGCCTTCATCATGCACAACCACTCAGAACCTGTTGAATGAGGAGCCTCGAGACGAGATTTAGTACTCGCGGTGACAACAGTTTGCGACGCCGCGTGTTGCGTTGGCATCCCGTACCACATTTACCGCTCAGACCTTGTGCATCTCGGAGCAAAGTGCATCAGCAAAATGTATTTTAGTCACTGGAAGACTCCAGGAGTGTCTGAGAGGATGTGAAGTGTAAACTTCCATGCGTCAAATTCAGGAGAGAATCAGACCCTAGGAGGGCATTCCGGCCAGCCTTCGGAATAACCGGGATCTCTGATGACGGGTTCAGGAGTCCCATGAGAGTGATTGTGATAAGTTTGAGAACTCCTCGGAGTGCTGGAGAGAACGTTGTGTGCACCTGGGAGTACCTGGGAGCGCCGACGACATGTCTGGGAGTGTCGACGACAAGTCTGGGAGCGCCGATGACAAGTCTGGGAGCGCCAACGACTAGCCAGGGAGCACCTCGAATCACTGTAAAGCAGTCTGGGAAGAACATCATCTTCTTTGAGAACGTTACCGGTGCGCCTGTAAATGACGATCAAGTGAAGTCAGAGATACACTCAGAGGCCGTGATCAAGCAAGTTTGGAGATGCACTTGGAGGCGGTATTCGAGCGTATTGGGAGATATTCAGGGAGGCCGTGATCGAGTGGACTTAGAGATGCACTCCGAGATTGTGATCGAGCAAGTTTGGAGATGCACTTGGAGGCCACAATCTAGCGAACTTGGAGGGCATAATTGAGCAAGTTTGGAGATACACTTGGAGGCAGTGATTGAGCGAGTTTGGAGATGCACTTGGAGGCCATAATCGAGCGAGTTTTGTGACACACTTGGAGGCCGTGATTGAGCGAGTTTGGAGATGGACTTTGAGGCCGTAATCGAGCGAGTTTGGTGATACACTTTGGAGGACGTGATCGAGCGAGATTGGATGAGTACTTGCAGGCGGTCAATGGACGCCAGGCCGGGTGCTGAGAATCAATTCATCAGTTAGTTGAGACGCAAATGTTGGAATGTGACAAGGTGACTTTACCATTGAGCTCTCATGGCGAGCTGGCTGATGGCGGTTGATCGTGGAGGGGGGCCACGCCGGAAGCTGCAGCTACATTCAGGGGTCAACTCGTAATCATGAGAATGTAGGGAAGACAAACAATCTTGGGTGGATGCTGTACTCGGTGTATGCTGTACTGGGTGTATGCTGTACTCGGTGAATGCTGTACTCGGTGTATGCTGTACTCGGTGTATGCTGTACTCGGTGTATGCTGTACTCGGTGTATGCTGTACTCGGTGTATGCCTTACTCAGTGTATACTGTACTTGGTGTATGCTGTACTTGGTGTATGCTGTACTTGGTGTATGCTGTACTTGGTTTATGCTGTACTCTGTGTATGCTGTACTCGGTGTATGCCGTACTCGGTGTATGATGGACTTGGTGTCAACTCATGATTATGGCATGGACAGATAGAGAGGGATGACTTAACTTTGTGATCTGCGATGATGGTAAAGTTGTGGACAAGAAAGAGAGAGATGGGGATGAGAATGAGAACGTTGTGGAGGATACGAGCGGATATGAGAATTCAGGGGTATGACTTGCCTGATTGGGTTGGGAAGACCTCATATCAGTGTATTTACACACCGGATCGGGACTCATACCTGCCGTATCGGGGATGGTAAATTGACTCCCACACGAAATTTTCTTAAGTCCCAGTTTCTCATGATGATTTCCCCCATCTCCGCTCATTGCTCTATTTCTCGTCCTCACCTCTACCATCACCTAAGAACACGAAGTTGAGTCCATCCCTCTCTATCTCTCCATGCCATGATCACGAGTTAACACCAAGTGCAGCATACACCGAGTACAGTATACACCAAGTACAGCATACAATGAGTTCTGCATACACCGCGTACTGCATCATCCCATGATCGACTGTCTCCTGCTCCCAGCCAGTCATTTCAGCTCTCAGCGGACCTTGTTGTACTCAATTCTCCACATTTCCACTGTTACGAGTTAACCAATGAATGGAGTCTCAGCTTCCACCGCACATGCCTCCCCAACTACCGCCCCCAGATTCACTGACTCCAGATTGACTGCCTCCAGATCGACTGCCTCCAGATTGACCGCCTTCGGATCAATCGGGTCCAGATCAACCACCCCCAAGTACTCCTCCAATCTTGATCGATCATGGCCTCCAAGTGTATCTCCCAACATGCTCCATGACGGCTTCTAGGTGCATCTCTGAGTTCACTTGATCCCGGCCTCCAAGTGCATCTCCAAACTCGCTCAATCACGGCCTCCAAGTGCACCTCTGAGTTCACTCGATGTCTCGTTCTCCAAGCGCATCTCGAAACACACTTGATTGCGGCCTCCAAGGGCATCTCTGAGTTCAGTCGATCGCAGTCTCCAAGTGCATCTCCAAACACACTCGATCACAGCCTCCAAGTACATGTTCAAGGAGCGATGGCGGTTGTACGGTGACACAGGGGTAACGGAGGTGGACAGAGTGAGTGGGAGTATATATTTGGCAGACCCCGGAGTAGATAGACATCATCTCATCTCCATCTCATCTTATCATACAATGAAAATACAGGCTCTATGTTTCCCAACTTTTGGTCTCACTTGCTCTGTCCGAGATTTCCTGGTTCCACGCAATTGCGTGGATCCTCAACGCAGGGTAGTATCATATCTTGTCACCCGATTCCTATGCTCCTCACACCAGAACCGGTCTTTCTCATGAATCCTGTTTGGATGTCGCGAGAGGTGCACCAGAGTGTTGATGTTGGGCTCTCTGCCTTCTAGCTCCAAGTGGTGCATCTGTAAGTTCTCTGAATGGGCGTGTCCAGGTGCTCCTCCGATTATGCTCCAGTACCATCTGTGGCCAGATTGACCGTATGTGTATATATTCAGAGACTTGAATAATGCATGCCATATTATGATGTAGCAAATCTCGTGACTGTAACATAGACGAATATGATCAGACGAAATGCCTTCTAGTTATGTAAGAACGACTGCTCAGAGAATACGGCACCAAGTCTCTCGCAGAGCTGCACAGCCGTCTCTGCTGCTCTCGAAGTATCCTGCAGAGCTCTCGAAGTATCCTGCAGAGCTGCGCAGTGGTCTCAGCTTCTGTCCAAGTCTCCCGCAGATCTGCGCAGAGGTCGCAGGAGCCCCAGAATGTGACTATTCTATAAGTCAAATCTCGTAGCATCCTGAATGCACCTCCATAACTCCAGGTGCATTCAGGAGCACCTGAGAATACTCTTGCAGAGTCTGAGAGCACTTTGCTTAGCTCCAGGGGGGTCTGGGAGCATCTGGAAGTACTTGGAAGCACTGGTGAGGTCGCCCAGAGTGTCTGGGAGGATTGCGTGTTGCTTCCGGACCGATTTACATTTCGCTGATCGGAGTAGTTCTCAAGTTGTCCGAACTGTGCAACCATCCAACACGGCTACCAATGCCTAGCGGTGGAAAAAGCACACCCAACTGATGTCATAATATAGAGAACACGTCATTTTTCGCTTTGCGAAGCTTCTAGCTCTGCCAAAGGGGGATTTCCACCGGGAAGCTGATGATAAACACCAGCGACGGTTCGAAGTATTGTGCCAAGAACGAGTGCAATACTATGACAATTGCGCCAAGAAGGCATAAACACCCTTCAAGCGGTGCAAATAGACCTTCAGACGTTGCTGAAACAGTGAATATCAATGCTGAGTTTAATCTGAGTTCAATCTGATGGCAGTTGACCCCATAATTGAATGCTTTTGAAGGGATCTCGTGCCCAAGTATTGTTATGGTTTGGAGTCTAGCGCGGTTTACATTGCGCCTCCCATTATTGTCGAATCCCTCCATGGTCGCTCAAATGTGAGTCAACCTCGCCTGCCGTTGAATATGCATGCAGAGGAAATTGTTCCTACAGTCATAACGTCGAACATCCATATCGGATGATGCCTTCCAAAAGCCCTCACCCTGGCACGTCTCCAGTCATACGAAATGTTCGAAGTCTCGCAAATCTTTAGAATCAACAAAAGCGTAGGCGTTCGGGGTATTCTCAACTATCCCCTGCTGAGAGACTCGTTTCCGTACCAGCTGGCGAGAGGGATTCATCTCAATGAGGGAGTTCCATAGCCTCTACAATCCAAGGTCAGAACTCCACCCCCTCATCTCCGCTGCAAAATTCTTGAGTTGCAGATATCACCCCATCAGCAACACTTTGAGGGTCAAGAATTACTCCAACCGCCACACCGGGTACAAGCAGTGGTAACACACCAGCACCCAGCGGAACCTCACAGACAGACTCAACGCGTCGCGTTGTAACCAGTCCTGCATCCGGCATTGCTAGCACTCCCACTCCTCTCTGCAGTCATGAAAACCTACCTACCCCCATCCCTAATCCAGGAGCCCGCGCGATCATTACAAATCCACTGCGAACGCGAGCGACAGAAATGACTCAGAGACAGAGGCAGTGTCAATTGCAAACGCAGGCGGTGTCTACACCTCGATCAGTAATCTCCGGCAGTTGCTGCATCCATCGATTTCATCACTCCGACATGACGCGTCATATATTTGCAATCGGCAGACTCCTGGAGCTCTACATGCAGAACAGACGGCCGATTATGAGTGCAAGCAACTTGGAGACGGTAAGTTGTGCAATGTGACACGTTGCGAAAGCATTATCTGAAGCCCCACACTGGTAGATAATAGAGAAGTACTGGAACACGGCAATGCAGCAAAACAACATTTGGTCCATAGCATATGAGGCACCCACAAATGAGATCTTCAAAGAGGTATGCCGAAGCAATGGCCCATGTTGGATATTAGACGCTCATAACGGTACGAGGTTCGCACAGAAGTTGATAAAGTTATATCCCAATTTGTTCAATCAGCAAGGGACATTATAGCAGAGCTATATGATCTCCGCTGCTTTGAATCCAACGCAGAGCATTTGGAATTCATTGATTCCCTTCTGGCAGACAATAAGTATCATTTTTCTGTAGCAGAGCGTGTGGAAGGTGGTGTACGCGGTCCAAATCCAATGCAGAGAGTGTCGAAAGCTGCTGACAAATGGCCAGCGTCCACTGTACTTCCCGGCGGAAGCAATCCCACAGTGTATCTACATGAAATTTTATCATCGGGCGAATAACTGTGGTAAGTCTACTGATGGATTTTATCATTCCATGATTGACGAAAAAGAGGGTCATATAGCCTTGCCGCTGATCATGTTTACCTGCACTACGTTGTGCCATGCTCTGCTGGAGTGGCAAAAGAACAAAGGCACTCATCCGAAAGCTTCCAAGTCGAAGCTGAAAGTGGACAGATCTGATCGCTCGAACTAGTTCAATTACAAGAATGATGTGGTAAGAACGCATCCTGCTGTGCAGCAACGGGTCACAAGTGGTTAACGTCGGCTGGCGTTGCAGACACGTATACATTCTTGATGAATACCTGGAACACACTACTGGAGAGCTATTAACAGAGGGTGTGTAACAGCGCTCTTCCTACTGTCAAGCGTCAGATCCAACAGGCGGAGAACCCAATGCCTGCCATGGTGATCAGCATGGGAGCAGCACGTGTTGAAAATGCAATTCTTCTTGATTATTTGATCTCCGAAGTGGCGCTTGAGGAGACTAAGATTGAAAGCACTGACCCAAATATCCCGATAGACAACAATTGCATGGATGTCGAACTTCATTTCAGGATGCCAGGGGGCAGCAGGGATAACGAAGATGAAGGTGATGAAAGCGACCTGCGCAATGCCATCCCCACCACAAGCCGGCGACGACGGCCGGCGACTGAACTCACAAGGTTTGCCCTGGGAATGACTGATGTCGACAGGTGTGAGGGCGAGAATGGCGACAATGTGTATGCGGATAAGAAGGGAGAAGCATCGCAAGCCGATGATGGATCAATGCAGACTGTGGAGGACTGCGGGCATAGTAGGTTTGACCTGGGAACCAGTGATGTTGACGGGTATGAGTGTGAGCATGGCGACGATGCTGATGCGGATGAGCAGGAATAAGCATCGCAAGCCGATGATGGATCAATGCAGAATGTGGAGGACTGAGGGCATAGTACTAGAGAGTGTGAAGATTAGACTGTATATTTCTGACCTCTAAATTACGTTAATGGTGAAGCAAATGCAACGGCAAGCGATGTATTCGAAGCGAAGACTGTATTGCAATATGTGACAAAATCTCAAAGCTCAACATATATGGGGCGAGTGCGGCATCCAATATATAGCAATAGCGGAGAGGTGAAATGTGGCTATTGGCCGAAGAAAGGCATAAACATCGCTAGGTGTTGTGTAAAGGGCTACAGCATGACTGCAGCCCCTGTGAAGAGTATAACAGATGTGTCATTCTGATGGTGCGGATACGTTATCACCTTCCAGGCACAAAGTAATGGGGGTAAGTATGCAACGGGAGGTGTGTAATTCTCCGTCAGAGGGTACGAGGTTCAGTCCGAGCTGTCAGAGCCGTCTGGAACACGCGGTTGTTTCAGATGGAAACTCAGTTATCGCTGATGATCAATTGGCTAATTTGAACGGTGACTTGCTGAATCTCATTGATTCCACAACCAATAGCCTTCGAGTTCTAGTATGATGATTCCATTCCAATTGAGTTTGACTGACTTTGCCGCTGACATGTCTCAAGGCCGGTTGCCTTCAGCAATCAACTCGGAATTGTCCCTGCTACTGTTAACCTTGATCGGGTGTACTTCCCAAGCGTAGTTGCTTCTGCAATCTGTCACTGTCAATCAGGGTTAGCAACGGTTCCAAATTCCCGGTTCAGTTCTGGTTCCGGTTCCAATCGGGTGTACCACACCAACTTATCCAGACTCGTTGCAATTGGGCCAGTTTTACCACTAAAAACCCGCCATTTCAACCTCACAACTTTGGCCCCAATTAAGTATCTGAGTTCTGATCATATTGTGACATGATCAATACATACATTGTGCAGGTTTGGCTGTTGTTTCCCTTCCTACTTTCAGATTTGCGATCCGACAAATATTCATTCAGTTGCTATCAAAAACAGGGGAATTTCGCTTAACATTTGGCATTATATCACAGCAATTCAACGAATATTGGTCGTATTGCAAATCTGACAGCCTGAGGTGAAAGAGCTGCTAACACTGTGCAATCTATGTATTGATCATGTCATGATACAATCAGAACTCAAAAACTTAATTGCAACCAAAGTTGTAGGAACTGTAAGATGGAACCGTGGTCGGGTCTGGGTCACAACCCAGCGCTAGTTACCCGGTCCAGTTTTTTGGCCGTTCCTGACCCAGACCGGGGCCTCAGGTTCGGGTCCAACCCGGACTGCAGCAGGGTAACCAGGTACCATTGCTAACACTAGGGTGACACGTCGGAAATGAGTAATTCAGGCAATCGCTAATGCACAACATATCTGAAATAGGAAGCTCAATAATAGTGTAAAGGCAATGCCCATATATGGCCTCGTAAAAAGGTATATCAATAGATACAGTTGCAAATGTGAATGTCAATAGTGTAGAATATCATAAAGGTAGGCTAGGGTAACATAAACACTAGAGATCTAATGCTCATGGCGAGCAGACTATATAAACTGGGTGTTACCCAGCCCTGCACATGTTACGTGCAGCAGTGCTATTACACAGTGATAGTGTGTATAGTACTAGTATCACAAGAAAGACTACATGCTGTAAAGGCAGGTATAGGGCTCTCTCTGGCTGGTAGCCGTATGTAGTTCCATAGGCCCACATGCACATCTCTATGAATTATCTATAGAGGAGTATAGGCTGTATGTCACACAGGGTCAATGGGAAGCTTGCTATAAGCTGCGGGTGTACATGTAGCATAGCCTATAGTTGATTTGGACTTTTGCCGATGATTACACATACTAGCTTCCATCTATATTTCATTAGACTCCAATATGGCTATTACAGGAGACTACTGGAAGATATATAGCTTATGGTTCATTATATATAACAAAATAACCTTTTCCTATTGTATATAACAGTATACATTATACTACATCAGCAAAAAACATTTCCGTCCAGGCGGAATGACTACGTCAGAGTGGACGCGCTCCATCTGAGCCGTCACAGACACCCCGGTGGCGGATAACTGTGCGCCCGGCATCAATGCCACGCGTCGCATTGCGTATCACCCTCCAATTGCGATTTCACTATTTCTACTCACTAGTGTTAGCAACGGTTCCGTTTTCGGACCGTTTCTATTATAGCGGTTCCATGAAAACCCGGACCTGGCCGGTTCGGTCCGGGTTTGTACAAAACGGTTCCCTCAACCAAGTCCACGAAT
>Ga0307512_10002630_pt1 | contig 22228 bp, 24 predicted proteins | sample 14_EM_MG_FD_200267 | JGI IMG/M metagenome (GOLD analysis project Ga0307512, IMG submission 200267) | Populus trichocarpa ectomycorrhiza microbial communities from riparian zone in the Pacific Northwest, United States - 14_EM | ecosystem: Host-associated > Plants > Roots > Unclassified | place...
GCCTGGGCGACGGGCAGCGTGTAATTCTCCGTCAGAGGGTACGAGGTTCCGTCAGAGCCGTCAGAGCCGTCCGGAACACCCGGGTGTTTCAGACGGAAACTAGGGTTGTCGCTGATGGACTTGGTGCGTCATATGTCTATGAGGCTGAATGTATGATCTACAACGTCAAGGGCTGTGATATTGTGCTAGGCGAAAGATGGATGCGTGATATCAACCGACGATATCAAATTGACCATGACAGCAATGAAATGTGGATTGCCGATAACCTCCGGGAGGAATGAGAGGATGGCCGAGTAGATTACTTGCCTGGCCTATGCCCCTTGGACGTCGACAAAGGAAAAGTGGAGCAGGCCAAATTCATGGGTATACACATCATACGGAAGGCGGAACTTAAAAACGTGTCTGCCCACTTGCTGAAACGGGCCTTCTTGATCAAAGTACACCACATCGGCGATGGCAGTACACTTCAGACAGACGAACTACCGGGTGAGATTCAGGAGATGTTGACAGAATTCCAGGGCCTCTTCGGCGAGCCAACATTTGCAAATTCGCAGAATGGAAGGCAGGCCGATTTTGAAATTAAAACGGACCCAAATGGCTAAATACCGTTCCGCTCACGTGACCGCACCTCCCAGTGGGATCAAGCAGAACTTCGGAGGTGTATAGACAACACCATTCGCTGCGGTTGGATCCAGCCCTCTCGAGGCGATTTCGGCTCACCGAGATTATTCGTGCCAAAGCCTGACCGTACCCTGCGCATGTTCATAGTCTATCCTGCAGTAAACGCCATACCCGTCAAAGATCGTTATCCTCTTCCACACATCAAGGATTCACTCAACTCCATGCAGGGCTCCTGCTGGTTGACAAAATTGGACTTGGCGGCTGGTTACCATCAAATTCGCATCGCCACAGCCAACAGGCAAAAGACGGCCTTCACTACTAAATTTGGTTAATATGAGTGGCGAGTCCTGCCATTTGGCCTGGCGAACGCACCCAGCCAGTTCATGCGCATGATGAATGGCATCTTAGAACCAATGAAATGCAAATTCATCGTCGTATACCTTGACGATATTATGATTCACAGCCGTACCCTGGCGGAACACGTCATACATGTCCGAGAGGTGCTTACTTTGCTGACAGAACATGGTCTCAAGGCCAAACGTGCGAAATGCGCCTGGGCTTGTCAGAAAGTTGATTTTTGCGGCTTTGACATTGACAAGGACGGCATCCACGCCCAGGAGCATAAGACTCGTGCAGTAATTGATTGGTCTCAACCTGAGAACAGTAAGGACGTCAGAGGCTTCCTGGGCCTCACCAGTTACTATAGAAAATTCATTGAACACTACGCTCACATTGCGATGCCGTTGTACGCGATTGGCACTCCTCTGAGAGGAAAAGGGGATGTGGGGTGGCGATGTGGAGAACCGAGGAGAGTCAGGCCCACTCCATTCGCTTGGGATAGAGTGTGCCAGCATGCTTTCGACATGCTCAAAACGGCACCCTGCAATGCTCCGGTCCTTGCTTTACCGGACCCCGAAGCCACATACTGCCTGCACGTCGATGCTAGCCAATATCCATTGGGCGCGGTGCTCTCCCATGTGCAAGATAAGACAGAGAAGGTACTGGGCTATTTCAGCCGTAAGTTACACGATGCGGAGACGCGATACCCTGCAAACGACAGAGAACTATTGGGCATCCGAGATGCAATATTATACTGAAAATTCAACCTACATGAAGCCGAGCAGCCATTGTTGGTACACACGGACCATGCAACCTTGCGCTGGATCCTCACACAACCACACCTCACCGTACGTCAGATGGATATCTTGACAGTCCTACAGAATTTTGACTGGGAGGTCTAGCTCATCCCGTCTGTCAAGAATCAGGTTGCGGACGCATTGTCTCGCCGCCCGGATTTCCGATGGGAGCGATGCAATTTCACACCACTGGAAGTTGCTGCGGCCGGAGAATGGGTTGATGTTAGGGGTTGTCTCTTAGCAGCGATAATGATACTTGAATTATGGTACACGATGCATACATATCTACGATATGCATAACACCTATGCATATGACATTCAGGTAGTCAGCAACATGCTCTTTAGCGGGAGTTCATGTTGGTCGCGCGAAGCGTGGGTACTTCGTTCACACCTGGATACTCTGCGGGACATGTGTGGTAATCACACACCGCGGTTGATAGTTATATGCGATTAAGAGAACTCTTCTCCCCGACCTGTAACGGGCTAGGATTCGGAGAGGCACGTTCCGGTCTGGAGAAAAGTCTCGACCTCAGCATGACGGAACTGAGGGATTCATGCCGTAGGAAATGCGCCCAGAGCGAGCAGTACTCGTTGACTCTAGTGGTCTGGATCGCAATGTAATTTCGTATCAGATACGAGCTTACCCGTTTTTAATCTACATTGGCATAGTATCGGTAGGTCGCCGATTTTATCCATGACACAATTAATAACTCATCTGCATGAGGGATTAAGAGGCGATAAGCATTATCAACTGGGTTGGTAGATGTTCCAACTACTGACTCGTACGTTTGCGAAAGATGTCTCAGATAGGAAAGGATCAGCTGATATCGCGCAATGGATGGCCTGATTGTGATCAGGAGCGTAACGCTTTGAAACCACTTTGCAAGGACACAATTACCTGAGGGTGTTGTGGCGAGATATTGCCGGGCGCTAAGAGGGCGTGGCCGAGATAACGCTATCACCTCTAGGAGAGAGCACAGGCTATGAAGAGCCAGCGTTGGTCGAAAGAATTTTAGAGTATCAGCGAGCAAGTTAGCTTTCAGAGAACACCGAAGACAATCTTAAAATATTTATTAAAAATTCTATCTATCTATCTATCTATCCGTTTAAGTTATCTGTTGGAAGATAATTTGTCACTATTTCCTCCCTAATCAACTTACGAGATTATCCCTTGTATGCCTGGTCACAGGTATACACAATCCGAGTACGCACTGCAACAAGTTGTCAAGACTTTCGGCAATCTTCTTTACAGTTTGCAAGAGCACCACCAAACCCACACCTACCGAGTGGTGTTCCGTTTTTGTCAGCTAGAAGGTATCGACTGCCTGGTGCTGAGGTATCTGAATACCAGAGCATTACCATTCAAGGAGTTTTCAGAGGAGTGGTAGTACGACGGGGAAGAGTGATATATATCTACAGAGGGGACGGTCTGTGGTATAGGTTCAGATTGGGAGTTCTCGTTACAGAGGAACGAGAAGTTGAGTCTTAGAATAAGACGAGGAGAGAAAGAGATATTTAGATAGTCGGCAGTACTTAGTTCAATAAATTTTGTATTGATTATTGGGACTAAAAACCCCCGTAACAGTGGATGACATCACGGCAGGCATAATCGATGATGAATGGTTCGGGCCTATTGCACATTGCTTGGCCAACCCAAGTCCCCGCCCCCTGCCATCCACTGCATCTACCAAGGAACCCAGATTATGGGTGGCAGCGCAACGATTCAATTTGGAAGAGAATGGGCTACTGTGGTTACGTGGAGATTTGGAAAAGAAGGAGGAAGTCGGAAAGGCAGATATGAGAGGACAGTGGTGTATTCCAGGGACGATGCGGCGACGAATCCACCATGAAGCCCACGACACTCCGGCAGGAGGACACTTCGGTGCTGACCAAACGCACTTACATATGAAAGACTGGTATTTCTGGAAGCAAATGTGGCGCGATGCCCAGCGATACGTTGCAGGCTGCAACTTGTGCCACCAAACTAACCACCGGAGTGGGAAACCTATGGGCCTCCTACAACCACTTCCAATTGCCAAAGGCCTTTGGCAAAGAATTGGCATCGACTTCATAACTGACCTGCCGACCTCAGGAAATGGCCACAACTGCATTGTAACGTTTGTCGACCACATGACGAAGAGAGCACATTGGCGAGCATGCAAGATGACAATCGACGCCCCGGCTTTCGCGCGCATATTCATCAACAACATCGTCCGCCTACACGGAGTGCCTCAAGAGGTTGTATCGGACCGCGATGTACATTTCACAGCCGACTGTTGGAGAGAAGTTGCGAGGATTCTGCAGACAGAGCTGCTCATGTCTACAGCATTCCATCGAGAAACGGATGATCTCTCTGACAACCCAAATATGACGGTTGTACGCTATTTGTGTGGCCTCGCAACTCAGGATCAAGCAAATTGGGACGACTACCTGCCATTAGCAGAGTATGCTTACATTTCTTCAGTTCACTGCTCAATGAAGCAGACCCCTTTTGAACTCGATCTTCGTCATGAGCCACCCTTGCCGCTAGAGTTAATTGCAGACGTCCAACCACCGCAGCCCAATGAATCGGCGAAAACCTTACAAGGCCACAGATTTGTCGAACAATTGCAGCGCATTTTGGGAGTTGCCAGGGATGAGCTGCGCGATGCTCAAGATAAACAGGCGGCTGAGGCTAATGAGTCACGACGCCCAATTGACCCCGCCATCACCGCCAGTGCAAAAGTATTTTTAGATACAAAGGATTTGCCAATCACATACGCCAATGTCAACCCCACGCAACGCAACCTAGTACACTGCTACATTGGCCCATACGAGATCCTACGAATACGCGGAAACGCCGTCGAAGTAGATCTCCCAAACGACATGACGATCCACGACACAGTTAACGTCAGGAGGCTGAAAGTTGACCCCACGGATGATGCTAGGATTGCCTGGCGGCCGCCACCCCTGCCGGTATGGACCAGCCGCGCAGGCACAAGTTACATCATCGAATCAATCGCAAACCACCGGCCAAGCTCTGATGGAACTAGCTGGGAATACAAAGTGAAATGGGAAGGTTGGGATGAGAAAGATAATACATGGGAGCCAGAGGAGAATATGGCAAAAGCAAAAGAAATAGTGGAGCAGTATTGGAAGGGAATGGGCGGGCAGCCAAAGGCGAAGAGGAAAACGACACAAAAGAAGGCGTGAGGAGTAGGTGTTTTTTTTGGATGATTAAGAGACATCGCGGAGGCATGTTTGTTTTTAGATCAGGGTGTTTTGTTTCTTCGAGAAGTTTCTCAAAGATGATTGGAGAAGGTTGTGATGTAGGTGGACGACTCTGGTCGGGTTAAGGTGCGGCTCTGTCACAGTAGGTGCGGCTCTGTCGCATTAGTGCGGCTCTGCGGGAGACTTGCGTATTAGTTAGTTCTAGCGAGATGTCAGCTCAATCATCAATAACATTCACTTCTATACGTACGGAGAGGCTATTCGCCCACACTGAGTGCAGCATACACTGAGTACAGCATACACCTAAAATTGTCTGTCGTCCCTTCATTCTCACGATTTCGAGTTGACCCCTGAATGTAGCTTCAGCTTCTGGTGTACCTCCCTACAGATCGACTGCCACCAGCCATTTCTCCATAAGAGCTTCAAAGGGAAATTCATTTTGTCACATTCACACTTTTGCGAGATCACTAACTGAAGAATCGAGTCCCAGCGGGCCGTCCATCGACCGGGTCCAAGTACCTCTCCAATCTCACTCCATCACGGCCTCCAAGTGTATCTCCAAACTCACTCGATCACCCGCTCCGAGTACTCGTCCAATCTCGCTCGATCACGGCCGCCAAGTGTATCCCCAACCTCACTCAATCACGGCCTCCAAGTGCATCTCCAAACTCGCTCGATCACAGCCGCCAAGTGTATCTCCAAACTCACTCAATCACGGCCTCCAAGTGCATCTCCAAACTCGCTCGATCACAGCCTCCATGTGTATCTCCAGACTCGCTGGATTCTGGCCTGCAAGTTCGCACGGTCATCTTCTCCAAGTGCATCTCCAAACACGCTCGATTACGGCCTGGAAGTTTGCACAATCATGGCCTCCAAGTGCACATCTCCAATCTCACTCGTTCACGGCCTCCAAGTGTATCTCCAGTACACTCGATTATGGCCTCCAAGTGCATCTCCAAAGTTGCTTGATCACGGCCTTGGAGTATATCTCTGTGTTCACTCGATCATCATTTTCAGGCGCACCTTGAATTGCTCTGAAGCTCCGCCTGCAGCCAGTCCAGATATACTGTGTGTAGATGGGTAGCTATATAGATACATAGCTACATGGATGAGAATACAAACTGAAGTTTTGAAAATCATTGAACGATTGGTAGTAGCTATGATTTCCAGCCGCACCAGCAGCATTCCCAAATAAGATGTTGTTTTTCCCAAACTGCTCTACTGTGGTTCGAGGTGCTCCCAGACATGTCGCCAGCACCCCCAGGTTTGTCGCCGGCGCTCCCAGTTACTCTGAAGCCCAGCAGCATTGCCCTCCTAGGGTCTGATACTCTCCTGAAATTGACGCATCTAAGTTTACACTCCACACCCTCTCACACACTCCTGGAGGCATCCAGTGACTAAAATACATTTTGCTGATGCTATGCAACACGACACGTTGCCTGGGCAACGGGAAGCGTGTGATTCTCGGTCAGAGGGTTTGAGGTTCCGTCAGAGGAGTCAGAGCCGTCCGGAACACCTGGGTGTTTCTGACGGAGACTTGAGTCATTTCTGATGGGGGGTAATAACCACACCTGCATCCAACATTCAACCCTGTAGCTGACAATACATAGTCATTGCAATCACCCCATGACACTCCTCCAGGGAACCAGGAGCACTATGCTCAGCAGGTAAGAGCAACATTGCTTTATTGGCTTTGACTTTGCCCAACCTCTCTGCCTTACTCGTCGGTTCAACAAGTATCCGGACACATGACCCATGCCGGGCTCTCAGATTCTCGCGTGCCAGTATCCCTTCTTTCTCCCCAATCTTCGCTACCACAGCAGCTGCGAAGTGGCCACAGTCAGAGAGAAAGGTGTATATTACCTGCACCCTGTGGAACTGAAGCTAATTGTATAGGCCTTGACATCACACCCCGCCATCGCACAGCCATTGTCGCCCTGCATCATCCATAGCTTGGGGTCAACCCCTTGTCTTTTAGAAAGATTTCAGCAACCTTGGGGGTTCCTAAGTCTACCTGTGGCAACATCTACAAGCATGGTCTCAAAAATGCTACTGCAAAGCGGCTGGTGCAGACTGAGGCTGGTGGTACTACAGGGTCTATTGCAGAGAGGGAAGTTGAAAGAAGTGGTAGCAAGGTTCAGGCATCAGGGGGTATTGAGTTGGATGAAGATGACATACCACTACTGGAATTGATAAGTGCTGAGTGTTTGGACTCAGATGCATGCAGTGGACGGCCTCAGGCACTGGCAGAAGCTGAAAAAAATCATCTTGTGGCAATGGTCAAAAGAAATTGGGGAACACGACATATCTCTTTAACTGAAGTTCAGTTAGAGGCTGGACAGGGTCATGTTGGTAGAGGTACTATGGTTGATACCTTGCGTACCAGGGGAATTAAAGCTTATGTCGAGGAATGCAACTTCTTTCTTGATGAAAATAATAAGAAGCGGAGAGTGGTAGGTGGTACCAGTTTGCTAGGACTCTGCCGAGTGAAATTTAGGCTGATGATTTATAGAATTGGTGCTATGAGAAAAAAGAATGGACTGTTGATAGCCAGTGGAAAAATATAAGCTTTACAGATGAAATGTCAATTGAAGTTGGCAGTACCTTTGGCATTTCATTTGAATGGCGGGATAAAACAGAACGATGGCATACAGACTGCGTGGGTGACAAAAAAAAACAGCGTTCTTCAGTAATGTGTTGAGGTATGATTAGCTATGGATGGAAGGGACCATTTCATGTGTGGGATCCAGAGACAGAAGAAGAGAAGCAGGAAGCAGAGAGTGAGATACTTCGTATTAATACCGAAATGGAAGAAGAGGCTGAGAAGGCAAATGTAATATGGAGGAACTCAGCAGAATGGGGAACATTACTACGACTTCAGGAGCTTGCAACAGCCCAGATTCAACGTCAAGCTGAAAAAAATGGTGCACCAAAGAAGAAGGTTGATCAAATCTGGCGACGCAAGAAGTTCAAAGCGGAGAAGCTAAGATGGGGAGAACACATACCTGGAATAGATGCTTGGAGATATGTCAAGCACGTTGCGATACCTTTGATGTGGCCTGAGTGTCACCGTCAGCTACAACAGAACCCAGATTTGGTTCTCATGGAAGATGGTGCATCACCTCATACTGCAAGTTATAACAGCTGTGAGCGCGAAAAGCAAGGAGTTCCAAAGCTTGACTGGGTGTCTAACTCTCCAGACTTTAACCCTATTGAACGCATTTCAACACTTTTAAAGAGAAGGATACAACGGCAACGTGCATCAGAGAGGGTCACTGCAGTTACTGATATGAAGCTTGTACTGCACGAGGAGTGGGAAAAGATCACTGTGGAGCAAATCAACTGCGAAATTAACAAGCTACCTACCATTGTCACCCGCTGTCTTGCTGTCAATGCAGGTAACAACTTCCATTCTTAATCTGCTTTCTAGCTCTACCATACATATAGTTTTTCTACTTCTCTCTGTCACTGCCCTTGCAGCTTTCTTTTCTCTTTACTACTCATCTTTTCAAATTGCTTGAACTGGATCGCAGGTGTTTTTATTGGCTAGTTTGGGTGATCCCACACACCTGTTTTTTGTCACTTACACACATTACATGGCGTTCTATTTTTCTTTTTTGTAGCAAATTCTCCTATTAGTTATCTTTAATTTGACTCTATGCTTGACTTGTTTGGAGTACAATTGGCGGACTTAATTGGCCTTGAAAAAATGGCTTCCTGAGCAAGCAGGATGGCGGGTGAACAACAGTGGGGTCGGTGTTGATCATGTGTCTAAATACTTGTTGAACAGATGAGTATGCAACACCTAGATGCAAACGCGGAATATGTCCCCCATCAATACTGGCCTCCGGCAAATGCATAAGGTGGGTGACATCAGAGTGCCAAATGTTTGATGGGACATTGCCCAAGATCGATTCTTTTGCAGTATGCCTCGCGAGGACCCCTACCCAGTCGATGTCGACAAACTGTCCAAGGATAGCTACAAGCAAGGCCATCAAATTCTGAGTACAGCAGTCAAGGAGTTTGACATCTCAAAAGCAGCTATCCACATGGTAAGTATTCGCATGTTTCAAGGCCTGCTCAGTAGCACTGACACCCAACCTCCCGGATCGCCAATCAGCTGCCTGAGCATTCTTCACCGAACTTGCTCGTGAAGTTCCGCCCGCTAAACACGCTCCTAGTTTTCGGACTCCTTCAACGGATGACCGCCAAACGCGAGTAACAATGCTAAACTCTTCTGGCACACACCGGTATCATCATTCAGACTGCGAGAGCGAAGTAAGATTGAACCAGTAGATTCTATGAAAGTCCTGACAATCAACTTAGATACCGAAAAAGATGTTTCTGCGTTGTTTGCTATTGGGCGTGATGGCAAAAACTTTACTTGAGAACTCAAAGCGTAATTTCACGCGACAGCAATATACGTCCCACTGTACTGATGAATTGACACGGGAGTGTTTGTTACTTGCTGCAACTGCAGTGAAGCATTCCATGGACAACTGCGCTGTTAGCAGTTTCCTCCGGGTGATATTTAAGGCAGATACATATAAGAGTATGCAGAACAGCGTTTCGGACACACATATCTGACATTGAGTAGGTACATATAGTGATCTATTCGATCAATGGGAAAGTACCCCACCAGAGATGCACAAAATGATCCTAGCTATACATATGGACAGGATCGACGCAATCAAGGGTCAAGATCGGAAGTCACCTGCTGTCACACGATGGGATTCGGAGACGGTACTGGACGATGAGGACGTATCGCTGCTTGTGTATACAGTATATCATTCATTTGACAGATTATTATTAGAATACAATGGATGTAAAACTGACTAAATATCATTCCACACATAAATCATTCTAAAATCATGATTAGAATGGCAATCAGTGAAATACATGTATAGACTCTGATAATCGACCGTGAGTCCTGACAAGGTCAAGCCGATAGCATGTGGAGCCTCTGACAAGATCACGGAGACTATCTGTGCTGACTCAGACAGCTGACTGTGGGCTCTGACAAGACCAAGGGGATAGCATGAGAAGCCTCTGACAAGATCACGGCGACGATATGTGCAGACTCTGACAACTGACTGTGGGCTTTAAAAAGACTCGGGCGATAATGTGAGAAGTCTCTGACAAGATCCAGGCTACTATGTGTGCAGACTCTGACAGCTGGCAGCGGGCTCTGACAAGACTAGGGCGATAGCATGAGAAGCCTGTGACAAGATCAGGGCGGCTATACATGTGGATTCTCACAGCTGGCAATGGGCTCTGACATGACCAGGGCGACAGCACGCGGAGCCTCGAATAAGATCATGGCGACTACTCTGACAGCCGATCATGAGTTCTGACAAGACAGTGCAATTGCACAAGTAGCCTATGCCAACCGATCCATAGTGCAGATGTAGCATACTTGATTACACCATGTCGTGCCCAAACACTGTCGCTATCACCCCGAGAGCACTTAGTTAATCCACCAAATTACAGGTGTACTGTAGAAATACTACCATAAGCTTACCGTGTGTTACGCATTTGTTATCCGCATTACGTATAATGGCTCTGGGCCGAATTCCATTATCTGCTGTGATGGCTGGTACAGGTGACTGCCGGAGATTATATAGCTTGCGGTAAATTACCCATAGCGAAATGACTTTTTCCAGACGTAAGCAGGACTTCAAGCATTTTCCATTTTGCAATCGGAAAACCCTCGGTACTCTCTGGCCGAATAAATTGCTCGGCGGAAGCATGGTCTGTCTAATTGATTGAAATGTGGGCATAGTCTTGGAACTTCAGACTCCCTGGCTGGGTGATTACAAGTTATGCAAATCGCCAACAGTTCAATAATGCTCGTGCGATAAGTCAAGATCAAATGTTGACAGAGCAATGGTGGGTGGCCACCTAAGTCTCTGATGCAGAGAAACCAAATATCTTCTATGGTGAAGGTTGGGTTTTAATTGATCAAGCAATCTGTTTCAAGCACTCGAAATAACCACGTCAGGTGTTGGAGATGGTTCAACTATCCGAAATATATGAGTTGCAAGATATCTAAGTTGAAGTTACTGTTTGATTAAACCTTATTGCAGATGATGGGCTGATTCTTATCAGGAGAGTAACTCATCAAAACCAATCATGCAATTACACATTGACCTTTAGGATGCATGGTTCTCTATCATAGAGCCTGGCTCCTAATAAAAGAGTACTCGATGGTGTGACAGATAGAATCATAGCTAAAGTTCAGGGATAGACTTCGGTATCCCATGAAAGGCTGTAAATGAATGACAAAGCTCTTGCTTTGGAAGGGGGGCTGCAAGAGCACAAACAATACCTACCTGTGAAAACGAAGCCAAAATATTTTTGTTATATTCGGTTCTTACTTCATTATTAGGACTTCAAGTATATTAGTATTTTCGATCAGGATTGTATGTGGTTCACCCGCCCCATGGTTGAGCATAAGTTCAATACCAACAACTACAGCACACTGTTTGCTTTATCTTTATTGCTGGATCGTTTCGAAAAGGACGATCAGTTGTTTGCCGCCCAGTGTGTTTGGTGGCTGGCAAGTATAATCCAGTCTACTGAGATCTTACTTTGTGATCAAAATTACAAGATATTCCCTTCAGAATATATTAATAATTCAGTGGTAATGCCATGATGGAAACAAGTTTCTGAAGAATCGATGATTCCAGAATCTTATATTGCTGTGCTGGATACTAATAACGATTTGGATTCTGTGGTTCAGTCTTCCCGAGAGAAGTTCCTTCCTAAGTACCGAAATAATAGGCAGGCGAAGTGAAATACCACCTGTCAAGGGAAAGTGTTTAAAAACAATCAATATCAAGAACCCTCGATACAACAACTGCAGGCTAGATTTGGAAATCAAAGTAAGGAGCAAAGGAGAAGAACCCGCAATCTTCATAGAAGTGGCAAGTTACATATTGAGGGAGATTACGCTTAGATGGAATATTGCCAATAGTATCTGAATGCCAGATTTGCCAAGGAGAAATAACAAGGAGTTTTGTGAAGATATGTGTCAATTGAGATTGCACAATCAAGGGGCACAATATTACTGCCATGATATTAAGTGATCACGGAGATTAAATATACGAACATACTCTGCAATATCAATTAATCATTGAGATTCATTATACGAATATACTTCACCATATTAATTAATCACTGAGATTCATTATACAAGCATACTCTACAATATTAATTCCTCACTGGGATCATTTATACAAAGATACATTATGCTATTACTTAAATCACTCAGATTGATTATACAAGTACACTTCACGATATTAATTAATTGCCGAGACCAATTTTACGCGTCATGTGTACTGTTAGTATTGTATCATGCCACGATACGATTTAGATGCTTTTGACTTAGGAGCATCTGATTGGACTATATATATTTGTCCTCTGTGCGTATACAATCTGTATAGATTGCCAATACATTGTGTCTGGAGATACACATATGATATTACGAAGGAAACTATGGCTGTGCAGACTGTTAGCAATGCGTCTGGGTAACCTGCCAGCAGTACAGGTTTGGAATGCAAAAACTGGTCGTTTCAGTTCCAGAACCGGGCAAGATTCTGACCTGCTGACTGTTGGCAGGCCAAACCTGGATCCGTACCTGTCAAGCCATGGGTTGTGCCGGCTTCAGCTGGACCCAATCGTTCAAGTCTTTCGGTCCGCATTTCGGGTTTCACTGTTCATTGTTACATTCACATAGGCTACTGTGATTCACAAAATGTAGACATTGGTACGTCACAGTGTGTTTTTGAAGTATTGGCCACCTTAATAATCAACACGAATAGAGACTTGTGCCCTACCAGATCCTGAAAATGAGCGTCAACAGAGTGTCAATGATCGTTGGTCGTGTATCTTGGGTAATCTGGGAGGTGACAGGTTGCACGCAGTCATAAACAAAGTATTGGCCGCCTTTATTGGAAAAAGAGACAGTGAAATGCTCCCTACCCCATCATGGAAATGAGCATCAATGTAGCGTCAACGATTTTTGATCTTGCATCTTCGGTAATATGAGTGGCACATGAGCACAAGCATCTATACACAAGGTTCTGACAGCCTGTATACATCAGCAAAATGTAAATCGGTCCGGAAGCCACACGCCATCCTCCCAGACACTCTGGGCAACCTCACCAGTGCTTCCAAGTACTTCTAGATGCTCCCAGACCCCCCTGGAGCTAAGCAAAGTGCTCTCAGACTCTGCAAGAGCATTCTCAGGTGCTCCTGAAAGCACCTGCAGTTATGGAGGTGCATTCAAGATGCTACGAGATTTGACTTATAGGATAGTCAAAATTTAGAGCTCCTGAGACATCAGCGCAGATCTACGGGAGACTTCGAGAGCAGCTGAGACCGCTGCGCAGCTCTGCAGGAGTCTTCAACAGCAGCCATGACCGCTGGGTATCACTGCGGTAGACTTAGTGCCGGATTCTCACAGCGGTGGTTCTTACTTAGCCACAAGGCATTTCTTCCTATCATATTCGTCTTTGTTACAGTCACAAGATTCGCTACATCATATTATGGGATGCAGTATTTGAGTCTGTCTGTATATATAGATACGGTCAATCTGGCCGCAAATGGTAGTCGAGCATGATCAGAGGGGCACCTGGACACGAGAACTTAGAGATGCACCACTTGGAGGCCGTGGTGGTGAAACGAAAGGGCTAGAAGGCAGAGAGCCCACCATCAACACTCCGCCGCAGGTATTGTGACATCCAAACGGAATTCATGAGAATAGGCGGAGCTGGTACGAGGAGGGCAGGAATCGGGTGAGAAGCTAAGATACTACCCGGCGTTGAGGATACACGCAATTGTGTGGATTGACATATTCTTTGACAGAGCGAGAGAGACCAAAAGTTGGGAAAGAGAGACTGTGTATTTTCATTGTATGATAACATGAGATGGAAATGAGATGATGTCTATCAACTCCAGGGTCTGCCGAATATATACGTCCTGTGACTCTGTCCACCTCCGTTACGCCTGTAGCTCTGTACACCCGCCGTCCCTCCTTAAAGATTTACTTGCAGGCCATGATCTGGCGTGTTTCGAGATTCGCTTGGTGACTGAGATCGAGTGAACTCAGAGATGCAGTTGGAGACCGGGATCGAGTGAACTCAGAGATGTACTTGTTGGCCATGATCGAGCGAGTGTGGAGATGCACTTGGACACCGAGATCGAGTAAACCCAGAGAGGCACTTGAAGGCTGTGATCAAGCGAGTTTGGAAATGCACTTGGAGGCCATGATCGCGCGAGATTGGAGGAGTACTTGGAGGCGGTCAATCTGGCGGCGGTAGTTGGGGAGGGATGCATGATAGGATCTGAGTCTCTATTCACTGGTTGACTCGTAATTGTGAGAATGTAGAGAATTGAGAACAACATGGTCTGCTGAGAGATGAGACTGGCTGGGAGCGGGAGACAGTCAAACTTGGGTTCATGCAGTATGCGGTGTATGGAGTACTCAGTGTGTGCTGTACTCCGTGTTAACTCCTGATCATGGCATGGAGAGATGGAGAGGGATGACTTAACTTCGTGTTCTTAGGAGATGGTAGAGTTGAGGACGAGAAAGAGTGACATTGAGAGGAGATGGGGGAACTCATCATGAGAAACAGGGACTTTAAAGAATTTCGTGTGAGAGCCAATTTACCATCCCCGATGAGACAGGTACGAGTCCTGATCCGGCATGGTGTATCACCGATGGGAGGTCTTCCCAACCCAATCAGGCATGTCATACCCCCGATTTCTCATATCCCCTCCTATCCTCCACATTGTTCTCAATCTTCATCCCCCATCTCTCTCTTTCTCGTCCACAACTCTACCATCATCACAGAACACCAAGTTGAGTCATCTCTCTCTATCTCTCCATGGCATGATCATGAGTTGACACCGAGTACAGCATACACCGAGTACAGCATCCACCCAAGATTGTTTGTCTTACCTTGTTTCTCATGATTACAAGTTGACCCCTGAATGAAGCTTCCGCTTCCGGCGTTCCTCCCTACATGAGAGCTCAAAGGTAAAGTCACCTTTTCAAATTCCCATGGTTGCGGGTTCACTAACTGATGAAGTGAGTCCTGGCATGCCGTCCATCGACCGGCTCCAAGCACTCATCCAATCTCACTCGATCACTGACTCCAAGTGTATCTCCAAAGTCGCTCGATCACGGCCTCCAAATGCATCTCCAAACTCGCTTGATCACGGCCTCCAAGTGAATTTCCAGACTGACTCAATTACGGCCTGCAAGTTCGCATGGTCATGGCCTCCAACTGCATCTCCAATCACGCTCGATCACCGCCTCCAAGTGCATCTCCAAACTTGCTCGATCACAATCTCAGAGTGCATCTCCAAGTTCACCCGAACACGGCCTCCAAGTGTATCTCCAAATACGCTCGATTACCCTCTTCAAGTGCATCTCCTAACTCGCTCATTCACTGCCTCAGAGTGTATCTGTCAGTTCACTTGAGCAAGATCTTCATGCGCTCCTTGAATTGCTCTCAAGCACCACCTGCAGCCAGTCCAGATATACCGTGCTTAGATGGGTAGCTATATAGATACAGAGATGAGAATGCAAACTGAATACATGACTTTTACAAATCATTGAACGATAGGTAGTAGCTATGATTTCCCGGCCCAACAGCAGCGTTCCCAAAGAAAGATGATTCTCCCAGTCTGCTCTACAGTGATCCGAGGTGCTCCCAGACTTGTTGCCGGAGCTCCCATAGTTGTTGCCGGCGCTCCCAGGTGCTCCCAAACTTGTCGTCAGCGCTCCTAGGTGCTCCCAAACCTATCACAATCACTCCCATGGTACTCCTGTACCAGTCATCAGAGATCCCAGTTACTCTGAAGTCCGGCAGGAATGCCCTCCTAGGGTCTGATACTGTTCTGAAATTGACGCATCTAAGTTTACACTCCACATCCTCTCAGACACTCTGGAGGCTTCCAGTGACTGAAATACATTTTGCTGATGTAGTCAAATATGTACAGGATATTCCCACCACATCCTCCGGGACATTAACAACAAATTTTATTCACAGAGCTGCCACTGAGTGTTCTTGAGCTTTTTGATGTACAAGAACAGTCAAAACGATGTATATAGACAACAACAGCCACATTGCACTGTGATCAACCATGATTCAAGGCCAACAATCGTTGATGCTCCGTTGACGCTCATTTTCAATATGGGGCAGGGAGGATGTTGCTTTCTCTTCATCCTATAAGTGCAGCAAGTTCTTTGTTTATGACAGTCTGCAACCTGTCGCCCCACGGATCACCCATGATCCACGACCAGCAATTGTTGACTCTCATTTTCAAGATCAGGCTAGGGGTTATCGCAATCCGTTTTTCCTATAGAGGCGGGCAGACATTACTTAATGACTGTCTGCAACCTATCGGCCGTCTGATCACACAAGACTCAAGACCAAAAATTGTTGACTTTCCATTGACGCTAATCTTGATGTATTGTATAGTCGATATCTGCTGCCATCATTGATTGTAAAAATGATTATTTTTACTTATTGGTTGCCATTTTGTCCGATTGAGACTCAGCCCGTTGGCAAAGCCAAGCTAAGTAACATCCCTGCATTGGCTGCTCTCATTCTACCAAAATTGATATATATAGCTGAATATTACATTTCGTGAGCTATACTTTTGTTTATGAAAATTCACCTCATGCAACTGGTCACTATTCACCCATAATATTTCTCTAAGTGAAATTCTTGGTCAAGCAACATATGGAACCTGGTGAAAACATATTGACCAAATCTCTCCTACTTTTCCATGTTTCCCTGATTCCTCCTTGTTTCCGTTGCACTGAGAGACATCAACCCCTTTTCAGCCTGTTACATTGTCCTCCATGTTGGCCGAATCAATCCGGGACCATATGGTGCGGTACTCACAACCCGGTGCTCTGGCCTTTCCGAAGGCTTGAAGTCATTGCCTAGCTCTACATTGGATTCCTCATCTGCCTCACATTCGTCTTTGCTCTCATTTGGATCATCCAAATCCCCATTCCAGTTAAGCCAATTTTTGGTGTGGAAAATGTGTTCTTGTGCGCTCTCCTCATTAGTTTAGACTGGATGACGGTTGATTCTTCTCATTCGGTGGACATTCAATACTTGAGTTCGTCCTGCATGGTTTTCCTTTGCAGACAAAGCTGGTGGCAATGGTAAGCTTTCTGACAATATAAATGCAGCTGCACCATCATGTTGAACATTTGACCAGGATGCTGTGATGATCTCTTCCATATCTGAAATGTATCCTATGGCTGTCATTTGCTAGTTTTGTGCGCGATATTCCTTCTGTGTAGCACATAGGTTAGGGCTGCCCTACCACATCTGCAAAAAGTCATGCACCTTGGCCATTCTGTGCAATTGATTTTCTTCCACGTCTTTGTTTGGCTCCAAGTTGTTTCCAGATTCCGTGGAATCCGATGCTGCGCAATCGCCCGCCAACATTCCGTCATTGGCTCAAGCAAACTGCCTCACAACGACATTTCCAGAAGCATCTCATCAGTACTTTTAGACTGCCTCCAGCCAATCACATCTCGCCCAAGGGAAAAACTGGCCTCCACTCCTACACCATGTGGTATAATAGAGACTATGTCATGTGCCACATTGGAGTGATTGGCGTAATTTGAGTGTGTTTCATCTTGTTGGTGCCACCAGTTGGTGATATCTGGTAACTGAAATGTATACCTAATCTCCATGGGGTCGGAGTGGTAATCATTTTGATTTGGATTAACTTCACCCTACATCATTGGTTATTCAGGCGTTGAATTCAAATACATACTTGCAGCTGTCAATAAGCATGCTGCGCAATCGCTTCGTCTGGGTGTTTTTTCAGCTACTCTTTCAGGTGTTAAGTATTCTTTATCATCACTAGACAAATCATATGGATCAAATGACGAGTGACCGAATCCAGAAGCCATGGGAGTGAGGAAGATATTGCTAGGCGGAACATTTTCGGATTGAATGACGGGAATTCGTCGATGTTTGGCACTGCGGTCATTCGCCAGATTCATCAGAATGGCCTCCTGGTATTGGGCAGTATATGAAGTGTCGTCCTCAGGATGAATATCCATCCCCTTCTCCCACTTCCTAAATGATCGCAACTTCCGGACAGGATTGAGGATACTTTGTGAAGAGAGAAGCTCACTGGTTGTTCATGTAACTTCAGGATAGTATTTGGACAGCGTCTGGCATGCAACCGTCACGGCGAAGTCTAAGTCCTCCATTGATGGTGTCATCTTTGCAGCCAAATCTTGCATAATGCCATCGATGTGATCTAAAATGTTATTGTAAACAGTGATGACACGATTCAGACTAACCGAATGCCTCTTCGACATCCACAGGATCCAGTATTGGAATGACCTAAAATCTTCCATGACGTACTTGACGATGGTCCATTCATCCTGACTTGTGAAGAGTGGCTGGTATTTACTGTATTTTGGAATCAGGAGCCACATGTGGCTGAATTCTCGTAATCAGTAGGCTTGCTCAAGCAACTCCAGTGTCAAATTCCACCGTGTTTTCACATCCATAGTAGGTAGCACCGCAACTCATACTGTGCCATGTTGACAGTGAATGAACTCATTTCAACAACCAGGTGTCAGTGTAATCAATGCAGCAAGCATCTTCTGCTATATGAGGTGTTAGGGGTTCAATCTAGCAGTGGTAATGATACATGAATGGATTGCAGCAGGGTACATGTGGCTACAACTACGTTAGTCATATGCAAAACACCTACAGTGCAAAAAACGACATCAAGTTTGTCAGCCAAGTGATCTTTAGCGGGATTACACTTGGGCCACATGTTGATCAATTAGTGATTGGTATGCCTCACTACTGGATTGACTTTCGATGATGGAATTATGTTGCCATTACTGGGAAGTGAAAAACCTTCAGGAGTGCGCATAATTAATGGCCACAACTACTATCTCTTATCAAGTGGGACAACACACAGTTAAGGTGCAACTAAGCAGAATTATGTGTGCAGCAGACGATAACCCAAAATGCAAGAATGAGGGAGCTGCAAGCTCCTGCGCGAAGCGGTGAGAACAACATGCGGCACTCCCCGGTCTACAGATGGTCAAGACCAAAGCACGTGGTGTCTGACGGATTGATGACATTGGCTGAAGATAAGAGGCCTGAAGCAAACCTGCGCATTGAATTGAGACAGTATGCATTGCAAAATCTGAGTATTGTGTTATGATCTACGTTGTTGGAGCAATCGGTTGGTCACCGAATTAAGTCTTTGAAGCAATGCCAAATATCCACCATTATTAATCAGGCAAGGGCTTTAACATCAGCAACAAACCTACTTTCCATCAGGGACACCCGGGTGTTCCTACCGGCCCTTACGGCTCTGACGGAACCTGGTACCCTCTGACAGAGAATCAAATGCGACCCATCGCCTGAGTGAAGGGTCGCGTTGCATACCTACCCTGTGGCAGCTATTATACCCCGTCTCGTATTCTTGCGATGCATCGGGGTGTAGATTACCCTGTGGATGCTCACGCGAAGTAAAGCAGTGTGGTGACGTATACACACCGTCAGAATGACACGTGTGTTACATTCTTTGCAGGGGCTCCAGTTACGCTGTAGCCGTTTCCCAATGCCTAGCGCAGTTTATGCCTTTCCCCGGCCGAGCGCCACATTTAACCTCTCTGCCATCGCTATTTATCGGATGCCGCACTTTCCCATATATGTTTATCTTTGAGATTTTGTCATGTATTGCGATACAGTCTTCGCTTCGGATACATTGCTTGCCGTGGCATTTGCTTAGCCATTATCGTAGTTTGCAGGTCTGTAATGTACTGTCTAATCTTCACACTCTCTAGTACTATGCCCTCAGTGCTCCAAATTCTGCTTTGATCCATCATCGGCTTGCGATGCTTCTTCATCCTCATTCTCATCCGCATCGTCGCTATCGTGTCCCTCTTTTCCGTCCACATCACTGGTTGCCAGGTCAAACCTCTCGAGTCATGTTGCGGCCCGTCGTCGCCGGCTGGCGGTGGGGATGGCATCGCTATAGTTGATTTCATCACCTTCATCATCGTAATCGTCGCTGTCCCCTGGCATCCCGAAATGCAGTGGGTCATCAGTACAATTGTTGTGTATTGGGATATTCGGGTCAGTGCTTCCGATTCCAGGCTCCTCAAGCACCACCTCAGAGGTCAAATAGTCAAGTAAAATGCCATTGTGGACATGCGCTGCTTCCATGCTGATGACCACGGCAGGCGTTGGGTTCTCCGCCTGTTGGATCCGATGTTCCACTGTAGCATGGGTGTTCTTATAAACCCTCTGCTGGTAGCTCTCCGGTAATGTGTTCCAGGTATTCATCAAGTATGTATATGTGTCTGCAACGCCAGGCGAGGTTAACAACTTGCGACCAGTTGTAGCGCAGCAGGATGTGTCCTTACCAGCGTCGTTGTTGTAGTCGAAGTAGTTCGAGTGATCAGATCTGTCCTCTTTAAGCTTTGGCTTGGAAGCTTTCAGAGGAACACCTCTCTTCTTTTGCCACCCAAGGAGAGCATGGCGCAATGCGGTGCAGGTAAACATGATCAGTGGCCAGGGTATATGACCGTCCTTGTTGTCAATCATGGAATTATAAAATCCATCAGCTTACTTACCGCAGTTTTTCGCCCGATGATAAAATTTGATGCAGATGAACCCCGGGATTGCTTCCGCCAGGAAGTGAGGTGGATGCTGGCTATTAATTAACAGCTTTTGACACTCTCTGCGTTCGATTTGGACTGCGTCACCACCCTCCACACGCTCTGCCACAGGAAAAAGATACGCATTGTCTGCCAGAAGGGAATCAATGAATTCAAAACGCTCTGCGTCGGATCCAAAGTGGTGGAGACCATACTGCTCTGCTATATTGTCCCTTGCTGATTGAATATAATGGGATTTAACTTTGTTGACTTGTGCTCGAACCTGGTACCTGTTTGAGCATGTAATATCCAATGTGGGCCGTTGCTGCAGCATACCTCTTTCAAGATCTCCTTTGTGCCTACCTCAAATACTATGGACCAAATGCTGTCTTGCTGCATTGCGGTGTTCCAGTACTTCTCAATTCTCTGCAAGTGTGGGGCTTCAGCGACTGCTTTCGAAACGCGTCCCGTTGCATATCTTACCGTTTCCAACTCGCTTGCGCTCATAAACGGCCGTCTGTTCCACATTTAGACCTCCTGGAGCCTGCATGTTGCAAATACATGACGTGTCATGTCTGAGTTACCAAATCGATGGATGTCATGACTACTGCAGACCATTGATCAAGGTGTACACACCGCCTGTGGTTGCAATTGCCACTGTCTTTGTCTCTGATTCCTTTCTGTAGCTCGCGTTCGCAGTGAATTTGTAATGATCAAGCAGGCATCTGGATTAGGGATGGGGGTAGGCAGGTTCTCAAGACTGCTGAGAGGAGTGTGAATGCTAGCAATGCCAGATGCGAGGCTGGATACAACCCGACATGTTCAGTGTGCCTGTGAGGTTTCTTTGGATGCTGGTGTAGTATGACTGCTTTTACCCGGTGTAGAGGTTCGAGTATTTATTGACCATCGCTGTGTGTCAGGGGTTCTCCCCTGATAGCGGTAATGATACATGTTTGACTGAAGCAAGTACACGTGACTACCATTCGGAATTGGATACCATTAGTCACGAAGCAAAACACCTTCTTGCGCATCAGCTCATGTGATCAGTCAGATGGCCTTTAGCGGGGTTACATCTGAACCGTATGTAACGATTTGATAAGAGCAGTCTTATCAAGCGGATTCGCAAGATGATGCAATTATGTCGCCATGACCGGGATGTGAAAAACCATCAGCGGTGCGCGTCATTATTAGTTACACCTACTATGCCTTCGATAGCGGGACAACACATCATGACGACGGAACGTCGGGTGTGCAGCACGCGTTATACAATGAGCGATTAAGAGGGATCGTCGCACCCTATTTCTCAGAGATAGGGAATAATGCGCGCACTCCCCGGATAACGGAAGTCCGTATCCTAAGCTCGTAGTGCGTGAGGGATTATTGGCATTGGCTGAAGATAAGAGGCCAGAAGCGAACACTGCTCATAACTTTTGAGATAGTATGGATCGCAACCCTAAGAGGGTGTCATAATCTACGTTGGCAGAGTATCGGTTGGTCGCCGATTAAATCTCTGACGCAATGCCGAATAGCCATATTGGTATGGTGAGGCATTAATAACTTTATGTTATTATTATATTGCGAT
>Ga0307512_10002631_pt1 | contig 22225 bp, 26 predicted proteins | sample 14_EM_MG_FD_200267 | JGI IMG/M metagenome (GOLD analysis project Ga0307512, IMG submission 200267) | Populus trichocarpa ectomycorrhiza microbial communities from riparian zone in the Pacific Northwest, United States - 14_EM | ecosystem: Host-associated > Plants > Roots > Unclassified | place...
CCAGTCCGGACGGACCCGGTCTGGGGTAGGGCTCAGTCCGGTCCGGTCCCACCGGAAGGTCGGACTGGACCGAGCCCCAGACTGGCAGTCTTGGACTGGACGGGCTTGGTCTGGACCAGTCCAAACAAGATAATATTTATCAATTTCAAAGTCGATCCGAAAAACTAAAGAAGTGAGACAGTAATCCCTGCAACTCTAACTCAGACACAACTTCACTTCATAACAACCACCCGCTGCGAGCAATCACTATGAACCAACCCACCCACTGGTAGCAAGCACCACCACGAGAAACCCAACCATACCAACTGTTGAGAGCAACAGAGAAGGAATGAAGAGGCTCAATTGTCTGTCGATCCAAAGAGAAGGAAAAACTATAGACTTATATAAGAAAGTGAGAGAAGGAAAACTCAATGCCGATTGTCAAAGGCGGAGCCCAATGCCGAGTAACAGCGCCGAGCCCTCCTCCTCGCCATGGGGGCAGGCGAGGCTGGTGGGGGCAGGCGAGGCCAATGGGGGCCGTAAGCCACCGGCCTCATGCCCGAGCCCGCCAGCACCGAACACTCGGGAAGCCACCGGGCCAAATCCCTAGTCAACACCAAACGAGTGGTGAGTGAACACCAAACGAGTGGTGAGTGGCAAGTGGCAAGTGGCAAGTGGCAAGTGGCAAGTGGCAAGTGGCAAGTGGTGAGGGGTGAGATTTGCATTGTGACTTGTGAATGGCAAGATGAATCTACATGTATGAGTGTATGTGTATGAGACTATGTGTTGACTCAGTGTATCAGTAACTCCCAGCGTATTCGGGCCGATTCGGCCCGAGTGGACTGGTCCATTGCTGGACTGGTGGAATCATTGAAGCGATGTCAACCAGGTCATAACGATACTTGAGAGATGTGCAGCGAAGACCATTGAGTGGGCAAGCAGACGAGGGCTGCAGTTTGACACCGCAAAAACGGAGGTGGCACTGTTCACACGCAGACAAGGACACGAGAGACACCTCCAGCCGAAACTGACAGCAAAGATAAGGGTCGGTGATGGGTTCATGCGGTTCAACAGAGGGGCAACACGCTGGCGGGGCGTCTGGATGGACACGCACCTGACGCTCAAGGAGCCCCACGACTGATGCATGAAGAAATCCAGAGCAGCACAAGCTGGACTGCAAATCCTCACAAAGACGTACGGGGTAGTACCAGAGAGCGTATGTGCTGTCCTGGTGGCACGCGTCCAGGCTGTCGCACTAGATGGGAGCGAGCATTGGTGGGATCCCAATGAAGCAGGCAGGCGAGAAGACCTCCAACTTGTCTGCAATCGACATGGCAGATCTATCCTCGGCGCACTACCCACAACCCGACCGGGGGCTTCAATCCGAGACTCAGGGCTTACACCCGCAGCAGTAATCTTAGAATGCAGACAGCAGCGTTTTGCAGCGAGGCTAGCAACCGCATGAAGCAAATGACTGAGAAAGCTACACCAAAACCCGTCTTCCGGGACGCCGGTATGCAGAGCAGTGAAGAATAAGCATGAACATGGCCCGACAGGAGAAGGAATGAGCTCGCCAGCCCCGGGGGAAGAATTGGTCGTCAGAAGTGTCGTACTGGAGGACGCCCCCAAAGCCAAGAGAGCCGCGCAGCGCTGGGCATGAGAGACAGAGGCCATAGTAGGAGCGGGAGTATGGATGTGGTGGACAGATGAATTGCTGTCAGATGACGGCCGAGGGGGAGCTGCAGCAGTGTTCAACAATCGAGACGAGTGGAGGTCATGCCATACCTATCTGGGCACTTGAAGCCTGGAGGGCTTTGACACCGAACTGTGGGTGATCCGATCCGCACTCAAAGTGACGATCGATGGACGGAAAGGAGGGAGATAGTATGGATGTGGAAACGGGGGTTCCGCAGGGGTCGCCAGTATCGCCAGTACTTTTCGTCATATACCTTTCGGGGTTGTTCAGTCAAGTTGAAAAGAAAGAGGAAGAGTGTGGAACTGAGGGTATATCTTTTGTCGATGATGTGGCATGGGTGGTGGAAGGTGAGGATGTGGGGGAATGCACACAACAACTGGAAAGATGCGCTGCGGAAACAACAATTTAGGCAAAAAAGAATGCCTGTCAGTTCGACATCGAAAAAACGGAGGCGATGTTGTTTACACGACGAAGAAAGAATAAGGAACCGAAGATGAATGCCCGAGTAAGGGTAGGAAATCATGAGGTTTCATACAACAAAGAAGCGACAAGATGACTGGGGGTATGGCTGGATGATATGCTTACCCTGAACGATCATACGAAAAAGACCTTAGTGAGGGCAAGGAAAGTGCAAAATAGGGTGAGATTCTTGATGACGAAGAAAGGATTAAGCTCTGAAGGATGCAAATGAATTCAAGTCGCGGCGGTTCAGGCAGTGGCGTTGTATGGGTCTGAATTGTGGTGGCATGGACAAGAAAGTCGAGCTCAGGAGGTGCAAAAGTTGTTGAATGAACAGGGCAGAAGGGTAACCGGATGCTTTAGGAGAACACCTCAAGGAGCGTTGATGAATGATGCAGGCTTACGAGCGGCAAGGGCTCTTCTTAATAATCGAGTTCGGCGGTATAAGTTGAGACAGATGATGATGCCCGATGCGCAAGGCGGGGGGAAAATGTTAGAAGTACAGAGAAATGTCTTACAGAGGGTGGAGGGGATTGATGAGTTGATCCCGGTGGATAAGCCTTTTGAAAGGAGGAGTTACGAGAGGACGACATGATCAATGGAAAAAAGATGCCTTAAGGGCAAAGTGAGAATTCAGGATGAGGAACAAGCGTTGAAGGAAGCGAAGATAGAAAGAGAGGGACTTGTTTTTTGGACTGATGGATCGAGAAAAGAAGATGAGTGGGTTGGATGTGCAGTGGTATGGAAAGAAGGGGGGAGGTGGAATAAGAGGAGGACACATCTAGGCCGACAGAAAGAAGCATTTGACGCGGAAATGTATGCGATGTCGGAAGCGATGAAGATCGCGGATGAGATGGCAGAAGAAAAGGAAGTTGTGAAGGTTACGGATTTTACAGATTCCCAGGCAACTTTAAGAAGAATACAATCGGACGAGCCAGGACCAGGTCAGGTTTTAGCGCTACGAACGATGAACTGGACCGATGCATTAGCCAGAAAAAATATTCAGGTAGAGTACCGGTGGGTACCTGCCCATAAAGGGATTGAAGGCAATGAAGAAGCGGATCAAGAAGCAACAAAGGCGGCGTATAAGCATTGCGGGAGTTATACCGAAACGCAAAATCCGCTACCGTTATTAGATAATGTGTCTTTCGCCCACATTAGCCGAAGGTTGACTGAAGTGAAGTGGGAAGAAAGTAAAGAAGAAATAAAAAAGATGGAGAAGAAGTCAAAGCACAGTTACCAGTATGATTTGGTGAAAAGGGGAGGTAACAGTGCGGTGATGGAAGCCAGAAAGACGATTGCGGCGAGGTTTTATCAGCTTAAGTCAAGACATGCACTGATAGCGAAATACCTATTGCGGATCGGAAAAAGCAGAGATATGAAATGCTGGTGGTGCGGGCATGAATATCAGACAAGAGACCACCTTTTTGAGTGGTGCAAAAGATGGAAACGAGAACAAAAGAGGCTTTGGGTTGATGGGCAAGAGGGGGAGGATGGTTATATGGGCGTTGAAAAGGTTTTAAAGAAGCCAAAGATTTCATTGCCAATGTCTCTCGTATTTGCAGAAGAAAAATGTTCGCAGGCTTTGTTGGATTTCTTATCATGTACTGATGTCGGCAGAATTAGTGGAGTGGTGGAGGAGGCGGAGAACCCAGATCACGAGGAGTCGAGTGATGGGGGGGTGTAAAAGTTGATGTTGTTTTTTGGCGGTTTCTTTTGTCAAGGGGAAGAGGACTCGTGACTTTGCTTTTGTTTCTTTATGTTACGGAAGAAGCGGGGAGGAAATATGTACGGGATACGCCATGGCGGCCAGTGGCCGAATGCAATATGATTACAAACAAACAAACAAAAGTGACCATCGAGATGAGAGAAACACTGCGAAAAAACACCGTGGAGACGGTTGCGCTCTTTACGGATTCACAAGCCGCCATTTGGCGGACAGCAAACCTGGAGCCAGGCCCTGGACAGCGGCCAGCAAGATGGATCAGTTGAAGGGCGCAAACTCACCTCGTGCACAGCATCAAAACAGAGATCCACTGGGTTCCGGGACGCTCCGGCATCCCCGGGAATGAAGAAGCAGACAGTCAGGCGAACATAGCCCATGACGCAGAAGGGGAAACTGAGATTGAACGTCCATACACCTCGGCCTTGAATATGGCCAGACGGATCTCTGAGGGAAGGTCAGCAGCCAAAGCGACATGGGAAGCTGACAAGTGCAGCAAGCACTTCGGCTACAGAGTCAAGGGCAAGGCAGGGGCCAAGGGACCTATCCCAATGACAAGCGTGAAATCGCTGGCCGCCAGGCACTACAGACTAAAGTCTGGGCATGCACCCACTGGAGTCTACCAATAACGGTTTGGCCATCGAGAAGACGACAAATGTTGGTGGTGCGGTGGCGGAGGCAGGACGGCGGCCCAGACGCGGGAATACCTCTTCTGCCACTGCAGCCGGTGGAGAGACCAGTAGAAAACACTATGGAGGGCGGTGGGAAAGGCGATGGGCTGGAAAGCCGGCAGATGCCGACACATGCAGATCTCTGAGCTGTGTTCCAGAGACGAATGTGATCAAGCGGTGGTGGACTTCCTGGCGGCTACTAAGGTCCGGAAATTCCCGCCCAAATGAATAGAGGGATGGAGTGGGCAAAGGGGCTGACTTAGGTGCAGGGAGCGGCGGCAGCGGGCATATATCTTCCTTTCCTTTCTCATTTCTTTTCTGTTCTGTTTTGGTCCTTCTTTGAGCTTTCTTTTGTCGGCGGGGATGCAGGGTAGAGGAGGGGAGCCCCGCCATCCAGCCGGCTAGCCCGGAGGCGGAGGGGATATTTGGGTCCTGTCATACTCTATTAAGAGTGCATACAGTATGAATAAACAACAACAAAACAACGCCTGCTCAGTCCCATCAGTGCGGCATCCACGTAAAAGTTACCATGACATGCGATAGCTGATGGCACCCTTCAACAATGTCATGTCTCGTGAGATACCACTGTTCTGGAGTCTACATACACTCTCGTTATCTCCTCCCTTCCCTCCCCACCACCCCACAAACTCACCCTAAACGCATACGTTGCCCCCACGCTAAACTTATACCCAACCATAACGCCAATATAATCCAAGCTCATCCTCTATTCTGTATGCGAATTACATTTGACCTAATATTGTGCATAATTGGGACTTAATGCCAGAAGCCATATGCCACCCCATGCAGCGGGGAGGTGCAAGGATGGGGAGCATTTAAGTCACGTAGCAGATAACTTGAAGCAAATAGCAACTCCGAAGGTATGTTAGACAGTAATAGCGGAAGGATACCGAGGTATAGTTCGCAGTATGTACAGAACGGTACGGTTGGGATCAGGATCGCTCCAAAAATGTAGGAGTAGGTGCTGACTACCAAGTGTCAGGAAAGGCATGAATAACAGCGGTAGGGCCGGTTTAATTGCTCGATTCTTTTTGGATCAAGAGCACTCTCTCAATTGAGCTAAGAGATGACCCCGATGTATGCCTGGTAAGGTCTGTCAGGTAGTGCAGATGCCTATGGAGCAGAAGAAACCGGTACTCGGAGAGAATGAACTTGTTGTCTCTGTGAAAAAATGCCTAACAGGTACTGGGATAATTGTAAGCGAAGGCGCGATGAGAAAGTACTGTTACTAGCCGACATTGCGGGAGTTAAAAGTTGCGAATAGTGAACATTTTAGAGAGGTTATGTTTTCACGCAGTTCATTCCATATCCGCAGCTGGATGTGACGGACTTGTGTCTTCCCAAAGCCTGCTGAGACATCGTGAGCGAAATTTTGAACATACAGGACATGTCTCACTGACTATTTTGGATACTGTGCCGGCGGTGCCTGTGGATAATGTGGTGAGGCTTTTCAAGGTTGCGGTTTGGTTGTAATCATTCGGTATTCGGCCGCTTCCGGCCATGTCATACATATTCCTAAATTTCTTCCCACTCGAATGAAATCACAAAGTAACAACAAAGTTTACTTGTTGGCGCCATTCGCTACGCTCTTCCTCATTTCAGGGTTGCCCTGGAACAGTTCATAATAGATACGGTACTTGAGCTGCAGGAGTGGTGGGATTATAGACAGTACAATGCCGATACGCAGGGCGCTTACGGAGCTACAGTGCTGACACTAGTACGCGATTCAAGAGGTATGTTCCGACTGAATGGCGAAGAAATCTGCTTCGTGAATAGGTCAACTTTGTGACACCTCTACTCACTCTAGCCCTCGTTTGCAATCGTACCCTATCATATTCATATACAGGCCCGCATCTAGTTGTACCAGCCTTTACATAGTAATTAAATACTTGATTCGCAGAAATTGTGTCGTTATTCACTTAATGTTGTGCCGCTCTGTAGTTGTACGCCCGTCCGTTGCTGCCCGCTGCTGCCCTTGGTTGCTGCACCCACACCTTTACCGCCGCCACCACCACAGCCGCAAATATGTTTCCTTTTCTGATTGTTCCTTTTAGTCTACATTCATTTTCATCTGCTTGGACTGGGTTACATCTATATGCATGTTCAAATCGCACAGAGACATTCAGTTGTTCCATTGTCTTGGTATCTCCGCCTAACCCGCCCCGCCTGCAAGGTTGTAGTATCATGCCTAATAAAGTGGGGAAGATGCAAACGGTTTACGCGGATATGCAAGCGCAATTTGGGAAAACACCGAGTCACCATGAAATTTTTCTCAGAATGCTGCTAGTTGTTTGACCGCCTAATTAACCCCTTCACACACTCCGTAATCAGCGGTCAGGAGTAAGTATCGACTACGCTGAAACACTATGTATTACTCAGCTGTGAGTTGACGGGTAAGTACAACGGTAAAACTCGATATTTGAGTAGAATATAACTCTTTGAAGGTATGCCGTACTCCACCGCTCGGTCTTCTAGGCCAGTAAGTGCGGAACCTCTTGGTCCCTCTTCGCCCCCTTCGCCCAGCCCTCTACTCCTTCCTCAACTCGACCCCCAAAAATGGCACCACCAACCCCACTACCTTCGCGTCTACCTTCCTGAAATAATCTTATCCCCCGGCTGCTCGCCATACATTATTGACGTCAGCGCCAACATCCACCCACACTCCTCACTCAAAATCCCACTCTTATTATCAGGGATCTTCGTGATACGTTCCTCCACAACCCACCACCACTCCTCCTGTCCGCCCCTTCCCGTGTCCATAATCTGCGACTGATACAGCCTCAAGTCAAACCCAAGCGCCGCAATATTCCTCATCTGCTCCTTGCCTCCCGCCCCCCATGAAGTTATCTTCAACCCTGGCCCATCATCCATCCCTATATCCGCCCACGTCTCATTACCTAACGAGTACTGCCTGGTATACCCCTTTCCCTCATCTCTTACCACGTCCTCCAGCGAAGGGACTATTGTCGCCATCACCATATCCGGCAGAGCGTACATTGCCACGCCGGTGGTTCCGCCGGCTGTAAGTACCAGTACGCTAATGGCGTACTCTGGGATCAGCAAGAAGATTGCACCGAAAGATATTACGCCGCCATCTTTAGTGTAAATGTCTATCACACCATTGCGGGAGACTTTGGTGGTGGGAGTGATTTCACAGGGGATTCCGACGGCTTAGGTTAACGACAAGATGCCGAAGACAGCGGGTTTTAGCCCGCTGCTGAGGGTGGCGGGAGGGAGGAGGCAGGAGGTTGGGGTGAGGATTGACTGTGCGAGGAGGCAGAGGTCTGAAGCGGTTGAGTACGCACCCCCGGCACTGGAAAGTCAGTGGGGATAAACTTCGGCGGCGGGAGGGGTACGGATTGTGTTGGCCTAAATCTGCGTGCCATAATCCAACTGTTGCTATAACTCCATTTGTAGGTGCAGGGAGGAACCCGGTGCGGGACATGCCGAGGGGTTGTGTGATGTACTTCTTCACTGCGGCCTTGTAGGTCATCCCTGTTTCTTTCTCGATCACAAAGCCAAGGAGGTTAAACCCCATGTTTGAATATGTTGGTTTTAAACCTGGCGGTAACACAGGATTGCTATCTGCCATCCCCTGTACAATCTCTTCCCAGCAATCAATGTCAACATCCCACTTTTTAATTTTTGTTGTTGTTTAATCATACTGTAATGACTCTAATTAGAGTATGACAGGACCCTGATATCCCCTCCGCCTCCGGGCGAGCCGGCCAAATGGCGGAGCTCCCCCCCCGCTACCCTTCGTCCCCGCTGACAAATGAAAGATAAGAGAAAGACAGAAAGCAAGACCAAAAGAGAGAAAGAAAGAAAGAATGAAGGAATGGTATAGCCCCGCTGCCTCCAATGCCGCCCCTGAGCCCCAAGCCCTGAGCCCGCTCCATCCTGCTACTTCAACTGGGCACAAACTTCCCGACCTCAGTGGCCGCTAGGAAGTCCATCACCGCTTGGTCTCACTCCTCTATGGAAAAGAGCTCAGAGATCTGCATGTGCCCGCATCTGCCCGCTCTCCAGCCCGTCGCCTTTCTCACCGCCTTCCATTGTTCTCTCTGTTGGACTCTCCACCGGCTGCAGTGGTGGAAGAGGTGCTCCCGGGTCTGGGACACTGTCCCTCCACACCACCAGCATGTGTCGTCATCTCGCTGGCCGAACCGTTTTAGGTAGACCCACATGGGCGCATGCCCCGACTTTAATTGGTAGAACCTGGCGGCCAGCGGATTTACGCTTGTCATTGGGATAGGTCTCTTGGTCCCCGCCTTGCCCTTGAGTCTGTAGATGAAGTGCTTGCTGCACTTGTCGGCCTCCCACACTGCCTTAGCTGCCGATCTTCCCTCGGAGAATCGTCTAACCCTATTCGAGGCCGAGGTCTATGGCTGATCTATCCCTGTGCCTCCGCTTGCATCTTGGGCAAAGTTCACCTGACGGTCTGCTTGTTCGTTTCCGTGGATGCGGGAGTGCCCCGGGACCCAGTGGATCTCGGTTGCGATGCCGTGGTCAAGAAGGCTCCGCGCCCTCCTGTTGTTCCGCCTCGCCAGTTGGTGCCCTGGGCCCGGCTCCAGGTGTGCCGCTCGTCAGGTGGCGGCCAGCGAGTCGATGAAGACTGCCACCGTCTTCACTCCATGCATCTGCAATGTTTCTCTCTGCTCGATCGCCACGTCAAGCGCGAGTCCGATCGCCCACAGTTCACTGTCGAAGACCTCCATGCGTCCGGGGACCAGAAAGCCGCGGCGAGACCTCCATTCATTTCCGTGTTTACACACCGCTGCGGCTCCCACTGGACCATCGTCTCAGCGCGATCCATCCGTCCACCACATCCAGACCCCTGCTCTGACTTTGGCTTCTTGCTCTCGTGCCCAGCGCTTCACGGCGCTTTTGGCTGCAGTGGTATCGTCCAGTATGGTGGTCCTGACCGCTGGCTCTTCGCCCGGGACCGGCCAGTTCATGCCTTCAGTTGTCCGGCCATGCTCATGCTCTTTCCTGACTGCTCTGCATATCTGTGGTCCGGAAGAGGGTTTTTTGTGTAGCTCCTTTAGTTTGCTACTGCATGCATTTTCTATTCTCGCTGCGAATCGCTGTTGTCTGGAGTCCAAGATTTCTGGCGCTGGTGTAAGCCCTGACTTTCTCATTAGTGCACGCCGCGGAGTCGTGGGCAGCGCACCCAAGATGGATCTGGTTTGTCGATTGAGGAGGAGTTGGAGGTCGTCTCGCCTGCCTACTTCCGTGGAATCCACCAGAGCTCACTGCCATATAGTGCGACCGGTTGGACACACGCCGCTTGGACGGCCCTTACGCTCTCAGGGACAACGCCGTATGTCTTGGTAAGGGTTCGGAGCATGGCTTCTGCGGCCCTGGCTTTCTCCATGCATCGGTTGTGGTGCTCCTTGAACGTCAAATGTGCGTCCATCCACAAGCCCAGCCAGCGCGTCACCTGTGCGTTGAGCTGTACGGACTCGTTTCCGACTCATAACTTTGCTGTCAGTTTTGGCCGGAGGTGTTTCCGGTGGCCTCGTCTGCGCGTGAATAGTGCTGCCTCCGTCTTTGCAGTGTCGAACTGTAGCCCTCGTCTACTTGCCCACTCAATGCTCTTCGCTGCGGATCTCTCAAGTATCGAGACGACATGGTTGACATCGCTCCCGGTCGCCACCCAGCCGAGGTCGTCTACAAAGGATAGCCCCTCGGACTTTTTCATTTTTTTCAGAAGATATTCAACTCTAACATACACTTCTCCGTACATCCCAAAGATCTTCCCAGAAGCTGCTCAACTTCACATGGCGGATAGTCTTTTGGAGTAAGTTTCGGATACCCCAAAGCCTCGAACGTGGTGGCATTAGTGTAATTCTGCATCCACAGATTATAGTTCCTTTGTATTCCCGCCATATGACTCCCCAACATTCTCAGGGTTATAGAATCCCAATCCACACCTCCACTTCCTTTGCGGAGCATAGGGAGCCATTTCGTCACCGGTGCGTCGAGAGGAAGACTGAGCCGCAATACAAGTAGGTCGGTAAAGACTTTACTTACAGAGCCGATACGGTATTGGGAGTGTGCGTCGACGGTGGCGCTGGAAAGTACGCTGCCTGGGGTGGTGTGGTAGTATGACCACAAAGGGTTGGGGGAAGAGGCAGAGACGAGGTGGATAGAGAAGGTGGTTGTGTTTAGGGGCGCGAAAGGGAGAGAGGAGTCGAGGAAGGATGTTAAATTTGTGGCAGCAGCAAGGAAGTATGGGGAGGTGGAGATGTGGGTTGGTGCCGGTAGAATGGGGCCTGGAGGAGGACAGGCGGAAAGGGATAATGTAACTAGCTGTGCAAGACACAGGATTAGGTGTTTCATCGTCACTGTTACTCTAGGGTAATCTAGCTAAGAAGACCGAAGGCACGTATATATACGCGACTCTGGTAGCCACGGTCGGCTGAATTTATTCTGCCACCACACTGGGCACAAGAAAAGGACTCTGGCCCGGCTACTACAAGACGTGCCAATCTAAACATGTGCACATTAGCAGCGGCTGAAAATAATGGCCACTCTTTGTTACGACCCAGCATGCAGAGAATCGGCGATCAGCAGCCTCGTATTAGCTCCTCGGGACGAATGACTGTAAAGGCCATGTTCCAAAAATAGAATAGGTCGACGTTGTACTGACTGCGGCTGATGTCACACACAGGTGCTCGAATTATGTATGATGATTTGATAGCCGTGTATAGCCAATCGCCAGTTACGCCTTGTGCACGCCAACATGAGGAATCAATCTGCTCACATCCAGCCCCAGAGGCTGGAGGGTTCATAAATAGAGCCTCCCATGGTGTGGGTCATCCCTGCCGCAGATCCCCCGCACTTTTTGTTTGCTTGTCAAAATATACTCGGACATACTCCGAAACAAAAAAAGTAGCAAAACGGTGTCGATGCAAACACAATTTCAATATCCTTCTTCTTTCTACTCCAACGCGAAAAATCATATTTCCTACGCCTCTACGCGCAATTGAATTCTCTATTTAATCAGTGTACTAGGGTACAAGGATATTTGGGGTGCGGTCACACAGGGCAACAGAGCATCTTTCACTACACAACAAATATTTTTCTGAGAAAACTTCACAGAATCATCTCTGATGACCTATTATCACTCCCCCCTCATTCAAAATTTATCTCTATTGTTGTGGTGGAAGTGTAGAATTTCCACATTTTATGGGGCGTGCCCGACTTTTGACACCCTCCGAGTACATGCATGCCACGGGCCGCAGGGTCGTATATTGTCCGATGTAAACGTACTGTAACTTCAGTACCGGTATGCAAATAATCTGGAATATTCACTTTTCACGAACAAGCATCATTTGCTGACATTGACATCTGAACCTTGTGTGCCGGCGTAATTCTCACCTTTTTAACCGTTCCCTGCATGTGAGATCGATCAGCTGTAGATCTCCACATTGACATATATCAGTCAGCAGTTATACGGTGTCAGACACATATCATCCGTCACGGGATTAATTGCTCCAGTTCCCCGGCACGGGATTTGGCCCGGTGGCTTGCGGCCCCTATGCCGAGGAGTAAGGCTAGCCCCGGCAGTGATGCTCGGAATCGGTCTCCGGATATGATACTCGGCTTCGCCGAGTATGCCCTCTTATTTCCCATATATTCTCTCTTTCTCTTTCTCTCTCTTTGCTCTTTAGACAATCACTTTTGTACGATAGTCAATTCAATATCTCTATTCGTACTCGATTGATCTCAACACGGTCGTCAAATTAATGGCCGAGAAACATTCGCAACATCTCATCCGTCCTCCGAAGACCACTTCGACTTTTCGCTCTGGGTAATTTCAACCAGATCTATACTAAACTCACTGACTCATAGGCACTACATGGAGGTAGTGTACGTGGGATATCTTCTTTATTGATACTGAAACATCTGATGCCAAGACTGGTGGAAGATGGAGTTATTACACCCGACACTCTTCCATGTGAATATTTTGACATGATAGCAGTAACGTCAACGGGAGGGTACGAGTACTGCAGCATTCATTGTGACAGTATTTGGTGCTGACATTTTGCTTTCTTAGAATTATTGCTATATTGCTTGGACGGCTTCACATGAGCGTTGATGAATGTATTAACTTGTATGAACGTTTAGGTAGCCAAATCTGTGGGAACTCAAAAGGCTTCCAAAAAGGGACTATGTATAGTAACCCTAAGCTTGAGCAAGTTATGGGCCAGGTTGTTACCCAACAAATTGGAAATAATAGTCATGCTTCTGGGTTATTACAATGCAATAGTCAACAAAAGGCGTGCCCGGTGTGAGTTTTGTTCCTCCTCATGTCGGGTAATGGGGGAACGAAACAGATCAATTAACAAGCACCGACAGCTTGTCGTGTCCATAGATAAACTTAGAGTAAACCTTCCCGAAGCAGTAACATTATTTCGGTCTTACATGGCTTCTCATGATCCATACAGAGATGTTAGCATCGTTGAAGCTGCCAGAGCCACTTCTGCGGCACCAACATTTTTCAAACCAAAATAGATTAGTTCCCGTATAGCAACTAAGTACATTGTGTGGGTAGTCTAAATTTACCAAATTGTGAAGATACTAACAGTCCTAAGTGGTGGTGGACTTGGCCACAACAACCCGATCCTTCATCTGATTAAGGAAGCAGAAGAGGCATTCACTCTCGCTGAAATTGGCTACGTAATCAGCATAGGCACGGGCGCTCAACAAGGCCTAAAGTTGGCAGCTGACGGTACTATGAGAACTAACATGTCCGGAGTGTCTGTTCTGGGGAAGATAGCGCCATGATTGATACAGCGGTTGTTGCGGCAGCGATTGCGACGTCCAGTGAGCACATACATCAATTTGCGGAAGATAAATTCCGTACAACTGGAAAGTACAACAGGTTCAATGTTCGCGAAGAAACAAATATCGCGCTCAAGAAAATATATACCATGCGCCAGGCTACTGAAAGATACCTTCAACAGGATTCCATTGTAGGATACACCAACGATTGTGTCTCTCGTCAACAAAACCTCAATTTCAACCTTCAGCGAGGCTCACGCATATCATTTAGCAGTTCCGAAGACATTCAATCGCTCATAGGGTCTCCCATGCCCCCGCGGATTCTTGAGTGTGTTCTAGATATGCCCCTGGACTAGTGAGTATGTTCGAAGCAACTTTAAATTTTGGTTAAATTCGGTATGCGCACATAATCAATACCTTGCTAAAGCTGACAGATTAACTTAGATTAATATCAGTAGACGTTTGACAGTGGCATTGGTGATGCTCTGGAGCCAAAAGACCCACCGATATTCTTCAACATAACGGTATGAAGGCATAGGTAGAACATTCATCGTTGAGCTTCTGGTGTTTGGGGTTATTTTGGTCAGGTTCAGTGAAATCGGTCCTGTAGATGGAACAAATCTGTTTGAGATGGTAGACGAAAACCAACTAATTTGCGTAGAGGAATTGATTTAAATTAACGTGTCCTTAGTCGTGATATATATACTTCATATGATAAATCCCTAGCGAACGCTACAGCCACATGCAGCCCTTGACCACGTAGGAATGTGAAATTGGCTCAGTTGAGAATGAATAACCACCGGCGACTCTGGAGATTCCTTCGTGTTCGGCATATGCATAGATACTTCCTTATTCCACTGTTCTGGACGTACCAGCCATGCGAACGCCGCTTTACTATTTCCGATGCAGTAACTCGATGCCGTGGATATGCAGTGGCAATTGTTGCTCAAGTCAATCAATGGTGTCCGTCGAACCTAATAGACACCTTCAAACTGCGTAAATTAAATTAGTGCCATGTTACGAAAGATACCTCATAAGTGCATTAACAGAATCATCTAGTTGAGCATAAATGCACAGGTTGCTCAAGAATAATGAGGGTATTTATTCTAGTTCCTAACTATAAATCGACGGGGTGAATGTTTAAGGGCTAATCACTCTGAAGTTGAGTCAATATACATATGCACAGTTTTTTAAAAAGCTAATAATTTTCTTAAATTGACTCTTGGCAATGACTATTCAAGGGCTAGGATTGCAGGCGTGCTGTCATTAAAAAATTTGACCAGTAGAAAGGTACGGCCAAGACCGAGGCTATAAAAATAGTAGCACAGAGAGATACAGTATGTGTGCGTTGCCACGGAAACGATCGAAAAAGCGGCTTGCCCCAGAAGTGTACATTACCTGTTGAGTACTGTAACAAAAGAAATTGGATCAACCAGGAAAGAATGAAGTCAGCTAGAAGCGGAAACAGATTGTAATAAATTCGCGGGTCATAGGTCGAAAATGAAATCCGACTAGATCTATCCGGTTTAATAATGGCTCTAATAAGCTCTGCATGCGGAGGGTCTGGAGGTTTCGACGGTGTCGGTGAATAACTATCAGACAGTGACTAACGGTAATCAAATTCCAGTTTCGTGGGGTTGCCTGGGGGTTCCGGAGTTGAACAATCCGTATTCGGATGATCTGTAACCGGAAGATTCGGTGGTTTCAGCAGTGCCAGCAGTGGCGACGACGGCGATGGCTGCGAATGATCAGCTTCATGATCCTCTATCGGTGGCATCTTCGGCTCAGGATTCAGTGCATTCATTTCGCTGTCTGACGGATATTAGGCTCAGGATCTTCGGCGATCATCGATTCCGCAGATTCAGGGTGGTTTCCGTATGCGACTCATCGCCATCAGACTCAGTATCAATCACCAACGGCAGCGGAGATGTTGCAGCTGTAAGTTCCGGTATGGTGGCCAGGGGTGCTGTTACAAGATCCTTCGTCTTAGTGACCTTCTGTGCAGCGACGGAAGTAGGTGCAGGAGTTGGTAGCAGAAACGAGAGTCGGTGCGGCCTGGAAGCAAGTACGGAAGCCGGAGCAACCTCGAAAGCAGGTACGGGAAACGGCACAGCTGCAGGAGCAGGTGTGGAAGGCGGTGGCCCTATCAGAGCAGGCGTGGGATTCGGTGAAGCTATGAGAGCAGGTGCGGAAGGTACAAAGTCGGCCTGAAGAAATTCCCACAGCTTCTTGGGGTCACGTGTATACTTCCAGTATCATAACTGAATCGATCGCTCCAGGCTCATAATAATCGTCCCAGGTCGTGTCGCGTTCCATCAGGAACGTGTTTCACTCGGTACAGAAGTTGTAGAACTGCGGCAGGTACGTCAGATCCGTTGATTTGGGTTCGAAATCATAATTCGGGTCAAAAGCATCGGTGCAGTAGAAGCTCCTGGTGGCCGGGGGACACAAGCTGTCGGAACGTGCTTCCGAAGGCCTTCTCCACGCAGTAGTTGTCGGCTAGGGGAAGGTCGGAGACGAAAATACGGTCGCTACCTGTCAAATGCACTGTCAGACAGAACCTCGGAGGAGTTAATGTTGAGAGTAATCAGCAAAAAAATGAAAGGTGCTGGTTATGTATCGTACAAAAAGAGCATAAGATAAGACATAAATAAGAAAAGATATCATACCTAGAGTGAAGCACCGCTCAGGCCCGAATCCCGAGGTTCACGGAGAATTAGATACCGTACCAACCCCGAGGCTCAGTCTGGTGCCCGCCTTAGTTCCAACGGCCTGTGGGCTAAATCCATAGTCAACAGTTAAAAAGGATAACTGATGCGACTTGCCGCCGAGTCCGACGAAGATAGCAGACTGACGCGTTACGCTGCTGACACGGTTGTTCCGCCGAAGAGGCAGTGTTGAGTGGAGATCTGGAGAATGGGGTAAAAGTTGATCGTAGGGGATCGGCGGCGAAGGGAGGGTGGCGACGGTACGATCGAGTCCTGCCGAATTGTCAGGGATTAGTCAGCCAGAAACCGTCGGGTAGTTGTAAAAGGATAACTGGTCGATCAAGGCCGAGGCCCGAGGGAGACCGATGAGGATGAGGATAACTGTCTCACAAACAAGTAAGGGTTCAGCCGAGTATAGAACCGCAGTGATGGATGCGGATGGTAGAGTGCCAACAAACTGGGGTAAGAGCGGAAGGGGAGTGCAGAAACGATGGGAGGTGCAGAAGAAAGAGTGTGTGTGCGCTCGTAAACCATTCGTCAGGTGACTATGTCAGTTCACCCCAGTGGGCGCAAGAAGAAACACTATTGGAGCGAGTTACACGCCGGTATCAAAAGCAGTTTGGCGGCAAAAGCAGTTGGCGGCAAGAGCAACGTCACTTTTCTTAGCGTGGAGCTCAATTGCACACCACCCTCTTCCCTTCATAAAACTCCCTCGAGCTCTCGATAATCGCCATCTTCAACACGTCGTTCCTCTCCTGTTCACTGTTAACACATTCCCGCCATCTACCTACTCATTGGATCCGACTCTACACATTCCTCCACTCTATTAAACCTAACTCTGGGCTGTCTTTTGAAGCGAAACGGTTGATTTGTGTGTGGTGTGACAACGTGTGCGCTGGGTTGATCGCCATCAGACCACGGCATCCGGGATCGGCAATCCGACTGAAGTTAACATATAACGCTTTTTTCCATACACCGACAACTGGTATCTACCAGCCATGGATCTTCAGGACGTCTCCGAAGTTGGCCAGTATGTACAAATGCTGGAGCGTCAGAAGCAACATCTGAAAATGTGTGCCTCTTATAAAGGGACTCAGCCTCCATACAAAAAGCCGCGTTCGACGATTATCAATGGATTCCTATCTTCGCTTCGGGCCAGAACCGAGAATTATGACACAATGCCTCATCACATGCTCTCTACGTTTATCTCAGACACATACCTTCCTTCGGCTATCCCGTCGAAAAGCTTACGTCGGATATCGATCCGCGATCTTCGCCTAGAAACCCATCATCGGGGTTCATACCTCCTGGTTAGAACAGTTACTCCGCCTTCCAAAATGACGGGCATCATGACTGTAGTGGAAGACGAAGATCACAGCGTGGAGTTCTTGCAAATATATAATTTAGATGAAGAGCAGGACTTCAGAGACATTATCCCAATGAACAAGATATGCTTAATTAAAGAGCCATATTACAAGATGACGGCTGATGGTGGTTTTGCCCTTCGCGTGGATCACGTTTCGGATCTCCTTTTTCCCAACTGTCTCGACAACCGCATTCCACTCAAGTGGCGCGACTTGAAAGTTAAAGATTGGACAGCGGAGGATTGGAGGAACAAAGGCAACACAGCCGTACGCACCGGCAATTTTATTGAAGCGAGAGAAAGGTATTTACAACATTCCCAAGTGCCTTGCTGCGACGTATGTAGATTCTGATAATCTGACAGTTATACGGTTGCACTCTCTTGCCCGACAGACGAAGAGGGACTGCGTGCCATCAGATCCAACCGCGCACAGGTCAATCTCAAATTGGGTCGATTCGACGAAGCCCTCCAAGATGCCAACACCGCATTAGCTTTGAGTATAAACAACGAAAAAGCACTTTTCCGAGCATCTCGAGCGCTATACGAACTTGAAAGATTTCAGGAATGCCATTCTCATTTGGAAACTCTTCTGAGTCACTACCCCGATAATGCTGCTGCTCAAAAAGAACTTTGTCGCACCAAATCCCGAATCGAGGAAAAACAGTCTGCCAGTTTTAACTTCCATCAGATGCTTGACGCTGTTGGCTGCAATACTACGAACTTGGACTGCGCTACTTTTATCGGACCGGTTGCCGTGAAGGAATCAAAAGGCCGAGGCCGTGGTGTATTTCTCACCAAGGACGTCAAGGCAGGCGACCTCTTGGTGTGCGAAAAAGCATGTGCCGTTGCCCATAAGACAGATACCAAGCCCACAAAAACATCTATTGTGATCAATGTCAATACGAACCGTATCACAATGGGACAACAAGCCAGCGTCATCACTAAAGTAGTCAACCTGCTTTACCGGAATCCCTCCAAAATTCCTGTCATCACCAGTTTGCACTCGGGATCATACAAGACTGTCCAAGGTGGGGACATTGATGAAAATGAGCCTGTTGTGGATACGTAAGTGGCGAGCTTATTAGCCTTGACATATTTTTCTGATAGTTTTGCAGATTTTTGGTGGAGCGGTTTGTGTCTTTGAATTCGTTTGGTTGTCCTATCTCCAGTGAAAAGCAATATCGCGACGATATGGAAAAAGAGCGCTCGGACTCTACTAGACTCCCTGGCTACGATTCAAGTGGTCTCTGGTTCCTCGCCTCACACTTCAACCACAGCTGCCTTCCAAATGCAAGTCGTAGTTTTATCGGAAATTTTATGATCATCCGCGCCGCTCGGGACCTTGTAATGGACGAGGAGCTTACTATGGGATACGTCTCCCCAGGTATTAGCGGAGATGAATGTCAGAAGAAGCTGAGCCAGTGGGGATTCAAATGCGACTGCAAATTATGTCGTACCAATCGAACCATCCCAAAAAAACGCATCTCATTACAACACGACCTCCAGACTATCTTTTCAACCTCCGTGCAATGGCGTACTTCCTTGACTCTCCCACAAAGCGCCTTAGACAAAGCGAATAGGATTCTGAATGCACTTGAAGAAACATATGTCTTTCCCGCCGAAACACAACCCCGTCTGCCGTTATTTGCACCTCTTCTTGGTCTGGCTCGCGTATACGCTAATCTGAACCGCCCTCGAGATGTCATAACAACGGCTATCAAAGCGCTGTTGGCCTTGGGCTTCGACTGTTCAGGCCCGAGGGTTTTACGTTGGGGTCTTCTACTCCATCGCGTTGTAGAAACATTCCTGCAACTGGCGCAGGCGTATGGTGCGATTGGAAACAATGAGCTTCGCGGCCAGGGGCTTCGTTTTGCTAGGATATCGTATTCGATGCTTGTAGGTCAATCGGTGACTTTTGATGAGGTTCATCCTGGTGGTGTGCCGTTTTGGATGGGGTAAGTACAATTTCATTGATGGTAGTGAGGGTAGTGGGATATCCAGATGAGGATGAGGATGGATTGATAACAATGTGTGGGGCTAGTTGAGCGAGGTTGAATCTTTCTTATTATCCAGTATCTCTTATCTTCGTAGTCTATTTGTATTTAAGCCGACCGACCATCCGCTATGAATGGAGTATCAGACTTCTACCGACTGTGCTTGCTATCATTTACTTCTGGTACTGTGTGATCAAGTTTGTAAGCGAAAGCGTATCTCCGCCCCATCACTGGGCGGGACCACTATCCATCCATCCAAGACCCTTTACTCAACTTTCAAGGTGAGTACATCCCAAGCCCAGGCCATAGAGTGAACTCTAAATTACATTTAATGGATAAGTGATTTCGAGCTCCGTCGGGGGTGAGCGAGTGATGAATATGACGCCGTACCCCAGCCCAGTAATGCCACCACACAAAAAATACACCCATCATAAGATCTACCGTTACTACATCCGAATGACATAAATTACTGTATCATGTTGTGCGTAGAACACATGCCGTATTTTTTTTCCCAATACGGAACAATCGAATCCTTTCCTGCACTCAGGATTCGAACCAGTGGCGAGAATACTCTCTGATTCTAGGTATAAGGCAAAGAAATACCTTGCAACATCGTATTAAGAAGCATTCGAAATGCGTTCAAAGTAATGGAGCGCTTTCATGAAACCACCAAACGGCGTCTATTTACAAACTCTCAGAGGCTTATTAACACCATTATAGCAGCGATGATGTCAAAAGCTCTGACTGGTAGAGCACAGGTGACGTCGTAACCAAAATGGTCGAGGAACCGTACTAAAATATTCAGGACATACGCCTAGCGGATTGTGCTGTTTCGAAGACGTTGTACCGATCCCAAGCGATGTCCTATGGGCTCGAGAGTGAATCTGGGATATTTTCGTCACCATACTATATAACCGGCGGCTGCAATGGATCAAGTACCTGCCATTGCGCACAGTGTGTTGAGGCAGCGTTTGATACGAACTCTAAGTTGGAAGTGTTGATGTGAATGAGTGAGTTGATTGTAAGTACAAGAGAGACGGACAAAGGTGCGTCTTGAGTATGAGGAGCATGAGGGCGAGCATCGTGTGAAATCTAAATGGGCAGTCGTAGTGTGAAGTCTAAAGAGACGGTCACGACCGTACGCTGAACCTTAGGGCTTTCGGCGACAGGCAGGTCCTGATCTGCTTGTAGTTATGTGGTGTGCAGCCTAAGGTTACATATTGTTGTTATATGTTTGCCAGGTAGCTTCAAATTTCCACTGTGATCGGAAGGGACCCTCAAACCTTGAGGTCGACGTGCAGCTAGCATCTGCCACATGATGGAAGACACCACAAACTTCATAGAAAGGATGGGCAAAGGGGAAAGTCATGTGATCTAATACGGCGGATCATGGGCTATTTCCATGCGAGATACAAGTGTGGAAACTCGGCAGGAGGTGATGGCACTTGGCCATATGTTGGTAGCAAAACCTTTCCGTGACCAGTGTTCCCATGAGGTCAGATCCGCCATCCGGTCATCTACAGATTGAGGCCAGGTAATGGCCATTCTATATAGTTGGCTTGCCATGAGCCATAGATTTCTAGTAGTAGTCTTATACCCACATCAACAAATACTATCACATGCATCCATGTTTGCAACTGTATTTTAATTATTATCATATGCATTATGTTGGCACGGGATTTGGCCCGGTGGCTTCCCTAGTGTTTGGTGCTGGAGGGCTCGGGCATGAGGCCGGTGGCTTACGGCCCCCATTGGCCTCGCCTGCCCCCATGCTGAGGAGTAGGGCTAGCCCCGGCAGTGATGCCCGGCATTGGTTTCCGGATGTGATACTCGGCGAAGCCGAGTATGCTCTCTCCTTTCCCATATATATTCGCCTGTCTTTCTCTCTCTTTGCTCTTGAGACAATCACTTTTGTACGATATTCAATTCAATATCTCTATTCGTACTCGATTGATCTCAACAGGTTATGAGCCCGGCGCTTTCAGTTCTTTGGAATCAACATCTATTAGTTTTATCATTTCTGAAGCGCCGCCAGCTATTAAAGTCTCGTACTTCGACTTTGTCCTTTTGGAGCCCACCACTTTTCGTTCTATTCGAATCGACGCCTACTATTAGTATTTGTTACTGCCTCTCCTCTGCCCCTGTTCCAGTGGATCGAGCCGACATCTAGTAGTTTTCTTTGTTGATCGTTTCTCCTCTGCCTTGTGTTGCATTGGACTGAATCGACGCCTAATAGTAGTGCCTTTATCGTTTCCGAACCTCCGCCGCCTCCAAACCATCGAACTTTGTCCACGAGCATTGGGTTGACTGCGTGTCCCCTCTCTTTTTTGAGTCGACTGCGTGTCCTCTACCTTCCTTGGGCTGTCTTCACGCCCCTACCTTCTTGCGTCGGCTGTTTGTCGACTACCTCTCCTCGTGCTGACACCACGTCAACTCCCTCTCCTCCCGCCGACTGCACGTCAACTACACCTGGAAGCCTCGAGCACCTCCGAAGTCTCGTCGAACAGCGTGTCTATCATCCCTCCTCGTATCGCCTACTCCACCTTCTACCATCTGTGTGTCGACTACTCGTTCGTGTCGACTACCTCTCCTCCCGTCGACTACTCCTTATATCAACATCTTTTGGAAATACAGTGTGCTGTTCAAAATATCTTCAATGAGCGGGTTATGGACCGCGGATACATCAGCAAAAAACATTTCCGTCCGGGCGGAATGGCTGCGTCAGAGTGGACGCGCTCCGTCAGAGCCGTCAGAGACACCCCGGTGGCGGATTACTCCGCGCCCGGCGTCAATACCACGCGTCGCGTTGCATATCGCCCTC
>Ga0307512_10002633_pt1 | contig 22213 bp, 20 predicted proteins | sample 14_EM_MG_FD_200267 | JGI IMG/M metagenome (GOLD analysis project Ga0307512, IMG submission 200267) | Populus trichocarpa ectomycorrhiza microbial communities from riparian zone in the Pacific Northwest, United States - 14_EM | ecosystem: Host-associated > Plants > Roots > Unclassified | place...
GCCCTGCACCCCAGGCCAGATGAACCATAACCTGGGGCTGGTGGATTTACGCCCTTTCAAAAAGTGGTGCTGTGCGGTATGTTGGTCCGGCCATGTGGGGGAGGGGGTGGGGGATAGGATGGGAAGAGGATAGGGGCAGGGGGCCGTCAGGTGGATTGGGCATCCACAGGATGTGGCTGAAGCACTTGAAGCTTCATCCCTGGGCCAGATGAACCGTAACCCAGGTCAGTGTGCCAGCAGGGGTTGAGAGGAGGTGGGTGGCCGTTGGATGCGCAGCCAAGCACTGATGGCCACAACTCATGAGAGCCACTTCCATCTGTGAAGGGAGGGGGAATGCCAGGGGTGCCAGACTGACAGTGTGCCAACCGATCAGGCGCCATAGTTACAGGAGGGGGGGAATGACCAGCCTAGGCCAGCCAAGTCGCCAAGAAGGGGGTTGCCTTGACCTGTGAAGGGAGGGCTTACAGTTGCAGGGTTGCCCAGGCTGTGCAAGAGAGGAGGGGTGTTGCGATGGAAATGAATCTGCAGCAGGGCATGAGGCATTTGAAGGCCTCGAGGTACTGGTCTGGCCCACCAGCAGGGCCTGCCACATGTTTCAGCGGTGAAGGTACCCAGGGGAAGGACCCCCAGGTGGCACATGGTCCTTGAATACAGGCCTGATGCTACAAGGCACCGGAAAACCTGCCAACAATGAGGGCTGTTGCAGGATGTCAAATGTGGTGCAAAGACCACTGCCCTATAGCCTGATGGCCAAGGCTGCGCACCCCCAAAGGGGACTACGACTTACTCCTGGTAAACCGGGCTTTGACAGGTGGGGAGGGGTATTGGGGAGCTGGGCTCGACCCAAAGTGGGAGGGGAAGGGAGGAGGGGTGGAGAGGAGGGGAAGAGAGGAGGGGGATCCGGCAAGCCTTGAGCGGCTATGCCCCCAGCGGTCCTAGGGATGGCAACCAGTTAGGCCGGGTGACTTGGTGGTGAGGGGGGTTTTGAGGGTACAACCAGAGCAGGCAACCTCAAGAGGCCAAAGCCCCGAGGATGTTATTACCTGGGTAGAAGCAGAGGCAGCGACACCAATGGCACTCCAGCAAGCCAAAATTCTACAAGCAGCTCAGTGGTCTTACTAGGCCAGCTACTGAATACCCATGAGGGCATCACAGTGCCCTCAAGGGCTGAGGTGAGCTAGTGGCAAGGGGAGATGGTGGTGGTAAGAGGTCAAGAAGGGATGACACAAGGCAGTTATACATCAGCGTAGCACTCCCAAGAACACTTTACGCCATCGATCTCTGGTGCACACCCATGCAAAGCGACCACCCAGGGCCAAGAGCCATAGGTTCAGCCAAGGTAATGAGACAGTTAACAACTCTACAACGTGCTGCCGCCATGGCGATCACGGGAGGCTTGCGGACATCACCAACCAATGCACTCGACGCATGTGCTTTCCTTCTCCCATCTCCACTGAACATCAACAAATGCTGCTACAGGGCACTCACAAGAATGGCCATGTTACCAGAAGATCACCCATTACACAGTACAATAAAGCACAAAAACACTCAAGAGGTAAAACACCACCGAATGGCTATACATCATCTACTTGACTGCTACCAGGACAGCATCGACCCAAACAAAATCGAGAAGATTCCAGCAACGTCCCACAACCCAATCCTTGCAGTTAAGAATCCCTTTGCAATAAGTATCCCCGTGGACAGAGAAAGCTTGACAAGGGAAGCCGCGAATGCAGAGGAAGAAGTCCAGGTATTCTCGGATGGATTGGCCATGGAAGGAAAGGTAGGAGCGGCAGTGGTACTCTTGAGAGCAGGTAAACCCGCACGCATTCTACACCTCCACCTTGGTTTGGAGGACAAACACACAGTCCACAAGGCGGAACTGGTAGGGATCCTACTGGGCCTCCACTTGATCAACATGGAAAGGAAAAATGGCACCACTTTCGCTCTCAGATCCGATAACCAGGCGGCAATTAAAGCATTTCAGTCGAACCTCAGAAGCCCAGGCCATCACCTTGCAAGGGAAGCCCTGCGTCTTGCTCACCAGATCAACTACAGAAAAAGAAAAACCAAATATGCACTAACGATCAGATGGACAGCTGGACACGAAGGTATCAAGGGTAACGAAGCTGTAGACCGGGAGGCGAAGAAAGCGGCGGAGGGGTTCACCTCAGACCTAACACTCCTCCCCTCGTACCTGAGAAAACCCCTGCTCACAAATCCCTCAGCAGTAAAGAAAGCCCATAATGACCGGCTGAAACATAAATGGACAACCATTTGGCGCAATTCAAGAAGAGGGCGAAAAATGCACCAAATTGATAGTTCCACCCCATCAGACAAGTTCCTCAAAGCAATCAGTTTGACGAACATCACACCCAGTACCGCTAGTTTGATATCACAACTAAGACTGACACACATCCCCCTCAACAGTTACCTGAAGCGTTTTAAAAGAGCAGACAATGCTAGATGCCCAGCATGCAGAGCAGACGAAGAAACAATAGTGCACTTCCTCCTTTTTTGTCCGACATATGCTCACAAAAGATGGGCATTAGCTCATCAAGTCAAAAAGCAGAAAAAACCGCTAACTATCGAATTCCTACTCAGGGATCCCAACCTAGTAATCCCACTAGGAAACTACATAAATGCAATGCAATGTTTCACATCACATGGTGAGCAATCAACAAGTCTAACTCAACAGTCTACACCACATCATATCCAGGTCACACCACAACCGGAGTAAATCCACGCTCAGATAGAGCACATAAACTTTTCCCTCCTTGTAACAACGAATGCGCGCGCTAGTACTGCGCAAGCACTCTCCTCAAGATTCAAGTAAAAGGATGATACGGGACACTCCACACAAGTCGAGCTCCCAGCGCAATATGTCCGTGCTCGTCAATTCTACTGCAATCATTGTTACATGGTGTTGGCCTTAAGCTAAGGGAGAGAAAGCGGCAGAGTCAAAGGAACCATGATTATTCATTGTATCAGATTCACATGTACATGTTCTCGAAGTGCTACGTAGGGTTCTGTACCCCGAGGCGCACATAAATCGATTCCAAAAAAAAAAAAAAAAAACAATTTGAAGCCAGATATGGGAGAGGAGATGCGCGCTTTCGCCATCTGTAAGTACCACTGGCAACAGACCAGTTCCGTGACGAGCGTGACGCGTGAATTCTTAACGTGTCGGAGGAAAAGTAAACTTTTCATGAGCAGGTCCTCCGTCTTTAATATCTGCTCAGCTGTCGTCCCGACGCCAACTACTTATGACAAGCAAAAAGCCAGCACACCAAAAATTGAGAACTTGGGCCGGACGTCTTTAGCCTCCAAAAGTTAAAGCTAGTCTACCGTGTTGACACTCCCAACACGGTAGACTAGCTGTCCTCTCGGTCACCTGAGCAGGCTCCGCGGATGGCACTTGGATACAACAAATCCGGCCGCTTATTACCCGTTCGAAGGGTGAAAGCCATCCTCTCGTCATACAACAGTGCGCTGATCGTGGGACTAGCCCAGCTCTAGCTCGCCCGGGGCCTTCCTCTAAGCGGCATAAAGCTCAATACGGAACAGCAAAGTACAGCACCCGGACGTTATTATTGTACAGACCAGTATCGTGGTCGAGATCTTGCCAGACAACGTTGGGGGGATGGCACCTGCCACGTCCCGCGTCACGACGCCAACCTTGGTGACCCGAAGACCGGGAGAGGTGAGTAATAGGTTTCGTTTTTAATGGGTGACATTAACATGTTTGTCACACTCGTCAGGTTACATATATAAAGGCCATGGAACAGTCGAGTGCTAACTAACCCAGTGTCCCTCTCATCTTACCCACATATCCACAGCTTTATCTGTTTATACCGACACTCACACTTTCTCCTTTTCTCTGTGTCAAGAACAAACCAAACAATCCCACCGTTCCCTAGCACGGAGCATCGCCTATCGTCACTATGCGTACTACCATCAACCTAGCCGTCGTACTCCTCTCCCTCGTTGCTTGGGTCACCGCCGCCTCGCGGAAGTTAGACCCACTGGCACATGAGCCCGCCTCGATCAATGAAGCCCGTCTGTCCCTCCCCATAAAAAATATCTTCCCTACATAATCTCAAGTCTTTCTTTTTGCTCTGTTTAGGTGCACAGGTTGAGTCAGCTGGCGAGCTGGCTCCTTGAGAACCAGACCGAATACGCAGTCGTGGCTCCCCAATGGACATACGGCTACCATAGTCTCACGCCTGTGGAAAACAACAATTTCTTGTTATTATTGTTTAAAGCTGGGGAGGGAGGAGGAAGGCCGAGCCGTAGGAACTCGTAGACAAAAACCCATCATTGGTTTTGTTTGGGAGTGTGTTGTTACTGCGGAGATCCTATAAAAGAAATATACATTGTGGAAAACGAGAGCTACGGGCTAAGGGTGTTATTCGTGAACCTACTGTAGTATCCTGCGTGAGAGCCCGAACATTAGGTTGTAACCGTGAGGTCCACAAGGACTCAGAGAGCGAGCGGCGTGACCACGAAGGAAAGTTGAAGCCAGATACGGGAGAGGAGACGATGCGCGCTTTCGCCAGTTGTAAGTACCACTGGCAACAGACCGGTTCCGTGACGAGCGTGACGCGGGAATTCTTAACGTGTCGAAAAGTAATGTAGGCAGCCGGTTGGAGTGACCTAGCAAGTAAGTCTGAAGGTAGTTCTTGAGGAGACGAGGCCACGACCCCGAAAGAGCAAGAACGCGCGAAAGATGTTGAATGGTATGAGGTGAGGGCGACGCAAGAGATGTGAGAGACGCGAGGCGATGGCGAGGCGAAAATCGGTCGATGTTGATGAAGAGAAGCCTGAGAAGGCGGTCGGCTGAAGCAAACGAGAAGGTGAGCGAAAACACAAAGGCGCAAGACCAGAAGGACGAACGACGGCGCAGCAGGCTCGGTTTGTCGTCGGTCGGGCGAGAGCGAAAGCACACGAAAACCAAGAAGAGGGGAAGGTGGGCTGCAGTTGCCTGCCTTTAACGAGGCCAGGCGCGCAGTTTTTATATGCAAGACCGAGACAGTACGAGACAAGTATTCTACGCGCAACGGTGAGCTAGAGGGGGGAAAGTGAAAAGGAAGATGGTACCGCTAGCGACAAGCTGTATGGCATCGTAGATGATGAACAGCGGTGTCCGAAATGCTCGAGGTTAAAAAGTCTAAAGTAAAATAAGAATGGAGAGCCAAACATCTAATTCAAAAGGGAATAGGAAAACGCACGAAGAGTGACCTGGAATCCTGGATAAACATATATACAACAAAGTTCCTTAATAACGACGAGGTCCAGACCGAGGGGCGATTGGCAAGGGGCCGCGAGAGTGGCGGTCTTTCGTGCTCTTGACGTTGGCCGATGTGATGTGGGCAATCTGCTGCAAGACTGCGACTGCGAGTCTTCGGCCATGAGGATTGGGGGGCAACGAGGGGCGAGTCTTGTTCTGATAGAGAAAGGGTGTCAACCGTGTAGCAACAAGGATGAAAGACGAAGGCAGACGAGACGAGGGTGTGAGCGGGAGAGACAGAGCGCAGAGCAGAGCGAGAGGCCAGGCATGGCGGCTACAGTAGTCGGGCGCAGGAACGTCACGTGGTTGAAAATGCTAGAAAACAACGATACGATTCATAAGAAGGCGTTGTGCAGCCCTAGTGAAAGATTTGGCCACACAGAACGGGCGGGCTAGGGATACTAGTACTAGTACTGTAGAATCAGTTTCAATGCGAGAGCGGAGGAATCTCGAGAGTGCGCGTGGTGTACGCGAGAAAAGAAGTCAGAGGAAAGGGCCGGGCCCGGAGTCTCACATTATCGATTCCGCAAAGTGCCACATAAACAGCATGAGACACTCTTTCTACCCTATATCCCCAACTACACGCCGTCCGCGCCGCACTCACTCTCCTTTTTCGCGACGATGGCGTCTACATCCATGAATTGTGATATCGACCGTGACCTCGAAGCTCAACAAGGCATATTGCAACCTTTTGGTGCGGCGTCTTACCATCTTCCTTGCTGTCCCTAAGATCAGAAAACGCTAATTGTTCTCGGAAAAGATTTGGACCTCGGAGGGAGCGGGACACATGAGACGGAAGGCGAATCTGGTCGGGCGCCGACAACGTCCGCCGGCCAAGAAGTCAGGCCTAACTGAATTCCAGTTGTCTCCCAACTACAGGTGCGGCCTCTATTTTGTCGCACCATGCGCATCTCAAATCAGACTTTCTAACTGATACCTTCATCAATAGTAGGTTTTGAAGGTAAAACTCATGACGCTCAATCCGGCCATGTGGGTGCTATCGGACAAACGCCAACACGAGTGGAACAAGGGGAGGTTCAGGGTGGCGCCCAAACCCAGGCAGCACCTGAGATAGACCCCAGCGCCGGTGTGTATTCCTCAATGCGCCACGGAGGTTATAACAGCCTGACTTGGACAACCAGCGATCGATAACTCATCCCCGGTTGACGATGGCTCCCACAACGTTAGTTCTGACCGTGAGCCCCATGAAAGGCGGATGATAGGCGATTTTGACGGCTGCGCTAACGCCCTCTGGACACTCTACGGAAAAGAGGCCGAGAGCCACGACATATCCCAGATTCAACCTCTAAAAGAAGATATGGACGGCGTCCTCATATTTGTCCGTTCACATTTTGTCATCCTTACGATGGACTCGATCACACTGATCCGCAATACATAGGCCGGTCTTTTTTCTGCTGCCCTCACTGCGTTCGTACTTGATAGCAAACAGAGCTTGCAGCCGAGCCCATCGGACCAGATGGTGTACTATCTCCAACAAAATGTTGCTATCCTGTCCCAGATCTCCCAGCGACTCTCCTTCATAGCCCCACAGTTGGCCATTCCTACCACACCGCCACCGCCGCTCCCCGCTTTCAATCCATCCCCACCCAGTGTCCGTCTGAACGCGGTTTGGTTCATGGCTCTCGCCTTCAGTCTCTCTGCAGCACTCCTCGCGATACTTGTCCAGCAATGGGTACGGGGTCACATGCGTGTCTTTCAGCGATATAGCGACCCTCTGAAAAGTGCCCGCATTCGACAATACCTGTATGAAGGCTGCGATGGATGGTACATGCCTGTCGTGGCAGAGTCAATACCAGGTCTCCTTCATATCTCCCTCTTCCTGTTCTTCGTGGGGCTTGGCAACTTCGTAATGAACATCAACACGACAGTCGGGCTCAGTACCACCATCCCCATTGGCATCAGCGGTTAATGTACATCTTTGCTATTTTTGTGCCTGTGTTATATCCGCAGTCGCCATACCGGAACTCATTCTCGGGACTTGTCTGGTATATCATCCAGAAGTCGAAACTGTTTGGTCGGAGATTCAGAGATCGGGATGGAGAATCAAAGTTTGTCAGCACAAACATGACACAAGGACAAATGCAACTTGCGATGGAAGAGACCGAGGACCGCAAGGCCAGAGACGCACGTGCGATTTGGTGGCTAGGGGACAACCTGACAGAAGATGCTGAAATAGAATCGTTTTCGATGGCGATCCCTGGCTCGTTCAATGGAGAATGGGGTCTCGAAGTGTGGAAGGATGTGTCGGAGATCACGGAGGATACGGGCCAGAACGCCGACCTGAATGAGCTTGCCACGAGACGACCCACAGATGCGAGTTTACACGCTACCTTTCCAAATGTTACCCAACCTTCCCTACGGTTCAGGACTATCCCACGTCCCATCATCTCGATCTTTACTCTGTTCAGGGTTTGCACTGCAAGTCGTTCTCCCGCGAGTCCAATGACATCCCTACCGGTACAACATACTACTAACATTCGTTCCCCTATCGTCCCTACGTCGGGGAGTATCGTGCGCGAGCATAGCGGGCGTGTGGCCCACATGTTCGATACTTGCAAGAACCGTGCTCTTTTCCCAAATGATGAACTATGGCAGAGGCGCGCGCGTGCATGTGTCGAGGCTACGACATTGCTTGTATGCTGTGCAGGAGCCGAGTTTAGCTCGTTTGGAGACGTCCTGAGAACGCTTGGAGATATCGGCAACTTCGAAAAGACCTGCCAGTCGGGGGAAGCGGGAAGGGGCCAATCATTTGTGCTTCGCTGGACATTCCTTTCAATAATGGCCATTCGACGGATGCTGAGTGGCAACGAGTTGATCAAAGAGGATGCGAGGTCGGCCATCGGATCTTTTGCAGCATTTCGAACTGGATCTGGCCCTGAAGATGACGTCGCAGAGAAGAATGCTCACGAAATAGAGGAGACTCTCATAAACTCATGGTGGCTTGGGCTACGCACCTTCTGCCAAGAGCATGAATTCGACAATTACAGGAAAATACTAGAGAGCTGTGCCAACCAAGGGCTTCAGCAGTTGGACATCGCCGAAATCAATGCTCCCTTGGAATCGGTCGATTCCAAGATGTCCACTCTTCGAAAGACGTTCCACAGAGACAGTCACGGAATAGCTCGAGGATTCTCCGGTGACCTATTCAATCATACCGATTCATGGGACGTTAATTCACTTATCTGTTCGCGCGGGAATCCTCTCAGATTTCAATTTATATCTCCTTGCAATCTCTTGAAAGGGGTTCAGCGCTTTAACTACGTTTGGGCCCTCTCTCTCTCTTGGGAGGTGGTGGGGGAATAGATATCGAGGACCTCTCGTCTTGGCCACAAAATCTAAGAAATCTACTGCAGCGACAGCTGTGGCGTCTCCAAGATCTCCGTGATGGTGGTGGGCTTGGGTTCACCGTCGAACTTTTCCTTTTCGTCCTCAAGCAACTGTTGTCCACATCACCTCCCCAAGATCCCCACTCCGCGCTATACATCGCTACTTTAACGTGTGCCCGAGCTGCAGCCTCAGAATTGCCTATTTCGCCTTGCCCGACTCGACTGACGCCACAGGGCAGTGCGCATGCGCTGCTGTCTTCTTTCCTTCTTTTCCTGTTTCACCATCCTTTCATAGTCATGGACAAGTAGTCTAATCTGTAAGTAGCTACCAAACCATAATATAACGACCCACACGCAGCACCATGAGCAGGAGGTTAGCAACACCTCAGCCATGCTGTTTTGCGTCGCATTTACCCCTCTTTTATATTACAGTTTGGTAGCTACTTACAGACTAGACTACTTGTCCATAACTATGAAAAGATGTGAAACAGCAAGAAAAGGAGGCGACAGCAGCGCGCATGCGCTGCCCTGTGGCATTGGTCGAGTCAGGAGAGGCGGTGTCGGATGTGTCGGGCGAAGCTCGAAATAGGACAGTTCCGAGGCCAGCACGTATGTACATGTTACACTACGTTTCGGGTCATTACATCTGACTGGAGCGAGTACAAGCACTCCCTTGGGACACAAAAAATCCTTCTTGATGCAGTTGCATCCAACCGAGGCATCGTTCATCGATATAATTTCCCGACGTATATCACGGATGAGCTCTTGTCACTTTTGGATCGTCTTCTTGAAGGCCAGACAGGCCCACACATTGAGAACGCTGTGCAGCAGCTTTCACTTCCAGATAATCGCCCCGGAATTCAAGAGTTCCGTGCCAAGGCACTACGAGTTATCTCCCGGTTCCAGGCCTCATCCTCCTTGTGATCCAGGTGCCCTGGTGACCCTTCTCTTTCATTGTATCTTCCCTCCGGACAGTTACGTGGAGATGCCCCTTGTCTTCCTGTCATTATCCTTCTGGATGTAATAGCACCTTCGCAGTACACCTGTGCATGACAGAAAGCATCGCCATGATATCCCTGACGTGTCGTCATAGCAGCAGGAGCGTTCTCCCATCCCATAATTCTACTATGTAACATGACCGTCCTTCCTCTGAGTCCACAATACATTCCAATACTCACCTGACCTGCAGCTCTAAGCTGAGGCGACCCTTCACAGCTTCACATGCTATTCTGTACTACATTCGTGATTCGTCCAGCCCTCACTGGACTCGAATCTCGATGGTATCATGATTATCATCGGAGTACAGTTTCCTCTCAGCTCGGTAGAACTATGTGCCGCAGAGGCTACGCCCTGATTAAATGCCCTGCCCTAGAAGTCCGTAGTGGATATCCCACGACCTCAGAAGCGATTTCCTGGGTCACTGGGCGGTTGTTCTGATTATAAATCATGCTTTCTCTGAGCTCGGCCTTGGACCCTTTGTACCACTTATGGAGAAGCTCCTTAGAATATGGAATCAATTGGGCGCAGCACCTGCACTTTCCCAAGTAAGGTTATGGAATACCAGCCGTTTTTGTTCTTGTTGGTGATCCCTTTCGATCCACTTTTGACCGTGGTTTGTCACCATGCCGGTGTCGTGATTGACGTCATAATCACCCCGGATCGGCAGTGGGGTATATCCGGGAGCCCAGCGAGACAAAACAAACTAAAACCCCCAACCCGTTGATCGCCACGACCACCTTCGACCTCCCACAGAGCGCCAAGTATGTCCAAGAAGGTTGTCATCGTTGGTGGCCACGGCCAGGTGCGTAACAACAGTTCAGCCCTGGTGGGTTGATAGCTGGGCTGACTCCTCTACCCCACGGTCTATACGAATGATGCGCGCCCACATGCTGGTAGGTCGCCTTGCGCCTCGCACGTCTTCTCAGCGATAAGCAATACGCCATAACGTCAATCATCCGCACGGAGGACCACATTGCCGACATCACTGCCATCTCACACACCGTGACCCCGCTCATCCTCAGCTTGGAACATTCGCCCGTTTCGGCGTTCACGGAAGTATTCAGCGGCGCGAACACCGTCGTTTTCTCTGCCGGCGCAGGCGGTAAAGGCAGCGCAGATCGCACGCGCATTGTAGACTACGAAGGCGCTCTGAAAGTATTCCACGCCATAGAGGCCGTTCCGGATAAAAATCCGCATCTACTACTCGTCAGCTCGGCCGACGTCCGCGACCCCGATAAAATACCTCCGCATTACGTGAGTATTAGATCAGGCACTGTCAGGAATGTCTTATTCATGCCACATTTCGTGAATAGAACGATGCCGATAGGGCCGCCTTAGCTAGTGCAAGGTTATCGCTCAGCAACTATTTCCATTGGAAATACCAAGCCGACAAGGACCTCGTGGGCCGTACCACATTCCCGTGGACGATCCTACGCCCGACCGGTTTGACAAATGGGCGCGGTACAGGATGTGCTGACATTGGTCGCACGCATGTGACTGCCATGATCTCCGTACGTGAAGATGCTTCCCCAGATACCTGACCCTGACCAGTGACGTCCTAACATTGTTTTCAGCGCGACGATGTGGCTCTAATCCTTGCGGAGCTCGTCGAGCGGGTTGACGCAGCCGGGCTGGTGATCGATATAGAGGGTGGGGACATTCCTATTGCTGATGGACTCGACAAATTTATCAAGAAGGGAGAGACGGACTGGCTTGGCTAAGAGGATCCCCGAGATTGGTTAGTCGCGCCGTGAGACCTGAGATTGTGGCCTGTGGCGCTTGAGATAGAATAAATCAAGTACAAGTGAGGAAAAGAGTAACAGAAAGCACGAATAAAATCAGTTCTATGAGGACTAAGGAGTTACAATTATAAGCGCCAAGAGAGCTGATGGTTCGCATTTTATGAGGGAATGTCGACCAGTGGTGGTCTTGACCGGTTTTGAAGATAACGAAGCACCAGGACAGTTGGTACTGGACCTACTAGAAGCATTCCGGATAAAAGTCCAAGAATAAAGCCGGCTTTCCCCCAGAGCCCTACATACATTGGACAGATGGTAAATATTGGGGCGACGGAAGCAGAGGACGAGCGTACGATATCGTCTGCGCTTGGGATAATTCGACCCGTACTTGCGAAAGAAACCCCTAATAGGGCCCCAAACCCACATGCGTTTCCACACGCGCCATTTCTGACTCGAAAAATGAGAGTCGAGAGCGGCGAGTTACTTACATACTAACCTCAGGGAGTAAAAAAATCAGGACTGCGACGAGCGACCAAGAGAATAGGATATCTAGGCCGCTCTGTTGATTGGAAGAGGTGGTGGACGCGGTGATATGCGATAGGATAAGGAGAGGGACGCCGATAAACAGACAGAACGGGAGCATTTCCCAATAGAGGGCAAATGCCTGAAGAACTAGATGGTGTTTAACCATGAACACAGAAAATTCGCGGGCCAGTGCGTGATTTTTGAATGCTCACCTCCTCCGAGAAAGCACTTCAAGATAAAGCCAATTGCAGGTGCCAAATCCACGTGGAGAAGCCATTCCCATCTAGGTGGTTGCACAAGCTCGTACAAACCGGTCCAATACGACCTTTGAACATGATGGGAGTCAATCAGCGGGTACAAAAGCACCAACATGGGTGAAGACTGAAACACTCACAATGCCGCAAACACTGAGCCCGCAACCCACTCCAAGCCTGTCGGGGCGGCGGCCTGGCCTTTCAGCGACAAGATAAATTTGGCGAGTCCCAACGCGAGTATGATGACCAGGTTGAGCAGTCTATACGCGGTGAGCTTGACTCCGAGCGGGACCGGGGCGTTTACTTCGTTCTCCTCTGGGCCATCTGGGTCTGCGTTCCCGGGGGGAAGCGCGGCAGCGGGTAACACCTGAAGTTCTATGTCCTCGACATCTGCAGGTGGCGGTGGTGGCGGTGGTGGTGGTGGTTGATTATGTCCAGGATCCATACCATAGGTATCACTTCTCGTCGGTATCAGACACCCTGCGTCACTCAGTCATGGTTTTGGCCCGTGGCGCATCAGGAAGAGGAAGGCGAAGACATAGCAAGGGCTGACTCAGCTTTCCTGCTAAAAGCTGACCAAACATCATCAAACATGGTTTCCTGGGGCTCGCCTGAGCGCATGCCTGTTTCAAGGTATCTTACCCTCGCTCGGTTCGTCCGGGACTCCAAGTCTCCAAGAGTGTCGGCCATGACCAAGTCTATTCACAAGAAGTCAAAGAATTCGTTAGGGACGTGCGTCAGTTTTGAAGTTAAAAGAGCGGGGGAGAGAAGGAGCTGCTGAGGCGTCGTGGAGATAAAACAGACGCACAGGCGGCACCCAAATTTCAGTCACAGGTCTTAAAGACTCCAACAGGCAACAACATAGAATTTCAGAGGTAACAAAAGTAACAAAATTTGTCCGTTAATCGTCATAGCTACTGAGTTTATTTAATATATTGTCTACCGCGCTATCAGGATCGCTGACCCCGCTGATTGAGAACAGCCTCCCTCATCTCATCGCGATTAGGGAAGTCGGCGTCGGTGAGGGATTCGTGGAGTGTCATGCACATCCGTCGGAACTCCGGGCTTTCGACGACACGAATCGACTTGAAGATGTGTGAGAGCGTGAAACAATCCAAAATCAGTGAACCGTACCTGATCACTCGCGACGACGAAGCGAGCGAGATACTCCAAGAACGTCTCTTTAGAGAACGGCGGGATCACGTTACCAGGGGCATCTTCGCCACTGGAGTTCGGATCAAGTTGAGTAGTGGTGGCCTAATATACTTGGAAGTTTCAAGGTGCATCAAGGGCTCAGAGCTTACCTTCGATCGGACTCGAGATGGAGCAACAGGACGTGCCCTTGACTCGCTCGGACCACATTCTTGAGCTGGACCCGACTTTCTATGCTCCACATCGTCGTGCGCAGCCACTGACGGCTGATCAACGACCTGTTTCGCCTTACTGGAGGAGAGTCGAGACATGAGTGGGAAGCAAAACAGAAAAAAGATAGACGGTGGGGCGGGGAGGCGTGACCTTTAAGGTAAAGCGATAATCGTGCCACATCATTATGTATCAGGCCATATCAGGCCAGATCACAAGTCGTGCTGGTGAATTACGCCCATGACTGGGGGAGAAAAGCGGGCGAAAGCTAGCGTTGTATTCTTCCGATATTAAGTGTGAACAGGGTAACGAAAGGAGACGGATGCACAAAACAGATGGATATTAGACAGAAGTTGGGCGAGCGGGCAAGCAGAAGAGCGACGAGGTGACGAGACAACCATGGGCCACCAAGGCGAGCGCAATCTCAACACCTGATGAAAAACAAGGCTGTTCAATTATTCACTGTACAACATGTTTTGGAAAAGAGATCAGCCCAGACAACAATAGACACGAGTCACGACACGCGGCGAGATACAACGCATGGAGTAGACATAATAGGTAAACGAATAATCTAGGTGGCTCTAGACCACTTTGCCAGCGACTGCGGATCGATGACACCATTCGTTTACGTAGGTGGAAGCAGGCTGTGTAGGAGCCAATGAAAGCGTGGCCTGTGTCGGACTATGGTGGCGGCCGCCTGTCTTAAGCCTCCCGATGCGCATTTTATAATGGGCGCGAGGTGGGGCAGGGAGGGCAAGAGGGAGGGCCAGATAGGCCTGTGTGCGTCATGATGCATGGCGCGTCGTGTCATCTGGCTTTCCAGTCTGAGATGGCACGCAGTGGGGCTGTAGCCCTGTGTGCGTCAGAGCGGAGGTTGTACGAGCCCACCTGTTAGGAGTTGGCCCTGGCACGAGATGGAGAGTGCATAGTCTTATGAGAAAAGAAGCATCAATCGATCAAATGAGAATGTCGCGATACGTACCAATGCGTAGGTGAACTCGACGGTTTGTAAGTCAAACGGGAACAGCCGCACGTCCTCCCACCGCTCGCAGGCATACCTTCATGCGCGATGACCTTGGACACGCCCTCCCATTCCTCCTTAAACCCCTTCATACACCTGTCCACCTCGTCCGAAAGAAAACACACCGGCGCCTCGTGCGCACCGTACACGATTCGCTTGGACGGCTGGTGCTTGACACACATCATGACCTTCGGGCCCTTCGCCTTCGCACGAGGTGCCTACCAAGCTAGTGGGGCGACGCGAGTGTTTGGCATCACGGCATCACATGTCGCCGAGTCGCGGAGGACGTTGGACGACTGGATGAACAACGCTGGGATCGCATGTGAGAGCGCGATCTGCAAGGGGTCGAACACGGAAGGACCCGCGCTGATGGAGGCGTTGACAGGTGCCACAGTGGTCATTTGGGATGGAGGATAAACGTACCAGAATCGGAGAACCTCTTGAGTTGCTTCTCAACCTCCAAGTCTGGTTGAGGGTCAACGATTGTGGCTTGGAGTTTGGGCCACTTGAGCGCGATGACAAAGCAAGTCGCACCAGTGTCGCACCTGAAAGGTGAAGCGAGGTCAGAGGACCTGCATGTGAGAACGTAAGGCAGACCTGAGTTCAGAAGATGGGAGGGAAGAAGTTGTATTAATCAGGGACCAAGGAAGTCCCAAGGGAGCTTAAATACAGGAGACGAAGGAGGACAGGAGGACACAGGATACAAGTAAGGAAGAGTGGGGAGGCGGTGAGAGAGCCAGAGAGAAGATGTATGCCAAAATCAGTATAGTACAATTACCGGAAATGGGCAACAATAAGAACTCGAGTATGTCGGAGCCACACAAATTCCTTTGCTGTGAATGGAGGTGAGGTCGCGTCGGATGTGAGATCGGGTCGACCAAGGCTGAGAGCAAGTGGCAGTGACGAGGAGTGAGAGGTTTCCGTGTCCAACGGCGCAGTCCACCCTACAAAGGAAAACAAAGATATGGTGAGCGAGATGCCATGTGGACAGCCGCGGTCATGCAGAGACTGACCGACGTAACCGGCACTGACTGCAACAAATGGTCAGAATGTTCGCAAGGAGAGGAAAAGGGGTACGAACTGCAGCATATCTTGCGCGCATCTCGAGCCACACGACCTCGAACCCGCTCACGTTGGCAAGCACCCCTCATGCCCCCGTTCACCTTGTGGTGCGCGAGCTCAGACTTGGAGTCCAACTTCATACTCTCGATCACTGCGTGCGTCTGGAACGCATTCGCATTTCGTGCTCACAAGAAGGCCGATCGTGCTGACTTTGGAGGGGCAGAACGGAACGATGCGTTTCCGCGCGGGACATATTTCCGGAAAAAAATATGAGAAATGCGTCTATGCGTCCCAGGCAAGTTATCCTATGGTGGTGATCATGTTCCACAATTGCGCCTTCTCGATTTCAGGATTTGACCTGACTGGACGAAATGGTTCATCCGTACTATTTTGAAAGATGAGAACGCTCGTAGGCGGTATCTCTGCACCCCCAAGCATCAGGGGACCTTATCATTGCTCATATGCTACCTTTCTTCCTTCCTACATCACCTCACTATCCAACCTATGATGTCGCAGCCCTCAAAATTCTGATCCATTAACCATACACCTCCCCCAGCGTGTCATGAAGTTCTCTAGTTCCTGCGAGAGAGAGATAAACCATTCCGAGTGGCGAACAGACGAGGGCGATGCCGCAGAAAAATCCCAGTGTCGTACCGACGGTGCCAGACCACTCTAGATAACAAGTTTAGATATCAATGCGAACATAGAAAAAGTGATTCGGGCCTCACCATGTTTTTCCGAGAGAGGCGCAGCAAGTCCGTAGGTTTGAAGAAGGTGCGCCGTGTATTGCCTAAACCAACCCCACCCCCGAAGTCGCCGTGTCTGCAGGTTCAGTGCGTCAACCTTGAAGGGTACCAAATGTACGATCAGGCTTACCTTCATCCAGGAATAGTGCGCGCCGAGGGTGAAACAGATGTAGACTACGAGCCAAATGTCGAGAGCGATGCGCGGAATGAAACGGGAGAATAGAAAGACGGGAATGCTACACAATGACGTGATAGCGAGGGTCCCTTGGAGGGAAAAGAGTACGCCCAGGACTGTTGATTTTTTTGCCTGTGTCAGCACTGGAAGAGCGAGAGTGTTCAACGTAATGTACTCACCTCCTCCAACAAAACGCATGAAGGAATAGCAGATCCTGGGTGTCAAGTCAACATGGAAGAACCACTCCCACTTCTTCGAACATATTGCCTCGTACAGGCCGACCCAATATAGACTTGTGGCCGGGGTCAGTTCCCATCGTGGTGCGTCCCAAGTGAACGAAAGACCCACCAAACGGCCAGCAGCGCCCCTGATACCCAGTCCAATGTCGTCGGCACGGCAGATTGGCCCATGTAGGTTAGGACCGCCTTGGTGAGACCAAAGACGAACACCACGCCCATGTTCAGAAGTCTGTAACCGGTGAGTTTGACCCCCAGTGGTGGCTGCTCGACATCTGAAATGATCGCGAGGCTATCTTCAGAACCCCGGTTACTGTATGGACGTTCAGTGGGTAAGTAGGTTTTTCTGAGCGAATGAGTGATAACGTCTGTGGCACCCACTCGATAGCCCCGTAACCCCCATTCACGATCGTTGAGGACGCCCCAAGGAACTGCGAGGCGCCCAGGCGATTACAGTCCTCAGACCCGTTCACTTGCATTCTTGAATTCTTTCGTTCGGGATCTTGTTCTGTTCGTTCTGTTCGGATGCGTAGAAGCCACTACTCAGGCTAGTACTTCGGTGGTGGAGGTGAAAGAGTACTGGCATAAACAGGAACAGGAGACAATGTCACCAACATGGCAAGGTGTGTACACCGCCCCTGGGCACGCGTTCCTAGGGATCGGGAATTAGCGCGGGAATTAGCGCCAATGTGTCACAAGCCCGCGGCAGCGAGGGTGCAGCACCGTCGCAGCGACGGCTGCCTGAACCTCAGGCTTGAGGATACTACCGCTCCTCGATGAAGGTCACAGAAATGTGAAGACCCTGACGATAAGCTTCAAATACTATGGGAGTAGGCAAACCATTTGGAAGAGAGAAATTGGCAGCTTGTGAAGCAATAAGGCAATAATGCCTCGCCACAGGTCCAGGCCCAGTTGGGCCCAGTGCTCGCAAGACACACCAGGGACACTCCGCCAACGGGGTCACGCATGGGCACGAGCCGGGACTATCTTGGTAAATCGCCGCAAGGCTCGGATTGTGACCAACAGGGCTTTTTCTGCGATTCAAGTCTCAAACCACATATCCGTCCATCCCGGACCATGGCCAGAGTCACAGCGTGAAGTCGTCGATGCTATGGTACGCGCGATAATAGCAAACGGCATTCTAACTGTCAAATTTATCTCAAGCTGCGAAGACACTTTGGGTACAATGATACAAGAGAGGACATAATACGGGACTGCGGAGATAAGCGACCACTAATCTCGAGGGACTACGGCTTGAAAGGTGTCGGTCATCTTGCGCCGCACAATTTTCCATGTTTCAACCGCGTAGAATATAACTAACATTACCGACCACCCGAGGTGCAGTGTTGACCATGCTGCGATCGAGACCAGGAACGTATCTGCTGAAACGACTCCACAGACCGAGTGTGGAAGCAAACAGAAGCGTGTGGGCACAGAGGAATGCTTCAGGTTAAGGAAGTCTAGAAGCCGATTTTATCAAAAGCAAATACAACAGAAAAGGGTTGATGATGCTTACGGATGCACACGAGATAGTCGAAGATCAGGATTCCAGCCGTAAGGCTCGCTATGAAGACGACAAAGTAGAAATGGTTCTTCTTCCCGACTGTTCAGGCAGTGAATAAGAGACTGAGAGTAGGGGAAAGGCAAGATATGGACGAACTGCAATTGAGATGCCACACGGAATGGCTAGAGGATAATAGTCAGATGGTGGATCAAATGCGTTGGTCAAGTTATCTCGTACTAAGGCGAAATTGGGTGACGCGTAACGCATTTCTTGCACATCGAGCAGTGTAAGGTGTGCGGAGGTTTGGCGGCCTAAAATTCAGGCGCAACGTCAGCACAAACCTTAGCATTTCCGTTCTAGGGCCTACCAAGCATCGCACACAAAATGTTTCCTTAGTCAGGCGGTTGCCCCGAACGAGATTTTCGGTAATCTATATAGGAAATCAAGCAGATGTATCTAGAAAAATCACTCGTAGAGAGGAACGAAATACCACGTACCGACTTCAAATCATCTTTCGTGGGCATAACGCATGCTCCCGGATCACGGAACGATGTACCGCGGAACGAGAGCACGAAAAGGACGAAAGAGAAGAGAAATGCAGCGTGCATGGATGGATAACTGTGAGCACCTGATCGGGGGTATGAGTGAGATCAGTGATAGCACACAGTAGTGGTATTGGGAAGGAAGCACACCATCTCGAAGTCGGGTGATCCAGGCATACGCTACCCACAATGCGGATCCAAATGTAAGGCCGAGGAAAAAGGGACTCTCTTCCAAGCTATTTTCGATGGAGTTCCTTTTGAGCACGTCGTCCGTCACCACCTAGGGTCCGACTACGGGTGAGTAGAGTGTCCAGAACCGCGAAAGGAGTAGGAATTGCAACCTTGCAAATGACGAAAAACGCGCCCGGTGAGAGGATGATACTCATATACCACGGGAACACGCCCGCGATCATAAAAGCGATGCCAAGAGCGACTGTAGGAACAGAGAAGGTGATGATATTTACACTGGGCTGTGGTACATGTTAGCCTCTTTCGAATAGCTGCGGGCCCAACAGGGCACAAGACTGCGACATACCTCGCTGAGCGGTTTGCGCTCCCTCGATCCATCGGCCTTGATTCCCAGTTCGCGAACCACCGCATTCCAGGTATCACTGTGTCGAAATTCGGACGCCATGTCCTCGGCGGTGCGTAGATCTCGGTTCTTCGCGTGGATGTCCGCGCCCGCCTCGAGGAGCTGGGTGATGCACCTCTTGCTCCCAGTGAACGCCGCCCAGTGAAGCGGGGTGCGGCCTTCATGATCCACGGCGTTCGAGTCCGCGCCCAGCTTGAGGAGGATCCGCATCGAGACATCGTCACGCTGATACGCGGCCCAATGCAGCGGTGTGTGTCCCGCGCGGTCCGGCTCGTCGATCGCCATCTTCGGTCGGCAGAGTAAATACAGTAGCGCCCAATAATTCGACGAGTGGGTGACGGTGTGCAGGGAGCTGTAGCCCTGCACGTCGAGGAGGCGTGGGTTCGCCCCGTGCTGGATGAGTAGGTCCATGACGTGGACGAGGCCGTTGCGCGCGGCCCAATGAAGGGGAGTGGCCTGCAGCGTTCCGCCGACGGCGTTGACTTCCGCTCCCTGCTCGATGAGGTACGTGCATGCCTCGGCTTTGTTGTTGATCGCAGCCCAATGCAATGGCGTGATATCGTCCTTATCCCTGCTTGTCGCGCGCGCACGACGGGATTCAATCAGGGCTCGAATCCGCTCGGTCTTTCCCTGCTGTGCCGCGACGAAGATATCGAGCTGCTTATTGTTGCGTACGGGGCGAAGATAAGTACGGATCGCCTCCACAGAGAAAAAGGAACTCACCTCGGCGTCGCTGGGTGCGTCGTCGGTGTTATCGCTATCGGACTTGGCGGAGCGGTTCTCTGAGGCAGCGTTGAGGACCGCCGATACTACCTTGTCGTTTATTTTGGCCTTTTCCCGCATAATGGCTGCTGTCGAATCCGTACCATCCAGTGACATTGTTACTGGATATCACAGAGTGGGAGCGGACACAAGGACACCTTTCATGGGCAGAGGGCATAGACGCTGATCAGCCACGCGGCAGGGCGCCCTAGGAACTGGGCGCCTATCAAAGACGCCCTTGGCCACTGTCACTGGTGAACAGGAATATGAGTCACAACCTCGTGTCAATTATTTCTACAACACACTCGAAAACCCTAGATCGTATTCTCGAATATATTTTCACCCTGTGATTTTTTCCCAAAGTCTATCTCGAACACTAAATTCACAAAGTTTGAAGCCAGATATTGGATTTGTTACCTTGAAGACAATTCAATAAACAATGCAAGAGGGTAACGTGTGAGGACTGAGTAGATCTTGCCATCACTAAGCTCTAGAGCTTAAATCAATGGTAAATTTACATCTACGGGTCTCCGCCTCAAAATTCAAAGCTTCCAAGTTTCAATCGCGTAGTATATCGTTGTGCCCACCGTCCACACGAGGTTGAGTGTCGACCACACTGTGATCGAGATCAGGAACATGTCTGCCGAGATAATTTTGCAGAATGAGTGAGATAGCAAGCACGAGCGCGCGGGCACGGGTGAATTCTTCAGGGTGAGAAGGTCTACACGCGGATTTCGTCAAAGCGAATACAGCGTAAAAGCGTCGATGGTACTTACGGCGCCACACAAGATAGTCGAAGATGAGGACGCCAGCGATAAGGCTCGCCGTAAGGACGATGAAATATATATAGTTCTTCTTTCCGACTGTTCGGGCTGTGAATGAGCGAATGAGAGTTGGGAGGTGTTATGTAGACTCACTGCAATTCCGCATGCACGAGGCATGGCTGGAGGATAATGGTCAGGTGATAGCTCAAAGGCGCTGGTCGAAATATCTCATACAGAGGTGAAAATTTGTGACGCGTAACGCATTTGTTGCAAATCGGGCAGTGCGTGGTCCCGGAGGACTTTTCAACCTGCCATCCAGGCGCAGCGTTAGCTCAAATGTTAAACATTTTCGTTCCGGGGCCTACCAAACATCGTACACAAAACGCTTCTTCAGTCAGGCGGTTGCTTCGAACGAGGACTTCAGTAATCTATACACGAAATCAGGAATCGCACATAAACATTGTAAAGAGGGAAGAAATACCACGCACAGACTTCAGGTCATCCTTCGTCTGTGTAATGGATATTCCCGGATCACAGAACACGATGCAGAGGAGTGCGGACACGAATAGAACAGACGAGGATAGAAATGCGGCATGCAAGGACGGACAGCTGGGAGCATCTGATTGGGGGTGGATGAAAGTCAGGACAGAACACAGTAGGGGTGTCAAGAAGCGCACCATGTCGAAGTCGCGTGATCCACGCATAGGCTAGCCAGAGCGCACTTCCAAATGTTATGCCCAAGAAATAGGGACTTCCTTCTAAGCTATCTTTGATGGAATTTCTTTGTAGCACTTCGTATATCACGACCTAGGGATCAATAAGTACTCTATGGCATCCAGAAGAACAAAAGGGACAGGGTTTGCAAACCTGACTTAGGGCGTAAAACGCTGCTGGTGAGAGGGTGATACTCATATACCATGGAAATACCCCCGCGATCAAAAAAGCGATGCCAAGAGAGATTGTGGGAACAGAGAAGACGATGATATTCACGCAGGGCTGCGGAAACGTCAGCTTCCTCTGGACGGCCGCTGGCCAAACAAAACCAAGGATCGCGACATACCTCACTGAGCGGTCTGCGCACCCTGGAACCATCGGCCTTTATTCCCAGCTCCTCAACCACCATATTCCACATGTCACGATTTCGGAATTCTGACGCGATTTCCTCGGCGGTACGAAGATTCTTATCCTTCGCTCGAATATCCGCACCCACCTCGAGGAGCCCCTTGACGCACTTCTTGCTTCCGGTGAACGCCGCCCAGTGCAGCGGGGTGAGGCCGTCGTGATCCGCGACGT
>Ga0307512_10002635_pt1 | contig 22210 bp, 12 predicted proteins | sample 14_EM_MG_FD_200267 | JGI IMG/M metagenome (GOLD analysis project Ga0307512, IMG submission 200267) | Populus trichocarpa ectomycorrhiza microbial communities from riparian zone in the Pacific Northwest, United States - 14_EM | ecosystem: Host-associated > Plants > Roots > Unclassified | place...
TTTTTGGCTGTGCATCTTGGGTAACCTAAGTGCCGATTGGTTGCAGCCATCCATAAACTTAGTATTGGCTGCCTTCCAAATCAAAAATAATAGTATCAGGCTCCCTGCCCCATCCTGAAAATGAGCTTCAACGGAGCGTCAACGATTTGTGGTCTTGTAAGTATGGTAATTCACAAGTGACTTGGTCGTTGATATGCATAACGGACATATTGGCAGCTTCTATTGGCAAAAGAGATAGCATCACAGTCACCGCCCCATGCTTAGCATGAGCATCAAAAGAGCGTCAACAATTTTTAGCTTTGCATCTTGGGAAAGTTATGTTCCGATTGGTTGCAGTCATCCATTTATGATATATTGGCAGCCTTTACTCGCAAAAACAACAGCGACTTGCTCCCTGCGGCATCCTGAAAATGAGCATCAACGGAGCGTCAACGATTTTTAGCTTTGCATCTTGGGTAAGTTATGTTCCGATTGGTTGCAGACATCCATTTATGAGATATTGGCAGCCTTTAGTGGCAAAAACAACAGCAACATGCTCCATGCGGCATCCTGAAAATGAGCGTCAATGGAGTGTCAAGGATTATTGGTGCTGGAGCTTGGGTAATCTAAGTGTAACAATGTGGTAACAACTCATAGACAAAGTTGTGGCAGCCTTTTCAACTGAAATAACGTATGACACATATGTTACCCCATCATGAAACTGAGCGTCAACTGAGCGTCAAAAATATTTGATCTTGCATATTGGGTAATCAAGGCTTTCTGCGCATAGGTGCCGCCATAGCAGAACTATTGACAACCTCTCTAGCGAAAAATGCAACGGGTAGAAAGCAAAACACGTATTCCAAAATAATCAATGTCGCTGATTGCAAAACATCCAAAAAGAGATCATTGGCTGTCAAATACCTAATTTTAATAATGTTCAATTATGCAACTGCAAAAAAAAGAACAGTATATAAATCTACAGATGGACCCGCTGTGCGACCCGCTGACAACCCGCCCAATCCAGACGGGTTGGGAGATCTGCATTGAACCGTACCCGAATCGACGGTTCGGGTGTGTTGACAACCCGGACCGCCAATCTGGCAACAGTTCGGTTCTGATCTGGACCCGGACCCGAAGTGACGGTCCGGAACCGTTGCGAACACAAATCACAGGCAATCGGTACCAAGAGTGTCTATGAAGTCCACTTCAAGAAGAAGATGAAGGAGTAGCGAAAGACCTTGATCGAGTGCCCATACCACCGTACCATCAATCGCGCACTCCACCGAGACCAGCACAAGCTCATCCCACACCACCTCTCCAAGTGAAGCCAGCACTGTACCTCAATGTCCAGCTGTCACCACATTTCCAAAGCCCACTTGGAAGTTTCTCACATTCTCAGAATCCCGACTGTGGCATTGCCGTCTAGCCCACATTCATCCTACTGCCCTACGATCTCTCACTGATCGGTATTCAAAAGACAACTCAATGAGCACCGCATGCATCCAGGCCAAGCACAAGCAGAAGATCATCAAAGTCCAAACCAAGTGCACTACAAAGCCATTTGAACTCGTACATTCGGATATGTTCAGACCATTCTCCATGCTTACCTCCGCTGGCCCTCGCAACTATACCCTATTCATCGACGATTACACACGCTATACCTTTGTTTGTGTTCTCCCAGATAAGCAGTCGAAAACATGCACCTTAGCCTACCATACCGATATAAGAGATAAGGAAACAGACTTGAGATATATACCACCACAATCACCATTGCACTCTCGCCACTGTACCACCTGTGGAAAGAAAGGAAGGGTTGACATAAGACTAGTGTTACCAACGGTTCAGGACTGTGGCTTCGGGTCCAGGTCCTGGTTGGATCCGAACTGGCACCGAATTGGCGGTCCGGGTTGTCAATAACCCTGAACTGTCCATTTGGGTACAGTTCAATAGAAAACTCCCTACCTATCCGAATTGGGCGGGTACTCAGCGGGTTGTCCACCGGTTCCATCTGTAAATACATATAATGTGCTTGCCTTTGCTGTGTGATATTAGTTCTCAATCAAAATCGATTATTTGACATCCAGGAATCACATTTTGCATGTTTTGCAGATTGCGATATAGACAATATTTGAATTCATGTTTTTCCTTTCATATTATGTATTTTTGACCTTGGAGGAGGTGAATAGTGCAATTATAAGCTCAAATATCCATGCGACGCCTTCATTACCCAATATGCATCACCGGAAATTGATGACCCTCAGTTCCTGCTAGGTTGACAGTCATATTCAGAATGGCGCTGTGACCGTGTCACTTTCTCTATTGCCTACAATGGCTGCCTATATGTCTGTTACGGATAACAGTGAGCAAATCACTTACCAATTACCTTGATTATAAGACCAAAAATCTTTGAGGCTCCATTGATGCTTGTTTTCAGAATGGGGAATTGAACGTGTCACTTGCTCATTTGCTGATATAGGCTGCCAATATGTTGGTTACGCATAACAGCAAGCATATCCCTTTCCAATTACCATCCTTACATTACCAAAAAGCATTGATGCTCTGTTGATGATCAGCTTAAGATGATAGCGAAATTGACACTAATTATAATGCAAATCAAGGCAGCCAATCTTCGATTATGGGTAAATGCCATAGCACAACCCTTGCATCATACAAGATGCAATGCCCAAAATTGTCAAAGCTCTGTTGTGACTCTGTTGACGCTGATTTTTAGGTGTAGCAATATGAACTCTAACCATGTTTCCCAAAAAGGTGGCCAATACTTCGATCATGGATAAATGCCATAGCACAGCCCTTGGATTACACAAGCTGCAAACCCACAATCATTGACACTCTGTTGGCGCTGTGTTGAGGCTGTGTTGAGGCTGTGTTGAGGCACTGTTGACGCTCATTTTCAGGTGCAGCGACATCAACATTCGCGATATTTCCTATAAAGGTGACCAATACTTCGATTATGGGTAAATGCCGTAGCACTTCCCTTGGATTGTTCAAGATGCAACACCCGAATTTGTCGACGCTCAGTTGACGCTCAGTTGGGGCTCTGGTGACGCTCAATTTCAGGCGAAGTGACATCGAGATTAATGATTTTGCCTATATAGGCGGCCAATACTTCGATTATCGGCACATTCCATAGCACAGCCCTTGGATTAAACATTATGCAACACCCGAATTCGTTGACACTCTGTTGATGCTCAATTTCAGAATGGGGCTGTTACCATGTTGCTGTCTCTTTTGAGCATAAAAACTGACAAAATGTAGATTATGCGTAAATGCCGTAGCAAAGGCCTTGAATTAAACTAGATGCAACACCCAAGATTGTTGACGCTCTGTTGATGCTGTGATGACGCTCTGTTGACGATCTGTTGACGCTCTATTGATGCTCGGTTGACGCTCATTTCACGGTGAAGTGGCATCGAGATTAACCATTTTGCCTGTGAAGGCGGCCAATACTTCGATTATGGGCAGATTCCGTAGCACAGCCCTTAAGTTATTCAAGATGCACCACCCGAATTTGTTGACGCTCTGTTGACACTAATTTTCAGAATGGGGCTGTGACCATGTGGGTGTCTCTTCTGAGCATAAAAACTGCCAAAACGTTGATTATGGGTAAATGCCCTAGCAGAGCCCTTGAATTAAACGAGATGCAACACCCAAGATTGTTGACGCTCTGTTGACGCTTTGTTGACGCTCTGTTGACGCTCTGTTGACTCTCTGTTGACGCTCATTTTGAGCTGAAGTGACATTGAGATTAACGATTTTGCTTCACAAGGCGGCCAATACTTCGATTATGGGCAAATTCTGTAGCACAGCCCTTGGGTTATACAAGATGCAATACCCAAATTTGTTGACGCTCTGTTGACGCTCATTGTCAGAATGGGGCTGTGACCATGGTGCTGTCTCCATTGCACATAGAGGCGGCCAATACGTCGATTATAAGTAAATGCCATAACATAGCCCTTGGATTATACAAGATGCAACACCCAAGATTGTTGACGTTCCATTGACACTCTGTTGATGCTCGATTGACGCTCTGTTGATGCTGTGTTGATGTTATGTTGACGCTCATTTTCAGGAGATGCGACATCGACATTAACATTATTGCCTAAAAACGCTGTCAAAACTTTGATTATGGGTAAAAGCTGCAGCATAGCCCTTGGATTATACAAGATGCAACACCTGAAATTGTTGACGCTCTGTTGACGCTCAGTTTCACAATGAGGCTGTGACCATGTCATCTTCTCTTTTGAGCTTAAAGGCTGCCGATATGTTGATTATGGGTCAATGCTGTAGTATAGTCCTTGGATTATACAAGGTGCAACAATCAAGATTGTTGACACTCTGTTGAGACTCTGTTGACGCTCATTTTCAGGTGCAGCGACATCGACATGTATGATATTGCCTATACAGGCGGCCAATACTTCGATTATGGGTAAATGCCGTAGCACTGCCCTTGGATTATTCAAGATTCCACACCCGAATCCATTGACACTCTATTGACACTGTGTTGAGTCTCTGTTCACACTCATTTTTGGGTGAAGTGACATCGAGATCAGCGATTTTGCCTCTAAAGGCGGCCAATACTCCGATTATGGGTAAAAGCCATAGTATAGCCCTTGGATTATTCAAGATGCAATACCCGAAATCGTTGACGCTCCATTGACGCTCATTTTAAGAATGTGGTTGTTACCATGATGCTGTCGCTTTTGCCCATAAAGGCTGCCACTACGTTGATTATGGATAACAGCAAGCAAATCGCTTCCCAAACAACTTACTTACAAGACCAATAATTGTTGACGATCCGTTGACGCTCATTTTCAGCATGGGGCTGTTACCATGTCAATTTCTCTTTTGCCTATAAAGGCTGCCGATACGTTGATTAATCGATAACGGCGAGCAAATCGCGTCCCAAACAACTTACTCACAAGACCAAAAATCATTGACGCTCCGTTGACACTCATTTTCAGAACGGGCTGTTACCTTGCCCCTTTCTCTTGTGCCTATAAAGGCGGCTGATATGTTAGTTGTGGACAACAGCGAGCAAATCACTTGCCAATTAACTCACTTACACGACCAAAAATCGTTGATGCTCCATTGATGCTCATTTTCAAAATGAGGCTGTTGCCATGTTGCTGTCAGTTTTGTGTATAAATGCTGGCAATACATTGATTATGGATAACAGCGAGCAAATCGCTTCTGAATTAAGTTGCTTACAAGTCCAAAAATTGTTGACGCCCCAGTGACGCTCACCATCAATATGTCCCAAAAGTTGTTTTATGGTTAATAATTTTGTACAAATAATCATATTGTAATTATTGACAGCCAATTTACAATTTGTATGAACACTCAGTTGCATCCAAAAGTTTTGTGGCATCTCGATGTCTGATCCACTGATGCACATGATCTCTGAGCGATGGATAACGTAGCGCTGTCACATTCCAGCGCTTTCAGCCGGCAATTTACCACATGTAGATCCATACACTAATTTTTCATCAATATAGCCCAACTTCCTCACTTCGCCCTATGCAGTTCCTTCTCCTCGATTTTCATGACCTACCATAAGCAATGTTCAAAATGTTCACTATGTGCACCTGGTGTGAACGCAGAGTGACGTAGTTGGATGTATGGATGAATGCAACCTGATGGTGGGGATTCATACAGATTCACGTTGTGCTTTGACCACTCCTCCTCTGACTGGTATGCCATCACTGACTCAAATTTTGTTAGTAAATTTCGTCTCCAATTTGGATTGCGCATTCTCACTTATCGGTAAGAGGCAGGACCATATCAGGTTGTTCAATCATGAATCAACTTGGTTTGAAGTCTAGAACTTTCGTATGGCCAATATGACCCTTGCACATTCATAGACAAATTATCACGTGTCACAATTTAGTTACTGAAATCAAACACATGTTGATATGTAGAAAAATAGGTACACCAATTACTTCTCGCAGAGATAAGTTGTCAGTAATCACTAATTGTGCTGGTAGTGTACCAATGACAAATGAGCCATTGCAATTTGTTCATCTGAATCCAATTCCTGTATGGTAATCAGCTAGGGAGGTTACATGCAGGGGTAAAAGCTTACGGGTTTAACAGGCTTCGATTTGTTCATTGGTGATGGGTTGAGTACCTCGTTGGGCTTGAGAGCCAATATGCATATGTAAGACCGTGGTTCCCTGGATGCCAATCCCAGATGGCTACTTTCTGTTTGGGAAGTTCCATGGAGCATTGCGATTTTCTGGTTTCACTATCGTGTATCTCCATCTGCTCACCACATGTTGTCTGTGCAGTAGCAGGTGCACACTGATCCAATTGGGGTTAATGACTGCCTTAACTGCGAATATGGCTGTTCTGTACCTCAAACTATACTAATGATGCAAGACCAAAAATTGTTCACACTCAACTTCATGATGTAGCAGCGAGCATGTCTCTGCTTGTTTTGATTATAAAGGCGGCCAATAGAACGAACAAAGACAATGATGTACGAATGTTAATATTTTACACAAGACAGTGGGATATCTGAATGCGACCATAAATAGAACAACCCGAAAACTAGAACCAGAGATAGGAACCAACGGATCAAGATAAACCCTGCAAAACCCACGGGTTCACGGGTACTGGTCCGGGTTTGGCCTACCATGAAGCCGCGGGTCGGGTTTTTGGACGGTTCTGGAACCGGACCAAACTGTTTTTCCAGTTCAAACCCGGACCGCTGGCAGGTTACCCGGACCCGTTGCTAACACTACATAAGACTATTGTCACTTCAGTCTACTACACCTCCAAGCAAATTCACTAACACACTCCACTTCCAAATGCACCTACTACAATGACTTCACCTACAATTATAAAGTCCACTTCGAAAGGGAGAAAGGGAAAGAGACAAAGCGAACAAGCGAGATCCTCACCACCAAACCTACAAATACACTCACCGCCAAACCTCTATAATGCACCCGCCACCCTATGCTCAAGAGCACATCCACTACCAAACCTCCATACCTACAACCTTCTGAGCATACAATCAAGATGAAACCTCACTTAGCAATTGCGAATCAAACAACCAGAGCACACGATGCTGGTCGAGTACATACAAAAGCGCGGCATACACCCTCATAATGCTCCCGAGCCACTACAAATTCAGCTGATTTCACTAGAAGCGGACAAAGGCACAGCGCAACAAACTCAATGAATCTACCACATCTCATCGAGCATGCAGCCGCTTTCACTGCAGTCACCACAATGACCTTCAACACCTTCATTGCACACCTATCATGGGACTGTCACAACCTACATCACACAGGACTACCAATTAGATGTCCTCAGGCATATATATCTACATTTCATCAATCATTCCTCTCCATCAATTATCTAGATACGGCCCAGGATATGGCTATATTTGGGAGCGGTGTGGTGAACCGACGGAGCTAGAAGGCAGAGAGTTTAGCATCAACACTCCACCGCACCTCTCGCGGCATCCAAAGAGAATTCATAAGAAAGAGCGGTTCTTGCTCGAAGAGCGTTGAGAGAGGGTGAGAGGATGTGATATGCTACCCGGCCGTGAGGAACCACACAAATTGCGTGGATCTATGAAAAAGTGCGCAAAGCCTCCAAGTACAGTTATCTCGGCTATCTCAAAAGTCCACTTATATCAACCCCCGCACCGGCGTTTACTGTTTTGCCCAAACTCCCAAAGTCCACCCACTGCGATTTGGAGGAAGCCAGATATCAATGATAAGGAGCAACAGACCATGGAACCGGTAGAGATGGATTTCTCAATGACTGCACAGATACGAGAGATGGATTGCTCAATATCCGCACAGATAACGGAGATCAACTTCTCTGAGTACATGACAAAGAAACGGGTGGAGATGGACTACTCCATGGCTACGCAGGAACCAGTCGAACGGGTGATGGCTACGGACACAGTACTCATGGCCGTACTGATGATGATGTTACAGATGGCCACTATCCTCTGCCCAATGCTGACAAGCCGTCGAGGTCTCCCTGCACGTACAGGTGTGAGATTACATCCTTCTGACAAGGAGGTTGCACCACCGGTGTCTAGAGAAACCGTCGTTTACACTCGAGATCTCCAGCGCATAAATGATACAGCCTGCCAAGCAGCGGCCATGACCAAGAAGTCAATACTACTATTGAACACAGATCATGCCTACTACCACTACAAGCCACAACTCGTACCACTCCAGGCCTCTGAGGAAGCGATGATATGATGATTACTTGCATCCAATTTGATCAAAGCTGGCAAGCTACAAGCACATAAACTTCAGTATGACTTATATTGCTATTGACAAGCTAACTATATAGACACCGCATCTCCCAATCACGAAGTTGATGACAAGCTGTACATGACACTGCTGGAAGGCACTGATGCATCTGCGATCTTCGCCAGACTCAATAAAGCAATCAACGGCCACAATCAAACAAGCTACGAAGATCTACAATGAAGGCAACTGAATGGATGCCATATGAGTTCTATGTGGTTGTACGCAGGTTATGTCGATACCTACCACTTCCCGATATCACTTTAGATTTTGTCCTATGATAATTGCGAACGAGTGCAATTATGACTACCGAAGCAGTTCCGAACGAAGTACCGAACGACTGCGATATGGCTACTGAATTGGTCACGCAGGAGATCAAATATAACCACTGAGCATAATAACCGAGATCTCACAGTGACGGATATCACTGCCAAAAGACTTCACATGGGGATCGAACGAGAGGAATACCGTGAGCCCAACTGGACAAAGCCACTGCTGGAGATGTTTACCGAATGGCATACCGAAGGATCAAGAAAACACTGCCCGAACGGCATACCGAACGATCAAGGAACTATGGCCGAACGGCATACCGAACGGAATCCCGAATCACCTTAGCGGAGGCCTACCAAATGACTACCGAGAAGCTAACAGATATTCTACCAAAGCTGCCTACCCAGATGCCCTCAGAGAAGTCGACCAACAAGTCTACCACGAAGTTGACCGGCAAAGTTTACCAAGTCGGCCAAGATTCGCTGAAACACCGCCGCAACTGGAATCAGCCTCTGCCAAAATACTTTCATTGGGGCCGAAGGATCAGGGGGAGTAATTATGGGAAAATATCGAAGGGAAAGTTCATGGGAGAAGCGAGAAGTCAACCAAGATATCCACCGAGATGCCCACAGAGTTGGCCACCGAGAAGCAGTCTACCGAAATGTCTACCATTAAGTCAACTGGATGGTCACCAATGCTATGTTCCGAACTACATCACTGAGAAGCATCTTCAAGTCAATGCCAATTGCCAATGACTACCGATATTTCTGATACCACACGAAGATTACCGATATTGTATGAAGTATGCGGAAGCACTGTACCAGGGCTCGGAAGAGCACAAGCGCACTTAAATACATGGTGAGTATAACCACCTTCTGCGATGCTGACATGAGAGATATGCCATGTACAATTGACGATCACTGATGGCTACGAATAAGCTCCCATCAATGATAAGCAAGAGCAGAAGCTCCCATCGATGCCGAGTCAAGAGCACAAGCTCCCATCGATACCGAGTTACCAGCAGAAGCTCTACCATCACGGAAGGTTGATTTATGGTTGGATTCAAGGTTGTTTCACTTTGCTTTTAGATAGATGGATTTCTCTCTTTATGGATGGCCATCCTCAGGCTACGGTAGTACTCTTTCCCTGCTCACTTTCGCAGGGTTTTAAGAAGGCTACTATGGGAATCACTTTGTTTTATCTTTTCCATTTGTTTCTTGCTTTACGGTGGGTAGCAAGAGGGTGAGTATTGCATATACAGGTTTCAGCCGGAGATGAGTCTCGTAGGGCCGGAGACAGAGGTGTCGTGTATGGCCGGAGACGGAGATGTCTTGTATGGCTGGAGACGGAGATGTCTTGTATGACCGGAGACGGAGATGTCTCGTATCACCGGAGATGACTGTTGACTCTGACACAGGCTGATGGCATTCAGCCGTACTTGCACTTTCATATATATCGGCCTTGTGGCCCTCTTAGATAGAATTCAATCAAGCTTCTCTAGCATCACTATTTCAACACAATTGTCTGAGGGATTACCGATTTTGATCTTGTTGTATTCATACTCTATGCACTCTCATTAGAGTATGACACAGCCCCATATCCCCTCCGGCTCCGGGCAAGTCGGTTAAATGGCGGAGTTCCCCACACACTAACCTTTGACCTCTTCACACCAGGGGGATGGCAATGGGATTCGAACCCATAGCATTGTGACCTTACACCCCGCGTATACTTTCAGGAGCGATACCACTGTACCACTGGGCCAGCCCTGAGGGATTACGGACATAGGGTGTAGATAAGTGACCAGGAGAGAGCCTGCTCATTGATTTGAGTTGGTATGCATCGCAACATTACATGTGTCGAAATCTATGTCAGCTGAGTATTGTTTGGTTGTTGACTACATTTCGGATGCAATTGCCAATAGATGTAATTACTGATAAGGGAGTAATATGATTCTGATAAGCAAAGTTAAGTTGCAAGCCAGCAGATGTTCCAACTACTACACAAATACATAGTGTTATGTCCAAGTTAAAGTTATGTTCTGTCATTATCTTACACATGATATCATGCAGAATATAGCCATAGTCAGAAGAGTAATTCATTAAAACCACTCACATATGAACAATGATTCCACCAATCGAGACGATCCCGGTCCGCGGTAGGGCTCAGTCCAGTCTGGTCTAATGGGAAGGTCGGACAGGATCGATCCACAGACTGGCAGTCTTGGACCGGACGGGCTTGGTCTGGACCGATCCATTGAGGCATATTATTTTGACATTTCTTTTTAGGCAAGTACTACCGAAAACATGACTCATCCTCACTTTTTATCACCACTCACCCCGAATACCCACTCTGATCGAAATTATACCACTTCTGTCTGTATATTCGGCTCCATCGAGATATATTTTCCCCATTAAAAGACTAATAACCGGGAAAGTATGCCCTAACCCTGGACACCATGAGGGATCGGTCCGGACTGAGCCCAGTCCAGTCTGTCAGCATCTGGGATCGGTCCAATCCCAGTCCACATATTTCTTGGACTGGACCTGGACTGGACTGGGCGGTTCCGGTCTGGACTGATCCATTGCTGGACTGGTGGAATCATTGCATATGAACACAATAACCTGTCGGGAACTCATGGCTACATCAAAGAGGGATTTTCCAGAAACTGGATTTTCCATCAATGATCAGCTATCAAGTAAAGATGGTATCATAGTCAGAAGATAGTCCTAAGGGAGTCTCATCCTGAAGACCTGACTATAAAGAGAGCACATTGTTCCGGCAATGAGATGAACCAAGCTCAAGCAGCAATCCACAGTCACACATGTACTAGCAGTGAAGAACACCTTAAAATAATATTAAGAATTCTATTCACTATTGCTTCCGCTTCTCACATCTTAGTGAGACAAATTCGAATCTACAAACCTCTCGCAGAAAAATCCAACTGCTAGCATCCCCTACTTATAAACCATATGCCTGCATCTCACCCGCAAGTATCGAAGACAGCATTTAGTCCTACAGTTAGAGTTTTTGGATACCTATACCTTCACAAGAAGAACTTAATCTGTTTGGCGACACACTCCAAATCTCACACCTTGCTGACCTTACCGGGTTCAAATACAACGTTATCCAATACATCGTGAGAGGCCTTGCTCTAGGTGAGGAGTATAGTTACTATCCGGAGGAGTGTGACCTGGCTGTTGATCTTTACAGTTATTAGTTTGTTCTTGTCTGGGTTGACAAGGAGTTGAGTCTTAGGACAAGACGAGGAAAAAAGAGCAAGACGATATCGATTAGGCGGCTGTATTTAAATTAATAAATATTGTATTAGTTATTGGGATTTAAGTACCCCGTAACATATTAAGGATTGGCCATTCGGGCGTTTCTGGCCTCCTTACTCCCTTTCCTTTATTGCGCTTTTTTCCGCACATCGTTGGCGGCATGCAGGGCTCTTTCTCCCTCCACTTAACCTCTGTCATCGCATCATCGCTGTAACTCAAATCCAGAGTTGGTGTGCGGCCTGTTTTTAAGGTCTCCGGCACTCCCTCCTGATTTTCCACTTCTTCCTCTGTTGCATGTTTGCTCCTATATTCCTCCGACTGTAGATACCAGCTTGCAATAATTCCCTGTGTAACACTCGCCCACGGAGTCATAAACGGATCCTGAGGTATTGCGCTCGGGGGGGAAAGCGGCGATGCTTCCCCCATGACTCTTAGTTGGTGGTGGTGACGAAAGTCTCAAGGACTCCTCATCGCTTTCGTATCTGGTAATTCCCGTAACTCCAGTTTTCCCCGTAAGGTCGGAGTATGCTCTTATATCGTCCAGGTCGCTCGGAAGCTGTCCTGACTCAACTCTCGAGGTCACTTGGCTATTCTCGCGTCTCCTCTACTCATCTTCGATCCTAGCTTTATATAGGCCATATTCAAATTCATCCTTCTTCTCCTGTTTCTTAAAAGCCTTAAATTCCGGTATACTCATGTACCCTTTTCCTGACTCCTCTCGTCCTATCTCGGAGTTTGTTGCGGTTCTATCCGGTTCCGAAAGCGGTCCCGTAATTTTATCGAGTTGCTCACCGAGGTGGCTACTGGAGGTGACCGAAGCCTCAGACGAGCCGGCTTCCCTTCGTTTCATATTTTCCTTGGCTCTCTGGAGAGACTCCTTGAGCGAGGTAACTGATTTGGCACCGAAGAGACTCATTTTGGCTGCTTCTAAGCGGTTGAAGTTCGTTCAACTGAAAACCGAAGCAAAAATTTCCTCGAGATGTCAAACTTGATTGGACAAAGTCGGTCTTGGCAAAACTAAAAGGTGGTGTGGTGTGTTGTCGGAGGTGTGTTCGTGTACCCCTTGCGATAGCACTGAGGCTCGCAACGTTAAGAGCAAGGGCGAAGAGTATTGCAGCATCAAGGAAGGTCTCTATTGTCCGTCTCATACAATATTGATGAATTCTAATGGCTTTCAAAACCGCTGTTGCCACCGTAATTGATGTCTTTCCCAATAGCGGCAGTTACACAAAAGGTAGCAAAAATAGTTTCGAATACGTAGGCTGTCAACATCTGCATTATTACATCAGAAATGATCATGGTATATACGATAATTACATGCGCAGAAGCGTACCCTGACACCCCCAAGATCAGGGTCCCCAGTTGCATAAACTGAGCAGTTGCAACATTCCAGTACTCTGGCATTAACTGGTTCTGGTAAATAGTGAGGGTAATAGTCCCGGTAGCAAGACACAAGGTTATCATCATAAAGGTCTACCGGAAGCGCACTCTTCAATATGGCAGCAGCTGTTGAATTAGATGGAGAGTAGAGGCTTTCACTAAGATATTCATCGAACCAAGAGCAGTCTTTTGAAAAGTCCAAGGGAAACAGCAATTCCATAGGTATGACTTTCGGATGCGAGTTGATGTAGCTGTCGCAGGGATTCGTAGAGTTCATTCTCGATAGCGCAAATAATTGGTAGTGAACACTTTCAAGAGTATTTAAACTAGAGAGGATTGCTGAGTAACTGATTAAATTCGCGATTATTTACCTCTACTTTGTGCCCTTTGTTATGACTCACTGTACGGAGAGGATAGACGACGTCGAGGATCAAAAGTGTTGCAAATGGACAGTTTTATGCGAAGAAGAGAGGTCGGAATGTCTTACTCTGCTCTCGTGCCCAGTGTTTTCGTCGGTCGGCTAAGTCTGCTGGTTTGCAAGCGCTGTCTTACTCAAGCTATCAAGTTCCATGAATATATTAATAGACACACATACAGTGATCAAGGATCAGCAATTAGCATGGCTGGGCTTATGCCAGCCTGCGCTTCGTAGGGTGCAAGACACTATGAACACGCATCGCTACTGAATGTAGAAGTGGTTCGGGGTCAATCAGGAGTCGGAGTAATATTGAGATTACCAATGCCAAATAATCACGAACCACAATGAACACTACAATCACTCACATAGTACAAGCTCTTCAGCGCAAGCCAAGACAATGCAATATCGAATGTCATAGAATGCTTGACATCTCCGGCAAAAGCAGCGTCTACTGAAACCAAAACTTAATATTAGAATCGATGCCAGATAATCTGTCACGGCAGCAGAAAAACGTCTTACCCTCTGAGTGTAGAAATATAATACTCTAACTTCAGCCGTAACTGTGCTACGCATTTCATGGCCCTGCCAGGACGTCACCACCTCCAAGCCCATTATTCTTAATGGGTTGACTGATACCGCCTCCCAAAATTTGCAGGCTTGTTTTCGGTAGTTATGGTTATGGGTGGCGTCACCATTCTTCCGGAATAGTGGGCGACATGGGTCACGGTTCTTGAACCCTGTTAGGACTAGAATATAGAGTATATCACCTTAATCATAAATCTAACCCTAAGTGCCCAGTGGTTGCGAACTGAAGTTAGAAGAGGAACGAGAATGTTGCATGATAGTGATTAGCTGTAGGCAATACTGAAGTGATTAATCACTCTTAGTCAATATCTCTTATACGAAATTACCTCTTGCGTTTGCCCCTTGATCTACCAATTTGAGCACTGGCGATGGCGATGATCGATCTATCACGTTTTGGATGATTGTTACTTATCATACAGTCCAGCACTTAGATATAACGCTAAACGCTAGTTGATCCCGACAATATTGTATAAAGAGTTTGGCACGGATATTTTGGGTTGATAGACATCACAGCGGACACTGCCTGCGATTCTCTAGGTTTCTCCACCACCCCTTCCACCGATGGAGAAGATATATCAGCGTTGAACGAATTTAAAACAGTGATCTGGTACTATGCCGACAGACGAGGTACGTGCGGCCTTCAGAAAATGTGAAATTCTATTAGCATACAACCTCTAAATGTCGTATCGATTAGCGAAACGAGATAAAATGATTGATAGCGGATGAGCGATATTTGGCTACTACTATAGAGGAAAAAGTGATAGAAGTGGGGACACGTGAAGCACAATGTGGAGGTTGTATAGACGCCGTAATTTAGTCTAGAGATCTTGAGAGCACACTTTTAGGCAATCTTTGAAGCTACCTAGCATTGAACATGTTCGATTTTGTGTATAGAAATGTCCGTACCTCTGGATTAGCGTTCTAGTCCTAAGTAGCACCTTCCAAGCTGCGTACTAAAAGGGCCGATGAGAGATGAGGTACGTATCCATATCATTACAGTATTGGGAATTACTATCCAGGAACGGTTATCAATTACTTCTTTCAAGTGCTCTTGAGACGTGTGAAGCCCACGGTCTCATCTGACAAATGGAAAGTCTAGCCGCGCGAGAATTCACCCCCGCACCCAGGTACTGTGAGTTCTCTTACAGTACCTAGACGCCTGTATTAACTTGTTGATAACCAGAGCGGCCTGCCATCGTACGTACCAAAGGGTGACGCCGATACGGGGTTGACGGCTTTGCGGGAAAGCCTAGAGAAATAGCCCTTGCCTGACGCTGGGAGTCAGATTAGTTTGGTATGATATTCTGTCGTCATAGGTGGTGGATTGTTCTGCTATTCATACTACTTCTCGAGGTGTCTTGCGGAAAGTCTACTGCATATCGGAGCCGTTGCCTGAACGTGCCGCAGCGTAGATAACTCCCACTCACCGTCCTAGTACACATAGCGAGCACTTACCTAAGGTAGGAAACGTAATCTAGTACAATATATAGCTAGACAGTGCCCGATTTCCTTCGAAAACTCGTTAACGTCATTATACATTAGGCTTATTTCCGTACTCTAGGCTATTTGGGGTGTTCCTTCGTGTGATAAACCGCTGGGGTCAGAAATTGGATTTGCAGCCGATAGGAGAAATGACGGCGTAATCTGCGGTAGATAGAGCTTGTTGGCAAGTAGTAGAAAGAATGGCGGTGTATAATCTGCGGTGAAGTCGACGAGTCTAAAATAACATAGTTGTTAATTTCATGACGTACTCCCATGATATGCCTCTTCTGCACATTCTGTGACCCTCACCGAATCCAGAGCGCACCATGACCCACTGCGGGCCGAAATAACTCCGAACATGCTGGAACACATGGTTTACCGCGGAAGTTGCCTGCAGCTGTGCTCTCAACTCCCGCAAAAAGATTCTAGGTCGAATTTCGAGAAGTGGATTAGTTAGGGAAGGAATACTCCAGTTGTTGAGGTAGGTCGGAGCGATGCTCGCCATGTGGGGCTGTAGGTTGAAGCAATGACAGGATGGGTGCGGTGATGGTGCATTTAAGACGTTTCTCAGGCTTCATTAAAACCGGCCATACATTGGGGACAAGGATAAAAGTGGGGTGACAGACGCTGGCTATCACATTGTACTTTCCGTTTGCCCCCATTGGCTCCTCATACACATCATTTCTGGATCATACATGTCATGTTTCAATCAGTCCCAGCGGAAATGAAAATAGCAACCCGTTACTATACATATTGAGCAGTGCGCCGGCCTTCCAATGAGGTTAGGTCAGCGAATCGAACTTACCATGCCTCGCAGGTGAGCATAGCAACGATCTATCTTGTGTATTCACAATACTAAGAATGAGAGACAGACGGGAGAGAATTTCTAGGCTATACTGATACCCTCGCTACGTTGGCCGTCATTCCATTTATCTAGGTGGAGGTACTTCAGAGAGGATGACAGTCGGCCGGTAGCCCGAAAGGGCAAGTGATTTCTACTCACTAGTTGCACCACCTCCACGCTCTCTGAGGAGTCGTCATACCAGGAACCCCAATTAAGTCGGTTCTCTTGCCGAACGAATCGGTTGATACTAGTAAATCACGGCTGCTTCCGATAAGCCTCGTCTCTCCCACATCATCGTGGTTGCAATAGATCTAACCGACTATTACGTCATGCAGAATTGTTTTCCTACGGGTCTTTCAGACCTTATCCTAGCCACATTATCCTACCTCACTTCTCGCGAGTTATCATACAGCTCCAGTCATCCAATTTCAGCACGTCTGTGGGGACGGATTTGAGTGCGGTCATCACGTGGGTTGGTTTAGGGTTGTGCGCGGCGGAGCCGCATCACTTTAGTTCTTATGTACGTGTCAATTAGACTTAGCGAGAGTCAGTGAGTTTAGGTCAATAGAGAGATTCAGGACACAGGACACCGGACACCGTACAACAACGTCTAACTGGTTTCGACAACTCCTAGTGTTCAGAGTCGATACGTCAAGTTGGATCAACACAGCTTCGAACGTATCTTGTTGACAATTATTCCCTGCAGCTTCTGGCTACACTGCCGATTCCTCTAGCGCCCTCCATTATAGCCTATATGCTTTCGGTGTAGAATTGCGGAAGTTAAACCTGTAGTCACACCCGCTTCATGCTTAATCACTCACGTGTATCCGGGAAATTATGTTACGATATGGAAGTTGGGGAGAACCGTGTGCGTATATTCTATGGTGCGATATCTGTGTACCGGTCTAAAGATCCAAGATAGTAGGGAAGAAAAAAGTAGAGTGCAAAGTCTAAAAGAGCAGTCACAAACCCTGGGCTCCGGCTCATGTACATCTGTAACAAATTAGTTAGGGGTGTGCTCGAAAACTACCCGTCAGCCGAAGCTTGCGAGCGACGAAAAATTCTAGGAACGAGAGCACTTAGTATTAACAAAGGGTCTCTATGTTGACTAAGGATTTAGCCCGAAGGCCGCTTGGTACGTCCGATCTCTCTTTGTACGATAGACAGTCAGCATTTTCATTCTCTTTGCAGATTGTTCTTACCACTTTACAGTTCTGAGGACCAAGGAAAACAACTTCGTCGATCATGACATATATTCGGTAGCTCTTCTATACGTTCCATCATTTTCTAGAACTGCATTCGACGGTAACCTACGAGTGAGCTTTTATGACCTCGAGGAATTGTGCAGTTGGCCCTGTACATTATTATAACTTCAACCATTCCACATAATAGTAGGACATGCCTCCACGCGGTGGTTGTATTTGAAATATCCACCATGATGTGCACGTGAAACAATTGTGACATCGGAGCAGATACACGATCAAGGAAGCCGACCAGGTCTGACTCCGCAACAGTACATTCCATTCCGACAACTCCTAACTACACATTTCCAAGCATCCTCTATCATGTATATTGAGGAAATTACAACGCCCTTATGAGTCAGCTACCATCTCTGGACGATCCTACGGTAGAGACCCGAACACATTCTGCAATAAGACATTCCTACACCGTCTCATCATTTTTGAATGACCCTGGTGAATAACTTCTGGTTGATCGCGTATTTGCGAGGTCGGCCTTGAAGTGCCCAGCAGAAATCGTGTGACGGTGTACGGTACCGAACTGGTGATACCTACAATGCTGACCACGTTCGGACGCCCCCATGGACATAGTGTGTGGCACCATTTAGCCAGGATAGCCATCAACGGCACAAAATAAGAATCACGGAGGGCATGTACTCGGGGTGGTTCTAGGACGGTGGAGAGGATATACCCCAGAGCACAAAAAACAGTGCATATTGGGATAGCAGTGTTGTTAACCGGTATCATGACCGGGTCAATATTGCCAAATGCGTTAAGGCGAAAGATTTTGCTTGCATCTCTGAGACGAGATCCGGAAGCATGACGTTAGAATAAACTAATAGATGCAGATAACATAGTATATGAATTTGGTAACATACCGATACGGAACAATGAATTCGTGCCACATGGTTGCCAAATGCACCCTGATATCCGTCTGCCAAATCAGGCCTTGGTTCCTGAGCGTCCATAGCTCCAGCATTCGATAAATTCCTGCGCTTTCTGCTGCATAGACCGCCGAATATGAGAAGCGACTGTAAGTCAGTGGTGCGTGGCGAAATTCTTCGTTACAGATATATTCCCCTTGCTTTTCCACTGTCCATAGCACACTGTTACTTCTTCCCGAGCCGGCCAACACTCTTACCATACCCGGAATTTGCCCCATAAGACTCTTGCAGTTATTGCAAGGTGGCTTCAGCACTACTGACCACCCTACCGACCCGTCATCGGCAATGGACTTAATGGCGCAAAGTTTCGTTGTAAATGCGGTGAGGCAGCTGATCTCCGCAGGTCCGGTCTGGGACGATATGCTAGCAACGACTGCTAGGGGTAGAGTTTCACCGCAGTCCCCATATTCATATTTCCTACCAAGCTGTTGTGGCAAGGTGACAGGAACTGGTGGAGTGAAAGCTATGTATGAAAGGTCGCCGCGGATGTAAGGTAGATTTGCATTCAGTAGTAGGGGTAGCGGCGGTGTAGTATGCGGTGAATGCCAGGAGTCTATAACGTGGTTGTTACTATCACGACGTACCCCCAAAATAAGCCCCCTCCCGAATCCTGATGGAAGCCCACCTAATTCCGAGTGCGTCACGACCCCCAGTTGTGGGCATGTGGGACTTGGGGCATTATTAAAGGCATAGTTTATAGCATAAGTAGTCTCCAGCTGTGCTCTCAGCTCCCGCAAAATGATTCGACGTTGAAGTTCGAGAAATGGATTCGTAAGGGACGGAATGTTCCAGGTGCTTGGGTCGGTCAGAGAGAAGCTCGACATTATGGCTGTCAGTTGGAGTTAAGGCAATCAGCTTGAGTGAAAATTTTGGTTTAAGTCGTTTTTCAGTCTCAGTCGTGGCACGGTTGTGCCGGTCACACATTGGGAAGGCGATTTCAAGTATCAGAAGTGGGGTAACATTTCCACATTGACTCTTACAAATTATGCAACAGTCCGGAGTCGGAAATTAGCAATAACATCCACCGGCGGCAATGAAAAGGGCAACTCATGCCATAAATATCATCAGCTAGCGCTGGTTTATCACCAATTGCAATGTCAGACCGACCACCGGCCACCCAAAGAGGCCATGGCGACAACTTAAAAGAGCAGCATGCGCATGCAGGCACACCGGCAGCGGATCTACAGCTCGGCGCCAAGAATAACTGGCACAACTGACGTGGTAGCATGAAAGTTCGGCAACTCACAAGTGAGAACTTGAAGAGGCACAATTAATCTTGTTGTCAGAAATACTGAGGGGAACGTGTACTGATAATGCAGAGAGAGATATAAAGAATGGGCGTAAAATATTCCACCGGATACTGAGAAGAAAGTTAAATTTGTGGTAATCAAGCAGAGGCTAGTCCTCCCATTCCTCTATCCATTCAACTGAAGAACTGAGTGGCTGGAGGTACCTCAGAGAGAAAATAAATCAACCAGTCGCCAGAAAGGGTAAGTGTATTGGCAAACAAAAAGTGTCTGCTACGCTGTTCATTGCTACTGGTTGTGCTCCATTGTGGCACAGGATTGTGGAAGTTAGATCTGCATGTTTCGTCGAAGAACTATCACTTCATATTGATATCATGGATCATCATTCACGCCCGCACGTACAATAAATATTACGATATGTATAGGAGAACCGTGTGCATAGACTTAAGGTACAGGAAAAAGGCTTAGTCTATATACTGAGAATCTTCGGGTATATCTTCGGACTTGCCGGTGTCACCCTTTGCCACTCGCCACTGGGATATTCAACAGTAAATTTTACATATAAGTAGACCAACAGCCTTCGTGAGGCATACGGGCTTACGGATACAGGTTTATACGATCCGGCCGGATATAGGTACGTGCGTGCGTGCGGATTCGTACCTGGGCTACCATATATATACTGCCCCGTTGCTGCGGTGAGATATAGCTACAATCAATCAAGTATTACTTCGGACAATTGATGTTGCAATCCGGTGGCAAGACTGGCACTAGTATACACGAAGATTTACCCGAGCATTCTTTGTGTATATCTCGAGTCTTTCTCCTTCTCTCTGTGGACCATGGCCTATGCATTCGTTTCTCCCCTCTATATTGAAACAATCTGCGGGACATAAATTTAGAAACACGTGGCTGATGCATAGTCGAGGGAGATAAGCGTAGGCGATAAGCGAGACTTGGCGTTTGAGATCAATTAACAGCGGTCTCTGCACTCCCAACACCCATTCACCGCTGCGGGGTAAGCCGGGAGCAGGTCCGAGGTGGATTTGAAGGGCTGTGGTTGATTAGTGCCACTTGGCTTTGTGCTGTTATCGAATGCACCAGAATGCAGTGTATCGACTCATCGCATATTTATGGACTGGGGTCTTTCGCTCTCTGTCCACCATCCATTCTCGCAGTCATCGTTCGCACCACCGACAAGCAACTTCTTTGCAGCATGAATATCCCACCAATTGTCCCCGACCCTATCATCGGCACCGTCTCTGCTGTTGCCGTTGCTGTTGCTTTCCTCTTTAGAAAGTTTGACGGTGGTTCTGATTTCATATCTGTGAATATATAGAATCAGATGGACTAACAGAGCCACTCTGGAGGATTTCCCGAAGCCCCCACGCCAAACTCATCCGCCATTTTGAGTGGTATGGGCATGAAATGGAGTCCCGCTGTTAAACCAGTGCTTGGGCCTGACGTTGGAGGAGTCTATGCTTGGGTATGGTGGAGGTGGCGGGGTGAAAGAGATTAGCTGGTCGACTTGTTTTAAGCTAATGACTATGGGCTGTTTTTGTCTAATACGTGTATTTAAAAGATTGCTACCAGAAGATAAAAACACAGCAACTGCGTAAATTTATCAGAGCGATCATTCTAAGGTCACGTAGTTGCCGCTCGTGACGTCGCTATCACCACTAAAACCCAGCCGCTTACTGCATCGTTCGCGATGAAAGGAGGTACCTCATCATGTGAGGGCCGGCGCGAGACAAGGTCTTAAGGCTGAACGACAGCCGAGCAGAGAGCAGTCTGTCCATCGGCAATAAAAACGCGGATGTCCAAGCATGTGTACCAACAACCCGTATACAGCCGTGGGGCAATTCTCTATGCAGGTTTTGCCGATATTCCGATCACGCACCCAGTAATTCGATCATAGATCTATCACTCGACGGACCACCGCGACTATCCCTTTGCCGCTAACCGGGTTTGGGCCCACAGATGGGCCAGCTTTTAAAATACACATCACACAACCACAATCCAGCCAAATGCCCCCAGAATAAAGAGAAAGACTCTACATATGGTGAAATTCATGAAAACAATTTCATTTGGGTGTGAAACATAAAGCCTCATTGCAGTCCTCACACTTTATGCAGCTTTTCATGCCTTCTCCACTACCACCCTGACTTCTTCTCCACCTGCAAAGGAAACAATCTACTCTACTCTCCATCCAAAGCAGGGAATGCATTCCTGGTACCTTTTGGCAGAG
>Ga0307512_10002636_pt1 | contig 22197 bp, 31 predicted proteins | sample 14_EM_MG_FD_200267 | JGI IMG/M metagenome (GOLD analysis project Ga0307512, IMG submission 200267) | Populus trichocarpa ectomycorrhiza microbial communities from riparian zone in the Pacific Northwest, United States - 14_EM | ecosystem: Host-associated > Plants > Roots > Unclassified | place...
CTCCCCACGACCCTCTTTCCCCCCATTCCTTCCCCCTTCCTCTACTACCCACATACTCCGGCGACATCGGTGCTCATGCGATCGTGATCCGTTCTCTCTTACGTTCAGGATCGCCTTCGAAATCGTCGCATTAGCAGCCGCTCGTCTTGGCCATGTCCCGCTCGCCGCACAGTCTGTCATCATGACCGCAGACCAAAGTAAGGTCGTTTTACCCCAACCTCCCCAAACTCTTACAAGACATTTCTTTGTCTTCTCCCTTTTCGTCCATCCGGCCCTTTCAAAGTTCTGAATACCATTCCGTTCGGGATCGGTGCGGCACACTTCTCTCTTTCCATCCGAGCGTGCCTCATGACGTAATTGGCCTTTGGGTGCACGAATATCTTGATCCTCCCTTCCCACCACTACTCCCCTTGAATCCACCGACGCAGGTATCGCCGCGTCCACACGAGTGGGTAATGCCATTGGCCGGCGTGACGCCGCTGGGGCCAAGTTCACCGGACACCTCTCGGCGCTTCTAAGCGCGATAGCAGGAACAATCGTCATGCTTTCCCTCCTCGCCACCAAAGATGTGCGTCACTCTCTCACTGCTCCCCCTCTCCCACTAAGAAGATAAACCAAACAAAAAAAGGTGTTCGGTTACCTCTTCACCGATGACGAGGAGGTCGTGCAGCTCGTAGGTAAAGTGATGCCTCTCGTCGCCTCGTTCCAAGTTGCGGACGGCCTTGCCGGCTCGTGCGGGGGCGTGCTGCGCGGACAAGGCCGCCAACACCTCGGCGCGTCCTTCAACATGGTCGCGTACTATGTTCTCGCCCTCCCGCTCGGCATTACGCTTGCCTTTCGCGCGGGCTACGGCCTGCAGGGCCTCTGGCTCGGTGCGCATTTTTTTTCTTGACGTCCTGTCACTCGTGTCCCTGATGTCCCGCTTGCGTGGGTGCGCATGCTGGCTTTGGTTTCCTCGTACAGGCCAGGTGGTCGCACTGTTTATTGTGGGGTCTTGCGAGTACGGCGTCGTATGGCTCGGCACGGACTGGGAACATGAGGTCGAGAGAGGGATGAGGCGCAATAATCCGGAGATGCAAGAGGTGTCCGGAGCGAGCACGTGACGACTTTGACGATAACGAATGGACGCTGCTGTCTGTAGCATTAAGGTAGAAGGCGGTTACATAATGTCTAGCTCAACGATGTGTACAATGCTGGGACCCTTGATTCTTCCGACCAATTTAATGCATAAAACTTCAGGTCAGTCCTTATAACGACATTGTCGCAGCCATGAGCAATTTCAACTCTGTTACGGATTGCAAACAGTAGAAGAAAGTGTCTGGACAAAGGGTACTACTGAGTGGGGGGGAAGTAGATAGTGGGGGTGATGAATATGCGTGAGTATAATAAACATGCGAAGATGCGTAACGGTGGGTAGTGAGCAGGACGATATACTTTTGATGTTCTAAAATGAGTAGCGAAGATCATGTAGGTCATGAGGTAGCGCGAACAAATGGAAGGGATCGAAAGCTATGGGCAGGGGAAGGTGGGGTGCACAAGAAGAAAGTGGAAAGGAGCCTAATCCTTCTTCTCTTCCTTCTTTTCTTCCTCTGGGGCGGACGAAGACGAGTTCTCAGCGTTCTTCTTCTCGTAGACCTTCGGAAAATGCTGTGAGTACAATATGAGAAGAGACGTAAGCTATCTTCACCTTTTGGAAGAGACCAAGTGAGGCTTGCTGTGTCTCGTTGATCTTCTCCCGAATGGCATCGGCAGTGATTGCACCATCCCCAGCCTGACCCTTGGCAGCAATCTCACGAAGCTCGGTAATGTGCTTGGTCACTTTGTCCTTCTCCGAGGCATCGAGCTGATCCTTGAATTCGTTCATGGCTAAGACACCATCAACATCCAGGTTAACTCATATCGACGCAGCGATCCCACCTTTTTCCGTGTCCACACAAACCGATTCGGCCTTGTTCGACTCCTCGATAATATCACGACGAGACTTGTCCTGTTCAGCATACTGCTCTGCATCCGAGACCATACGCTCGATTTCCTTGTCACTGAGACCTGACGATGAGGCGATGGTCATGGACTGGTCCTTGCTCGTCGCCTTATCCTTTGCGGACACGTTGACAATGCCATCTACTCAGAATATGAGAAGGGATTCGGAAGTAAAAGAGTAAATAGGCGTACCAGCATCAATATCGAAGGTGATCTCAATCTGAGGCACACCCTTGGGTGCTGGTGGGATCCCAACGAGATTGAAGTTTCCAAGAAGCTTGTTGTCACGGACAAGTTCACGCTCGCCCTGGAAGATCTTCACTTCGATAGCAGTCTGGCCGTCTGCAGCGGTCGAAAAGACCTGTGACTTCTTGGTTGGGATGGTGGTGTTGCGTGAGATGAGCTTGGTCATGATACCACCAAGTGTCTCAATACCTGCAACTCATTAACCCTGAGACGATACGATTAAACGGGATGACATACCAAGTGATAAGGGAGTGACATCTAGGAGGAGAATATCGGTAACATTCCCAGCCAGGACGCCACCCTGAATGGAAGCACCGATAGCCACAGCTTCATCGGGGTTGACACCTTTGGAGGGCTCGCGACCGAAAATAGTCTTGACGGTTTCGACCACCTTTGGCATACGCGTCATACCACCCACAAGGATGATCTCATTAATATCCGAGGATTTGACGCCAGCATCAGCCAGCGCCTTCTTGCAGGGATCGACAGTACGCTGGACGAGAGGAGCAGTGAGAGACTCGAACTGCGAACGTAGCAGCTTCTGGTTGATGTGCTGCGGGCCACTAGGACCTGATGAGATGAATGGCAAGTTGATCTCAGTCTGGGAAGTCGAGGAAAGTTCAATCTTCGCCTTTTCTGCGGCTTCGCGGATACGTTGAATGGCCATCTGGTCCTTGGTGAGGTCGATACCGGTCCCTTTTTTGAACGATTTGATGATATGTTCAACCAAGACGACATCAAAATCCTCGCCACCGAGATGAGTGTCTCCGTTTGTCGACTTGACCTCGAAAACACCTTTTTGCATCTCCAGGATAGAAATATCGAAGGTACCACCACCAAGATCGTAGACAGCAATGACGGAGTTGTCTGCGCGATCGAGACCATAAGCCAGGGCAGCGGCCGTAGGCTCGTTGATTACTCGGAGAACCTCAAGGCCAGCAATTTGACCGGCATCCTTGGTCGCTTGCCGCTGCGCATCATTGAAGTATGCAGGAACGGTGATGACAGCATGGCTGCAGATTGGAAGCTTAGTATATGCTCATGGCATGAAGGCAACGAGGGTATAAACTTACTTGACCTTCTTGTTCAAGTACTGCTCAGCAGTCTCCCTCATTTTGACGAGGACCATTGACGAGAGTTCCTCAGCAGACTAAAAACGATTTTAGCATTCGGTAACGGAGGGTTAGCGCTCATGACTCACATATTGCTGTTGCTTGCCGTTGAACTCTACCTCGACGGCTGGCCGCCCATCGGCTTTGGGGATAACCTTGAACGGCCTAACAAAGATACCTCAGAAGGTCAAAGGAATGAAAGGAACAAAGTAAACCTACCAGTGCTTCATGTCATCCTTCACCTCTTTGTCGTTGAATTGCCGACCGATCAAACGCTTGAAGGCGGAGACGGTGTTTTGCGAGTTCACAACTGCTTGTCGCTTAGCAGGGAGGCCAACGAGACGCTCGCCGTGCTTGGTGAACGCGACGACAGAGGGTGTTGTCCGTGCACCTTCGGAGTTCTCGATGACGCGGGAAGTCTTGCCCTCCATGACGGAGACGCAAGAGTTGGTCGTTCCCAAGTCAATACCGACAACAGGACCTACATGATTGTGAATATTTTAGGATAGGGACGTGACACGTATGCGTACCGGAAACCTTTGAGTTCATGTTCCTTGCGATCAAGGAGCGTGGAAGGCCCTTGTAGAAAGTAAGTATGACGCATCAGGAAGATATGCAAGTGAACATACGGCATAGTTGCCTGAGCGAGAGACGGCACAGCGGAGGGAACGGGCGACAGTGAACATGGGGGACGGGTTTTTGGTGGTGAGGAAAAAAGGTAAAGGAGCGAACTGACGCACTCGCGTCTCAATTTTCTTGGGTTGGGTAAGCTAAGTCACGTGATGTCCCCAATGGCTACGTTCACTGTCTCACTGTCACTCTCACATCGCTGTCTGATATCTTCCAGACCATTCCTGTCCTCTATTCTCGACCTCTTCCCATCTTCTCAGCGCATCCTCATCCCATAACTTATCCGACATATCCCCTTCTTTGCGTAGTATGATTTCTCCTTGCAGGCATGACGGTAGATATTCGTTCGTCACTGGATGCCTATGAATCACAAGTAATAATTCCATTCCGTGTTCGGCAGGCGAGACACGGCGCACCTGTATCCAGGGTTGTACTTGTAGGCTTGGATATCGCCCATCGCCTCCATCGCCATCACTGGCATGTCGCGCATCACGATAGGGACGAGCAGTGTCGGATCCCGCTTCACGAGTCTTTCAGCACGGTTGTATCCTTCATACGCTCGCGTCGATTTGGGCGCCTCGGCGAGGTACGTAACGAGTTCCGTGAGAGGACCACGGCATCCGGGCATGCCCACCGTTTGACAAGTCTGCAGCGTAGCCATAGCCTAGATCACAGTCCACCAAGCGACCGCGGCGACGGACGGTCCATGTGCTCAATGTTCCAAGAGCGTGAAACACATAAGCAGCCAAGGACACCTACCAGGGGCAGCGCACCGCGATCCGCCATCCCGATGTCTTCGCTCGCACAGACGGTCATCCGCCGCGCAATGTACATAGGATCCTCGCCGGCCTCGAGCATCCGCGCGAGCCAGTACAGTGCTGCGTCGGCCTGACTGCCGCGCACGCTCTTGTGCAACACGGAGATGAGGTCGTATCGCGCGTCGCCAGTGCGGTCATAAGATGTCGATACGGACCGACGCAGCGACTTGAGCAGCGCGGACTCTGGCGTCATTTGAGCGGAGAGGAGGACGAGTTCGAGGAGCGATAGTGCTGTGCGGGCGTCGCCGCACGATAGCGATGCGATAGTAGTCACCACGCGTCGGGTGAGGTGCGGGTAGTGCAGTGATGACGATTTGGCGTCTGGCGCGGATTGGGGTCTAGGTGGCTGCGTGACCTGCAGGGAGAAACCAAGCTAGGACCGAATATCGTCAGAGCAAGGACTGGAGGATGAACACCCACAACTGAAGTGTCACTTTCAACTTTGCCAGGAGCAGAGGGCATTATACGCGCAACTGCCCTGTCAACGATCTCGATTACATCTTCATCGGCCAAGCGTTCAAGGACATAGACCCTACAGGAATGTCATGGAAAAGGACATAGCAGGTAGGCCTTCTGCTCCTCACCGACACAAGTTGAGTAGCGTCCGATTTAATTCGAAGGACGGATTCTCTGTGGTCGCTCCTATGATCTGCATCATGATGTTGTGTGAGAATCCAGCGTTCATTGTTGAAATCTTTCAAAATTGCTTACTTGCACAAAACCCCGTTCGATGAAAGGGATGAAGATATCCTGAGGTATGTGTCAAAAGAAGACCGGGCAGAGTGATAGGGCATTGAAACCTGTTGAGAACGGGTAAACCGATGGATCTCATCGAGAAAGACAATCGTTCGCCTAGAACATGTAACCTCGGTGACCATCCAAAATAAGGGATAGACAATTATAATTGCAAACCTCCCCGTCAGCTGTAGCTCGTCTCTCGCTTCTTCGAATATAGAACGAACTTGGTTCGCACTCGCAATCGTCGCGCTCACTTCCGTGAAGATAGTATCCACATCAGCGCACGACGAGGCACCGAGTATTCGCGCGACCGTTGTCTTGCCGCATCTGGTTCAGAAGGGAGAGTCCATCAATTCGGAGGGAGTAAAAACAAGAAATGCCACTCACCCGGGTGGACCCCAGAAAATGACGTTTTCGGTCGTGACTCTGCGGCGGCTACCACTGGCATCATCACCGTCGAAAAGCAGCGAGTTTGGGCCCGTGAGGTGAACCTGGCCAACAATTTCCTCCAGAGTTTGTGGACGGTGTCGGTCTGCCAGGGGAGCGGTTTGTTGCAACTTGAACTCCATGTGGCGGCGGATCGGCGATGTATCCCGAAATAATAGGGAGAGCATGTATTTACGTACAAAAATGGTCGGGGTCGGTTCCCGGGTGATGCTCCTCCACCCTGCGTCTCCGTTGTTTGTACGGGGTTCAAAGCCTTGTTCTGGACTATGGTCAATGTAAATCCACCTAGACCCGCAGGGGGAGAATACGGGGAAGTTCGCGCCAGCATCGACCAAGTCAAGCTCAACGCGTACCTTGCAAAGAGCGTCCCCGCTGTCACCGTGCCTGTCACCATCAGGCAATTCAAAGTGCGTACTTTAGATGCGCAACATTACCGTGACGTCGCAGAACTGACTTCTTTGTCTCGCAGTTCGGCCAGGTCAGAGAGTAGTCATTCTATTCACCTCATGGACTAAAAGTTGAATAAACGTTCGTTGGGCAGTCGAATCCAACATATTTCTTAACGGATGCACGGTCGGCTTTTTGTTAGAGCGTCTTGTCCTGCTTCTCATCTTGCCATAGTGGTGTACGTTTCGTACTGCGAAAGAAACCCGCAGGAAAAACAGTTTCCCAAACAGCACACCAAGTCGAGAGGGAATACACTGTGCTCGCCGCGATTCACAAATACAACACCCGTCCTACCACTCCGCAACAGTCGCGAGTACCCGTCCCACAAGTCTTCGTGCTATGCGAAGATATCGATGTCATCGGCACGCCTTTCTACGTCATGGAGTTTCTCGAGGGTCGTATCTTTACCGACATGGCGATGCCCGGAGTGCCACCCGAGGTCCGGAGCGAGTGGTGTGTGGTTTTTCTCCGGCTACTTCGGCCTTTCCTCCTTCCGACTGTCGTCCCACTCACCAGCCCGCATTGACGAATTGCCTTCCTCTCTCAAATACACAGCTGGCTCTCTGCAGTGCGCACGCTGGCCGCGCTCTCCTCGCTCGACCCGAGGGACGTCGGCCTGGAGAACTTTGGTTCGCACAAGCCGTACTTCCCGCGTCAGATCAAGTCCCTTTCCAAGGTCACACTCGCGCAAGCCGCGGTTAAGGACGTCGATTCCGGAAAGCCGGTGGGGGAAATTCCTGGTTGGCGCGAGCTCATCGCGTGGTACGAGCGGAACTTGCCCGACGAGCGCAAAACTGGCGTGCGGATCGTGCATGGCGACTACAAGCTCGACAACCTCATCTTCCACCCGACGGAGAATCGTGTGATCGGCATTCTCGACTGGGAGCTCTGCACGCTTGGCAGCCCGGTGAGCGCGCATGCGGTAACCCCACTCGTGTTACACGCAGGGCTGACAAACCGAGTTGCGCTTGCACTTATTACAGCTGGCGGACCTCGCAAACTTGACGCAACCCTGGGTCCTTGAACCGAATGACGCTGGTCGGATCATGGTCGGTTATAAGAACAGCCCTGGCACGGGGCCAATATCCCTCGCGGAGCTCGAACGCGAGTACTGTCGAGTGACGCAACAACCGTACCCAATCATAAAGATGAGTTTTGCACGCAGCTGGATGCTCTTCCGGGTTCGTCATCATTTCTCGCGCTAGTGTTGTCACGGCTCGGCTCGAAATGTCGCAAATGAATGAGCCGCCGTTTGCAAAGCTACGGCCAAATATGGTGTTTCTCACCTTTTCTGGCACGACCAGCTGAGCCAGCGACAACACTATCTCGCACAGTCTTGTCCTGAATATCTTGCTGACGTATATCACACACACTCTGTCTTCTTTTACTTTACTTTCCAGCTCGCGGTTATCGCGCAAGGAATTGCAGCACGACATGCGACGCGTCAAGCGAGTTCGGAGCAGGCCCATTTCTACGCCACCAAGTTTCCCATGATAGGCGAGCTGGCGCGCCGGGTCTTGGAGGACGAAGGACACGTACTACTACCACCTAAAGTGCGACCAAAGCTGTGATGATGATTGTACGGCCGCGATCAAAGCCCACGAGGTCGTTATATTGTATCCCAACAACAACAACTCGCAGTTTAATTGAGCAGCATGTTGGCGATTGTCGGATTTTTTTGTGCTTCCGCCGACAGAAGACGGGATTTTTTTTCCTTCTCGAGTTTTATGTGGCCTCGCCTTCCCTGATCATTTTGGTGCCCTCTCCCCACATTAGCGATAGCTAGGGAAAGTGTATTCTTGAATGCAGGCACTTCGGCCTCATTGGCTGTTGCTCGGTAAACCTCCTGTTTGGCCTTTACGACAGCCTGCCCTCGAACGGCAGAGGTATGTACACTGACGACGATCAACGTCCTCCCGCGTAAATGAAAGAAACAGCTGAATTATAAAATGACGCCCTTGGATTGCTGATGATGTCCATTAATAATCCGAGAAAGGACCAACTACACGTAACATACAACCTCATCAGAGTTTACGGTGTGTGTACGGAACATCCCACATACCTACAACGTTAACCCACGCGGACACTCCAGAGTTTCTCAGCAAGACGTCCGAGGAGCAAAAGGGAACTTGAGCCTCCCAGCGGAATCATATATACCATATCCAGGCTCCTGATCATCTGAATAGATGTGCGCAAACCAGCCGACGCCACCTCCCACGACACCCTTCAAATCGACGCAGTGTTGGTCAAGAAGGTCGTAGTAGGCCTGTGACATAAAATGTCAAGAATTTTTTTTTACGGGCCCCATCAAAGATATCGCCGCGGCGGTGACACGGAAGCACCCACCTTTTCGCTGGGGATGTTTGCGATGGCATCGGGACTGTTCGGTTGAACGCCCGGGGAAGTCACGGATGGCCAGCCATTCTGCAGGCGCTGCCTCGGTAAAACGGCATGCATCTTGTGGTAAACTCGCACCTCGTCGAAATACATCTTCTTCCCCTTCCCGTGCTCGATAAACCAATTCAAGTCATTGAGAACCAGTGGCCAGGCCTTGTCCCCTGTGATTAGAGGTCTAAGTGAGAGGTTCACTCGATGGTGGGGAGACTTGCCTGTTGACGCGTTCTGGGCGAAGAATGGTAACATGTGGATGTTGATAGAGTCGATGGCGTCGAGAACAATTTGCGCTCCTGGTGTCTCCTGATAACCGTATGCCAGCTCGCTCACAGTGACCGGAATGCCTAAACCCGATAGAGATTTCTTGGCGTCCAACACCTGCGCCTCAAGCTTGTCGGGTGACAGGACCCCATCAAACAGAGGCTCGGAGCCAAATTGGACCACCCGTGTGACAAACTTGGCTTTTGGGTTCGAATGAAGTGCTCTGAATAGACTGTTGCGCCGACCGACCCACTCGTCTGTGTCATCAAAGCCAAACTTGTCACCGAAATGAGTAAGTTGTCGAGACCTGAGGTTCATCTAACGTGGTGGCTTACCCAGATAAGAGCATGCACACCCAGGGTGTTATCCCACGCTGCCTCAATGACGTCGTCGTAGAACCCTTCGCGGTCGCAGGCACCATATAAGCGGACGTATCTTGAATGAAACCTATTGCGAATATCCGCAAATTCCTTCTGTAGCTGGTATGGCGTCTGACCTGCGCAACGAGTTAGTTGACGAGGAACGATCTTAGTGAAGAGAATACACCCACAAGCAGTGACTTCGTAGCTAAATCCAACAAAGGCATATTCTGTGGCGGGATCACACCACCACCCTTCGACACTGCTTGGAACATTCGAGGGTTTCTTGAACCCAAGGGCAGGGAAACAATGAGGGAGTGGCACAGAGGCAGATTTCAAGTTGTTCACAGCAGGCGTGACGAGTGGAGAGCCATCGACTTTGCCATGCAAAACGGGGTAGAAGGGGGAAGCCAGCACCGACATAACTACCGACGCAGCCTCGAGAAAGCGTAACAGCAGTGGAAACATGACGACTTTAGACAACAGGCCAAGTTAGAAACCTCGGACTCTGAGGCTTGTCGACGAGGCATTCTGTACGTTTATACTGACAGTACCAGGCTTGGGAAAGTGACCGATTCGAAATAGGACCGAGGAAGGGGCACAAGTCAGGAGGCATGTATTACCTAGGGCCGATCGGCTAATGTGAGAAAGAAGTACAGGGATGAGTGAATTTGCGCGTGACTGGTGATGCGTGCTTCGTAGAAGGAATGGATTGTTGACGAACTCGAAGGACAAGAACGTAAAGCAAGTGATTTGGGGGTCAGCACATCATATGATGAACGAACTATGATTGGAAGAGGCTGTCGCGGAAGCGATGATCGGACTGCCCACATATGCGTTGCATAGATTGGACTGCATATTAACACAAAGGACCTGTGGTACAGTATGACCGCACTCGTTTAGTCATATGGACTACGATATTACTTACCCTGTTTGATCGTGACCGCTTCGCTTAGCATTCTCATTTACCTAGCGCCCCAGTTCTCCGGTTGTTTCGTGCCCTTCTTTTATAGTCCGTAGTTACTGCCGTGGCACCGTGGCACTATTGTATCTACATCCTTTGCATAGGCGGCCACGCGCTCGCCGCTAAGTTCACTCCCGCAACGCCCATAGCTGCTACGGAGGCCTGTCAAATCGAAGAACGCTCACAGTAATAAAAAGACCAAAAGTTGAAGAAAGAAAAGTTGACCAAGACTTCGTTAGAGCATCATAGCGCATAACTAGCGGTCTTCTCGGCTTTCTCCGGGTCCGATGTTTGGTTTTTTTTTCGCCAACGCCACCCACTATCTCCTCGGGTAGTGGTGGTCCCTTCAAAGGCCTAAGCGACTGCCAACTTGGTACAGAGCAGATGGACTCCCCGTAGCTACACAGAGTTAAAGGGGCCACTGGCACGCGGGCATTAGTATTACCACAAACACGGGGATGACCTGTCAATGGTCAGTGGTCATGGCGGACAGGTGGGTGAATTCCCAATGGCAGCTTTCATGCCCCTCAGGCTCTCAAGCTATGCGTTGAAATGTTAATGGGACGTGGACCGGGAAAAGGACATGCTTTGCCCACATCGGATAGCAAATCTGACAGTTCTGACAAATCTCATACTGTATGGTCTAACCAGAACGTTCCCTTCTGGAGGAGCCAAATGTTATTGAAAGAGCGCGTGAAAGAAAACGCAGATTTCATGTGCCCACACGCTTCTCATCGAGGTAATAGAAATGTAAACGCAAATCTAATGACAATTTTGACGGTAGAACAGGAACATGGGTATGGCATGAAGGGCAGCTAACAGCGAGTTATGACAAATGGTCCTTGTTCCTTGAAGACTCGGACGCAATAGTAAGTGATGAAGATAGACATGGTCGGCAGACAATGGTGGACTGGGCGAGTACCCGGCGAACGTCTAGCGTTGCATACAGGCCACGACGAATAACTCCCGTTGAATCGAGTGGAGAATGCCAGAACAACCATGAACTGTATCGATGATCGATCCTAGACGTATGTTCAAGTTATCAGAAAGATTTCTGACGCTTTAAGTATCCCATGCGCCAAATTCGGGGCTAAACTGTCACCCGATCTTGTAATAATCAGCCTCGTACTTGATCAAGCTTGATTCTATGGTGAGAGGTAGGTATGACCATGACTTTCTGGGAAGCGACTTTATACGCCAAATGCAATAGTAATACGTTCCGAGTAGAGCCAAACAATCGCCCAAGGCAGAGCAGATGTTTGGCGGTGAGACATGCTTCGACGATACTGGTCGATGAATACCCTTCGGTGCGTAACGTGCGTTGGACGGACTTGAGCCATGGAAGTATTCCCATACGATTGTCGTGCTCTTGAAATATCATCGGTCTGCAAGATGATATTACACAACGCCTACTCATTGCGAGTCTATGGATCAGTGATGTTGTCACTGGGTCTGACAAGGTTGGCACGTCATCGGCATGGCCGGGTTAGTTGCGCTAATGGCACGTGTAGAGGGAGAACGGCATATGCCGGCTGAACAGTATCCCACGTGCTCTCGTCCGAGTCATGATACGGTCGTTCTTCAGCTCGCCACATCAAAAATAGTGTCATTTATCGTCGCTTGTTTTCGAGGTATCGGATGCGGGTAGCAGTGGCCGAGGATGTCCTTGCTAAATACGACAGGTTTGTGTGATGGCGTGTGGGGATTCGTTGTTATTGGCGCGGTCTTCCTTGATCTCCAGACGAAGTTTCGTCCCTGTTTTCGTTCTTATAATTTTGTCTCCTGTCACTTACTCGTCACCAGGGTCCGTTCGATATTGTCCCACATAGTCGCCAGTTTGCATCGATCAGTTGTCTGTTTCTCTCCACGTGTTTCCCTATCGCGCTCCTCTGGCTGTCGTGAGATTACGACGGTGGTTCACTCCGTGCTCGCTGCGCCAAGCCTTCATGAGGCATCACACGCATCGCCGCATGCAACCGATGGAGACAAGCATTTTAGCTCTGGTGACGTACAGTACTGTTCTTTCTTGAGATGATCATGTCAGTTGGTCATCAAAGTGGTATCTCAATATTGAAATCAAAACGGCGTTCGAATGGAACCCCCAACACAGTAGCAGGAACTTGAGCCCCCTACAATGACCACAATGTCGGTGGTACCATATAATCCCCTCCCACCTCCTCCCCTCCCCTCCCATCTCCTCCCCTCCCATCTCCTCCCCTCCTAGACGCCGTGTACTTTTGATAGGGATCAAACGCCCGAACATGCCCGGACTGAGTTTCCTTGCTCTCCTATGGAGGGTTCGACCAATGGTGCGAAGGAGATAAAGAAGATCTTGACTGGTGCAGCGTGATGCCGTCAGGACTCTACCGTTTCCACACCCTCTATATTGCTGCCTGTTACCGTAGAACTTTGCCACTGTCATGAAGAGGACATCTAGATGACAGACGAGAGCAGAACAAGGACACCGGTGCCCGGTGGCCCACCAAGGAAAACGTTGTCAGTTTCTTCTCACGACGACGCTATCGCACATTACTGGCAATCCATTCACTCGGAAATTCAAGCGTTTAACCCCTCGTGCGGAACGTTGCTTGTTGACCGACTTCCCAACCGGGTGCGACTGACAGACGACCCTGACGGCAGTGAATGGTCATGACATACAGGAGATCAATTCCCTTCGGCAACATTGCGTGGCCTTGCAAACGCATCTCCTCCTACTGTTCTTCGATAGCAATACCCTCTCAAACTGCGCATAGGAAAGTCAATGACACGAATAGAAAAGAGGACATGTATCAGTGGCACCCATATCGGACAGCGCTTCTGGCGGTTCTTTAAGTCATGTGGTTCGGCTGAGACGTTCCTATCTGAAGGGCGCAATTGAATACGCGCGCAATGTCAGTTGAATAAGCTTATGAAGACGCCTATTCCACGCACAGCACACATGCACTCCTCGTCAGGATTACAAAATTGAAGGTACGAATCTAATGATATTGTTGACGGTGGGATGAGAAATACAGATGCGGCGGGGAGGGTCGCTACTGCATGCCGTGAAAAAAAGGTCTCGGGGTTGCTCGAGTCACAATAGAGAAGGTCGCCCCACCCTCGTAACTGATTGACAGCACCAGGGGAATGTCCCGCGTTGCTTTACGAGCTTACGTCCGAACTACCACGAGTAGGTTCAGATAAGACAAGGACGTGCACAAAGAAATCGAGGTTACTAGGTTGGGCAGAGAATGCCAGGAGGACAAGCGTGAGCCGCGTCGATGATCAATCAGGTACTGGCATGTATATTATCGGGACCTTTTCTTACGCATGGGCCAGGCAGATTCGGGGCAAGGCAATCGCTGTGTCTGGTAACCACTTTTCCTAAATCATCAGTTCTGACTTGGTTGGCGTTGTCCAGCCTCATTCAAAACGTTTCATTTTTTGTCCGACGAGTTCCAGAGGGCCTGATTCCTCGGCGTAAGATAGGTATATATCCAAGTATGGCTTGATTTCTCTGGTCTAAAAAGTGACCTACTTCCCGTGCCATGCCAGACGTAATTATGAGCTTCAAGTAAAGTTATACGATAGCTCAAGACAGAGCAGTCGGTTATGATTTGGCTTTCATTTCACCTAATAAAGACGTTCTCCAGTAGGCCTCATGGCATAATTCCATGCGGTAGAATCAGATGATCATCGATCATCGATCATGCATGATGGGCGTTGAGTTGCGTCGGCGCATCAACCTGAGAAGTCGTGTCAATGATACGTGTTGAGCGCGTGGGACACTGGCGCATATGTTGGCGAATGGCTGACTCAGCTGTTGTAGTTACATAGGCGATGCCCATGTTGCACCGGAAAGTATACCTATGACCCTCAGGCTTTTTCTCGCCGGAAAACTGAATTCTATCCGCCACCTTTGGACTAGGCCTTCCTATCGTGAGCTGTGAAGGAGAGAGGGTGCACTGCCAGTATACGCCGTCGCCACGCAGAGAGCGTAGCAGAACGCGGCAAAAAGATACAGTATTTATAATTTTTTCTCGAGCAACACCGTTGATGGCACCCATACGGCTGCGTGCGTGTCGCTGACTACTGCAGTGGGACACTAGCATGAGCAAGCTCGTCAACTAGTACATCTTGCGTGGACGACTGTCCTGAATTAGTGTAAATCCAGCAGCACTGAGAAAAAAAAAAAACTTCTTTCTGGGAAACGAAGCACCGCCTTGCACCGGGAAGCCACGCTGGGAAACGATCGAGTACAGTAAGTGACATCCGTACACCGAAACTGAGGAGAACTGGTACCCATACACACGTCGGCACAACCGTAGCAGTGCAAAAAATTCGCTCGTTTTCTTAGTTGCTCCTCATCCTTTAACTCATGCGATTGTGGTTAGTATCGGTTACAATTCGTCCTTGAAATATCTTAAATCCTGTACATAATCCCCCCAATAGGTAGAAACATTGATGACAGTCTCTTACCCACGAGATTGGGTTCGTGTAACATCATGTCGGCACCAGAATCAAGAGCTACCTCGATAAATTGCGTGAGCTCTGCACCAGCGAGAAATTACATGGACTACAATATCATGCGTGTTTATCCTTCTCCGTGACTAGATGAGGAACACATATCCTACCGTGTTGACGAACAATGAGGGGGGTATAGAGTGTGTAGTCAGAATAGATAGATACAAGTCTTAATATAGTAAGCGGAAATGGCGCATTGCAAAAGTCTCAGTTTCCCAGCCGCAGTCTTACTTGAATGTTAGACCCGGTTAGGGTAGCGAAAAATAGACCGTCAGGAACAGCTCGTAATCAAGCCGTACCCAACCGTCCTTGTCTGTGTCGAGATTTGCGAATGACTCCGTAAATTGCTTCATGAATACGCACGCACGCACGAAACGATCAAACGTGATCGTCTGATCGCCTACCCCGGACCCAGAGTGAGAGGAAGCTAGTCATACGACACGAGTCAGACAAATCGGAATGGCACGGGGGACGCTCGAGGCGGTGGGTGGGTACGTGTACGTACTGAACTTGGCCACGAGTAGCGAAAGTAAATGCTGCGGAAGCTTCATGCCGAACTGATTCAGGGCCTTCTGGAGTTCCGAGCGGTCGATCGTCCCAGAACGGTCCCTGTCAAAATGCCGGAACACGCGTTGCCAGTCCTGGGTTTTGTCAGCATTTGCTTACCTCCATCCATAAAACGCACTAAGGACACACCTCGATGTATCGCCAAAGGCTGGTGAACTAGAACAGGCAAGACGTAAAGCGACAATCGTGTGCTAGAAGCAGGTAGGCTTACCTCGTTGAAATCAATGCCTCCGGTCCGGTTTGCGTCCTTGAAGATATCGGCACGTAAATCGCTTGTTTGCGTCTAGAGAAAATATCGAGGTGCTTACGAAGAGGTTCATTAGGAGCTTCACAGTATCAAGGTCGAAGGCTACAAGTAGCCATGAGTAACTGCCCAAAGCAGACCGTGCTGAGGAAAACGTACGGGTCCAGTCACCATTGATTAATGCATTCTCTGAGATTATCACGTCAATTTGGCCCTGACATGGGGCTCAGAAGTGGCTATTACTTACGCAATTCAGGTGCAGAGATACTCCCTGAGCGATCCACATCAACCGTTAGGAAATAAGCCCAAAGTCTGGAGCGAGAAAAAAATTGCCTCGTAAGGGAACACCGGAAGGGACTGAGCCGGATGTAGCTTACTTGGGGTCGGCACCCGGTGGTGCCACCGGATCTCGCAGGATGGCGAATCCACCCGCTCCACCGCCAGTGGGATATCCACCAATAGTGGGGGTGTAGGGCGGAGGGGCAGCGACAGGGACTTGCTTGCGGAAGCGCTGTGACCACTCAACGTCAACAACATACTTGGAATATTGAGGACGGTAGCGGGAGGTGGGACTCACATTCATGAAAGACATTCTAGTGGGTGAGTGTTGGTGTCCCTAGGGTGGTGGGTAGTGATATTGACTGGTCTGGGGGGAGGGAGAAGTGTTGTGTTTACGTGCGTGCCGTGGAAGCGAATTTAAGGCAGAAACGGCACAGCAACGCTGGAGTGTCGAGTTTTTTTAGGGCACAATTGACTCTGACTGCTGTGTGGTCAGGCCTCGAGGTGTGGATGACAGACATACGGCACTAAATAAATGCGTGAGGTGGACAAGGCCATAAGGCCATGTCACTGTGCACGGAACTTGCATTACTAATTTAGACATTTCGGTGTCTCGTGCCTTCCCATCTCTCTGCTTTCGGATGGGCTGTGTATACCGGTGTGTGATGTTGGGATGATCGCTATGCAAGTACAATGAAAGGGAAGTTAGGAATACCTAGCGCAAAACATCTTGGAGGAAAGTCACAGGCGGACTAATATAAACACGAGGATGGTAGCTGTTCTCAGTGTGAGTGTAATTATAACTCTTGTTAAAGTGCAGTGCGCGAGGCGCGGCACAGGCACAGGGCGGTGACTTTGAGGTTGTCAAGGCTAAAAAAAAATAAAAAATAAAAGATAAACGGGCGTCAGGGTGTCGGAGCCCAAAGATTCAAACTCAATCGGACATGGTGGGAGAGAATTATGTCATTGAATTCGGTCTGTCTCTCAATCTTTTTTCTTTTTTTTTTTAGAGTCCATTATTGTGCGCTTCGGGGTACAGAACCCCATGTAGCACTTCGAGAAAAAGTACATGCTGTATGTGTAATGCCTGACCATGGGTCTAAACAATTCCGTTTTAAGTCTCAATCTTACGTGCGGTGCGTCGTTCTAACAGTACTGTATTCTGTATTGGACAAGTACGGTAGGCTCATCCTGCTGGTTCAACAACTTTGTCATACACAAAAAGTTCGTCGCCACCTTTCTGGCCCGGGATATCCGCTCTCAAAAAATACATTCATGGCAACGTCAAAACGGTTTGCAAAAACTTCTCGTAGTTAATTTGGACCCAACCATCGCGGTCAGTGTCGAGCGCAGCGAAAGACTCGGTAATTTGCTTCACGACGACGCATGCACGCACGAAGCGGTCGAACGTGATTCCGGGCGGAGCAGCTTGGTACCCACCCGCGGGTGGGGCGGACCCTTTGACGTCTGAGCTGAGTGAGCGCGAACAAGACAAAGCATGGCTCAGCGATGCGCACCATATTTGCGTTGCAGTAGGGTTAGGAGATTCGGAGAGAGCCTGTAGCCGAATTGATTCAGCGCCGCCTGCAGTTCGTTGCCATCGATGGTGCCAGATCTGTCGCGATCGAAGTGGAGGAACACCCCCTGCCAGTCCTGCAGTTTCGTTGATCAGATGCGCTTGTCTTTGCGAGCGATACGAGACGTCTGAGCCACAAACCTTGATATACTTCCATAAACCAGAAAACTGAGGGCCGATTAGATATCGATATTAGGTAAACGGGTAAAGGACTGTGGGATACTCACCTCGTTGAAACCGATTGTGCCGCTTCGGTCTACGTCCTGGATGCATAAGATAACTCAGACAAGGTCAGATGCGGGGGGAAAAGGTCACGACATACGAAAATGCTCATAAGGAGCTTAACGGTATCAAGATCGAAGGCTGCGACACACATCGCCAGTCAGTGACCTGACACATCCCGCGGCCAAATACGTGGGGACGTACGGGTCCAATCTCCATTGATCAATGCCTTCTCTGATACATGGTGAGTGGAACTATCGAAGCTTTACGAGGCACTCAGGGTACTCACGGAGCTCATGAGCACTTATGGCCCCCGATCGATCCTTGTCGACTGCGATGAACCACGACCAGAGCCTGAAGATCCGCACACAGTTTGTCAGAGAACTTCGCTTAGCAGACGGAGGGATAATCATGTATCACACGCACTGGGGATCTGCACCGTGGGGGGGTTGGGGGGTTTGCTGGGAGCTGAAGCCTCCGGGACCGGGACCATGACCATGACCATGACTCGGATAGGCAGGGGGACCGCCATACCCGTACTGTGTCCAGTGGTGAGCGTGGGCGACATCGATGGCATGCACGGGAGGGGAGGTTACATACCGAACCGCCGTAAGACATGCTTCTGTGCTGCTACTGAGATTTAGGGGGACCGACTTTTGAGGGTTGTGAATAGATGTCCTAAATGTCACGTGTGCAATTGACGACGAGGTCTGATCTCTTCGGAGTCAGATGAGCAGATGAGGTGGAAAAACAATGCGCTTGGGAGATGAAAAGCAAAGCCCTGTTAAATATAGGAGGGGGGGATGAGATGTGGACAGCCCCAGCGGAGTGCCAATGGACATGGACCCGGGATCCACATCGCTCCTAATGACGGTTTATTGTTAGGCGCCCGACCACCGCAGTGCATTGCCACGCCTTTCATTTTAAATTTGTTGGCCGCACACAGCTTCTACAACTTTATTAACTCTTTAGAAATTTCCATCTTTCGATGTTATGTTAAACGGTACAATATAGTGCTGCTGTTGGTAACCGTATCGCTTTGTTCTGCATTGGCAAGAATTCTACACTTCCACGGAAGCCGTCCACAGCCCTTTCAAGTTTCATCTGCTCCAGAAAGACCTAGACTTATAATCCGAAATCCACAGACTTGTTATTACCGTTACTCGACTCGGGGGCCGTTGCTCTTGCACTGTCGCTTATGTGATTGAGGTCAGGGAAAGAAGAGGGGTTGGGCAGAGAGAAGCGTGTGTGCCCTGCGCAGGCCTGCGCCACTTGCCGGGCACAGCCATGGGGCGCACTGCCACCCATCCTTGCTCGCCTTCCGCAGCTTTCAGCCTTCAGCTTACTGTAAGCGCTCAAATGCTGTCATTCAACCGGCCCCGAACGAGTCTTCACAGTCTTGAGTCTCTTCCTCGCCGCGTTGTCGCCTCAGTGCCGCCATAAGTTTTACTTCAACGAGTGCTGTGCAGGTTTTTTATAAGGCGCCTCACGACAGTATTCCTATGGTAGGTTCTCAAGTCCTACGGTCCAAAAATATGATGGCGACGCGGCGTATGCTTCCCATGCCCGGGAGTTTTTCTTAGTCACTGCGCAATCTTGAGCCCATCGCACACGCAAGTGCAAGCGACGGAGCTGCGCAGTGCATCTAATTAAGAAATATTTGCGAAATCATGATGCGCGCAGGCCAGAATCGGCCAACTCGGGAATCATTAATCATGGCCCATCAGCCTCGTCATCGTCACAACTTTCGCAGTGCGATTATGTACATGAATGGTTCCGCAGCGCTAAAGCGCGTCTACACTGGGATGTCAAGTATATACAAAAAGAATGGACAGTGATAAGTTACTGCACAAAAAAAGACCTCTCGCCCCTCCCTCCTCATGCGCTCGCTAAGACGACAGGTGGCAGACCCTCTGGCGGCCGTCCGCGCTTCTTGTTCGTGCTACCACCCCCCCCCCCCCCCACAGTCCCAGCCCCTGTGCCCCCCGCGCCGCCAGTACCAGCACCCGCCCCGGGCGTAGCTTTCTTCTTCTTCGGTGTTTGCGATGATGGTTGGGGATCGCCAGCAACCACCGCAACTGGGGCCATCGCCGTAGCCGGTGGGATCATCGTCGCCGAACCCCCTAGCTGACTCAGCAGGCTGGGGCTGCTTAACACGGGCGTTGTTGGCTGTACTACGCCTGCAACTACTCCCGGAATTACCCCAACTGTCACCCCCGGGACTGTTGATCCCACAGTTGCACCTGTAGCAGCACCTACGGTTGGCGCCAGCGCTGTTGTTATTGTTGCTGTCGCTGCTGCTGCGGGGGTAGCGGCGTCTTTCGGCTTGGCCTTCTTTTTTGAGCCTGCTGCCGCGGCGATAGCTGCATTGCTCGGGCGGATCACCTGTCCCAGGGGGCCGAGCTTCGACTGCGCCGGGTTTGGTGGATCGTCTGAGAGTGTGTCGAGTCCTGCACTTGCGAGGCGGTGCTCAAAGTAGCTACGAAGTAAGCCGACCTGGCTCTTCACGCTGTCCACGGTAAGTGGAATAAACAGGGCTGGTGGGGGATATGGCGGAGGGGGCTCGGCGGACTTTGAACTGTGAGAATAAGTGTGTGAGTACGAAATCGAGAGCAGGGGGAAAGGAAAACTGGTTCATACGCTGCATTTGGGCCTTTGGCATTCCTCTTGCCCTTGAGGAGTCGTTTGGGGATCGTGAGAGAGGAAAGGCCGAGCTCGGCAGCAATACCCAGTTCGCGCAGGCCCAAGAAATCCTCTCCAATGTCATCCGTGAATTGGCCCCTGCACGTATCACGGCGTCAGCATTACATCCGCCAAGAGCTGAGGCTGAGGGTGCAGAGCGTACATGACGAATGCGCTTTCTTCTTCCTCGTCATCTTCATTCGCAAAGAGCGTGTCGTCGTCAATAGCATCACTGCTCGTAAACTCCTGGTATACATTGGTGATCTTCTTCTCGAGCTCGCTCAAGCGTTTCCCGTGTCGCTCGACGTCGTCAGTGATATACTTCTCCAAACCTTGTATTCGGGATACGCCGCTCTCGAAGAGAGAATGCAAGATAATTTCCTGTGGACAACGTGAGTACACTATTTTGGGTGGCTTAGAGAAGCTGGCATGCAAACATACCTCAGAGGTCATCATGTTGGAATACTTGTCGAGATAAAAGCGGAACGTCCGCCCAACATTCGACAGGTACTCCGCTGTGATCCCTGACAGCATGTCCAACGATAACTGTGACGACCCTGCGCATTCATGTCTCCATGGCTATGATCTTTAAGGCTCAGGAGGATGAACGTACCTTGGAACCCAACATGTTCCAAAATTTTCCGGTTCACCCATTGGATACACTTCTCCGCCGCCAATTCCCCCATATCTGGCTTCGTATCAGCTGACCCCTCTAGTGCCAATTTCCGGCTCAGTCGGGGAACAGGCCATGGTCGCTCGTCTACTATGTCAGCCTCTACTTCGTCCGCGACCTCAACATCGCCTGACAACCCTGCCGGCGGTCCAGCAGGAGGTACATCGCCACCGTCACCATCCTCCCCACCCGCGCTGTTAGCTGCAGCTGCTGCAGCACTGATTGCGACAAACTTGGCGTGTGTGCGCCGCATTCGACGCTGAATGCGAATATTCTCATTCATTTTCGCCAACAGCGAACGAGGGCGTGGCGGGGCAGGCTTTGGTGGTCGCTTTTTGCGCTTCTTTGTCTTTTTAGAACTGATGCGTTGATCTTGCGACTTCGGCGGAGAGGGTGGGGGAGCGGGGCCGGAGGCTGCGAGAGACGGAAGAGGTGGAAGAGAATTCGCGATGAATGCATCGGATGATTGTGCTTCCCACCAGAGCTCGATAGTCTCTAAAGCATGAGGCACGGAGATGCGCGCGCGTTTACGCATGCGGGAGTCATGCACACCGTTTCTGCGATGGGATCGTCAGCATCAGATGTGTAGCCGTGGATCCTCGAGTAAGTACTAACAGCTTGCGTTTGTCACCTGTAGGACCATCTAAGGCGATCCCCTCGGCGTCGCTGTCGGCCCCGCCATCTACTTCAGAATCCGATTGGCCAATGTGGGAGCGCAACAATGCATTTAGAGCCTCGGCATGACTAGATGGCCCAGGTGCCAGGAGTACAGCGTCAAGGGATTGCTCGAGTTCAAGGATGTCAGCCATCCCTTCGGCTGTGCGCAGGATGGCAGGGGATTCTCCAAAGGATTGGCCACGCACGCGTCGTGGGGGGGTTAGAGCGGGAGTGAGTCGGCGACCTGTCCTCGAGTCGTTGCTACTCGGAGGACGAGAAGGTAATAACGACAACGTATGAACGTGACCATTTATCCCATTAATCCTAGTTGGTGGATGAGACGGAGCGCGATGACCGGACATCGGGACAGAGAGGTCAAGGGGAACGCTAGGATCAGC
>Ga0307512_10002637_pt1 | contig 22193 bp, 30 predicted proteins | sample 14_EM_MG_FD_200267 | JGI IMG/M metagenome (GOLD analysis project Ga0307512, IMG submission 200267) | Populus trichocarpa ectomycorrhiza microbial communities from riparian zone in the Pacific Northwest, United States - 14_EM | ecosystem: Host-associated > Plants > Roots > Unclassified | place...
GCACAACTGATCCGGATAGTTTCGAGAACACCACAAGCTCGCAATTGGTTCAACACCTGCTGAGGAGTAAACTCCCAAGCCTTCTTTGCTTCATTAGGTTTGATGCAACGGATATAGTGGACATTTGTAACGCCCAGTGTCACCATCAAACTCCCCAGAGAAGCTTTGAAGATCGAAGCCTGAGTGGGCTTCTTGGTGACCAGGCCAGGGCGCTTTGGTCCAGAGGAAGCGTTCGAGCCGACGGACATGAGAGACACACGTCCAGGGTCGGGGATTAAGGACGAGCGTCGCGTTCCCGTGTCGGATGTGGGTGTTGTGGGCTCGCTCCCCTTCGAGGAGGCAGCCATCGCAGAGTCAATGACCTCCTTCAAGAAATGATTCTTCGTAGTTTGGATCAGAGTCATGTGTTCGTCGGGAACGGTGTCACGGTTCTTCTCCAAAAACCCTTCCACTTCGTAAGTAACGTCCAACGCGTAGTGGGCAATCGTGAACGCCGTAGTTCCAAAGCGGGGCTTCTTAAAAACAGCCTTGTTCTCGGGCTTCGTGAGTTGCGCATTGAGCTTCGTCAAGAAAGAGGCATCAGTGCCGGCCGGTAACCGAGACTCTTCGTCAAGGAGGGCCAGAACACCGAGCCTTCCCTCGATGACGTCGATACAAGGCTGGTTGTCCGAGAACTCGATGAAGGTCCAGTTAATCTTCTCACGAACGTATTCCTCTTGCTCAAGTTTGAACACATGAGCGTTGAACTGATTTACCGGTGAACATGATAATTAAAAACAGAGCCTGCATGAAGTAAAAAAAATATTCGAACCTCTTGTTGCAACTTTTCGTTAGCATAGTTGATACTGAATTGCTCAAAGGAGTTCTGCATGGGGCGAAAAGTAAAATTAGCCCGTATCGAACGTGACGGTTCGTTAGATTTACAAACCTTTTTGAAATGCTCGAAACCGTAGATATCCAGAACACCGATGAACATCTCCGCCCTGTTTGCCCCTTCGCCGTTTTCGCCAGCCAAGCTCTCATTTACGATAGCTACAAGCCATTCGAAAACACAAGCGTAAATGAATTTGGCCACGGAATCCCTGACACCGGTTGCCTGTGCAGCATTCAAAGAGGAGACGATCTTCTCGTTCCGAGTGGTGATTTGTTTCTTGACCGTCCACTTTTTGAATTCTACCAAGGGAACGCCGAGGAAGCGAGTAGCCATTTGGAGAGCAGGATCGGTGTCATCAATGGCAGCTTCGCTACGCATCGGGGTGACTTTGATGTTTCCAAGGTGCAGGAGAGCAGAGAGAAGTTTGAAAACGGCCCACTGCTTCTCCACACTGATCCCAATGGTAGAAAGGGCGTGTTGGGTTTGTCTGAACTCTTCAGCGTCGTCGACGCCATTAATGGGAGTTGAGGTCGGACCGCCCTGCTTAAGGTAGTGGAATTTAGTAACGTCGGTATCGAGGCCCAAGTCCTTTCGTTCTTTTAGTGGAGCGCCAGAACATAGTTGGTAGAAAATATGATAGTTTCGTTCCGTCAACGGTTGGAAGACCACACGCGAACGCTCCAAGAGGTATGTCCGTATCCTTGCACCGCAAATTTCTTGCTTCCCATCGAAAAGGATCTGCGCAACAATATTGAGGATACATCCGTGGGATAAGGCATGTACCCTACCTGGATATACTTTCCGAACCGTGATGAATTGTCATTGCGGGTCGTTTTGGCGTTACCGAAGGCTTCCAGGGCAGGATTAGTCGCGAGTATCTGCCTTTCGACTTCACTGGCTTCGTCTAAAGAGACCTTGGTCTTTCCTTTCCCGTCAGCGGAAGGTGGATTTACGGAGGCGATATACCGCATGATGAACTTGGCCGATTCGGTCTTTCCGGCACCACTGTTCGGGAGTGAGTTTGCATTGACAAGATGAGTACGGGGAGCTGTACCTCTCTCCGGAGACGATAATGGTCTGACCAGTACCATCCTTTGCCATCGCTGTGTATGCATCCTCGGCAATAGCAAAAAGATGAGGTTCCAGCTCCCCTCTTTTTCTGCCGCTGTATGCTTGGATGACCTCAGGCCCGTATAGTGTGACACGTTGGAACGGGTTGACAGCTATTAACACAATTCCACTGTACGTATAAATACTATGCTGGGCATAGCGATTCCGAATTGTATGTAACACTGGACGGTCGGATAAGTGGTGTGGATGACAGAAAGGGTGGGGAAAATCACTGACCTGAGGGTTCGTTCAAGTGTGAGAGGGTTGCGAGATCATCGGCTGTCTCGAGGAGAGGTGGATTTCTCAGTGGAGGTAAGTGTTCTTTTCCGTCTTTGATGTCCTTTGCAGTGGTATCGATGACGATTTCCTGTAGAAAACGAGGTGAGATATCTCATTCTTAGAACCGTGAAGGCGATTCCCCCGCACCTTGCCACGTTCGTCCACAAAGGCAAGCTTGAAAGCATCGTTGGCGCCTCGAGTTACCGACGTAACTTCGGCGGATATCCAACCTTGTTCCTTGTCGGGGAACCAAACGCGAGTTCCTTTGCTGTATATGTGTTCGGCCATGTAATCTCTCGGGAACTATAGGTTATCTAAGTTTTGATTTAAACGCCGTTATTTCCGCTGTGAGCTAACGAATTAACAGCGGAGATGCTTGGTTTGCCAGAGTGGGTGTCGACGAGGGCAGGGCTGCCGTGGCTTGGTCGGCCTCGAGAGATTGATTCGTTGTTGCGGTCGTCAGGTCTCGTCGGATCCAACTTGGGACTTGAGACTGAAGGGGCCGTCGTCGCGTGTGAGTCGCTCTCTGACCGCGGCGAACGAATGGGGAGTGTACAGATGTGGAGGAGGAAGGAGAAAGTCCAAGAGTCAAGACAAGCGATACGGCGCTTGTACCTCTGCACTGAGAGCCAACCCGGGGATGCGATCCGCCGCCCGCGTCACCTGCCGCTTGTCCGAATGCCACCATGAATATTTTCGTATTGTCCGAAGAAACCAAAAAGGTTCACATCTCTCTCCGTATTACCTCATGTTATCCTTGTCCGCCCTGAGGACCGCCCTTGTCAAAACCGGGCTGGTCAAAAGGCAAGCGATCGCTAGGATACTTTCTACTCTGTTATGCTGTCTAGTCGTTGCAATCCGACCATTTTCCACCCTTGGGGGCCCGTATGCATTCCTGGTTATCACGATCAAAGAACTGATCTTTGCTATCCAAGAGAATCTCGCCCAACAGCTCGAGGGAACCATTCTCAACGTCATGGGCGCACTTTTCGCCATTGGGTTTTCCACAATCGCAAAATGCCTTGCTAACTTACCAGAGACAAACGGAGTGATGGCTAGGACTGTGCCCGCCATTTTTCTGGTCTTCATTACGTTTGTTGGTGAGCGAACGGTTTCTCTCAACGCACATTGGAGGCATTGACTCTTGACAAGCTGGGTGGGTCAAAAGCCGTCTACCCAGACTGCAACCCTCCATGCGAATTTGCTGTTTTGTATCTATCTGGTTGCTGACCTTAAATATTGGGAACAATCCAGTGCGCACCCCGTGACACTCATGTCGACCTAGACTAACTGGCCATCATTGGTTAGGACTACTGGAAGGATTCGCTCAGTTTCATTTGGATCACACTTGTCCCTGCCGCGGTTACGCTGATAGTCAGCCTCTTCCTCTTGGAGTGGTCTTCCGCGGCATTCAGCGAACACATTGTTGACAGTCTCGACACCATACACAGGTGCCTGGCCTGTAAACTCCGTGTCATGCTTGACGACACCCCTCCTACCGAGGTTTCCCATGCAGAAAACCTTGATAAGGAGCTTGTACGTAAATCAGTCGCCTTGGATTCCGTTTACGAACAGGCCGCGTTCGAGATTCGGCTCGGACGTCTGAACGGTAAGGTCGCGTTTCATGGTAACTCTATCAATGACTGTTCATGGCAGATTCATTCCAGTTACATCACTCAAGCCTTTCATCAAAACAATCGAACATCTACGCCGCGAACTCGCATGGGGGATGTCGATACACAGAGCTTCCTTGTCTCTGATACATCCCGAGACTTTTAAGCTACTTGCCACTCCAACGCGCCCGCTTGGAGAATCCATTCTTCAGGACATAGATTTAATCCGAAGTATTGTATCTCTGGCCTATCAAGGCGGTATAAAACCACACGACTTCCGTGCAGAAAAATGCGCAATTGCCGAAGCAGAGAGCCGACTGTTCCAAACGAAGAGAGACATCAGAAATGAACTCGAGAAGATATTTGAGACGTTGGGGCCTGATTGTTCACAACTCCCGCAAGATGTGTGTGACCTCTCTCTCGCAATGATCTCGCTCCTACAGGTTAGTGCTAACTCAGCCATTCGGATGTGTTTAACGCTGTCTCAGATGGGGACAGAGGTGCAAAAGGCACTGCAGGTCTGCACACGCATGATAACCCTTTACCAGTCATCAAGTTACAGGGTGTGGCATCCGCGGATATCGATTGCATGGCTTGGGTTACCACCGCGTTCTTTGGTGTTCGACGAACAGGAAGTAATCCCCGTAAGACGCCTACCACACGAAACAAACCTCACGATCGAGGAGACATGCGAAGGTGTCGAGGAATGCAATCACCCCGTCCCAGATGAAGACACGAAAAGCGAAAGTAGTAGCACCCTGAGGAAGATTCCCCGAGCGAACCCTGCCGTGGCGATCCGACGTATCTGGGGGTCTGCACGGGTGGTACAGATCCGGTTACGGCTGTCAGGTTGGGAACGAGCAATTCATCGTTCACCACATCTACAACATGCTTTTAAGAATGCCGCAGGGGTGGCGTTGTTGTCAATGCCGGCGTTCTTTTCCCCTGGGTCTTTGGGTACGTTGATCCCACGGCTTCTTACCCATTAACTGATTATTAATCTAGGGCACGAGTGGTTTAACGCTACAAGGGGCCAGTGGATGGTGATTTCGTATGTGTGGGTCTTGGAAACCAACACTGGGGCAACGTGGAGGACAGGGTACCTCCGCCTCACTGGGACAATCATTGGTGCCATATATGCCTACCTCTGTTGTCTAATTGCGAGGGCGAATCCATATGGCCTCGTAGCGTTGATAACGGCTGCGGACATTCCTGTAACTTGGATCATCCTCACGACCACCGTCCAACCTCTTGGAGTCGTGATTAACGTTACGCTTGGCCCTATCACGTTCGCAGAGTACATACAACGTCATCTAGATGTGTCCGTTTTGTGTAAGTTTCAAAACGCCTGACCGGGCGCCGACAAGGAACTTATTGTATCAGGGCTTGCGACTCTACGAGGTTTGATGATCATCGGGGGGATTGTTGCGGCAATCATCGTAGTAAGCAACTCTTTGAACTCTGGGATCTACGTGCTAAAGTTTTCTAGAATAACATATTCTATCCGAGGCATTGCCGAGTAGGTTCTGTTCCACTGGCGAGGCGATGGGTTTGTCTGATCCATTCGTAGGTCATATTTTTGACCGGCACCTGTCGAACCCTCTCGCTGTTGAACCAACTATACCTCACCATGTGCAGGTAAAGAGATCTGTGTCCTCTAAATCACTGAATGAACTCACCCTTCGTGACAGAGATATCTACCAGCATGGGACACAGATGTCTTATACCCCGTCTGATAAGCGTCCAGTGTCGAAGCTGGAGATACAATGCCGTAACTCCTTGCATCAGCTGTCATTGGTGTTGAAGGCTATGGATGACGAACTCAGTTGGGTACCTGTAGGTGTTGAAGTAGAAATCCCCCGCATCTGAACTGATAAGATGCACGTAGAAACCCAAGAGAAAGTATCAGGAGGCAGTGTTTCTTATGCAGCGGCTTCTGGACATTATGACTGGGTTGAGGAAGGTGCGGGAAAATCTTCCCAGGGAAGAGGCCATCGTCAACGTATTATCAGAACGTCGCGATCTGGTGAGTTCCATCCCGCGTTCACATCTTTCCTGTAATTGATGTCTCTGGGTAGATATCGTGCGTCTGCATTGGCTTGTTTGCTTGTGAGAACGCCTTCAGGGGTCGGCAGTCAATACCCCAATTCCTGCCGTCGGCACGAGGAGCATTAAGTAAACTCGAGGTAAAGGTACGGTCTATGCTGCACCAATCACAGAAAGACAGGCCAATGGGTTTATCGCCCGCTTATGCGTTAGTGGAAGGGGAGATCATGAAGTCCATGGTAGATACTTTAGAGGGAATGACCGAACTTTGTCGGTCGTTATTTGGATCCGCCGAGTGGGCTGTGCCGTCTCATGCAGGGACTAGGCTTAGCAGCCCAACGATCTCGCGGCAGGCCAGTGAGGATAATGTTGCGGGGTCTTGGATGTTCATCGTGTAAGATCACACGCACGTGATTGTCACCATAACACTAGATAGTCACCGCGTCGCGGAACGCGACTTTTGACCCACCGGGCCACCATACATGTCTTCTCCGACCCAGACTGTCGCTCAACCCGGTTCCGCGCCCGTCTTCGCGTATTTGGTCAACGCTCGTCAGACCGCCTTCCGTGCTGATGGCGGCCCCTCTTGGCACACGATTGTGGACATCGGTCAACGCAACTCTTCGGAGAAGGCTAACCTAATGATTCACCTGGCCGCAAATGCTCTTTTTCTTGCTGGTGGTGGAGAGGTGGACAGGGTGGCGACCATTATTCATCGCTCTTCGAGGCCAAAATGTAACAAGGATGAAAACACCGTTACATCTTTGCTTCCAATGACCCCATTTCCAGGACCCCTCAACGCAACTCCGGAAAAGCATGGAGCTTGAGTGTTCTCTCGGTTGTGGGATGACACGCGCGAATCTCGACCTGTATTACCCGGGATTCCAGTTTGGCTGGAACTTGTGGTCGGCAACGCACAGAAAGCCGATACGCTTTCCGCCAGCCACTGTCCGTTGAACTTGGAAGGTAGCGCCTGCAAATGTTAAAGATTACGTCATATTCCGCCGACGAGACCTTCTGTGAAGTGCCAGAGATGCGCCGTCGGGCTTAATTCGGGGTTCAGTAACGGGCGAGGAAGTCACGTCCGTATTGCTGTCGACGTCCTAATCCAGCATCACGTATAGGTCTCTTTTGAGACCTCTTTCAAGCCGGACGCCACTCTTCTTGTTTACTTGGAGCTCAAAAGATTTTGCGAGGATCTCTCCATCTGTATGGCACCCCGTACAGAATATTTTGGACCTAGGCTCTCGGGCCCCAAACTGGGAACACTCCCAACTAGTGCAAAATTCCGGCATTTGTTCACATTTTGTTGTACCAAAGGAGGAAGCACGTCCTATTCACATGGAAGAGACGTACAAAATACCGAACGATGACGCTGCTGGTACTTCTGGACGCTTTCGCGAGTTAAGGCTGGCGCGTAAAATGCATGATGGACCCCTCACTAAATGGGGTGACCATCACCTCGTTGACCCTCGTTTCCTGCCCATTCATCACAGAACGGCGGACGTGTTGGCCCATTTCCGTTGTTCACTGGGCTGCTTCGAGGACGTCGATCGCCACTGCTGTTTCGGATGGATCACGTCCTGTACCCCGTGTCAACGCCAGGCTGGTAACCCCGTGCCATTGACAGCCTTGATTCCCTGTTGTTATTCAACCACACCGCGAAGATGTGGATCTGTGCAAACCTTGTTTCTTCGTCCTTGGATCACTTCCGGCTGCATCGTCATCACCAGATCTAGTTCGGCAGACCGAAGACCCGCTCCCCGCACGCTATCTTCGACCACTTGAATCCGACTCCACCCTGACACACGATCCGTCACCTCCCAATTGAAATTGTAACCTCAGGTCTCAATAAAGGTTACCCCAGCCTTGCCATCGATGGGAAGCACATACTCTGCCTTTATGCGAGGATGTTTGGATGACTGTGATCTGTCAGGTGGTTGCACGGGCTTGCGGTGTTGCCAGGATTTTGTTGCGAGTGTTGTTGGAGAGGTCGACCGGACAGGCTGACTTGATACGATACAATGCCGGATCCTCGGATACACGCAGAAGAGTGGGCTGTTGTTGCGGTACTGATGAGCGGTGCCTGTACGCGTTCAGAATGATGCGAAATTGGGGACACCTTGGATCACTGTCGGTGGTATTGGGTATCCAGGAGACACGTGTGTCGACGGGTTTCCCTTTCAAGCACGAGACATAGAGCGATATGGCAAGTCCCTGGAGCTCGACGAGAGCCTTCATGTTGACTCGGAGATGCGTTGGCGGCACACGTAGGGAAGTCATGACTTCGCAAGCACTGCGGTGACCCTATTTTTTTCCACCCCCTCTAACATCGCGTTAGAGTTTGTGATCCGTAGCAATACTTCAGACAAGGTGAGGTTGTCCTTGTTTACCATAATTCACCATCTTGATCGGAGATTCCCAAGTATGTTCGAATTCGCGATATCTCGTGCACTATTGTCGAAAAGTGGCTGCATATTTCGCGATATGCGGATTGTATTACTGTATTACTACGGAACTTGTAAACTTGTCTCAAGGAAAAGTATGAAGATCTCAAGTGCACACTGCGAAACGAAAACATGAGATAGCAAGATGCGACAATCCGATGGGAACCCGAATACTAATGAGACGCGAAACTCCATATTCTCACATCCCCGTCATCACTCCCCGAAACAATCTTGTCCTCGGCCAGACCAAGGCAGGTCACCGCACCTCTATGCCCAACCAAGGTCGTAGTACACCGACCTTGTTCGCAATCCCAGATCTATGTATCACAATGAGTTTCTAGTATTCCGTAAAGAATAGGTAAATGGACTCGCCTTGATGGTTCGGTCATGGCTACCACTGATAAGCCGCATCTTATCTGCCGCAACGGACCACACCCCTTCAATGTGCCCAAAGAAAGTTTTCACCGCTTTTCCCGTGTTTATATCCCACGTCTTGATGGTGTTATCGAGGCTACCCGAGATAAGAACCGGGCCGCGATCGGGCGATGGCTTATCGTCTGCTGTCTGCGATGAAGTCGAGGGTGTATCGATATCACGGTCGTGTTTCGAGGCGGAAGCCTTTTCCTTGCACTCGGACAACAACCTCTCCATGTAAGACAGCTTGAGCGTCTGCACCTGACTGACGTGGCCAGTGAAGGTCCGGACGCACGTCTGTGAGGAAAGATCCCATAGCCTTATGGTGCCGTCGTCTGAGGCAGAGAACAACATCTTGCCGCAGTTGATGTCCGGTGACGTGGTCGATTGGTGTTCCACTGGAGTCCAATCGAGGTTTGCAATGGCCGATGAAGGAGAGGCACCTAATTGCGCACGTCCAGGGGTCTGAGGCGAGCTGATTTCACCAGAATGAGAATCCCATAGTTGAACGCAATTGACCCAGTCCGTATGACCTCTCAAAGTGAACGTTCCACCGTTTCGGAAGTCCCAGATCTTGATGGTTGTATCGATGCTTCCGCTAGCCAAGACGTCCGCGTCAAAGTTTACGCAGACGACGCCCTCGGTATGACCCTCCAGAACACGTAAACACGTCCCCATCCGCCAGTTCCAGATCCTAATTGTACGATCCATACTCCCCGTTACGAGCTTTACCTCATCAAACTGCAGAGACCTGATGGCGCTCGTATGTCCTTCTAAACAGTGAATCTGTGTCCCCGTCTCGAGGTTCCACACGCGGGCGGTGCGGTCGTATGATCCAGTGATGAGAATTGGGAAGGAGGGGTGGGTAAGGCTCTCGTTAATCTGTAGACACATGACACCGTCCTTGTGTCCTCGCAGAGTCCGCACTGTGCACCTCCCTCGCCTCCAATTTCTTTCAATCGTGAGCCGCTCGCAATAAACGTCTTTCCAAGGTCTTGTCTGAGTTTCAGAAGGGGTGGGGATGAATGATGGTGGAACGAGGGGGTTGATACGATGGGGAGAAAGGTAGCCGGGCGTTGTAGAACCAGGGAGAGAGGGGGTAAACGTGAGGGGTTTCCGTCGTTTTGGAGAGGGACCGCTCCCGGGGTCGTCGGGAGGATTATCCGACGGTCGCTTTCCAGAACCTGATGAAGAAGACGAGGGAGGGGAAGGGGAGGCGTACACAGGCGATGCAGGACATGGCATTCGGAAAGGTTTTTTCTTCTTCTCCAATCGAGGGAGGCCCCAGCCACACTTTGGACACTTCTGACCGATATGCTGCTCGCAGATTCCCCTCCACAGGATATCATCATCTGCAAGGCATTTCCATTTCTTGCTTACTTGAGCAGCCCGGCAAAGAGAAGTGGCGTCAAGGTGGGCGAGGACCCGGAGGGAGACTTCATGGGGGAGAAGGGAGAAGGGGTCTATCCGAATGATGTAGGAAAGCTGGTCGACGAGTAGAGAGAGTTGAGAGAAACAGCACATGGTCAGCAGACCCTGGAGAATCAAGGCACGCCGAGGATGGGGTGAGGCCGAAAAGTTTGCCCAGATGGTATTTACGGCTTCTCGCTCCTGCAAAGGAAGAGCATCCAAAGCCTGGGGGGATGTATGTCAACAATACACACACGTTGGTGATCTGGCAATCACGCACCTGCTGGAGCTTGAGATTCGTTCCCTCGTCGGCCATGCGCTTGTGCCTTGGACAGAGTTTACGCTGTTGGGGAGCCAGTGTCCGGTGCACATCCTCTGGAGGATCCGTCCCGAGGCTGTTGATATTCGATGGCTTTTCGCTCTGGAAAGCCACAGAGATGTGAGCCGGATCATGAGACGGATGACTTGCAGTGGTATGAGCCAGCTTTGCCTGGGGGAGTGTGTCGCAGAGGTAAGAGTTCTGGGACGCCATGGTATCCGGCAGGAAGATGCTTATGAGTGGAAGGTATTTAACCCAGTCGTCGACTAAACTGGGATGAGTGCGATGTGCTCAGACTTGAACAGGATGCACAACGAATTTCGCGAGATGTCACCACCCTCACGCACGTGACGGTGCTCGGCCTCACCCTCGACCTCATCTTTACTCAATCCAGGGCGCTCGCGGCGGTTTGAATGATGTTACAAAAACACTTTCTGATTCAAGAATAATACCGACACACGACAAAACGTATATGAGGAAAGAAAACTGGTCGGACGTCAGAAATCGCAACTGGGTCATGTGTCCACCCCGATATAATCAATCCAATGAGATCCTTAGTTGCTCCAATGGTATCGGCACAAAGTTGTCCAACACAATCGACCTTGAGGCCAGCTCAGGCTCGGTGTGTGGTGGGACGAGTTCCCGGATGAGGTCTGGTCTGATCGACAATTCTATGTCGCGTTATCGCCGTAAATCAGCAACCTTTCCTTACCCAGAGCGGCGCAACGGAAATCGTACCTTCTCGTGTAAAGTCGAACAAGGGAGGGAACTCCTTTCCGTTGGGCATCCTCGCGCCCTCCCCTCGAAGCTCGTCGAAGAATTGATGGCACATCGCCTCGATTGCACTCAGACGTGCCTCGGGGGTGTACTCGAGCAGTTTTGAGACGAGATCGATGGCCTCTGCTGCCGTGCGAGGCCGGAAGACCTTGGGACACCGGGATCAATATCTTGCTTGAGATGCGAACAATGTCCGCGGAAACTTACTTTCGAGAAAGGATGGGGTTTGATCTGTGGGAATTTGTGCTCCATATAATTAGGGTTCATGGTCTTGATCTGCTCCCTCGACGGTGTCCCCAGAACCTTGATGATCTCCACCAATTGGTCGATACCGCTCTCACCAGGGAACAAGGGTTGACCTAACATCAACTCAGCCATGACACATCCCGTTGACCAGATATCTGTGGTGGTGTTGAGCGCTATTGGAGCAGACACGACACCCAAAAGCGGCGCCTTACCGATATTGGTGGTGTAGTTTGTCGCTCCGAAAATCAGCTCTGGGGCTCGGTAATACCGGGAGCAGATGTAGCTGACGTTGGGCTCTCCCGCAACCAGGATCTTGGCAGAACCAAAGTCACACAATTTGAGAACGCCGGTGGCAGGGTTTAGCAAGAGATTCTGAGGCTTGATGTCCCGGTGACAGATTCCAACAGAGTGAATGTAAGCCAGGGACCTGAGTAGTTGATACATGTACAGTTTGATTTGGAGCATGGGCATAGGCTGTTTGAGCTTGGCGTAGTGGCGACTAGCGCGGTAGACCGTCTCCGGTACATATTCCAAAACAAGATTTAGGTACACTTCGTCCTTCTGAAATCGGAACGTTATACGTCACAAATGTAGATCTGGAGAAACGAAAATTTTACTGGCCTTTTCGCCGTTGGAATAGAAGAACGCTTTGAGATCGACAACGTTTGGGTGAGAGACTAATCTCATGATTTGAAGCTCGCGATTCTACGCATTAAAATGAGCGGATGGGGAGAAAAAAATCAGCAGGGTGTGAAAAAGGGTGATTATGATGGAGAGACGAGACGAATATGCACCTTGAATCGCTTATCTTGCAGTACCTTCTTAATCGCGATGTCGGCTCCATCATGAGGACCACCGGTGAGCTTTGCTTGGAATACAACGCCGAAGGAGCCGTTTCCGATGACCTTGCAGTTGGTGTAGGCGATGTCTCTCGTTTCGCCGGACTTTCCATCTGAAGCGACAACTTTGACAACCTTCCTGGGGTCATCGACGGCTGTAAACAAGCGGGGGGAGTGATTAAGTCAGACACGGATGGCTACTGTGCAACTCAAAGGTACGCGAGAAGAGGGAAATAACGGGGAGGGGATCGACGCAGCTGCAGAACGGCGTCTCTGACGATTATGTGGGGATGATTGATGGGGGGGAAACGCACGAGAGATCTTGATACCGTTTATGGGAGCGTGAGTGGACATTTGAGAGAGTCGTAAGAGGGCGAATGAAGGCCAGTAGATCCAGGAAAAAGTGAGAGAGAAAGACTGGGCACGGATCTTGCGGCGATGGGAGCCGGGGAAAGGGGCACACAGGTCGAGCTGGGGGTCGTTGGGATCGGAAAACGAGTGGGAACGAGACTGCGTAGACGACGAGAAAGCGAGGAGGAAGGTGAGAGAGAGAGGTAAAATACGACCGACGGAGGTTGGTGGTTACAGCCTTGGGACGAGGATCAGTTCTTTGCCCACCGTCGAAAAGAGAAGACGACTCCTCGGTGGTAGTCACGCGCGGTCACGCCCAACGCCTGTCACACTCACTGCGGATATCTCGTGTGTGCGTCCGACCATGTTTTCCAGACTGCCGTCCAAGCTGTCTGCGCCGTTCGGGATCCTGGGGGACGAGCCGAAGCTCGCCTTCAGAAATCAGCCAGGCGGAATCGCAAAGCTTGCATCTTCTCGTGCACGTAATCTCAACTCCATTCCATTCCAAAGCTAATCACAAAGTTGTATGCAACACAGGACATCCCACCTACAGACTCTTACTGGGATCAGGTTAGCCCACTTCGCGTCCGTATGACCCCAAGGGTGACATAGAACAATACAGTACACCACTCTCTTCGACTCTCCCTCGGACGTTTTCTCCCTCATCACCCTAAACGATAGTGAGTCCCATCGGACATTCACCCACAGCAACCCACGGCTGATTATGTCAAGTTCGCAGAGCATTGCACGATGCTCCAGAGAATGTTGCGACCTTGATCCATGTCATTTGTTCCCGACTATTCAATCTGATCTCAGACCACACCTTTCCGACACCCACATCTGCTTCCGTCACGTCCCTGGCTACGTTCATCAAGACATCAACATCCGAAAACACTACAACCAAACAGGTGCTCAATTGTGTTCGCGTACTCCAGCGCGTGCTACCTATCGTGTTCGAAATCGATGGCGAAACGACGCGGTTCGAATTAGAGGTTCTCTGGAAGAAGGAAGAAGTGGAGGATACCCTCGTCAATGACGAACCTTTGCAGTTCGCCATTGAAGACGATGACGAGGATTCCGAAGAGGAAGGAGCTGAACCATCTGCCCGCGCTGCACAAAAGCCAAAGGAAACCAAGGCAAGGAAGACGATACCCTCACTAGCCGAACGACTGCTCAGCTGCTTGATGGATTTAATTTTCTGCTGTGGGTTCACCATACCACTCAAGGCCCAAGTCGACCACTACAAGATAAACCACGTTATATGGTAAATGACATGTTCTCCGAACCTCCCAAAATCTAATTGTCATATGCAGGGAGAAGGGAGTCGGTTCGACAGCGGAACTTGGCCCTGGCCAAGGACTGGAGTCAAACAAGACGGAAGTACTCCGCTTGTTGCTCGTCCTCCTTTCTCGACAAATCTATACCTCCCCCTCACAACTATTAACCAAGCCTTCGATCTACACACTTCAGCTGGTACAGAAAACTCAACGCCGTGACGTTCTCACTCTACTTTGTTCGCTCCTTAATACCGCTATGAATTCACCCCCTGCTCCTTTCACCACCATCGGCGGAGTGACCGGACGCCTTCCATATAACCACCTGGTCTTCAAGGGCGAGGATCCCAGGGAAGGACTAGTAATCACGTGCCTCCAAGTCCTTTGTGTCCTCCTCGACTTTCAGAGCGGATCCGCGAGAGATGCTACCCTCCCAAATAGTGAATCTGCCCCTACGATCAAAACGAATGCATTTAGGTATTACCTCGCGAAACTTGTGAGATAAAATAACGTTCTCTTGTTGAACCCTTCTCAAGACTATTTTCATCAGCACAGACAACAGGATTTCACGTTCATCCTGGACGGGATCGTCAACATCCTGGAACTTCAGATGGCTTCGCTGAATAACTATCTTCCAGGTGCTAGAAAATCTGTTCCATACATCGCCGAAACCGGTGGGTGCGCATCTTTTCGCATTCTGTACATGAATTAATGCCATACAGTCATCATTTTCTGGAAGATGATCGAACTGAATAAGGTCGCCTTCCAGCCCTCCATTCGAATTTGATTGCTGATACGTCGAACAGAAATTCAGAGCATTCGTCCTTGATTCGGATAAGTCGATGGACGTTCTTGCGTACCTTCTATGCTATAGCCTAGAAGTGAAGGATAAACCTCGTGAGGCGCACTACGATGTTGGTTGTCGTCGTTTGTGATCTAACCTTTATGATTCGTAGAACAGCATGGTCTGTGTAGATCACTATCCTACATCATTCAGACCCTCTCTGCTGAGAAAGCCTTCGCTGTAAAGCTGAACACGCCGATCAAGGTCCAGGTACCTGCCAAGTGGCATGTACCTGGTACAGCTGCAGACTTCCTGATCAATGTACGTCCTCTCCGATCTCATCTCAACCTCTTGATTGAATTTCTTCAGTCAGTATACTCGATGGTGGCAACCACATCGGGAACACTCAACTCCCTCTACCCCGCTTTGGTTATTGCACTCTCGAACTGTGCTCCATACTTCAAGAACTTGAGCGTGCCAGCTTCTACTCGACTTGTACAGTTGGTCATCGCATTTTCGAACGCAACGTTCTTGCTTTCCGATGAGGGCAATCCCCGACTTCTCTTCTTCATGTACGGCAGAATTACATTCGCTCGTGCCATTGCTGACCCCGTTCCCAAGGCTTGAAGTTTTTAACTCTATCATCTTGCACAATCTCGCGGATAATCCTAATCTCATCTATGGGATGCTTCGAGCCCATAAGACATTTGAGGACCTCGGAACTTTTACTCTGGCGCGTGGCCTCCGAGAGATCCGACGAGTTCAATTAGCCAAAGAGGAGCAAGCTCGAAAGGGGGACACTAAAGGCAAGACCCGAGCCTTGGGAGACCTGGAGTCCGGTGAGGAACCCTCAACCGAGAAAGCCCGATTATTGGAGAGCGAGGCAACCTCTACGCGAGAGTCGTCAGAAGTCAACCCCGATCTGCCGTTATCGTCTAGGGATTCACCGCAGCGGGGGCTCAGTCTGGATGATGAAACACCGAGACCGCTAGTCTCGCCCGTGATGGGGTCAATGCCTGAAGACACGCTTTCCGAAAAGGTGAGAGGAAAGATGAGGGAAAGGTCATCGATATCGGTAGAGATGACAAGAAGCTTGGAGCGGATCGCTCAAGCCGGAATCGGGAGGAATAGATTCATGCCCACACAAGAATGGGTCACGTCTTGGCAACAAGGGTGTGTTCTTAAAGTTCATATATATTTTTTCCGTTCCCCTGACAAATGTGGATTTAGGTTACCCCTTGACCCGGTGATGTTGGCCATCTCCGAGCTGTTACCAAAGGTGCACGATTTACAGGCATCGCTGAACAAAGCAAATACAACACCTGCTATTGTCGATTTCCTGGCGAGCGCGAACCTCTCGCATGTCTTGCCGCGCCCCCCAAGTATAACACCTCGTGGGTTTGTCGTAAGTCACGGTGATTTCTTATGGGGACAAGCCGCCAAATTGACTATTCTCACCCTTTTAGTGGTCCGACGCGTCAATAATATGGTTAGCTTCCCTCATATGGGGAGAGGTGTATGTACGCGGCACGACACCGTTGGGCATCTGGAATGGGACGAAGGTCCGTCTGTTCTATGTCAAACATTCCCAGGCGCAAGGAAGGGGTCCGATTACAGAGACGGTGACAAATGCGATTGGTGGACTGTGGGGAAGAGGTGGTCAAGGAGCAAATGGTGCAGGAGCAGACCCTCACTAAAGTAACAGGTAGTCGACCCTTTGGCATCTTTTTTTTTCTTTTTGCTTCCGGTCACTATTTATGTTGGCATACACACGTCCCGAGTTCAATCAACTTTCATACTCCCACGCGTCAGAGCCTGTTTTGATCACGACGCGATGCCGTTATGACTGTGATCCTCATGCCTGCCACATGAACTGGCCCACATCGCTAACTGAAGCTCAGAAACAAGCTTTGAAACGAGGTCAGATTACCATCGCGTTCACCTCGCGTTTCCCTACCGTGATACGATTTTTTGGACAGGCAGAGTCAATGGTATCCTGGATCTATTGGTAGCGAGCGCGCCGGAGCTTTCGAAGAGATGCAAACTACCTCCCTTCGAAATCAAGGCAATAACGGAACTGGCATGTCAAAGTTTGGTCCCGGAGACGCGTACATTGGAGGAATGGGTGACCTACCACGGCGGTGCCCAAGGATTGCTTACGACGGGAGACACGACGTTGGATCGTGCGCTGGGGGGCGGTATTCGGACTGGAATGGTTTGGGAGTTTGTTGGTGAGAGGTATGTTCTCATCGTGGGCCTTCTGCGGGGGATGTGGCTCTGACATACATCGATGAAGCGCGTCTGGAAAGACACAGCTGGCGATGCAACTATCTCTCCTCGTACAATTACCTCCAGAACTAGGCGGTCTATCGGGCTCTACCTGTTATCTCACGACAGACATAGAGCTAGAAACCCGTCGGCTTGACGAGCTATCTCGAACACATCCTTTATTGGCAACCTCCTCAACTCGGTGTACGCTCGACGACATCAACACCATCCGAACACCTACCGTGGATCTCCTCGCGAGCGTTCTTCGTATATCACTACCCCAATTCATCAAAGCCTCTTCCGCTCCAGGGCGGAGACCGGTCAAGCTACTGGTAATCGATTCCATCGCGGATCTTTTCCTCGCCCTGGAAAAGACCACGACAGCCACTTTAGTTGAACGCGCGCGGAACCTCAACGAACTGTCTTTACTTCTGCATTCCCTGGCGAGCAGCCATCAGATCGCTGTTGTAGTTGTTAACAGAGCGCAAGACATTTTTGACTGGTCACCGAGTGGTGGCGTCCAGGGCGGTGGAAACACATCCGATCAGCTTGTCTATCGAGACCAATCCCGTTGGTTTGGTAGTGCGGACAGTATACACGAAGAGCGGGAGAAAGAAGCGATGTTGGGCCTCGCCTGGGCGAACCAAATTAACGTCCGGATAATGTTCACTCGTACGAGCAGGGAGCGACGCATTGAAGACATCCGTGGCGCCGAAGAACGAAGCTCAAAGCGACGAAGAGTATCTCTGGACCACTTTGCGAACGTCCATTCATCTTCGTCCCCATTGGGCTCAGGGTCGTCGGCGGTATCGACGGAGAAGATCTTGGTTCGGCGGATGACTGTCGTGTTCTCGTCCGTCTCTCCTCCTTGTTCGATTGATTTTGTGGTCACCCCTGAGGGTGTCTTCGGTTTGGAAGACTCGCTGACGACAGGAATGCTCGACCCTTCTCCACAAGGAGTGCCCCCTGAGAATACGACGGTACCCCGGGTAGAGCCATTAGATGTCGGGCTGGCGGCATCCCAGGAAGCTGGAGATGGAGAGCTGCAAGATGATGATGATATCGACTGGGATGCCTTGTTTGCGGAGGATCAGGGGGCATTGAACAATTTAGATCTCGCCTACTATGACGGCGAGTTTACATCTACTTTCCCTATACCCAACAGCAGTGACCAGGGAACATCTACTTGTCAATGATTTAGCGTTATGCACGAAACGAATTCGGTGATATTAGTGTGAAGGCGTTACAGCAAGTATTACGACTACTATTTGGTATACGTTCTACAAGTGTCACGATCATCTGGGGGTAACACGGAAAGCAAAACACACAACAGAACATAGCAAATGCAAGGGGCAAAAAGTGTCCAACGGCATGAAACGGTTCGATTAGGTTTTCGTCACGAAAATGAGGAGAGCGTAGATGTGGAAGAGTAAGGTGACGCGCTACGGTGGGAGGGAAGGGTGTACGAAGGGGTGTAGGTGCGTTTGGGTTTGGGGAGCGGACAGGAGGGTTTCAAAGTGGGTGGACCGGTGATGGGGATGGTCGTCTGACGAATATATTCCATCTGTTCGAGTTCGGCGGCAAGGCATTTCTCGAGGTCTGTGCATTTATTCTTCTTGAGATAATTTGTCAGGAGACAGAGACCCGCCACGGCTGGAATTTTTGCGTCAATGACCCCCCTTTGACTTGAGAGTATGAGACACTTACAAGCAATCATTGCGACGGAGGCGTTGGCGAGTAAGACAAAGGGCACGACTGAGTATGGTCGTAGGACGATGCCAGTGATGGAGAATCCGAGTACGGCTGTGGAGGGGAAGATCAGCGGAAACCACGACAGGCAGAGTGTTCACATACAAGTTTGCAGGCAACACAGTAACCGGAGGCCGTTGAGGAGGTAATAACAGACACGCATCCGACGGAATACCCATTGCGTTTCGGTCAAACCAACCATAGATTGACAACCCAGACTGAGACCACCAACACAGGATCAGTTCGACCCTTCCTACACTCGGAACAAAAAGACACTCACAGCCAAATCCCACAGATGGAACCAGCCAAAGTCAAGACCAGCTGAGCAGATTCCACTCCCTGAACACGGCGGTTTGAAAACATGACATCGTTCGCCTGGTCGACCACGAATCGGATGATCTCTAATGATCCGACGCCGATGGCGAAGGTGTTCAGGAAGGCAATGAACCCTATTCGTTCACCCACGGTCAGTCTCTCCTTGCATGGACGAAGGGAAGTAGCGGAAAACAGCATACCCAGAATAAGGTTGCACTGGTACGCCAGTGGATGCATGTTTACAAAACGAATGGAAGGGTACCTGCGACTCTATCGCGGTGAGGAGATGGGAGACCCTGCCAGAGTGGTTGAGAGGAAAGGGCGAGGGTGAGACCCCCGAGGTATATAACAATACCCTGACAGGGTGGGTCCGAAGTCTGATCAGGAATTTTTCCGGGATTTGTATGTATTTTTTGTTCTTCGAGTGGCTGGAGAGTCGAAGATTTCCGACCTAGGGCGGTCATGTGTTAGGCCCAACCATCAGTTAATTGTCCTCCAAGCGCGTTGATTCCGGAGAATCTTCGCGCCTCAGCAGTGTTGAAGTTCAGGCGCAGGATTTCACTGTGAGCTAATACTCCAGAGTGTATCCCAGTTGTAGCACATATGCTTGAAAAATGCGTGATCTCGAGGAACGGGCCACAGCACTGCCGATAAGCCCAGTCAGTGGGGTGGTGGACCCAGCAAGATGGCTACAGCTTGAAGGCTTCGGCTTTTTTGTTGGATCAGACAACCTCGTGATGTAGCTGGATTGAAGGGGGGGAGACCGCTCATATCTTTCTTATTGTCTTTGTGCCCTGGTTATTCCAGCATCTGCTCCCAATTGTCCAGGGGGTTTATAGGGATGAGCCAGTTCGATGTCAAGTCGCTTAATCCCAAGCGGGTAGAGTCGCGCCAAGGGATACGGCGCGTTGAATTGTGCGTGAAACGCCTATCAGGTTTCTAACGACAACAAATATATTTCATTCCAGGCTGGTCCGGACAGACCTATGCGTAAAAAATACAACGGGAGAGGCAAGTCGAGCCATGAGGGAGAAGGTTACGAGGGATTACGGTAAAATCGAAGAAATGGCAGTCAAGATGCAAGTGATTCCCAAGCCGTGTATGGAAGACCCTCCCGTAGGGGCGCAATTCGTCAAAGGACGTTCAGACCGCTCATTGTCCGAACGTGTTCTCGCCAGAGTAGCTCACGTACAGGAACCCGTCCTCGTCCCTGTCGACCAGAAAGATCAGCTCGGATTCAGAGGTAAGGAGATGGAGCGGTGACGCACTTGTGCTCCTCATAGATGGCACTCATGAGGGCAGCGGTTGGGGGCAGCACCTCGTTGACGAAGATGAAGATGGCCTTCTCTGGCGCGAGCTTGATACGTTTCCTGATCACGTAGACGAACTGTCCCACAGTGAGATCCTGTAGGGTGCCATGTGTTAGCCACATCCACGACAATCTGCAAGTCCCAGCTTACTGATGGCACAAGATACTTCTTCTTATCGATGGTGGGGATGTCGGTCTTATCCGCCTTCTCACAGATTACCTACCCAAGAAATTAGCCCACTTCCGCCACTATGATCCACAGATGAACGGACGTACTGGAATACGATCAGGGTACTTCTGGCGAATCCTCTCGGCTTCAGCCTTTCGCTTCTCTACGATTAGGCGGCAAAAATCCAGGTCAGTTCGATACACGCCAAGACCGCGTGCAAATACGCACCGAAGGGGTGCTCGTCCTTGAACTTGGATCGCATTGTTGGTGAAATACTGGTGTGTGAACTGGAGAGAAGAAGTCTGGAGGGTAGATTTGGGTGTATTTATAGCAGATGGTGGTCGGTGGTAGGGGAAGGCTCGCGAAGAATGGCTCGTGGTTGCGCGGCTTCTTGAGTCAACGAACGCAGCAGGCCAAAGCCTTCCGCATATGGCAAATATTTCTCATCACGTGATACTCGGATTCCATGGAATGCTCACTCTGAGTCGCTTGACTCGAAACACTCGTGTTTACTCTCCAAGCTAGACAAAACGAGGTGGTCGGGCCCGACGTAGGGACCGTGGAGGTGAACTATAACGAATCACAACTTTCCGCCAATGTCCCAAGCAAAGGCGGTGAAGGGCCATGACAGATCGCAACCGGGGGCCTCGGTGGTTGGGGTGTCGAAATCACACACAGCCGAATCTGGTGGAAACGAAATTTCTGAGTCAAAGCGAGCGCTTTAGCATAGTTAGCGGAGAATATGTGATGGTGAAGGTAGAGAGAACATTGGATTAGAACTCAGTTGTGCAGGAGATGGGGATTATAACAAAATGATTTTATGCAGAAACGGCGGGAACTGTCACCATTTGAGTGAGCACACTGGTATCGTTGCAGAGCGTCGCTACTCACCAGAAATACAGTACACTGGTCATCACCGTTCCCTCAAGCAATCCTTCAACTCCGTTCGAATGTCTGCTGGGACACGCGCCAAAGTCGCTTTGACCAAAGGAGGTTCGAGGCGAACATTCACTGGGTAGTCTGTACCAGCCTTGGCCTTCTGTTGTAGGAGGAGGTCGAGCGTCGTTACCCTCGGCTCCTTAGAGGTCAAGGGAGCCGGGAAAACCCTGTTGGCGCTTTGGCCAGTGACTTCGCTCTTGGAAATAACGCGAGCAGCCAGCCTCTGGAGTGACCCACGCATCTACAACAGAAAAACAGAGTTCAACCGCGTGTCATGGAAGATCACGTTCTGCTTACCGTTGACGAATGGGAGTGCGGAGAGGAGAGCGGTTTGTTTGGCAATAGCCTCCGAAACAAACAAACGCGCGACGCGTCTTGCTAATTAACCGTACCCTCCGCAATGGTCAGCGGAGGCACGTCTGCTTCTTCAAGTAAGGGTGCTAAAAGGAAAACCGTGGATTATGTCGCCACTACGAGCAAGAAGCAAAAGACCGTCGCACAGGCTGGCTCCCCCAAATGGCCCAGTTACTTCCATGATGTACGCTGATTACCCCTCCCGAAAACCTTGCATCCCATTGAATGTTCTCCAGCTATTCAAGGCACTTTGTTCTTTAATATACGCCCATGTTTTGTTTTTGACTGCATTGTCATCACATCGCTC
>Ga0307512_10002638_pt1 | contig 22184 bp, 22 predicted proteins | sample 14_EM_MG_FD_200267 | JGI IMG/M metagenome (GOLD analysis project Ga0307512, IMG submission 200267) | Populus trichocarpa ectomycorrhiza microbial communities from riparian zone in the Pacific Northwest, United States - 14_EM | ecosystem: Host-associated > Plants > Roots > Unclassified | place...
TGCATTTAACTTGTGTATCTGGTCCCCTGTTGTACAAAGTAGCCAAATATGATATTGTCGTCTCGGCTGTGTTGGCTGGTGAATGACGCGTGACGTTGTCAGCGAAACCACGAACCGAGACAAGATCGAGAGTTGTCACAGCCATCGGACCCCGGAGCGCACATTCAGAATTGACGAAAGGGGTATTAATGGAACGCTAAAAGCAAAAAACCATGCTGTGACGGCCTATTAGGGATTTCTGCGAATGTGGGGGTTTTTCCGATAACCGAGCATGGGACTCGAGATGATTTATCTTCATTCCCTGGGCTGTGTTTTGGCTGCATTTGGACTCAGAGTCGTGTGGTTGACAGTTGACCACGACCCTCTGCTCGTTATCCATGGGATGTCAGCTTGGCTGTAGCATTGGACACAGCACGCACCGTGACGGGTCCATGACGTGCTGGACATGTCGCTTGCATGGTCAACTCCGTCAAAGACAAAGAACGCGGATTCCCAAAACTGGCACTAGGGTGAATGTCAGTGAGCCTTCGCTTTGTCTGTGCCAGGGGTTTCCAGAAGTCGAACGAGGGAGGCCGGGTCCAGTACAGCCCATAGTGACTATAATATTCCACCTAGTCCGAGCGAGCACAACCCATGCTAACCGATCATGGCGGTGATAAGTATAGATAGGGCGAGTCCGCTGACCAAAGCCATGGCTCCATCTCGCCTGGATAAAAGCAGGACCACTGCTGGGGTGGGAATGGTCACCTCCTTTCTCCTCTCATCTCACAATCCCCTACACACATCAGCAATGGGTTTAAACAGATTCTTCGGATCATTCACCAGTTCAAGTTCGAGCTCCAAATCGTCACGACCTCGAGGGGGCAATCCCCCTCCCCTGGGGCCCGGGAGCTCAAAGTTTGATTACGCCTACGGTTCAAGTCCACCTCCTAGTCCTTCCACTTCCCTGGGTTTAGCTCACAGCTACTATCACGGTGGCGACGATGCACCTCCGGCGTACTCCTCGCAGAATGTTCCTGATTTTCATAATTATGTTACGGATACCAAGGTGCCTAGGCCAGAAAAGACCAATACCAACGCGGTTCACTTTCCTGTTCCTGCTCCCGTAGATCCCAACCCAATCGATTCTACGGGAGAATCTCCCCTCCGGGCGCTGTCTAATCGCGACATTGTCGTGCTCCTGGATGATTCTGGCAGTATGATGATTGTGGATCCGGTTACCAAGAGGACACGATGGGATCAGGTGAGCAATTATCCTCTGACCCTCGCGCGTGCACCGTCATCGTGGTCCGGAGTAACCAATATTTTTACTTGAATTCTAGGCATGGGACGCTCTCCGAACGCTAGTGGAAGTGGGAATCAATTTCGACAGACAGGGGATAGATATTAACTTCATGAACCAAAAGGACAAGAACAAGATTGTCAAGGTATGGTGGATCGCCGCTCCAGTAGTAAACCGATTTGCTCAAATTCACCCAGAGTGTAAAAGATCTGGATGCCCTTCGGGGTAAAGTTCTGCAGCCGGACACGACCGCCCCCACTCCCACAGCAGAGGAGCTCGAGATGCTATTAATACAGTACAGGAAACTATTGGATGGTGGCGAGGTGAGGAAAAGGGTTTTCCTCGTGATAACAGATGGTGCTGCCAGTAAGTAATTCTGTCGCCTAGTCCGCGTATTGTGGATATTCAACACCTCGACCACCCGTACCAAATAGGTGATGCTCCTGATGAGGTTATCATCCGCGAAGCCAAAACCTATCACATACGCGGTTTACCCAGTGACCAGGTACTTGATCTTCCTCACATCTCCATCCTGGAGAGCGGTAAGCTTACCACTTTTGTGCATCATAGATTGGAATACAGTTCATCCAGGTTGGTAATGATAAAGAAGCGACAAAGTTCCTGGAAGAACTAGATAATCAGCTCGAAGAGCGGATGGGTCAATATAATATGGTAGGTCTCGTTCGTTCGTTCTTTGCTCATACCTCACACAAGCTTCGTGCAACAGGATATTGTGGACACCGTCAAGTCCGACGGAAGGGATCTCAAGGGAGACGCTCTAATCAAGGCACTGACTGGGGGATTCAATCGCAGGCAGGACAGGATGCAGGAACGTACCCGGAAAACTAGACATTGAAGTGAATCATCGAGTTTGCCTTGGACTGTACAATGAGTTTTGCTATCTGGTACATATTCCGCTCTATATTTCGCCCAACTGTTGCTTCAAGACTTCCAATTCCTTCTCTCTTTCGTGTAGGCGTAATCGCAATCGTTCTTGTTCCATGACCACTACCTTCTTCGCTGCTTCCAGCCTATCTGCTTCCTCCTTTTCCATTGCTTGTGTGAACTCTGGGACGCCTCCTCTAGAAGCTTCCAGAGAAGCAGGATTGGCGGTGTTGTAAGGCACAGGTTTCTTGCTAGTCCTGGGAAGGGGAGTAGGAGGATGGGTCGTGAGGATGTTCAGGAATGACTGGAAGGGGTCATTGAATATGATCTCGTCGTATTGCCAGGAGTGGACTGGTCCCAGTTTTATCGCCTGTTCGAGTGGGGGATGAGCCGAACCCTCACCCTCCGCCCAAGGATGAAGTTTGAGATGATGGTAGAGCGATAACTGTTTTTCGCCAGCCTCTGGAATGAACGATATCCGGATGCTGATTTCGAACTCTCCCCACCCAGTTTCGGAAACTTCAAAAGGTGGTTTGTCGATATCTGGATGACCGCGAGCAGTTATTCGTTTCATTTTACGGTTACAACAAAGCGCAAGGGATCGTTCCTTTGACTTACTGCGAACGGGGTTTTGATATGTGTCGTGCAATTTGAAAGTTACACGTTTGATGAAATATCCCAAGTCGTCGGCGCCTCCGACGATGTCTGAATCTGGACTGGAGGTTGCGCTACGTACGGCAACAGTCCATCTGTGCGTATGACTTTCGGTAGCCGATTCTCTCTCCTTTGGGGTGAGGACATTGGCTGTGTTCCCGTAGATGATCGGTCGATAAATGCTTAGACCCTATTCAAGAAAGCTTTTGGCATTCAACGACGCGACTAAAAGCAAATTGGATGTAAGACGCACTTTGACGCGGACGCGGTCTGCAGCCATCGTGGTCGTGTCCAGCCGAGATCGAGGTGTGTGTGCACGTGATTCGGCAAAGCTCGGATTTCCCTTTTCTTAACTTCACTTTCTCCGTCGTCGTCGTCGACCCTCAATTCACAATGGTCCTCTCCGTTCTCGTTAACAGTGCGTGCCTCAAGCTTTCGCCATCTCGCAAAAATATTTATTCTCAATTTCCTCGTTCAGAGCCCAACCGAATCCTCGAGAGGCAGAAGTTCATCCAGGTACAAACATGCCGAATTGCATGACGGGTCGTACCTCTGGGGGCTGACTTTACTCTGGTCACGAATATAGGCTTCCAAAAAGACTCTTCACCACAGGATGCCACGTTCCGGCCTCTACTTGGGTAGGTTCCTGGAAAACGCGACCCTAGACCGCGTTTCGGCTCACCCCTGTCCAAGGTGCCTACTATAGCCTTTTCACCGTCGGGTCTGTCGGAATCATGTACAGCTGCTACAGCCTGATCAGTGTATGTCGTGTGCTCCTCATTTTTCCCTTGAGATAATCGAACATTCCCCAGGGCAAACCCGCGACCGAGTAGACATTTTCATAGCTTCGATCGAATTAAATCATTCTCTCTCTCTCCCTCCCTTGCACAAACGGACCTCCATTAGCGGTGCTACCTCTTACCTGAGAATTATTATCAACTGGCCGTGATTCTGCACTCTCCAGGAACATACCCTCGTCATCGCCACGTGTCCTGGAATCCGAGCCCAGTCCCGAGGTCATGTGTGGTTCCTAATGAAAACAAGGGCATTGCTCCCTTTATCTCAAGCGCAGGAATCAGGCTTTTTGGGGATCTTCCGTTGTGTCTGCGACTCGAAGGGTGGCTAGTGGCTTCCCCGGACCTGATCCATTTCCCGGGTATTCCCTTGGTATTACTGCCGCCTCAATCCGGGATTCCGACCTTCGCTCTCGCGCACTTCCGGTGAAAGGGCACATCTGATAGCGAGCTGAAGTGCCCCCCAGATCAATGTATTGTGTACATGTGGTTTGACTCTACAACAGACTCTCGCATCTCATCAGTACAGGACCAGCTCGCGAAACTGATCTGTGGCTATTGTCAATTCCATGTAGCTCTCGGCCGGAGAAAGGACTAATTCATCACTGCCATTCGACCGTGTCTGCGCGGGATTCGTGCCCATTGAGATACTACAGCAACCCGCCATCATCACAGGGTTTGATCGTAGGCCTCCTCCGCACAACTTTCACGTCGCCGTGGGGACAGAAGTTCGTGATCGCCTTCTGCTTCCTCCGGAGGGTAGCATGTCGAACGGGAACCTTGTCCGCAGATGGTAAGAGAACAATGCGTTGTCCGCGCATGAATGGCGGGTTCGGAAACAATAAGCAAGATCTTCACGGAATTCTTCCGTTCTATGAACACGAACGATAACCTTTGATTCGTTACAAGGCGGGTCTCGGCGTGGTTGCTTATGGAAACAAGTCGTCCGTGGTCGGCACGGTCCTTGCTGATTGCAAAAGTGAATGCGGCCCGGGTAACAGAAAGATTAACGACCGCAAACGGACGTCAAGGTCGATACACAGACCCCCACAAACAAACGCCCAGTCGGTCAAACGACGATACACCGTAACCAACGACTGCGGGCCCGGGGAATGCAATGAAAGTTTGCAAGATCGAAATTGTTCCGAGCTCGGGCTTGAATCTGAGGGTCTCAAGGTAGAAGCAAGAAGACTTTTTTTGTACTTGTATAAGACATTGTGGGTGGATACTCGTTATCTATGTATATGTTGACGTTACTACCAGTTTGCAAATCATGATACAGGGCATTAGAAGAGCTATTGCTACAGATGGGACGGGGTTATGATGAGGGAAGTTTATGAGAGAGACAAATGAGCAAGATTAAGCGCGGCGATGGCGGGGATTGAGTTAAGTCTAGGATGGAATGAATTGTCTAAGGGGATGTGGAGGCGCTCCATGATTCCAATTTGCTGCGTAACTTCTGAACCTCCTTGTGCGATTCGGAGGAGAATTTCTCGCGAGGGTGAGCGGCGGAGTAGGCGTCCGCATCTTCTATAGCGCGTTGAATGATGTGGCATGACATCTGTGGAGAGCTGAGAACGTCCCTCGCGAACGTCGCGAAGGAGTAAGAGACGGTGAGACGGACAGGGTCCATTGGACAGAGATCCTTGACTGCCTGCTGGAGAGCCGTTTGATAAGCGGTGTTGCTCGCGGCTGCGTGTGTTTTGGCATGACCAGAAGACTCAGGGAAGTCGATCAAGCAAGTCCACATCAAGCGATGGAAATCCGCGACCCTGAGAAAAACCGTTTAGTCCGAGAGACCGATGGTTGCATAATGACGAGAAGGAACGCACATTGTCCAGCAATAGACGATCTCTTCGCCGGTCTTAGAGACGGGGAGAAGTCGTCGAGAGACGGTTTCCAAGAACTCGGCACAAACCCTGTGCATCTCGTTCACGATGCTAGCCCGTGAACAGCCACCTTCGCACCCGGGTCGAGCTGAAGCCTGCAGCTTGTCCCTGTGGCTAAGAAGGATACGTCTATACGACACAGCCAGTTGACAGTGTTCCTGCACTGTAAGACGGCCGTGTAAGCCCACTACGTCGCCCTGCAATTTGAAGATGGTGACTGGGAATAGAAATGTCAAAGGGTGAATCACACAAAGCGGATGCCGGGGGTGTGGCTCACCATCTGACTCATGGAGGTGGTCATAGAGCCTACTGACGTCTTTGGGATCATCTATGCCATTCTCCAGGTTCGCCGGTGTGTTCCACTACAGAATGAAAGCGAATATGAGAACGGGAAGCGATTAAGAGAATAGTTAGCACGCATGGTGCGCACCATTGGAGTCCGACGAGGCCTGGAGTTCACGCAGTTGACAAAGGCAGAGGCAGCAGTGTTCATGGCTGTGGCGTTGGAGATATCGTTCAAAGCGTTGGTGTTGGGTTAGCTAGCGAATAAACCGTGGGCTTATAAAGGCAGAAAAGGCGATAAACTGCGATATACCGTCCAGCGGGGCCCCAGCCAAACGCCACGTTGTGAAAGGGAAGGAAGGCCCATGTATGCCTGCCATTGAGACGGAAGCAATAACAATTGCGACGCGACTCTTGCAAGATTCGCGTAGGGCCAAGGCGCAATAGATCTGTGTCGCCATTGAGAAGAATGAACAAAGAACGAGAAGAGGCTACAGCGCGGAACTTCTTCCTGCCACTCGACGAACAATGAGGATAGGGTTCCCACGCTCGCTACGGTTGCCAATTCCAGCAGGATAACGTTATGCGTTCAATTGTCACAGGTAGCGAGAACAAGTACAGGGTCATAAACGGAAACAAGCCTCTACAATAATATTACATTTGTCCGCAAAAGGCTTCACGGGTCCCGCCGGCGACTTCCAAACCCGCGTTATACTCGCCCATTCGGACAGAATACCGCACACTTGGCGCTCAGGTGTTTGTACTCCTCGCTGCGCCGGTCCATATGGCCGCTTGCGCTTGCAAACGCACTCAGGTAAGCTGTGGCCGCTCGAGCCTTGTAATCCAGCGATCGCTGTCCTGATGCCAACCATAGCGCCTCGTACACCTCACCCGCCCTGTTCCCGGCGGCGATGAGTCAGATCCCGCTTCCGCCACGAGTAAGAGAAAATGCTTACAGTGTTTGGTACTCTACCACTTCCTCCTGCCTCGCTTTTTGTAACGCAAGGTCTATTAGCCGGAACAGCTTTTCGGTAACCCGGTTTACGTCTGCGGAGGCAGTGCCGTGGAAATTCCCAGAACGGATGTGTTGGGCTAGGTCCCATCCACAACTATCAAGAGTATGATTGAGCGAATCCCGCTCAGGGATGGATAAACGGCAATTTTTATCCACGAGCATTTGGATGTGAGAGTCGAACCGAGCTAGATTATTTCATTAACTGAGAAAACTAAAAGCTATGGATTTTGAGACATACGTTCGCATCCTCTCAGGAAATCGTATGGAGTTATCGGTATGGAGGAGCTTCTAGATGATCTGGCCATTGTAGGCAGGGATGGGGAATAGTTGCACAGGAGGGTAAAGTCCGGTTGGGATATCTGGCTCTTTTATGCTTAAGGACTCGTCATCGATATGGTGGGAAACGATTATCTGACGTTCGTTTCACTCCCCGCATTCAGGGGTGGGCGCTATGGTGCGGCGCATGAAATGTGTTACAGAAAGTCTCGCAGCAGCCTAAAGAGTGAGCATACTCGCTCATTGAATCCCGATCTAGTAGGTTGTCAGTTAGGAAGCGGTTAGCCGTGAGATCGACCTTTGGACTTCGCGTGTAGGGTGATCAGGGTGCGTCCGGGACCGGAGTTGATGTGGAAAATGGGGCGAAACCCTAGCGGCAATATACAAGCGGTGACTAGGGAGAGGAGATTGGAGCTCATGCGAAGATGGTCCAATGAAACTCTCCATAGATGCATGGAAGAAGGACTGGGGGGCGCCAAGCCCACCACGATTGGATGGGAACAGTGATAGAGTTGCGGCTGTGTACATAGAATGTGTGCTGCGACCCCTGAGACTTCATGCGGGACGGCTCTTCGCCCGAGTAAGTGGGGTGGACATCGCCCACCCACGAGTCCGAAGCATATGAGGCGGTGCAGCACCGGAACGGGACCATACCCGTTGAATTATCCGTGGTTCTCGGGGTATAATTTTCAGGCATCCGAAGCGTTCCATCCTTGTGGTCTGACTAGAACCAACTACTGCGCTCCCACGAGGGAAACAGGAGTCGGAGCAAGTTACAGCGCTTGTCCCGTACCCCAGCTTCTTGTCAACTGTGGAATCCGGTCCACGGAGACTAGGCTACCGGGACGCAGCATACCCGTCCAAAACCGATTATTCCTCGACAAGGCCGGGTAATTTCGAGCAGTAGCGTTCATCAAGGGATCGACACCCCAAAGAAGATGGAAGGCATATGCCATTCATCCAAGTCAGACTCCCACAAATTCGAGAAGCCTGACGCGGGTTTTGTACGCTGTGGCGTCATACATGGCCGTCTGTAGACAATGGGAGCCTGTAGTTACTCTTGTTGTCTGGATAGTTGCTACGGCCGCATCGATGATGAGTGGGAGAAAGGAAGGACAATGGGATTCCCACGATTGCTTCGTCTACCATATCGGTCACGTGTTACTCGAAAGCCATTTGTCTAACTGCAATAAAGGTCCCGCATAATGTTTACTACTTCTGTGTATACCTTTGTTCTGTTTCAATTATCTCAGAAAAAAAGGCCACATTTAACGGTCATCGTTCAAGCGTCACTCCACATACGTTACGTGGGATGGAACACCAGAAATAGGATCAGTTACTGTGTTCCACCGGGGCAGTGCACCAGAAGAATGTGCGGAGCTAGTTCTTCGGGTAGCCAGACATCGGCCAGTATCTTGGGCGTACGGTAAACGTGCTGCATCTTCGAGTCAGACCGAAAGTAGGTTAGACATCAATGATGCTTGGGTCGGCCCGTGGAATGATGGAGGTATGAAGTGCCAGGAAGTTCCCAAGGACGTGTCATCCACGAGACTAGATGTCCCTTGAAAATACTCAGAGCTGAAAATGTGCTCTTGGAAACTTCGTACTTCGTCGAATCCAAACCTGGCAAGGTGGCAAGCGTGCTGATCCCGCCCAAGTACTCCACGATAAGAGAGCGCGAGATTCGACGTAAATTTAAGCCGATCTGGATTTACGGGGTTCAACCACTCCGAAGCTACCCAAACGTCGTCATGTAACCGTCAAGGGCTAGGCACCAGTGTACGCGCGCGATTTGATGCTGTCCATTCCGTACGCCATGCGTATGTACCTGTAGAAATCTGCCGTCCTGGACTATCTGTGAGACCTGCGCAATGATGTTACGAAAATAGAAACACACGTTTTGGACGTGCGATGATATCAGGTTACCAAGCGAAGGGGAGGAATCATGCATTGATGAATGTAGTTCGGTCTTCACAGGCGCGGTGTATTTCGGACTTAGTGATCAGGGGAATCAACCCGCGACCTGCGCCCAGGTTTAGGCAGAGGTCGCATCGCAGGGGAGATGCATGAGTTCGATCATTGAATCGCATCTACCTCGGGATGAGTCATATGACATGAAAGCGCTACCGAGTTCTCTCTGTAGGCCGTCGTGAAGATCAGTAACAGTGTTATTGCTAAATGGGGCCTACGGGGAGATGAGAAATATCGTTTGAGGGCAGAAGGGGATACACACGTGGGAGGGACTACGAGACAGCGCCAGATTGCAACAACGGGGGCAAGATTTGGTTGGTGGTGCTACCCGCGACCACAAACGCCTGGCGCTATACCAAAAAAAAAAAAGATTTGGTTGGAGCTGAAACCTACCTGAGAGGGCAATAAACCCTCCCTCTTCAACCTACTTCTTACTTAAGGGTAGAGGGATGGTTGAGCCTCGAGTCCCCCAGTTGGCCTACTGTCCGGTCCACCGCCTGACCAAAGCGCGAGTGCATCACCATCCACTGGGTAGCCTCATTGCTGTGAGGGTGTACGCTCAAAGGCGATGCGTAACAAGTGGGAGGTTTAAGGTTTATACAAGAAATCAGAAATTGTTGCCACGGCTAAGAAGGCCGACCACCCCGAGAGACCGAGACGCAGATTGGCGTTTTATGTACGGTGATCGACGGACTCTTCGGATCAAGTCAACGGGTACTACACCCGACAGATACGTCACGGCATATCCCGAAAACTGTACAGCTATCAGCCACTATCCTGGGGTTAGGGTCAGCCATCGAATGCCAGTGATCATCCGTATACGACGGACTTCAGACGACCTTAATCTCAGGTGAGTACAACTGTCCAATTTTCCACGTAGACGAATAACCTCCTGTGTCTTCTGATAGCACCCCTCAAGAATGGGCGCGTACAAGTATATCGGTGAACTTTACAAAAAGAAACAATCGGATGTCCTCCGATTCCTCCTTCGCGTCCGGTACGCCAGAATGATACATCTGCGAGGGCACTGTGACTCAATTAATCCCCGATGACTAGATGCTGGGAGTACCGTCAATTAAATGTTATCCACCGGGCTTCTCGCCCATCTCGCCCTGACAAGGCCCGCAGGTTAGGATACAAAGCCAAGCAGGGATACGTTATCTACCGCGTCCGTGTCCGCAGGGGTAACCGCAAGAAGCACGTCCCCAAGGGTCCGTATACAGCAGATCTCGATTCACTGATCTGTGTTAAAACGTCTGACAGGTGCCACCTACGGTAAACCCGTCCGCCAGGGTGTGAACCACCTCAAGCCCCAACGAGGACTGAGGAGTGTCGCGGAGGAGCGTGTTGGTAGACGTTGTGGTAACCTACGAGTATTAAACTCGTACTGGATTAACCAGGACGGTGTTTACAAATACTACGAGGTCATCCTCGTTGACCCCAATCACAAGGCCGTAAGTTTTCGAAGGTCCTCTGGTCTCCCCGACGTTTATGGGACTCTTGCATACAGATTCGTCGCGACCCAAGGATCAACTGGATCGCCAAACCTGTGCACAAGCGCAGGGAGGCTCGCGGTCTCACCAGCATCGGAAAACAGAACCGCGGTCTTGGAAAAGGCGGTCGCCACAACAACACCCCCAAGTCGGCCACCTGGAAGAGGCACAACACCCTCAGCCTTCGCCGCTACCGCTAGGTTCTTCTTTGCTATGTTTACGAGCTGTATGTTGCACATGTTTCCAATATCCATTTACATTGTGTCAAAGGTTGTTACCTTGCTTGCGAAGTTCCTCTACCCCGTAAATCATCCCACACGAACGAGCATCCCATTTATTCGGTGCCGTTATCCCCTGGCGCTTGTTTTCCATTAAGTTATCGGTCATTACACAGAGCCCAAGTGTGGCATTTCAGGTCTGATTATTTTCACATCTAAGTGTGCATTTTCACCTGCTATCGACTTTTGCCGGTCGGTATCGCGGAGCGAATGCAAGTTGGAGATGAGGGGAATATCTTGGGATGTGCCGAATAACTTTCAGACTATCCTACACGAGGTCATATCAAATAACCGCCTTGAAAATCGGGTTGGAACGAGCGTGGTACCCGATGTATTAAATTTGGGGAGCCCAAACTCTTGGGGTATGGTACTACATATGATGACGAGTTACTGTGCGCTTGACACGACTTGAAAATCACAAGATCACACAGTAAGCACGGGAGTGGGACCCGGTAACGGAAAGTCCGTCCCGAGGTGCCAAATACCAGGAAGCGAGTAATTCATGTGCACGTTGATTTCCGGAGAAAGATGTAACCGCTACACGAACACACAAGGATGTTATACGAGTAAGGTCCGCGCCGACGGCGCTTCTTCCGTGAGAACGAAAGTTATCACCGACTGGGAACATGATCAATGATCACTATTGAGGAACGACTTCATGACCGTGGCAATGATATCGATGCCCCTCTCCATATCCTGGAACTGTGAAATGTGAGTCAGGTGTCTGGAACCTCAACGAAGGCGAAACCTCTTACTGTGGCTGTACTGAAAGAAATCCTGTAGTGACCCTCATACTTACCATCGGGGATGTTCTCCTCATCGGCAGAGAAATACCAACCCGGAGCGAGGAGCACTCCGCCCTCGACGAACTTTTCCCACAGTTGCATTTCCAGCGTATCGGCTGACTTCTTACCGAACTCCGGATGAGAGTCAAAGTAAAACTTCAACTATGGAGATGTTATAGCCCGAGTTACCGATAAAGCGCGCAGCAAGATACTCACCCATATGAACATCCCAGCAGACGGTGCTACAAACGAGAAAATTTTGGCTTGTCCGAAGGTACCGTACTTCTCGCTAAGCTCTCCAGTCTTTTGGTAAGCGTCATAGACTGTGCACCCTTTCCAGAAGTCGCGGTCCGATACGGAAGTATGAATGTGAAACTTTGCATTCAACAGATCGATGAAGTGATCACGGCGGTCGGTATACTGCTGGCCGAGTCCTCGCAGCCAGCGGATATACCCATCAGGCTTCCAAGTGATGAGCAGCTGGGCCACTAGAGCTTGGCCGAGGCCACAAGGGGCTTGAGTTGACACCTCGCCCAGTCGAAGCAGCCTCTCTGCAAAGGTAGGGTTGCAGGTGAACCAGCCCAGGCGAACACCTGGAGCGATGGTCTGCGTCATACAACCCAATGAGTACCGGCGGTTACCTCAACAGCGAGTGTATACTTTGGAAAAAGTGTCCAACCGAATTACTCTCCCCTGTCGATCGATCCTGTGAAAATGATTAGTACACTTTAGCGCATGGAAAGTAGGTTTCGTTCACTTGAGATAGCTAGGAACAAGGCTTCGCAGATAATTGTCCGCATCTGTATCAAACGGTGAAGAACGAGCATTGCGAGTTTCTTTAGGAGTGTATTGGGGCATTTGAAGGAAGTAGTAGGGATCGTCTTCGACGATGATGACGTCTATCGAGGAACGCCCATCAGAAACATTCAAGAGTCGATCGGAAGGCTTACCGAACTCAACACAGACTTCATAAACTTCTCGCTTCCTTTGTATGCTTGCGGTCTGTTGTAATGCTGATGAGTTTAAATCCGATACGGTTCTGGAGTCAACTTACACTACCAGTGGGATTCTGGCCAACGGGGATGGTGTAGAGAACATGGGGCCTGTGATTTGACGGTCAGTCCATGCTTCCATAGAATCAGGCGAAAAACAGACCGCTTGCCACCCCTCTCGACCTCATTCCACTCGGCTAGAACCCTACGAAGATCGACGGCACATAGTCCTTCCCGGTCAACCGCCACTGGAGCGAACTTGATACCCCAAGGGTGAACGCCGGCAAGGACTGACGGGTAAGTCCACTCCTCAGCAAGAATCCAATCCCCAGGATTGGCGAACGTTGTGGAAATCCTCGACAACCTGGGGTCGGGGTCTCGGTCAACAGGTCCAGGCGATGGTGAATGGTTAAACGCTCACGCATCCGTGTTCCCTATGTCCATGAGAATATCCCAGTCTTCATAGGCGGGTTGGTACACACGTTCGGTGAAGGCTTTGATGATCTCGCGCAATTGAATGGAACCCTGACCGTCATCGTACTGAAGCACCCTTGCGAGATTAACGTCTCCAGGATTTTCGGGGTATTTCTTGACTGTGAAGGAAATGGTCTTCTCCTTTGATCCAAACATATTCCATAACCAAGAGAATGCGCTGGATTGGCGTTCCTCGAACGCGATCGGCGCAAACGAGTCCGAAGCCAGAGCGTCAACGTGAATGGCGGAGAATGGGAAGTATGAGGGGTGCGGTTTCCCTGCGAAGGCGCGAGAGGCGGAGGTCAACGTTTGGAAAATCGCCGTAGAGTCAGTCTTCACTACGAACCTCCAGATAACGAAACCATCCCTGGGGTAGAGATGTGCGCCAGACGTTTCAGAGGTGAGGGAAGACGAGCTTTAGCCACATCGGATAAGTGGTGGGAGAGGTCAATGGACTTTGGATGGCCCCCAGTTGACATGGTGGTAGGGGGCAAACACGCGAATGCCGTTTGCAGATAAGCTGCGTCACGTGGATGCCTGCCAGTGACTGGTCATCCACGTTAGTCCAATTGTCGGTGATAACCCGCTAGGGTACTGGGGCTGAGATCGGAATCCAGGATCTGCAAAGTCGTGGCCGAAGCTGCCCAAGTGTTGAGATTGAGCACATCAAGATGTCGATCTTTGCGTCATCCAGAAGGATCTTCAGGTCGCTTGAGTGTTGCGGCTGTTGAACAACGTCTACATCAGAACACCCGCGGCTTCTTACACGCGATTGAATACGCACATCGCGTAGCCTGAAAAATCCTCAAAATATAAACAATACACATCTTTTCCACCAGAATTATGACAATCTCATTCGCGCAAGAGCCAGAACTTTGAGATTCAGAGATACGCGGTGTGCTCCGGAATGGATGTAAATCACGTGATTCAAGGTCCCAATATGGCAGAACCCGCAAAGTTTAGGGTAGGTCGAGTAGATTCCAATGACATCGGTCGGAAAGTTACCCAAGCCCCCTCGATCTCTTCTCACGAATTCTCATCTCACGAACGGAGTGGGACAGTAAATTTCGCGGTCAGTGGAAGTGGGAAGAAGGGTTGGTATCTGGTACCCTCCCTCCAGTTTGACCGAGCTCACGTCCCTGATGTTGCAGAAGAGCGAAAGTTATTTACAAGGATGTTCAGTGCTAGGAAGGCTTGTTACAAGTGTGGTAATGGTGTGTCGGCTCCGTTCTATATCATTCTTGTGGAGGCTAACGCGGTTTAATTGATGGAGTTGGCCACCTTGCGTAAGTCACCTCCTTATTACACTCCTCTCGGCTTCTGATTCGCGTAGCGCCGACTGCGCTGAAGAAAGGCTTTGTTTCAACTGCAAGAAGCCGGGTGCGTTGTGCCCATAGTCTACTATGACTGACCTTCCAGGTTAACCGATGTTCTCTAGGTCACGAATCTCCAGCTTGCCCGTTGCCCCGTACCTTCGCTCATAAGCAGTGCTTTTCGTGCGGAGGTATTGGACATATCCAGTCTGATTGCCCTACCTTGAGAATTCAAGGCCAGACCAGCAACCAGAAGTGCTACGTGGGTGTTCTCTGTTCATGACGTAATCACGCTATCCTCATCCAGCCATAGCACTGTGGCCGAGTTGGCCATATTGCGCGCTTGTGCCCTCTCTCTGGCACCGGAGGTGGTATGAATTACGCATCCCGGGCACCTCCTCAGGGCAGGCTCAACACTTCCACTTTACCTCCCGTCATCTGTTTCAGGTGTCGGGGACCAAACCATCTTGCGAAGTGAGGCCTATCCATTTTCGTCCAGTCGTCCGACACTCACGTTATCAAAGGGACTGCCTTGCCAACTCGAATGGCCTCGAGCCTCTGGCCGTAGGCAAGGGCCGAGTCTGCTTCAAGTGCCATCAGGAAGGGCATGTAAGTACCCGCACGCTCCATCACTGCTCCAATGACTTATCCACAGACGCAGATTGCGAGGGATTGTACTTCTGAGTGATCTCGTCGTGCTTTAGCGCCGGTTTCACGATTCTCTTCATGAGGACGGATTTCCCTGTTACTCTGTACAGTATTGACCAGGTCATTTCCGGTCTTTTGCAATCGATCGGCATCTAACCCTCCCATGCGATATCGCAACCCCGCGAGATGTAACTGACAGGAAGACGGAGAGTATGCCCCCGAGTGAAAAGGCCCTCCTTCTCCTTACCTGTCGCCGGGATCGATAAGTCGTCTTAACTTGATTCGTCGAATGTCCGGAGAGCAATCCGTACTCCGACTGTTTTCAAATGAAAATTTCCTGGATGGCGATGGCTTTCAACCCCAGCCACACGAGGCTGGTGCCCCTAATCGCGCGGGTTATCACCCCAAATCCTGACATCTGAAGATTTGGATCCCGACCGTTTGATAATCTCATCCGATCCATCGCCCCACCTCTCAGCTGGAATTCTCGGACAGACACAGTATAAATACCCTGAGGTGTCCCCTCGTTTCCTCTGGGCCCTTCTCTCGCCTTCCCACCCACGGTACACCACATTCTTTGCATTTCACAGGGCAGCTGACTCGCCGTCCGACAGAATTAGGGTCATCCGGCTACCGCGTCTCTTGACCTAAAAGGTCAGCTTCACAGAGTCGACGCTCCATCGTGTTTCTTGTAAGGCTGCCTGCCGATCTCTTTTTGGGATAAGAGTACGCCGGCACTGCGGTAAGAATACTGGTCCCCTGCCTCGCTTTTACCGTCTCGCTGAGCCTTGATAGGTTGTACGCCTGCATTGAGACCGTTAATCAGCCTTAGAAGAAAGGGTGTCGTGGGCCTGTGCCGCTGAGCTGGACGTCCAAGAGGGGGATTCGATTTTGTTCGTGGTAAGCTCTCTCGATCTCACCCACCATAACGGCATCCGCACGCGATCCTCCATCTTCGATGCCTCACCCCTCGCTTCTTGGGTCTTCTTCCTCGGAACCAATGGTTATCTGATCGTTATGTTTCCACGTTTCAGGGCTACGTGTGGTCCTTGCACTAAAACTTCTCGTTGTGTTCCCAGGGAGTTTTGCAGGCGACCACATGTTTTCGTTCCAAGGCGACGAGACTTAAAAATACTTATGTGTCGGATTGCACTTTTGTGATCGTTTGCGAATTCGATTCATTTGTTTTGGGCCTCAACTTTTTGTCACCGTGGATTAGTACACGGATGAGTTACCGATTCTCCCACAACTCCACGAGCGGAGCGAAGAATGATGCATCATGTCGTGATGAAAAATATCGACGGCCTAGCCACTCTCGATCAACTCCGTAAATCCTGGGACGAAAGATTCACCACCTCGTGGGGTCTGGCGCTGGGGGTTGAGAGGCTCCCAGGGGTACCCTCTTTTCCTCGAGTGTTTTTTTTTTTTTTCGTGATTGAATCCGCTGCGAGATTGCTCCGGCCCGAGTTCAGGACTCGGCGAAAACGATCACGTACATTCGCCGTACTAGCGGAAGCAAACCCGGAGACGTTTCTTTAGTCTCGGACAATTGAATTTCAAGTGTGATTAGGAGGGGCGTTTGCAAGTCAAACTTAAATATTTCGAAATCGAATGCCATTGTTCAATCCATCATGGCAAAGGGTTCCGTCCGCTCGTTTTTTTTTGACTGCGGTAACTCAAAATTTGTCGTTCTCGGAGTCCTACGACACCACGACCCCCGGCCTGGGCCCAGTGCGGAGGGATCATACTGTCATGATGTATACGGATTTTTTGGGGTGGCCGTCGAGGGCCCAAAGCGTCGGGCATTACATCCGTTCTACCACAGATTGGGGACGATATGGAACAGATCGCAGATGTCAGGTGTCCCTCGGCCTGTCATCGCAGCGGGACACCGTTTGCATGTGGGGCGAGGGTTCTGAGATTCTCGAAATTTTCACTATTGCAACGACACAGACTGAGAAACGCGAATGCGATAAGATAATCTCCTACATGCACGCCGACCGAAGGCAAGCGTGTTGGGAGGTTGGGGCCAGACCTCCGAAAAAAAATAGGGTCAAGGGAACCCATCGACGTTCTCAAGCTAAGAACTTGGTGATTACGGACATGTATAGATCCCGCTCTTCCCACATCGGAGTGTGGCTCGAGTGCTCGAACTTGACGTGGGTGACCTGGGGTATCTTGTCCAATAATGGCTGGATTACGAAATCCTGCGCGATGTCGTAAGCACCGTTGATGACCAAGGTGGGGGCTTTGATATTCTTCAACCGGTCGATTATCGTCCAATTAGAGATGACAGGATCCCTATCAAAGCGGTAACAACCATTATCAGTCCTCCGTGGGGCACAATTCAATGAAGGAAATGGACCGCACATTTTAATGGACACGGTCGGGTCCGCAAACAAAGCATCGAACGAGGCATTTAGCGACGCTGGCCATGGCTGCACCGTGCACCCGTATGAATCGTAGAAGATCTTCGAGGCGGCACGATACCGGGCCGGATCACTAAACCCAACTGCGACTCCGTCCTGCACGTCCTGCGGGAACGTGGAGAGCAACTGCGCCTGCGACTGCTCCCACAGGTCCATCGCCGCCAATGAATCTGACAAGATGAGGCTGTTGAGTTCCTTTGGCTGCAACACCGCGTACTCCGCTCCCAACATCCCTCCCCACGAGTGCCCGAGGATATCGACACTATCGTACTCGAAGAAGGCGATGACGTTCTCGAGCTCGCTCAGGAAGAGATCAACAGACCAAAACGAGTCGGGTTCGGAATCGAGGCGGGTCGATTTCCCGTTCCCTATTTGATCATAGAAGACGGCGGTACGGGTGGAGGCAACGTCTTGGATCGCGTCCATGTAGTTGTACGAGAATCCTGGCCCGCCATGCAGGGCGATGAGAGGACGATGGGACGGAGTGTACACGGGGGGCGTGTAAGCGATGTACCAGGTTTGGTATTTCGAACCCTTGTACTCGAATGGGATATAGCCGGTTTTGACTGCTGTAGCTGTGACGGTAATGAATGAGAGGAGGTATACGGACAAGCCGGCGAGAATTTGGGCCATGGCGAAGTTGTACTTGTACTGCAATGTCAGGGACGGGGGGACGGGAGCACAGGTTTTATACCACGTCGGTAGTCGTGAGATTCCAATGTATCAAGAGGAAGGGGTGTGCGCGCTGCTCTGGGCGGGGACGGGTAAATATGTTGTCCTTCACGATATCAACTTCCTTGTTCATATGAGTGGATGAGGCGTCTGTCAGAGGCATTCCGCAGTGATCAGAGATTGTTACTCGAGCCCGTAAGTATTGATCCATGGATGCATATATGCATGATTGACGAGGGCGCATTACCGAAGAGCGGTATCATTTTTATGGGCGCATGCGGCGGGTGCAGTACCAAATGAGTCGATAACTCATCTTCGTCCGATATACTGGAGCCGCTCGACTTTCAACAAATGTTTCAAGACTTATATCTGAAACTCGAGATTAGCCGGAAGGAGCACGTTCGGATAGAACCTGAGGCGATATATGTGAGATGAGGATCCGTAGACGTCCAGATAGCACAGGGTGATTACAACAGAATCTACCAGTCAGTCACATTCCAGGGCCTAGATAAAATGCTTTAACGGGTCCCAGTTACCACGATTTGTATTGTTTTGAGCCCCGGAAAACGGTCAGAGTCCTATGGCTTTTGATGAGGATAAAATTACCAGACGCATACTCCCCTAAGACATGAGAATGTGCTACCGTATCGAGCGTGGGTGTTAGGGATAATAAATAATTAAATAATCTCCCTGGCATCAATCATGGTATGGGTGTGTGGATCATCTTGGAAGTTCAAGACTTCAAGAATTTTCCGACAACCTGCATGTAGGCAGGTCGTTCCTCCAAGAACGGCGTGTGAGTGGAATTGTCGAACTTATGGTATTGAACCCCCGGAATCCCATCGAGGAGGGGTTGAACGACCCAATCTTTCGTAATGTCGTTTGCACCTCCATTGATCACCAAGGTTGGAACCTTGATCTCGGAGAGTCGATCAACTATCGTCCATGCTGCGAGCGGACCGCCCCTGCAAGATTATGAATATAGTTTTAGCGTGTGCGAGTATGTCGGGCCGCTAAGAATCACATACCACATATTAACATCAGCAGATGGATCAGAGAAGGTGTATTCGAAGGAGACGTTAAGACCTCGTGGCCAAGGGTTGAGAGTGCAGCCGTAGACATGGAAAAATTCAAGCATCGCCGCCTTGAAGTTGGGATCAGCGTAGCCGTTGGCCAGAGCTTGTTGGACTGATTGGGGGAACGTCGAGACCAATTCCGATTGCGATTTGCCCCACAACTCAGAGGATGGGGGCGAATTCGAAAGCACGAGCTTCCTCAAACCCTCCGGCTGGGTGACCGCAAATTCGGAAGCCAATATTCCGCCCCATTGATGGCCTAACACATCGTAACTCTTCAGATGGAAATGGGAGATGAGACTTTCGAGTTGCTTGGCGAACAACTCGATGGTCCAGAACGAGGCGGGTTTGTCCTTCAAATGGGAGGAACGTGCGTTTCCGATTTGGTCGTAGAGGATGATCGGTCGGGAGTTGGACAAGTCGCTGAGGACTTGCAAGTAATCGTGGGACAGTCCTGGACCGCCGTGCAGGGCGATAAGGGGCGTTTTCGAGCTGCTACCAAGGCCAAAAGCTTTATAGTAGGTCTGGAAGGTCTCGTTTCCGTAGAGGAAGGGAATAAATCCGGTGTTGAGAGGAGTTGCCTGCGTGAGGCTGACCAATGTGGTTGCGACGAGAGAGAGCGCCCAACTGAGTCTGGGAACCATGACGAAAGAGCGAAATAAGGTATAGGACGTTGATGAATGGGGGGCGGCGGGGAGAGCACTAGGTGTCTGTCGGTCCGTACGTCACTTTTTATATCCACTTAGTGAGCGGGGGGGGTGGAACACCGTCACAGGTTGGAACTGATGGACTAAGCTTCAGTCAATGCGTAAGATCTCGGACGAATATTCGGCCGTGATGGAAATGTGTATCTCTCGGCGCATATGGCGCTACACCCCAGCCCCCAATGGGTCATGGTGGATTGCGGTATTAAGGCGAGGAACATGGGTGAGCGTGCGCAGGGTCGAATGAATGCTTTCTGTTTAGCAATCATCGATATATTCGGCCCCGAAGAGCTGTGTTTCGAGATATGGTAAAGGGGCAGCCCTGCGACTGGGAAGTGGGATAACGGATCTCATCAAGGAGATCGGGTCAAAAGCAACGCGTGTTCTGATCTCGGGCAGGGTTGACCTCAGACGCTCATGCCGGAACCAGTGGGTGCAAGGCCGGCATTAACAAAGAGTGGCCAGTGGCCTCGGCAGGGGGAGGGTCCGGGTATGCGCATAGCTGTCGTCCATGGATAAAGTGAAGGGGCTATAGATTTCCAACGGCAGTCGGCGACACCGATGAGTTGATTGGACGCTTGAGACACGCGTGGCGTCGTCGAAAACAACGTCCAGGGTACGTTATCAGCCAGTATCAGCCTGGTGGTTAAACGTTGGGGGTGATGGAGACCGTGGTCGACAAGACACAAGAGAGCATCACGTGAACTCGTACCTAGATGCAAACGATTGTGAGGTCGGGCTGCCGACGTGCTACTCGTCGTCCGTCATGGCAGTCAAGGTCATTTTTTGGGATACCAGACATCTCCTCGTTCTCTCCATTCCCAGGGTCGACTTCCGGAGATACCAAACAGACGTATAATACTCAGAGGGTCTTACCGTACGCCACCCGGAATCCCACCTCCATATGTTTCCTTCTGACCGGTGTCCTGCAGTTACAGCCGACAGCAACTTTACGACGTCGTGGCAGATGTGGACTCTTACAATAAGTTTATCCCGTTCTGTACCGGCTCAAAGGTGCTCAGTCGAAGGGAGCCGCTGAAGGACCTCAAGATACCCGATGGGTTCAACATGGATGCGGAGCTAACTGTCGGTTTCCTATCGTTTACTGAGAGCTACGTGAGCAAGGTCATCTGCTCCCCGTATGATTCGGTAAAAGTGAGTCTCAGCCCTCGTGGTGCGCCCCACCCTCCAGGACTAACACCATCCGCTCTCGTAAGGCTGTCGCATCCTCCTCCACACCTCTGTTCAAGACCCTCGAAACAACCTGGAGATTTGAGTCTGTCATGAACGCTTCTGAAGGGAAGGAATCTACTCTCGTCAAATACGATATCGTCTTTGCCTTTGCGAACCCCCTGCATGCTGCTATCTCTGCAAAGTTCTTTGGACAGGTTTCGGGCTTGATGATGCGAGCGTTTGAAGATCGATGCGAGGAAGTGTATGGCCGGGGTGCCCCGCGATGACGTCCATACGAGTGAAACCTCCTGACCATCGGGATCAAACGCCAGAGGAATATAGAGTATGCAGCGAGCGATTAATACACTGAATATTCCGTGCGAGGTCGTGACTCCGTATTGCCGGGATCGACTTTCCGACAATGGCGAGACGTCTTGTTGAAAAACGCGTCCATCCAAAATGATTCGAGGCACCACTACCCTCCGTCTCTCATCCTAAGCTCACCGGAGTCCTTCTGCTCAGTCCCCAGGGAGGAGGATCGCCGCATATCGATTCCCACAGCCAACGCCTCCATATATTGCCATATACAATACAAGCCCAGGCCCTCCTGGCGGCTACCCAGTCTCTCCCGCGATTACGGTCTCTCCTCTCTGACGAGGCCCTTCCATGTCCGGTCCATCAGTTTCGACCGACTCCTTCAGGCACGTCGCAGATAGTCGCGTTCCGACGCCAGCATACCAACTAATCACTCACCTCGTTGCGCAGCCTGCCACATATAAACCCAGATGACTATATCTCCCAAACACCCACCTCTCAGACCATTTCTTCGTCTTCCTCGGGACACAGACGGCACCGAGAGACCGACAGGGCCATGACTACAATCACGGCCACGACCTCTAATGACCTTGCCCTCGATCGAGTTCACGATAGCAAACGAAGCTCAAAGGTTCCTGAACGCTTCCGGAAGGACCGGGAACGGGTTCACTCTGACCGGACGACCAAACAACTTATCCGACTGTTGATCCACGAAGAGTACGAGACGAAACAGGCCCACAGGCTCCTTCATGCCGCTTTTGAACGATTAGAATCCGAAACCCAA
>Ga0307512_10002639_pt1 | contig 22183 bp, 31 predicted proteins | sample 14_EM_MG_FD_200267 | JGI IMG/M metagenome (GOLD analysis project Ga0307512, IMG submission 200267) | Populus trichocarpa ectomycorrhiza microbial communities from riparian zone in the Pacific Northwest, United States - 14_EM | ecosystem: Host-associated > Plants > Roots > Unclassified | place...
ACAGTTACATAACGCCGTGGGGAGAGCTCGAAGCCTGCTCCGGTTGCAGTTTCCGAAAACGGTAGCTGAAAGAGTAGGGTTGCAAAAGAGGGGAAGCTCGGAGCTGTTCCGGTTTAAGGGTTTTTTTCTTTGCACCACCTTTTTTTATTGACTTCCTAGAGCTTTGTGCGCCCCGCATTTCAGCCTTCACGGCGATTTTGGATTTCTGGATATCTGGGATCCCGCACTCCAATTTCCGTACCTTCGAGCTCAGATCCGTAAGCAGATCAGCTAGTAAGCTACTAGAGCACTCTAGCTGTAGTTCTTAGTTGCAGAGCACCTGCATGAAGAGCGAAAAATCTCGTCCAACCGTGCCGCCGGCCAGAACATAAATAGCAGACTGCCATGGGCGGTCAAGAGGGGTTATGACAGGTTACGGCGCAAACACCGTGGAAGAATTGTCGGGTAGCGGACATAGGCCGGAGTTCCCGAGTTGACGGGGCTCCTTCCTTGGCACATTGTGTATCACTCGTAGTCGAGCTTCGAGAAGCTAAAGTTGACGCGGGAGAGAGTTTGGAACTTAACATGGAACTGGGTTGTCTAATTTAACGATGGTATGGTGATGACATGAATCTAGATTCTAGAAGCCCTTCTGTGCTCCGTTTGAGAGCTTATCGTGACAGCCTACTCGAACTATTGAGTAGACGAGGATATACGATTGAGCTTCTGTAGCCTTAAATCGTCGGGAGTTCCGAACATCAAATTGCCAAAATCGGAGTGACGCTATCCTTTATTGTTCTGCCCAAAAATCCCTCTGGTCTGAGGGCAAACGATGAAGCCAATATGCACTATGACGGTGCGGCGAAGGAGCGAGAGTCGGAAAGTAGTAGTGGGATGCCCTCTACAGGTGCTGAGCTCCAAGATATGCACTGCATTAGCTTGATACCTCATGATTAATTGGAGAAGGAGCGCATGTGAATTATTTAAATACGCGGGAACTACTGAACTCATTTGAAGAAGATCTGCTCACGCGTAGAGTACATTAATCAATGGCAATCAATCTCAACAGAATACAATATGTTGAGCAATAGAATACCCACAAATTGTAGGATGTCGGGGTTCGCCATGTTCTCGAGGTTTGATGGTAGGAAACTGTGAGAGTGAGAGAGAGGGAGAGGGAGAGAGAAAGTCTGATAGCGGGGTGACGGGACTCATGAAGAATATCAGTACAGCGGATGCGAACTTGAAACAGTGAAGAGTGTGGCATTGTCGCTTTCGCTTAACAAACACTAGCGCAAAGCTTGTATCATAACCCTAATCTCACACTGCGCGCGTTGAGTCAGCTAATTAACTCCAACCACTTCGCGAGTTCGCTTGCTCGTATCACCGTGCTAAAATAAGCTACACGATCGTGCGAGGTGGCTGTCCTGAGGCTGAGAGAGCGGAGAAGCTGAAATTTGAGCATCGCTTTCTTGTCTTCCTCGTGAACTCCTGAGTATCCCATCATCACCACCCTTTCAAAATTCATCATCACCGTTGCCGTCACTCAAGCGATCACCGACGGGATGGAAGCAACAAACCCATATCGCCCGCAGCCCCAGCTCCCACGTGCTCGTACAATTAGTCCTAATGCCGGCCAGTCGTATCAATATCCCCAGCAGCAGCATACCACGACACCGCAACACCAACAGCAGCAGTCTACGACGACGACGATGACGGAACAGCAGCAGTTCCAATATGCAACCCACGTCGGCAGCCAGTCGAGTAATGATGCATATCTATATCCGCATCAGCAAATTCAGCAGCTACAGCAGCAGCAAGTATCTCCACAGCATCTACAACAAATACAGCAACAGCAGATTCCGCAAGACCAGATTCAGCAACAGCAGATCCAGCAACAGCAGGTCCAGCAACAGCAGGTCCAGCAACAGCAACAGGTCCATCAACAACCTTATCCGTATTCTCAGGGAGCTAGTCCAAGCCAGCAACAGCTGACTGGAATACATCCAAATGATACCGCAGTCTACGCTTCGCAGATTGCGCAACAAAACCAAGACAACCAGCATCACAGCGCAGACGTTCCGACCAATAGCCCTCTACATCAGCAACCGCAACAGAACATACATGTGAACATACCGCCGCAACTACCGCCGGGATGGGACGCACACTGGGATCAGGGACAGCAGAGATATTATTACCACAATACAGCGTTGGGACAGACTACTTGGGAGCTGCGTGAGTGAACACTACTTTGTGCGGTGGAAATGCTGACATCCAGCTCAAGCCCAGCCACATGCACCTTTACAGCAGCCGAGTGGTTATCCACCCTCCCAGCATGCCCGAGCAAACACCTTTCCCCAGCAATCCCAGACTCCTGCTCCTTCCCAATCTCCACACTACCCGCAACAGCCGCACCAGCGTTTGCAGTCCCCTATCCAACTCCGTACTAGTCCAATGCAAATCGCCCAACATCTGCCGCATCCTCAGAGTCCCAGAACACCAGTAGGGGTCAACCGCCCACAAAGTGTCCAACCACTAGACAATCACGCACGGGTTCTGGTCAAGAGGATTCCATTATCAGTTGCTTCTAATGTCGAATTGTGCGGAGAATCCGCAGCTCCTATCCCACGCCCAGCTCCAACGCCTGTTCAACAGCATGCTACACCCGAAACACCAGCTCCCACGTCAGGGCCACAGCAGAAACAGCAGCAACAGCAACAAAAGCAGCAGAGCCCCCAAGTTTCCACTCCACCATCTCATCCTATGACGGCTACCCCAGTTACAGGAACACAGCAACCACCAACATCTCCCCGTAGTTTTCAACACGGTTTTGCAGAGATTGGGCAAACAAGCCCTGGAAAAACCGCGCGCTCGCCTCAGCAGCCACAAGGAGTTACTGGTTCACCCGAAATCACTCGAGATTCTTTACTAGAAGCCTTCACCACATCCACAGAACCGACCCAGACCCAAAACCCCCCAAAGATACCACCAAAAACGCCCTCAACGCCTGAAATCACTCGGGATTCCTCGCTAGAAGCCTCCACCGCATCCACAGAACCGACCCAGACCCAAAATCCCCCAATCCCACCAAAAACGCCCTCGACGCCTCCACCTTCGGAAAAAAAGCAACCCGGTAACATCGACCCTTCCGTCTCACCGCTCATTCGCACGCCTCCTCCAGAACCCAAACCTCCGCGAAAGTCCCCACCTGCTCTCACCTCATCTGACGTTCCCATCATGTGTTCTACAGCATTCGGCCCAGTTTCCATAACCGAAGATCCCTTCTGCCCTCCACCAAAACCACGCACTCCGCCTCCCCAGACTGAAGAGGCTCCTAAGATGTCGGCGACCTTTGGGTTTGGCATGGATGGCGACGACGAGTTTGCAGGGTTTGTTGTAACGACGGGATTGAATGCACCGAAGGGACAGGGAATGACAACGACGACCATCCTCCGCGTTCCTGCAGATCGTGATGAAGAGAGGGAGGATGATGGTGGAGGTGGCAGTCCCTTGTCGATCAAGAATCCGAAGCCGAATATTCCTCCTGGTGCGATGAGTGTGCCGCTGCTACATCGGGGGAGCGTGAGTTATGGGAGTCCGACGCCACAGCCACAGCAGCAGCTACAGCAGCATGTGGAGATGCAGCCGGGAGCGCAGATGCAAGGGTTTCCACAGCAGCAGCAACCACCGTTGGGCCAAATTCCGATGCAGTATCAACAGATGCAAGCGCAGATGGGACAGATGGGTATGCAAACGCAAATGGGGGTGCAGCAACAGCAACAGATGCAACCCTTCCCGCAGCAGCAATTCCAACAGCAGCAATTCCAACAGCGGCAATTCCAACAGCAGCAGCCGCTCCAACAAGGCCTGGCAATGTCCCGACCCGGCACCACGATGCCAATGCGGAAACCCGTCGGCACGGTTATGCAACCCACAGCCCTCCAGAACCAGCAGCGACCGATGTCAGTTCAGCAGCGTCCAGTGTCAATATCACCCTATCCACAACTGCAACAGCAGCAACAAAACTCATATCAACAAAAAGCGGTGCAAGGAATGCAAGTAGCAGGTCGAGTGACACAGCAAGGTCTGCAGCAATCGCTACAAGTTGCACAGTCTGCAACCAAGAAGCTCAAGAACAGCAACATCTGGAAAGATCCCAGCCTGTTGATCCCAAAGCCAAAGAAGAAGCCCGCTACCCAGCAGCCACAGGGACGGGGACAGCCTATGGCTAGAGGGAGAGGACAACCTATGGCTAGAGGGAGAGGACATATGGGACGAGGGAGAGGGCAGATGGTTGTGAGGGGAAGGGGTGGCACGGTTCAGATGAGCAAAATGACGCATCAAGGTGGGCTTGTAGCTGCCGGCGGGGTGATGGTGGGTGGGGGTGTTGTGGTTCAGCAACAGCAACCGATGCAGGGTGGCATGGTCATGCAGAATGGTATGCCAGTACAGCAGCAACAGTTCATCCAACAGCAGCCGATGGCGCAGAACGGTGTCATGGTTCAGTCGAATGGAATGCCAATTCAGCAGGATGGTATGCTACTACAACAGCAACAGCAACAACTGGCGGTGGTGGGACAACCAGCAGCCGTGGCCGGTGGCATGGGGATGCACATGACAATGCAACAAGGCGCGATACCGCTGCAACAGAATGGAATGCCGGTACAGCAAAATGGAATGCCGATACAACAGCAGCAGCAGCAGCAGCAGCAGCAGCAGGTCGGCTTCATGCCACTGCAACAACAGCAGATGCCAATGCACCAGCAACAACAATTCCAGCAGATGAATATGCAACCGCAAAAGCAACCCATGAAGCCAACGAACAGCCAACCAATACAGGTAAACATCGACCCGAGCGGAATCCAAACAAATACCCAATTGGGACCCGTGAATCTCGGCGTCAGCATGCCCGGAGTATCTGCATCAGGCCAGATCGGCCCGGTGAAGCTCTCCGCCAATCCCAATGGTGTCTCGGCCTCCGCTCAGATGGGTCCCACGAAAATCACAGCGAATCCCAACGGCGTCACGGCCTCCACTCAGATGGGGCCCATGAAAGTCACCGCCGGGCCGCAGGGTATTGCAGCTTCCGGTCGCATTCAACTTGGGGCTGTACAAGTCAATGCCAATACTGGCACTGCTCGAGGTCGAGGGCGCGGTCGAGGACAGGGAGCAGGGAGAGGAGCAGGGAGAGGAGCAGGGAGAGGAGCAGGGAGAGGAGCAGTGACACAGCAACAGCAGCAGCAACAGCAGCAACAGTTGATAATGCAGCAGAATATGCTGATGCAACAACAGCAAATGCAGCAAATGCAGCAACAACAGCAAGAGCAAGTGCTCTACGACCAGCAATGCAACGAAGCTGCATACGCCGATCCATACGCAGATACAACCTACACCGAAGCAACGTACACGGACACCGCCGGCGGTGAGGAAATAACATACACCGAGACGACCGTCGATCCCAACACCGGCTACTACGAGGAGAGCACAGTGGTTTATACAGAAGACCCGAACGGCGGCGAAGAGTTTTATGCAGTCGAGGAGACCGGTTACATCGATGATGGTAGCGGTGCTGCAGGGTACGAAGATACCGGAGCGTATGACGAGACTGGCGGGTATGACGAGACTGGCTGTTACGACGAGACTGGAGCTTACGATGAGACCGCTGGGTACGATGAGACGGGCGAGTATGGGTATGAAGACGGAGGGGACTATGGGGCAGGATATGAAGACTGTGGTGAAGGGGGAGGGTTTGAAGATTGTACTGGCGGAATGGAGGATATGTGTGGGGAGGAAGCGGCCGGAGGGGTTGCGGATATGCTGGGAGGTTTGGATTTGGGGGGTTTGTTTTGATTTGGGCATTTTTAGTGGGGGAGTTTGTTCGTGTGGCATCGTATATGCGAGGAGTAATTGTTTGCGTACGAACAAGAGGAATAATTGATGGCTGCGAGTCGGTCATGGAATATCTAAGAGTATTCGACAATAGATCGAAGATTCTAAGCATAAACTCCGGTGGATGGGGGACCGCTCGTGATATCAGCCACTTTCTCTAATATGAAATCTCCGAGACATAGCTTTTGGTAACTCACGTCTGTTCCATCTTTACTTGCCTCCATACAAGAAGCGGGGAACAAAGGAAGAACAAAAAGGATGATCACTGCAGGGGTCGAACCTGCGACCTTGGCGTGTCATATGTGATTATATTAGCACCACGCTCTAACCAACTGAGCTAAGCGACCTATTCTTATTGGCTGATGCATTTGGCAGAAATAAGTTATTATGCAGATTGTCCACAATATTGCCCACTCTCAGTTCAAGTATGATATTCCCTCCCTCTATTTTGAAGCGAGGTCAGGAGTCAATGCTTACTGTAGACGGCTGGAAGATAGTTAAATATTGTAGCCCAGCATCTCATGCTAAGTCGACTTCATATATGGCGGTTTGTATCTGACCGAATCAGATTTTGTAGGTTCACCCGCTCCTTTGAGAGAGATGGATATGAATTCTACTCTTTCATTACCAAGACGCGATTTCAAACCCTTTAGTCGACGGCCGGCTGCCGGGTGGGCGGGGTGGGGAAAGTAGTAGTGGCGGGGTAGGTAGATCTGATAGGAGCTAGCATAGTTTTTCATCTTTGTGATCGGATTTCAGAGTCTCTATTTCCTCTTTACCATGTAATAATATCTCTTTCAAGTTTTGGTATCAATAGAGTAGATGGTAATTGATGGGTGGGGCGAACTCGTGGGGGAGAGTACGAGCGCGCGGATGTCTGAGTACTACCTCTTGGCCGGTTTCACCTCCACGTATGTTACTACCTCTGTCGTGGTTTCCGTCACGCTGCAACATACACCGCTACCTTCCAAGCCAAATCTGCTCTCCTTCCTGTTATCAGTCACGCTCCGGTAGGCTGTCGTTAATCATAACACGCCTCGCAAGCTTACGCCCTTCAACGGCTCCATCATCCTATAGCCAGTTCCACAAGTCCGCTCACGTGAGTATCGTGCCCGAGGACCCAAGTTCAGTGTCAGTGTCAAGTCCGGCGAACGTCAGCATACCGCCGTAAACGAGGAGCAGCAGTGAAAAAGGACCATAAAACCTCGCCTTGCGGACAGGATATCAAGTATGGATTTCAGGAGCAGCATATCCTGTATAAGCTCGTTGAGTCGATACCAAACATAGAAGTACTTTTATTTCCTTCGTCTAGATTACATCCTACATATCTTTCGAAGGGTAAGTTGGACTAGTGTTCGGCACGAGACGAGATTTTAGCAGATCCAGGGACATCGCGTCCCGCCGTAGATAAAATCTCGCGGTCCCGGGACTTGGAGCGAAGTCTCCGCGGTAGGCCCGGGATATCTCCCCTATATATCTCGTATATGGGCATAAGGTCCGGGCAAAGTTCACGGTGCTGTTTATGCTCAACCGCTGTCTACTCTCCTCATCAGCTAACTCTCCTACTCTGACAACTTCAATAACATGAACCTCTGAAACCCCAAAGCAAATAGGAGTCTGGTGAGAAGACAACACGGCGGAATATCCTCAGTTAGCGGCTCTTAACCGAAAAAACCGCCCATGAGTTGTTACTCATGGAATTACGGCATGTCCCGTGGCTTTCCCAAAAATCATCCTACAGCTGCAGAAGTCTCATCCCGCCCGGGATATCTTGTGTTGTGCCGAACACTAAGTTGGACCTTTGACCGAGACCGTCAACAGAGATTTTTCGGAGATGAAGACTACCTTAAAATACCATCTGTGGATCATCGGAATGTTTTGTACTCTTCTTATTGGCGGTAAGTTGAAATTTTCTTTACAGAGGGCTTCTGCTGATATGAACGCACCAGCCTACTATTAAGGACTACTTCATCCAGACCAACAAGAAGCAGAAAATTTGATGAGATCGACGTTCATGGGTGCTGGAGGCATCACTGGAATGTTTGTTGCGGGCGTTGGCGCACATTTGTTTCTTTCGTTCTTTATGCTTGGTAGGAAGGCAGCTAACTTAATATATCTTCTATTTTACTCTTACATTCTGTCCCTCAAGTTCTTTATCTCATTCCCATAATTTCTTACTCTAATCCTACTTTCACTGCTATGCTGCTCTTGCTCCCCTGCTTCTCTCGCTGCCATCCTTCTCGCACAATGCTAGGTGTGTGGCCTAGAACAACCACTTGCATAGTGACCGAGACCTCTGCGGGTGGTGACGCTGCGGTACACGATCTGGAACATCTGACAGACCGGGACCTCGTGGTTGTCGAAAGCTTCTGCTATCTCCCTTTCGCTTTCGCTTTAGCGATGGTCTCCTCTTAGTGTGCGGGTAAGTGAGAATGTTTGGAGACGACTATGACGAAGACAGTGATTCTAGCAGCCTCTCTGAGCCTCCGCTGGATAGTTGTTGGGGTGAGGGCGAGACTCCTCGGTTGTCTGGTGGATGAGGGTGCCGGTGAGAAAGCTCGAGCGGCGAGAGGAAGAGAGTTCGACAAACTGGAGATGCACAGCGAGAAAGCTCGGTCGTAAAGGTAGTGATGACTGTAGTGAGAATGCTTGTCAGAGTTGGTATCTGGTTGGTCAACCGGCGGGAGCCGTATATTCGTGTGATGTGTATGAGATTAGCGAGCTATGATACAGACACCATACTACACCCTATTTCATACTGTCCCACATCTAATGGACAAAAGAAACATAAGTCCATTAAATACCAACCTCCTCCGAAGACGCTTGAAGCAGCACCCCACCATCATCTCTCACATCTAACAATCTTCCTCTACGACCTCCTCGCCCACAAGACAATAACCTTCATTGACGTACGCAGGCCCGGGATATATAGTTGACAACGCGAAGGACAGAAATCACGGAGGAATATTCTCTCCCTCTCGACCGTAAAGGGAGACATCACTCTCAGTCCCGAGTTATCCTGGGATATATCGTCTCATGCCGAACACTAGTTTTCGTGGGAAACATCAACTCGGCATTTGATGAAAGAACACAAAACGCACAGTAAAAGAAACAACCTGAGCGACGTCAGAAAAGAAACAGATACTGGAAAACATTAGTAATGTGGAAGGGAAGAGATAACCCATATTATAGAACTCACAATGGAACATCAGCCATCAAAGCACCACAGTCGACACCCGAAAGTGGACCCCTGCAGCCCGGAAAGCATGAAGCTTCAGCGGGTAATATCATTCTCCAACAAAGCACACTCCTGGAGAATGTACAAGTCGGACGTGTCGATTACTTTGAATTGCTAGAAATGTTTGACAGCAGGATGTGATACAAGCGCCTCCGATATTCTAAACAAGAGTTCAGCTCATTGCCGCTAGGATCGATACCACAGTTCGACTGGCAGAGCGAAGTCAATCTGACCACTGGATTCCTTCTTGAAGTTTTTGACGGTGAATTCCAGGAGAGATAAGGACTGCACCATCCATAACATGGAAGACACATCTAAAAATTCTTTGATACGGACTTCCAGAATTGTTCCAACCGCCATTTAAGGAGCGGATTATGTGTGACAACCGAGTGGGCCGAAATTTTTTGGCCGTGCAGATCGCAAAGTCAAGTGGGGTTTGGAAGTTAATTACGCCGGTTGACGATTTCTCCTCTAAGGCGCACGCACAATGGTTAGTAGTAGCCATGTAGAGGGGATCGGAATATGCACGCACAGACAGTGGAAGGTGCTGGCAGAGACGTATCAATCTCCTTGATCGGACTGCTCGCATGAAGCCATCCGTTTGGAATGATATGGTCAAGAATCCGGTGCTTGCCCTGCGGGAGATTTGTCTTCGTGAGACTTCTATCTGAAATGATCTGCTTGAATATCGCAGCAATAGCATTGTCCTGAAGTGATGTGCCTTTGGTAGACCTCGCTTAAATTTACAGCCGTCGAGAAAAGCGCACAGCCTTTTCGGGTAATTCCAGAGGTAGGTCCGGATCAGATCCAAGTTCAGTGTGGACCCGTACCGTAAATGCTGGTTATAGAGTTCCTGAAACATTTATCAGTCATCCTGCCGTACAATGGGGAAACTTCACGCTTACCGTTGACCCCCACAAGACCAACAATAACCCCAATATGTCCACCCGAAATCTCAAAAATTTGACGAACCGCTTCCAAGACACTTAGGTGTCCTTTGCAATTCGCATACCGCTCTACAATGTCATTTGCTTCCTGCTCATCGAGTAACAAACCCACTCTGCGTATATGTTCCGACCGATTGGCGAACCCAGCGATTCGCGAACTGGACAGACCAGTTTGCGAACTTAAACCAGGTTCACGAACTGGACCGTTTGTTCGCAAACTTAATTTATTAAGCGATATTCCCTTCCAATTCACTAACCGTTATACTAGCAGTCTCATTTTCTTACTATATACTCTATACTTATTCGACCAACACAAAATACTTCAGTTTAACCTCGCGCTTACCTGATACTGTTTGACGAAGTACCTGAGTTTTTTTCCATATCAGCACCTTGGAGTATCTTGAGGGACAGGTGCTTTGTAATTCCACCAGGGTATGACTCTGTGGTTCCAGGGATGAAAGAAGCTGGCAAGCTATTAGTAGCAAAGACTAGTAAGTCACCTCAGCGGTATTTCAGGCTCCCTGGACGGAATGTGCCCGGAGGAGGATGCGGGAGGTGGAGGGATGCTGTCAGAAGGAGGGCCAAGGTCTAGCGGCGGTGGGATACGAGGTGAAGGATGCAACATGCCCGGAGGAGGAGGCAGTACACTGGAAGGAGGAGACGAAAATGCTCTTGCACGATGCGTACAACTTCGGCGGCGATGGCCGGATTGGTGTTCCGATTCGGAAGGTTGCTTATGTCGTTCACGTGAACTGACAAAGTTTGTGTCTCGGTCAGAACATATGAGGACCCTGACCAAGGCGCAGATCGCCACGATCTGGATCATGTTTCATTGCGTTCAGCTGATACCTCCTGAACTCGACGGCCGGCGTTGGAGGGTGATCAGGCCTATCAATACTCTCTTGGTGAGCCGCATGATGCAAATATAATTACTTTCATAGGGTGTACCAAAGTGATCGATTTGAAGAAGTTCTAAAGTCGTTCACATCCCAATAGCTCTGCTGGGCCTCGTCGATCAGCAGATAGGCATTGAGCCAATGATCACCTCCGACACCAGTAGTCTGCTCCAGATAATGAGCCCAACCAGTGTTCCCAACCGGCCCGGCCATGTGTTTTTGAAGCCGCTGTCGGCCACCTAGAAAATGCCTGTAGGCTTTGCAGACGCCGCCAAGCGCCTGTAGGGCCTGCATAATAGTGCAGACATCACCAAATGGTAATTATTGGGGGTGATTTGTTGATATGCTACGTCCTTTAAGCAATTGTATGGCACTTATGTATAACATTGTTAAGAACCAGGCTGAGATACTAGGGCGGAAAAAGCTGGCGAAAGTGGTTGCGTCGAAGCAAGTGAAGCACGAACAGAGCAGTCAAAGTACGGCTCGAAACACAATGCACAGATGGAAGGTACCTGCAGACCAGCCAGGCTTTTGAATTAGAAGCCGGCCTTGGCACAGTCCGGTCCGGTCGAACTCCAAGCCTGACCGGACTGACCACTTGGGATCACTGAGCCCACCGCCTCATTCTTGCACTTTTTCGGTTCCCAGCCGGTTAAAGTATAGGTGGGAGGACTTTGACCATAGTACGTAAACAACCTGTTAGCCAAGAGCTGCATCAAAGCAGTCTCTCCACATGCAGAAGTTCCGCGGACGGAGATCAACTCATAAGCTCCAACCCTTGAGATTATTTCGTCCATCAGTTTTGACGCGGAGTAGAGATGCCGATGATAGCCACCGACAGATAAGCAATGCATTCACTTTTTGTGATTGTTTGCACTGACAATACAAGCCACGCCTCTGGGGATTGCTTGTGGTGGGCGGAGAAGCTGATACTCGGTCAGCGCAGTTCGAGGAAATGCAGTCAGTGAAAGTGGCTTGCCTGTATCACCCAAGGGATAATAATCATGCTCCGCAATACCATACTTGTATCTGAGGCAGAACAAAGCAATAGCATTTCCTAAGAGACCGTTGAAGATTCCCTACGGACAGCTATAGTAACCTACCGGTAGACATGGTCCTGTAGTTCTTGCTGGAAGGGGAGGTAACGCCGCAATTGCCTGCTGTTGACGAGAATTGGAGCACCGTTGATCGAGACGCAATCTAAAGACTAGTACAAGGAGATGATGAGAATAGCCATTTTTCAGCGGACAAGCCTTTTGGAGCTGAGAACTTACGGAGATGCAATAGGAGAGGGAGTAGAGGGAGAGTATGAGAATGGACATTCAGAAGAGGCGGAGGAGAGCATGAGGGTCGATTTCCAGACAGGCACGAGGGCGACTGGGGTGCTGTAGTTGCCAAAGGGGCAGAGTATCCCGGAAGGAGCGGTGGAGGCTGTTAGATACTGCGGGGCAGAAGAGAATGGCTTTGGGCACCATGTTCGTTCACTGCAGTAAAGGGGGGGGACTCAGTCCTAAAGGATTATAAGACCGGGGAAGGGGATGCATTGCGAGATCGGAGGGAATTGAAGGATAGGCCTCGTAGCGGAATAACCTAGAAATAAGTTTAGTGTGACATCATCGCGCACACAGATCCGCCGCAATCTAGTTAACCCCAATATTATCAGAACTACCAGTCTAGATAGCCCAATCTAGTCAGGTCTAATTGCTCTTCGCACACACACACTGTCCAATTCTCGCTACTCTAAGAACTCTGCACAAACCCACGTAGCCATTTTGCATTTAGGGTTGGCAGGCGGAGTAGCCCTCAACCCTAATCGCTTCGCTGGGGCTCGGTAAAGGGCTATTAAGCGAGGTACGAGCGGGTAACTAAACCCGCTAAATGGGTGCGAGACAAACAAGATCCGGTGGAGGCAAAGTCGCAACGGAAACTAACAGCTAAACTACGGGTTGTCAGACGGATTAAGGGGACAGCATCGTCTGCAGTGTTGGCATATGTATTTCCGTGGTGCGGCTTAACGATGCCTGCCTCCCAACAGCATGACATGCGGACTCGTGGAGGCCATGTTGATGTTGCAGAAACCTCGCGATCGTGTGGTTCGGGAGCCGTGCACTGCCCTGTGCGGTGGTAGACTTACTGTACCTAATGTTGGGAGACATCTCTCTGCGGCGCCTCCTTATCTCCCAATTGCTGCCCACGATATTGCAACCCACCGCCAATGGAAACCGCGCCTACGCGTACACACCCCACGACCGGCATGAACAGAAGGATGGCCGCGCTGCCACCGGCACCACGGCACCAGGCATATCGGAGATATTGTATACGGTATTGTCTGACGATACCCTGTTTGTTGTAATCCGCAGGGAGACATATGCGACCCAGAGGACAGTTTGTTTTCCGCCCCCAAGTCTTGAACCTGCAAAGAAGCTAGAGCGGCTGAGAGTGCGGACGAGTAAATGTGGCTTTTTATGATGCTACAAAGCAACCGATACGGTAAGATAACACGATATTGGTGGTGGGTGACGGAGCCGGTACCGAGTTCCCTGCATATGCAAGGTAAGAAGAAAGCTGCAACCAGGAAGAAAGTTGACGGCGGGTTGCTCGGTACTCTATACATTCTGCAGGGGACAGAATGGAGGTTGGATTACGGGACGTCACGAGCAAACGACAGGTTGTAGCTGCATGCTCCCTCTGTGCCTCCACACTGCTATCATCAAGGATTCTCCATCACAACAAACTCACCGTGCAACATTGTGTGCCTAGCTGGGAGCACCGTTGCCGTGAGACAAATAGTAATACATACTCCCGCAAACGCCCCGGGCAGCGGTAGGGTTTTCCCTTCCCAACGATGAGGTATTTGTTATTCCAACAGCGAAGATAGGTATCCCGGCCGTTCATCCCGTCGTTCGGCTCGCTGCCAATATAACAGTCCAAACCCTACCCAGAGTGCAACCCGACCGGGCGCGGATGTCAGCCCGGCATAATTCATAATTGGGCCTTACTCTACATAACCCAGCTTACAGTTGATCGGTAGCATTGTCGCAGTGTCTTACCACACACACAGTGGAAGACAATACTTACCTAAGTGATGGGGCACAGCCTCCAGGTTGCATGCACAGCTCCAGCCAGTGCCTCGGATTGGCGGGGCGATCTGGAACCGGGATTGCGATAGAGCGACGGTGGGATATCGGACAACTTTTTCGCGATGGGCCAATCGATTGCGCGCGTGTGCCTGTGACCGACGAGGACGGGGGGATCGGGTGGTAGCGAGCGCTCAGCGAAGGGGGATCCCGATACTCGGAGACGAGAACGGGGCTCCACTCACAAGATCGGATGCTGCGAAGGCGGAGATGAGGGTGTTGGAGACCCTGTCTGAGCCTCGATGCCGCACGCACAGGAACTGCAATTTGCTTCGTTCGCTTCAAGCCGTGTGTACACCACGTCGCGGGCCGTGGCAGAGAACCCCACGACAGTCATCACCACCCAGCCACGGACTATCCGGAGCCCGCCTCTGATCATCTAACTGATCCAACTGACCGTGGCAGTGGGACAGGGGTACCTGAAGGTTATCTATTCTGCTTGTTCCACGCTAGCCTTGCCTATTTTAATCCCTGTGTGGAAAGGCTTTTGACAGATCCCAAGCTTCCAACCGCCCACTCGGGATGCATGCACAGAGAGGGAGTACGAGGAGAACAGTCCGTCTCGCGAAGAACTTTTTGCAATGGCTGCGGCGGCTCTACGTGATCGTCGCGATCTGGTCGCGATTGCAAGAGAGCGGCAGGTGGGGTCGGCTATGCGGCGAGGAGCGAAAGTAGCGATCCGAACCCTGGATCCGTTTACTCACCAATCAATGGGACGAAGAAAAATTTCTCGATAGCTGCTGAATTATGGAAGACGTGACTGCATCGCAGTCAGAGCGGTGTTGTGCCGATCAGTAAAACGGGTGTTGCCGCTGGCGTCTAGACGCTCAATCGGGCGAGAGAATTGGAGGACTCGTACCAGGAAAGAAGATACATGGATGCAGTGCATTGTGTCAGCAGTTGCTTTTTTCCCGGGATTGAGCAAAGTTGCACTGGACTTGGGGCAATTGATGCGGTCGTGATGGTGGGAGTTGGCTGACGGGGAAGGTTGAAGTTCACGAACTGAGGGCACATGGGGCCAAGGATTCCCCGTGCAGTTGGATCAGAGACAGATGCAACACCGGCGCCTGCATCTGTGGAATCCAAAACACCGCAAATAAGATTCTTACGTCGTGACGATAATCCGTCGGTACTGCTCGTACCTCGGGGTCCCCAGCCAACCAAACGGCTTCCAACAAACCCGCCTCCTCCGGCCAACATCTCATCTCCCTACTTTCCCTTTCCCTTTTTGTTTTTCCTTTGCTCTTCTTAACCTCGTCCTTCCCCCCTCTTCTCCTTCCACAGCGCCTTCTCAATTCATCAATTCCACCCCCCCGCCACCCATGCATCTCCTCCCCGCCTTCAGCATCGCCCTCGCCGGCTTCTCCGCCCTCGCCAATGCCTCCCCACGGCTAAAATCCGCCCGCGCGCTCGCCGGCAGAACCTGGTGCTGCGACCTGGACAAGGCCGTTCTGCCCACAATCCACGAGCCCGGCCGTACGTTCCCCTACTCCCCCCATGTACCCGCTAACACCCCACAGACAAGGAACTCACGCCGCCGACCTCCACCCCCGTCCGCGTGGTCCTCGGCCGCGGCACACAAAACTACACCTGCGCCACCTCCACCACCTCCTCCGTCCCCGTTGCAAACGGCGCAAAAGCAGACCTTTACGATGCCTCCTGCCTCGCCCAGAACCATCCGCACATCCTCCACTCCCTCCCCGCCGCGCTCCTGGAAATGGACGGCGGATACGCGCAGTTCATCACCCGCAAAATGAGCATGTACGACAGAAGCGATATCTACGTCGGATACCACATCTTTTCGGACCCAACGACGCCGGAGTTTCACTTCGAGAAGCCCAAGGGTGATGTGTTTGTTGGCAAGAGGCTGGAGGGTGTGCCCGCGCCCAGCTCTGCGAAACCGGGGAAGTGGGGCGCCGTGGATTGGTTGCTCCTTGGGGCTACGAGTTATGGCAAGGGGTATGCGTATAAGAGTGCGTACCGTGTGGTCACAGCGGGGGGGAAGGCCCCGACGACGTGCGAGGGCATGAAGAAGGAGTTTGAAGTGCCGTATGCGACGGAGTATTGTGAGTTTCTTCTTTCTCCCCGTGACTTGAAGTGCGAGGCTAATGGGGATGGATAGGGCTTTATGAGTAATCCACCAACCAGAGAGGAGGGGGTTGTATATATCCCCATCTGCAGGGGGGGGATAGGGTCGTCTTCTATTCTTTACATGTTTTATCACTTACTTTCCCTTCCTAGAGGCTTTTTCTTTTATAATTTCCCTACGGTTTCCACCGGTTTTTCTTGAATGCTGGTTTCTCGCCCGGAGTTTTTTTCTTCCCTTTTGTTAAGAATATATGTAGTGGTAGTAGTGTCTAGTTTTTTAGGTGCGCGTGCGCGCCCGGAGCTGCAATATATTTTGCCTGGGTGGATTTCTGGGGAAAATTTTCATTGCTTGGGTTCTATAAAGTTTCTTGCGTTGGAGGCGGGGCTAGACGCGTATCGATCCGTCGTGATTTCCGCCCTCGGCGGCTAAGCTTCGGGACTTTGTCGTCGTCGAGAGGCGCACCGACGGGTGGCTTGCATGTGCATCCGGGCGGTTATGGGCCCGCCACTTTCGCTGTTTTCGTATGCAGCCACCTGTAGATTGCCGAGGGTGATGGCCTATTTTTGGGGTGAATGCTGGATGACGGAGATGGGGGTGGTGTGGAGTGCGGGCGGCGGCGGTGGCGGCAAGGGTGAGGTGGGTGACAGGGAGGCCTCGAGACTGCTATACTCCTGTTGGAACCTGGGGCCTACATTTGGTACTTTAACTTTGTGGTCTAACAGTAGACCACCGCTAACATATCACTACGGAAGCTTGAGGTCTAAACCTTCGGAACTACGGTGTTATCGAGGTTCTGGATGGATGCGTGGAGCTGTGCATAACGAGATGTTGATGAGGTGGGTAGAGATGCATCCGTCGTGCCCTAGGGCTCGAGATACTCTGGTTCCTGTGGCCCGGGCAGTTTATTAATCAAAGTTCTACCATAAGTCAGTCAGTTAATTAGGCTGAGGGTGGGGTGGTATGGTCGGCAAGTGATTAGTGCCTGCGAGGAAGAAAATGGAGCTCGTTGCTATGTTGAGCTAGAAACACTGTTCATTTCATTTGACCCTGGGACGGCTCTCCGCCAGGTACAGTTGATTGTGGGCTCAACCTGGCGAACGAGCGTTGATGAAGAATGCTCGAGGGGAAGCAAATAACCCTGCCCAAGAGAAAACGAGATCGGCTGGAAAAGAAGTCCCCGTACTGGTTACAATTTCACCCTGAGCACCTAGGTAGACATGTGCAGCCCAGGTTTCACCGGTAGTAGAGTAAATCACAGGTTGTCACCCGTCTCATGAGCTACTGCCGTTCTTTTGGTATTAATCCTCTAGAGTGAAATTTACGGGCTGTACTTACGCAAAACTGTACTTGTCATGGAGAGGCGTGTATGGGGAGGGTGTAAATGTGTTCCGCCTGATATCCTGTGACTCGTCAGCTGGGCGTCGGGATCAACTTTCGGGTATAAGCTGATGGTATATACAAGCACTCCTTACCACCTAGGTATGTATAGGCCGTACACCCCAATACCCACATAATGCAATTTATACAGCAGTGCGAAGCTTATAGCGTGACGCCCCATGACCGCCAAGCCGCAACAAACATCGCGTCTCCCAACACCGACCCCATCCCACTCACCACAACCACAACCATGTCTGCGCCCCCCCTCCCCGCCAACTTCCCCCTACCAGCCGTGCACAAAGACCTCTCACCATACATCCGGCCTCCCTCCCAAACCCACCAAACCCGCCTCCTGCTCTCCTCACACCTCGCCTCCCTCACCTCCCAACCACGCATCACCTCCGCCTCCGGCTCCAACGACGAATTCACGCGCTTCTTGGACCTCGAGCTCGGTCGGCATGCCGGGATCCGCCGTCAATACCTCACCGCGCTCCGCGAGAATGCGCAGGCACGCCGCGAACACGCCGCTGCCGTCGCCGCACTGAACACCCCCGATGACGAAGACTCAGACTCGGAGCAGGAGGAGACGGATGCCGCGTGGAAGGCCGACTACCTTCAAACCCTGCAGATGCGGCGACAGCTAAGCCGGCTCTCCGTGCTCCGCGAGGGCGTGGCAGCGCTCGCAAATTCTGCCGCCGAACACGATTTGGGGGCGGCGTATACGCACCCTGCGCCCGAAATCCCCGACGAGCTTACGACGGCTGGACGCAAGGCGGCGGGGGGGCAGGAGAAGGTCGAGGTCGATGATTCGCTTGTGCTACAGCTTAAGAAGGAGATTATTACGACGTCGGAGTCGGGATTCCGGGAATTACCGCGGCGGCGGGAGGGAGGGGGACGGGTGAAGGCGTTGGAAGCAGTACATGCCGAGCTGATGGGGTGGCTGGAGAAGGCGCTTTCTGTTCCTGAGGCGGCGGAGACGGCGGGGAAGCAGAAGCGGCAGACGACGGGAGAGGAGGTGGTGCAGGGCGTCGACGCGGCGTATGCGGCATATCTGGACTCTCGCACGGAACTACTCGCGCTGCTGGCGGGGAGGGATGAGAACCCGCCCCCGCTACCCGATGAAGACGAGGAACACGCTGAGACTACGCGTGATTTGTTAAACCACCATCGCCTCGATGTTACCCCGCCGCTGCCCGCGCCGCAGGTCCTCCGTGTCCTTGCTGCCGCGGAACATTTGCTCCCGTTGGCGCACACGCAGAAGAGTCTGCTGGCTGCGCAGAACCAGCATTCGTCGGCTGTCTCCGGGAGGAGGGCAAAGGGCGCGGATGTGTTTGCGGATGGAGGCGGGGTTAGTGTGGAGGATCCGGTTTCGGCGGCGCAAAGGGTGGGGGAGACGGTAGTTAGGGCGATGGCGGTGGCGGAGAAGGCGGCTGAGGGGCATGTTAAGAGTGCGAAGGAGCGGTTGGAGGAGGCAAAAAAGGTTGCTGATGAGGTTGAGGTGCTGTGTTGTGGTGAGAGGAAGAGGAGGGCGATTCCTGTGAGAGGGGGAGGAGGAGGAGGAGGAGGCCGCGGGGAAGAGGGGGAGGAGGGGCAGAAGGGAGTTTGGGCGGGGCTTGGAGGCGGAGTGGGGGTTATTGGTGATGGAATTTGAAGACAGGTGAAGCAGTGGGAATGGATTACACTTAATGACTTGCGGAATAGAGACATGAGATTATGCCATCAAGACTAATGAGAAGACCGTACTAAAGAATGGGTGGCTATGTTTCGTGAGAAGAATGCTCGCTTCACTCGACTACCGAACTTAGTGCCGCCTATTTCAAACCGACTTTGAGTGACATCTCATGACCTACCCCAAACCTAACCTTACCGCCTTGAGCCTCAAACGTCATATTGCGACTCACCCCATCTCATCCTCCCACTACCTCTCACAACCACATCATGAACGTTCCCAAATCCGTCTCTGACAAACCTTCATCCAGCGGCGCCTGGTACTCCGCCTACCCGATACCTGCCGTCGCTCCCACCACAATCCCAACCTACACCTTCTCCTCGCCCACGCTCGAAGCCCAAGTCTTCACACACTCCTCCTTCGTCCCCCCCTTCACCTCCTTCAACACCTCCCCACCCGCCGACAACAGCAGCCTAACCTGGCTCGGCCACCCCCTCGCACAAACCCTCTGCTCGCTGCACCTAACCACCTACTTCCCCACCCTCTCCACGCAGGCAATCACGGACCTCCGCGCGGCACTGACCTCGAAACCCCTCCACGCACACCTCTGCCGCCTCCTAAACCTCCACAAAAACCTCCACACTTCAACGCCCGACAAGGTCCTCACCTCGGAAAAAGTCCTTGCCGACCTCTTCGAAGCCTACCTCGCCGCCCTCTCCCGCGACCTCGGCCTAAACCGCTTTCACGACCTCTACGCGTGGTACCACTCCCTCCTCACCCCCTTCGTCCATGCCTACCACAACCTGTACGCGCAACACTCCGTCGCCCCGCCCCCACGGAATGGCCGCCAGGAACTGGCCCCGTATACAAGCCGTCTCATGGAGTACGCGGCGAAAAATAAACTCGAGCCGCCAAAATTCGAGTTCGAGTCGAACGGCCAGCAGGGGACGGATATCCAGTGGCGGTGCTGCGTTGTGCTCGACGGACGCGTGGTGAGCCGCGGGATTGCGGGGAGCAAGATCGAGGCGAAGCATTGTGCCAGCAAGGAGGCGATTAAGGCGATTCCTGCAGCGACGGAGGGGGATGGAGGTGCTACTGCTGCGGTGAGGAGGAAGAAGAAGGAGGTGTTTAGGGCACGTGCTAGGGGCACCGCTAGGATGCAGGGTCCGCAGCAGCAGCAGCAGGTGCAGGCTTTGGGGCCGCCGCCGCCGCTACCGCCACCGCTGCCGCCAATGTCAATGCCAATGCCAATGCCAATGCCAATGCCAATGCCGTATGCGAATGCTCCTGGGACTACTTAGGAGGATGGGGTGAAGGAGTGGATGGAGGAAGTGAGGGTATTGGGGAATGTGAATTCTCAGATTTACTTTGTTGGCGCGATGGGCGAGTTTGGGTATTGTTATACTCTGTGGACGGAGGGTTTTTCTTTGTTTTTACGGTTTTATGTTTGATTGGATTAACCACGAGTGTAGATGGTTTTTTTATTCGTAGAGGAAAGAAAGAGATGAGGATTGGTGTGCGTAGCAGTCGACGGAAAGAACTCAATACAGACGGAAGTTTCTGCGGGGAGGTACGTCGGCTTCGGCTTGCACTTCGTGGTGGCCATCATTCATTCATTCCATTCCTCCGCCTCCCCTAGCGTCGTCATTCTTGTGGGACTTAGGGTTAGCATGAAAGAAAAGTGGCCATAGGAAAAGAGTAACCCAACCAATCATTCCTTCCTTCCTTCAATCTTAATTTTAGTAGCGGAGGAATTCTTGCCTGATTACATGGACTTCTAGAAGAACTCACAGTAACAAGAATAGAGAGCGTTGTATGTTACTTTATGGGAGGAACCGTGTGCGTGTATATTGACGCCAGCCTGCATTTGAGTGCACTGGCAACCTCACAACATTTCTCATGCCCCCAAGCGGGCTGCAATACCCAATCATTACTTGTCCAAAGCCGTTGTCATTTTATCTTTGTACCTTTATTAAATCTGTCATTTTTTCTCTCGTGCTTACATCGAATTTGTCATTCCCGGGCGACCGTCCCACCTCATCTGTCGGTAAGTAAAATATTGTTGCATAAATAGATCTTAGCCTTCGTATCGCCGGAGATGATGCCTCGTATAGGAGATTGCTATTCAGCCCATCTCTATACATAGATGCGTACGCACGCATTCGTACATGGACTACCGTATATATATGGCTTTTGGGCTTCGACTAGATAGACACAATTAAGCTTTTCTATCTCTACTTCAACAAATATGACCAGTACTAAGGTGAGTGACAATATGTGATTCTCGCCTGACTATCCCCTGGATCGTAACGGTTCCCGGCCCATACGAGCCGCCCGCGCAACCACCTCACCACACGTCCAAAAATGGTCATCAGAGGCCGTCCTTTTTATCAAGTCTTCTTTTGTAGCAAATAAAACTTTCTGTCAAAGTGAATTGTAATTATATGTGATGTGACTTTGTAAGTCTTACTGACCCACCAAAATTCGCTCTCTGAACTGGCAACCCCACCCCATGTCTATGCACTGCTACCCACCTTTCTCATTTACAGGTGATTGAATTCCATAGAATGATGCCTTTCATTATTGAGACACCACAGTTACTTGCATTTTGAACATGCTTAGCAAAGTTTGGGTGGAGATTTGGTATTTCTGGCTGGGCTTTCCTGCTGGCAAAGCCACTATCCCAGCTACTTTCCCTTCTCAAGGTGTACTGAAAATTGCCCGCAACTCCAGCTCTGGCTGAGGGGTAAAGATATGCCCTGTTTGATGTTTGACAAAGTGGGTTTTAGCCTTGTTCGCTATGAGAGCTGTGCGATGGGTATTGGTATCCCCCCTCTGAGCCTCAACTCTTGGGCACATTGCAGGTGGAATTCCTTGTGTGTAATGATATTGGGACTTCAGAGCATGTCCTTAGCACTAAGCTTGAAGGATATTTTGGGGTGTTATGGGCAGAGTTGTCCAT
>Ga0307512_10002640_pt1 | contig 22171 bp, 26 predicted proteins | sample 14_EM_MG_FD_200267 | JGI IMG/M metagenome (GOLD analysis project Ga0307512, IMG submission 200267) | Populus trichocarpa ectomycorrhiza microbial communities from riparian zone in the Pacific Northwest, United States - 14_EM | ecosystem: Host-associated > Plants > Roots > Unclassified | place...
AAGACTCGCATTGTCCCAGACAATGAGAAGAACCAAGCTCTAGCAGCAATCCACAGTCAGACATTACAAGCGAAGAACACCTTAAAATATTATTAAGAATTCTATCAACACAAAACTTTCAAGAGTACTTCCTTATTTCACTTACATGAATATTCGTTATATGTGTTCTTTCAAATTGAGACCATCTCAATAAACACACAAAGCGGTTGTCGAAACTATCGGCGATCAAATTCAATACTTCAGTGAGCGGCGTTTAACCCACATCTGCCGCGCGCTTTCTCTCTACACCGCTATACTCGGTATCAAATACGACGTACACCGGTACATCTCTACCGGGTTGTTACCCTTCGAAGAGTTTGCCGAAGAGCGACATTTGACGGACGAGGAAGAGTGGTGAGCTTTTACTAGTTCAAAGTAGATAAGGGGTTGATTCTTGGGAAAGACGAGGAGGTTTACAGAGGCGGCTTTATTTAGTCTAATAAATGTTGTATTGATTATTGGGCCTAAATATCCCCGTAACAGTATAATATTTTCAGACTCCGCTTAAATGAACGATTGTCAGGATTGTTAACCACACTATTGCTGTATACTGAACGGAGTCAGATACTACACGAACCATTGCACCACATATAACTGCCATTGTATTCGGTGTATTATTAGGAACCGAATTCGAATTACCGAAGGAGAGCTTTGCAGATTCTGCGATAACAAAGCCTGTTGTTATATCTCGGTTTAAACAGAGGTTTTTCAGGGTCAGAATTCGTATAGAATTACCAGAATTTGCAAAACGCATTGTCCAACTGGGGATTGCAAGTGTTTAATTTGCAACGAATACCATGAACCATCCGAGTATCGAACGGACATCTTTACAATACCAATTACATATGCATCCATAACTGTTGGAGATGGCTACCACGAGGCGCAGGCTTACGTACTTGAGATGTATGCAGGGCCAGAAGTCAATGCGAATAGAGAAAAGAAACTTAGAGAAGTCACCAGCGGGTTATCAGACGCCAGTATGGTGCCAAGCATACCAGAGAAGGCTGGAAGCAGCGAGGGAACAGCTCAAGCTTATAAAGGAACCAGAGGAACCAGAGGAACTAGAGTTAGGAATAGGGGAAGTGTTAATGCCAGAGGCAGATCCGGTACAAGGAAAACTGGAGCAAATATCTCAGCAAATGATGCACATGGTACAGGCATGCAACGAGGAAAAAGAAATAATTGAGGAAGAGTTTCTATCTGTGCGAGAAGATTTGGGAATCCTGGAAGGGAGAATTCGAACGGAGAAAGCCACGATCGAAGGAGAAGTCTCAGGAGTTGGAGGCCAAATGGGACTGCAACAAGCAATCATTGAAGAGATAAGAGCAGGAATTTCGATCTTACAATCACAAGATAGTGTGATAGTTCAAGAAGCCGGAATGATTTTCCAGGGAATTCATAAACAGATTGCGGATATGGTTCATAAACAAACTTTGAACAGTTCTACATTAATAAGCCATAAAAAAGCAATAGTGGAATTGCAGAAAGAGAGCAAGAGTGCGTCCAAGAGACAGGACGACTTAGAAGAAGCCGTTGAAGGAATTCAAGTTTTCTTGGGAAAATTGCCAACAACGTCAGAGTTAGCATGGCACTCGAAAGCTATGGACGAAACTTTATCAAAAATTCAAGAAATCAGTACAGGCCTAACAACCCATATGGAAGAGTACAAGATTTCCGAAAGTATGTCACATAGACCTAGGTTGGTACAGGCTGGACTTAGTTTTACGCATCCTGATAGGAGATCCAGAATAAGGGAAGACAATTCGGACTCTTATTATACGCAGGATACTAGGGAAGAGGCAACGGAGCGTTATGGCTTTTTGAGAGGCTGAAATGGCGATGATGATGGCGAAGATGATGGTGATGATGATGGTGATGGAAATCCAGATATACCACCAGGATCACCGGGACCACCTCAACCACCTCAACCACCGGGACCGCATCAGCCACCACCTCAACCACCAGGACCTGCCCACCGAAAACAAAGAAGGAGACCAGATGTTAAGCCAATAATGCTTAAGGATCCTTATCCCTTTGAGGGAAAACCACGGGATGATTTTGAAGCCTGGTGGATAATGGGCCAAATGTTTATTCAAGATCAACCTGAAAAGTTCGACGAAACTGGACGAACTATTAATTCCGTTGGTGGAATATTGAAAAAATATGCCGCCGCTTGGCATGTCCAATGGGAAAGACAAGCATTGGCAGGAGAATTTCCCAGCTCATGGACAACATATCAGAATGATATAGTGTTACGGTTTGAGGATAAAGAAGCCAGAGACGAGGCATTTGCAGATCTGGAAAGAGCGCAATACGAAGGGGACATTCGAGATATGTTTACCAAAATTCAGATCTACAACGATAAGGCCCAGTTGACTGGAGCGGGACTTAATAAGTTGATCCTCGACCGGTTGCCAGTAAAAATCTTGGAACAAATGCATACCATCGACTTGACCAGAAGAACAGATCAAGAAATGATCGACACAATTATGAAGTCAGGCAGAACTGTTATGGGGATGCTTTGTCCTAAGTAACTATACTTAACCCAAGTATTTTTGGACACTCAAGTTAATACTAGGTGCAAGGCCGTAGAAACTATATCCTTCCTAAGCGTATCTCCAATTAAAGTTATGTTGCAACCTATAGAGATCATACACGCATAGAGGACAAATGATAATCGTAGTATCAGATGCCTGTAAATAAATGTGGACCAAATCGTATCGAGTTGTCAATCAATATTGGCAATGCATATATTGTTAATCAATTCCTTGTCTTTGTTTCGTAACTCGTAACTGCTGATTCCTTTCAGCCCTAAGTTGTTTCTTTATTTTGGGTAAAGGATTGACCGTTCCTTTCCGAGTACGTTGTAAGGGATCAGCCTGATACTGATTTTCCACAAGTTCTGTATTTTTGTTTAATTTGGAATATCTTTGGATATCTCGAGGGGTTGATGAGATACCCCTTTCAATCGATTGTCGTATTGATTCTCGTTCTGCATTGACGCGTGTAATGTGTGATGGGAATTTGCCATGATCGATTAAATATTTCAATGCTGGATCCAATTGGACCAAAGCGGCTATCCACCAAATGCACTGAGCCGCAAAGAGATATTGTTGTTCTTCAAAAGTAACTAATAGCTTTGCCAAAGTCCAGAGTATTATATCAGCTCCGTTTTGAAAGGTAATACTCACAGATAAAGCGGGGCTGCCGCAATAAAGCTAATAATAATTTATATAATAAATATAGGTATCATAAAAACACAATAATATTTTATGGTCTTCTTCACTGGTAGGTTTTGGACTGTTCGTGCTGCTAGAGCTTGTTCTTTCATTGCCGGGACAATGTGATCTCTTTATAGTCATGCCTTCAAGAATACTCAGATCCGCACGCTATGATTCCATTACTCATATGATTGCTCTATTGCCATTGTGACTTACATTCCTACGAATGCGCCAAGTAATAGATTGCCACGCTTCCCTAAGGTTATCGTGTTCATATAATGTGGTTTCAAAGCGTTAGGCTCCTGATTAACATCAGGCCATCCATTATATTAAATCATATCGGACAACTTATCAGATCATACTTCAACTTGGACATATTGGTTCTCATTGGTTCAGTAGCTGGAACGTCTGACGACTCGTAGTCTTATCAGCGCTTATTGCAATATGTTTTACTAGCTAATCGCTATTAATTGCCTCACCTTAGATAAGGATGTTTGCCATTGCATCAGAGATTTAATCGGCGACCAACCGATACTCTGCCAGCGTACATTAAGACACGCATACCTTGTATTATTTTAACTGGTATGATGTTGCGATGCATACTGACTCAAACCAATGAGCAGGGTCGCTTCTGGCCTCTTATCTTCAGCCAATGTCATTAATTCCTCAGACACCGCATGCTTAGGTCTCGACCTTCCGTAGACCGGGGAGAGCTACAAGGTGTTCCCACCGCTTAGCGCATGAGCTTGCAGATTCCCCCTTTCTTGCATATTGCGTTATCGTCTGCTGCACAGGTGATTCTGCGTAAGCGCAACTTAACTGTGTGTTGTCCCGCTAGATAAGGTATAGTAGGTGTGGCCAATAATTATGCGCACTGCCGAAGGTTGTTCACTTCACAGTAATGGCGACATAATTGTATCATCATAAGTGAATCTGCTAGTCAGGGCGTGCCTATGACTAATTGATCGACATGTGGCCCAAGTATAATCCCGCTAAAGATTACTTGGCTGACAAACATGATATTGTTCGCAAGTAGGTGTTTTGCGCATGACTTCATACTCTGTATGAATAGTCACATGTACTTGCTACAATCTATTCATGTATCATTACCTCTGTTAGGTTGAACCCCTAACAAGAACTGCCGAGAAATGGGCAGAGGCCAAGAGAAATTTAAAGACCAGGACTCCAAGTTCAAAAGAAAACCGACGCAAAAAGCTAAAAGACGGTTTCCGAGTCAAGAAATCCTTTCAGAAGGATAAAGGGTCTTTTATATCAAGAAAATTTGTCAATCGAGAAGACAAATCAGCAGTTAAAACATTCGCCAGGCAAATTGACAGGATACCACAAGAGGAGTTAACCAGAAGGCGAAATGTGAAGGAATGCATGTGATGCGCTGGGCCTGCGGATAGGAAACGGTCACGTGAAACAATGGATTGCTTTAGACCAGTAAAAATAGAAGGAGGAACAGCTTCGTTTCCCAAAGCGAAGGAATATCAGAAAATGAAAATTGGGGCTTGCGATTCACAGGAGGCACAACAGGATTTGTATACGGAGGGTTCTGATAGTGAGGAGCCAAGGGATTCCGCATCAGAACGATCGGGTGAGCAGTTAAAAGAGTCGTAGGACTCAAAGGCAAGTTTGAGTTCAGACAGTAGTTCTGAATTGGGTGAAAATTGGTGGGAATCAAGTTAGAAAAACTTTAATACATTCTTTTGCCAGAAAAAATATATTTCCCTCTGAGGATGATCGGAAGATCAAAACTGCTGGACAGTAAGGGAATAGGAATACTACTATAACCTTACTTATTATTCCACTTATTTCCAAAAAGCCTTCTTTGACCCGTTGCGGTCACGTTATTGTCGAAAGGATAACGATGTCTAAACGCAAAGCAACCAAGGATTTATCTCCAAGCAACACCAAAAAACACAATTCATCTACTGATTACGTTTTTTACAACAGTGCAAGAAAAACAGGAAAAGTTTATAAAATTTCACCTACGAAAATAGGAAAGCTACCTATCTATAGGTTCTTTATAGATGTTAACGGGAAATACTTTCCTATACGATGCATGTTAGATCTTGGAAGCACGTCGTTCGCACTGTCCCCAGAAGCAGCTAAGGCCCTCATAATTCCTCTCGTCAACAGGAAAATACCAGGAAAAGCTTCGGATGTTGGAGGCAGAAAAATACCAACCGAAGGATTATTTACAGTACCTTTAGGTATATCCTTTCGAAACCATCGAACCTTTGATTGAAAAGATCATGCGTTTGAAGTTATGAGAACTTCGGCGGAGTATGATGCTTCGATTCCCGCGTGGTATTTACATAAAATCAGGCTTAAGGAATCACAACAGGTCATTTTTATTTTCCAAATTGCGGGTCAACTTGCTTCGAACACGGGTTACTACATCCGCAGTATGAAATAACTTAGGATACGCGAATAGCATTGAAACCAATCGCTATCAATATCGGAGCAATACTATTTAATAATCCTACGCTATTGGAAAAATTGCCAAAACATTATCATAAATGGTTGTTGCTATTTGATCCCAAGGAGGCTGAGAAGTTACCAAACAGAAGGGGATGAAGATTGTGCGTTGATTACAGACATCTTAATCAACATACAAAAAAAGATAAAACCCCGTTACCAGTTATGTCGGAGTTACAGGGTAGAATTAACGGCGCTACACATATGATGAGAGTTGACCTTAAGAGCGGGTTCCATCTTTTGAGAATGGCTTTAGGTCATGAAAAATATACCGCTTTCCACACAAAGTTTGGGTTATATGACTATATGGTAATGCCTTTTGGGATAACAAATGCACCAGCAACATTCCAGCGAGAAATCAACAGAATTCTAAGACCACTACTTGGTATAGAAGTGGTTATAAATACTAAGATACATGTTGATGACGATGAGGGAATGGTTGTAGTGGCATATATAGACGACATATTAATTGCAACAAAAGGCTTGTTAGCGAAACACCAAAAACAACTGGGAAAGGTTTTTGACCTTTTATTGGAAAACGATATGTGCATCGAAATCGACAAGTGTGTTTTCGATCAAACATCAGTTTCCTTTCTAGGATTTATAGTCGACGGAAAAACCATTAGGATGGATCCTGATATGGCCAAAGCAATAGTGGAATGGCCAAGACCCAAGAATCAGAAAGAAATGGAACAAATCCTTGGGCTTTGGAATTTCTATCGAAGATTTATTCAGGGCTATGCGTACATAATAGCACCGATAACGGATTTACTAAGAGGAAACGGAAAGGACTTTTTTTTCCGGGAAGCGCAAGAAGCAGCCTTCCTTAAAATAGTAATATTATTTGCTAGTGGAAAAACTCCAATATAACAACACTTTGATATCGATATACCGGCATCAATTGAGACCGATACCTCTGATTTCGCCCTAAGAGCTGTTCTTTCTCAGAAATTTGAAGACGGGAAGATTCATCCTTGCAATTTTCTCTCCAGAAAATCGTCCTCGGCGGAGTTCAATTATGATGTCTTCGATAAGGAAATGTTGGCAATAGTTTTTGCGCTTCAGAGATGGAGACATGTTTTGCAGGGTTCCGAGTTTAAGACAATGATTTTTTCCGATCATTCAAATCTTTCTTACTTTCCCAAAAACATTAAACTCAATAGAAGACAAGCTAGACGGGCAGAAATACTCCAGGAATACGATTTCACAATAGTTTATAGGAAAGGTTTGCAGAACCTTAAGGCCGATATACTTTCTAGGTGTACGGCGTACACCTCTGGAGTGGGAGGTACAACAGCAATGGTAGAAAAACCAATGTTGGGCCCGGATCAGTCGTTGGAAATTGGAGCAATGGAGACTGACGACGATGAATATGAGGTTATTGAAATCAGAGCAATGGAGATAGCTAAGATGGATCCGGCACAAAAGGAGTTGCTAAAACAGGACGCCTCACAAGATGAAGATTACCGGGAATTATGTAAAGCTTTGACCAAGGGAGCAAATATTGCTAAGTAATATTTAATAGACCAGAACCTGCTTTGTTTGAAAGGAAGAGTCTATGCGCCAAAAGCAACAAGGAAATGAATAATGAAATCGGAACACGACTCGAAAATTGCAAGACATTTCGGAAGAGGTACAACCATGGCATTAATCTCGAGAAATTTTTATTGGCCGAAAATGGAAGATGATGTTAGGGAATATTGCAGTAGCTACGATATTTGCCAAAAGATAAAGTCACCGAGACATGCCAAGCATGGACTGTTACATCCTTTGGAATTGCCTTCGAAACCTTGGACACATGTATTGACAGATTTCATTACCGATTTACCATTGTCATCGGGAGTTACGAAGATTCTGGTCGTAGTCGATAGGTTCACCAAAATGGCACACTTTATTCCTATTGATGAGAAGGATTCTCCAACAGTAGCGAAAGGTTCTTTAAACAATGTCTGGAAATATCATGGGTTCCCAGAGGACATTGTATCCGATAGAGCTGGGACTTTTACGGGGCAGTATTTTACTGACTTATATGATTATCTTGGTATCAAGAGATCTATGAGTACCGCCTTTCATCCGCAAACTGACGGACAAACCGAAAGAATGAATCAATTGATTGAAGCGCATATTCGAGCCTATTGCAACTTCGAACAGAATGATTGGGCGGAAATGCTACCGATGGCAGAATATGCTTATAATAATCCTAATCATTCGGCTACAAAGATAACGCCATTTTATGCAAATTACGGCTACGAACCCAGATCGAGTTGGCCTACTGAGGTTCATTTCCGGAATCCAGCGTCGGGGATGTATGGTCATTATATGACGTCGGTATACGATAAACTCCGAAATCAACTAGAAGAGGTCAGGGAAACAATGTCCAAGTATTACAACAAGAAGTGGAAGTCTATTGAAAGATTTAAAAAAGGAGATCTGGAAATGCTTAACGGAAAAAATATCAGATCCAAAGGCCAATGCAAGAAGTCAGAGGATGAAGTGTACGGACCATTTAAGATCCTATCGGTCGGGCATAATGGCAGATATTATAAACTTGAACTACCAACTTCATGGAAGATCGATCCTACGTTCAACATAAGTCTGTTGGAAAGATACCGAGGAAAGAATCCAGGGAAGGAGGTTGTGGAATTAGAGGCCAATGATGCAGGATGGACGATGGAATCCATGATCACCAGCGGTCCTTCGAACAATAATGCAACCAAGCACATGTACTTGGTACAATGGGAGGGTTATTCTCATGAAGAAAAAACTTGTGAAACATACAAACATGTTTTGGAAAATGCCAAAAAAATGTTAGAAGATTATTATGAGAAAAATAAGAACATGGAAAAGGATAAAAGGTTTGAGGAAAGAAAGAGCTGGGAAAAAACACAAATTGCAAAGACGCGAAAGCGCAAAAAGAAAAATTGATCTATTTTTATTTGATTTATTGATATTTGATTTTGCTTTCTGAGTGGTATCTTTTGTTTCGTTCACTTCTTTTGATGGAGCTACCGTTGGGTCACCGGTCCTAGAGAGGGAGGTAGTGTTAGGGGTTCTCTCCTATTAGCGGTAATGGTACATGAATGGATTGCAGCAAGTACACATAACTATTCGTATGAGTACGAAGTTGTGTGCAAAACACCTACTTGTGGAAAATGATCATGGTGGTCTGCCAAGTAATCTTTAGCGGGATTATACTTGAGCCGCGTGTCGATCAATTAGCGACAGGATTCCCTGTGCTAGCGGATTCACTTATTATGATGCAATTATGTTGCCATTACTGGGAAGTGAAAAACCTTCAGCAGTGCGCATAAATATTGGCCACACCTACTATACCTTATCTAGCGGGACAACACACAGTTAAGTTGCGCTTACGCAGAATTACGTGTGCAGCAGACGTTAATGCAATATGTAAAGAAGAGGGAATCTGTAAGCTCACGTGGTGAGTGGTGGGAACACCTTGCGGCTCTCCCTGGTCTACGGAAGGTTGAGACCTAATCACGCGGTGTCTGAGGGATTAATGACATTGGCCGAAGATAAGAGGCCAGAAGCAACCCTGCTCATTGGTTGGACTTAGTATGCATCGCAACGTCATACCAGTTAAATAATACGAGGTATGCGTGTCATAATCTACGCTGGCAGAGTATCGGTTGGTCGCCGATGAAATCTCTGACCCAATGCCAAGCATCCTTATCCAAGGTGAAGCAATTAATAGCGACGAGCTATGAAAATATATTGCGATAAGCGCTGATAAGACTACGAGTCGTCAAACGTTCCAGCTACTGAACAAATGAGATGCAAGATGTCTAAGTTGAAGTTACGAGTTGTCATAATATGTGCGAGCGATATCGTGACATGGGGATGGCCCAACGTGGTGGCGTAACACCTCGAAACCACCCATGCATGAACATGATAACCAAAGGGGAATTCGTGCCACTATCAATGAGTCAGTTAAGGTTGACTCAGCGATAAGGTATCAATCAAACTATGTGTCATGGTGGTAATCCAAAGGCAAGCTTGACCTGAGGATCTGACTATATAAAGACTCGCATTGTCCCAGACAATGAGAAGAACCAAGCTCTAGCAGCAATCCACAGTCAGACATTACAAGCGAAGAACACCTTAAAATATTATTAAGAATTCTATCAACACAAAACTTTCAAGATTACTTCCTGATTTCACTTATGTGAATATTCGTTATATGTGTTCATTTAAATTGAGACTGTCTCAAAACGCACCCACAGCGGTTGTCGAAACTATCGGTGATCAAATTCAATACTTCAGCGAACGGCGTTTAACCCACATCTGCCGCGCGCTATCTCTCTACACCGCTATACTCGGTATAGAATACGACGTACACCCGTACATCACTACTGGGTTGTTACCCTTCGAAGAGTTTGCCAAAGAGCCACTTTGGACGGACGAGGAAGAGTGGTGAGCTCTTACCAGTTGGAACTAGATAAGGGGTTGAGTCTTGGGAAAGACGAGGAGGTTTAGATAGGAGGCTTTATTTAGTCCAATAAATGTTGTATTGAGTATTGGGCCTAAATATCCCCGTAACAATGACAGATGCTCAGGCACAATGACCGGTGTACCGGTCTTGGCTATATGGAGGAGACACTGTCTCATCATGCACTCAAAGGCTGGTATGATATCGACTCTGCAAAAGTGTGCAACCTACTGTCCGCTACCGATAAACGGCGAAGTACACACTGAGCCCATCTGTTACATCTCCAATCAATTCAGGACGAGCCCATTATTCGCCCTGTATCACAGCAGGTATATCATTTGAGAGAAATGCATGTCCTCGGAGTGTGCAGAAGTATCGTATTAACTTCACTCAGATATGCATCAGAAGATTTCGGAATTCCCAACTTTGGGCAGCTATTCCACGCGCGAATTGAAGAGCACTGGGGACACAAAGTTAGTGGGCTCGTGCTCGGATATGATCAGAATGTACTCATTGACACTATATTTATTAAACTTCTGAATGGGCTGTTGTACTACCATCAACCATTTCACAACCCGACTTCTGTTGAGCGTCTGGGACTTGATTTCAAGGTAGAAAGAACAAAGCCAATGAAGGGATCATGCCTGATGCTCATAACATCTGGGTCCAGTATACGCAAAGTGAAGAGAATGACCTCGATAACACCTTCCAAGGACGAATTCATTGTCTTCCTGTATTATACTTCAGCTGGACTCCACCGAATCAGATCCTCCAATGTCAGGAGCCCCTGCCTGCCAGGATAGCAATCTCGACATTTTCGATGAGGTGCAAGAATACTCAACACTGCGTATTATGTCCTCAAGATCAAGAATAAGTGGTGGTGATTCCAACGAAGTACAAAGATCTTCATGGTTGGGCTGATTGTGTTGATGGGTTTATCCGGGTTGTCAAACAAACGAATAAGATGCATATTGTATCCGTTGGAGCAATAGTTGCGCTGGCGCATTGGGTGTGGGGAATGCTGCATTAGGCGGCATCGATAGCGTATGGCTTATAAATAATCATCTTGATTTAGATACCTACTGGACTGTATATTAATTAGATTTGAATACCTGATTCTGGTGTATAGCTGTGTGTATATTAATTAGATTTGAATACAAAATTCAGAGGAATGGCTGTGAAATAGTTTATCGAATTGTACTATTCGATATAGACATTATGTAATATCACTCCCGCAGAGTCTGGCTCCAGGTGCACCGGAATTATCTTGGAGATGAGTTTCCGTAGTCCCAGCAGCTCCAAAATTTTACCGAGTTAAAAGTCATGATTTTATAGCATTCTGAAGACAACTTCATACTGTGTAGAATATTCTTGTATTCTGTTCTGCTACTTCAAGAACCATTGAGGAGCACCTGAAAGGACTCTCAGAGTACCTGTGAAGCGCATCATTTTGCATGCAGCCCGTTCGGGAGCTTCTGGGAGCTTCTGGAAGGATTGGTGTGGCTATTCAGAAAAGCTGAGTCGTTGAGTTACGACTTCTGAACAATTGTACATTTTGCTGATGTAGATACACCCTGGGATTGCTTCCACCAGCAAGTAAAGTGGACGCTGGCCATTGGTTAGCAGCTTTCGACTGTCTCTGCGTTGGATTTGGACCGCGTACGCCACCTTCCACACGCTCTGCTACAGGAAAATGATACTTATTGTCTGCCAGAATGGAATCAATGAATTCCAAACGCTCTGCAGCAGATTCAAAGCGGTGGAGATCATAAAGCTCTGCTATGTTGTCCCTGGCTGATTGAATAAACAGGGATGTAACCTTATCGGCTTGTGCTCGAACCTGGTACCGGGTTGAGCGTGTATTATCCAACGTGGGCCATTGCTTCAGCATACCTCTTTCAAGATCTCCTTTGTGCGTGCCTCAAATGCCATCAACCAAATGTTGTTTTGCTGCATAGCAGTGTTCCAGTACTTCAATATTATCTGCCAGTGTGGGTCTTTAGCTAATGCTTTCGCAACGCGTCGCGTTGCATAACTTAACATCTCCAAGTTGCTTGCACTCATAAATGGCCGTCTGTTCCACATGTAGAGCTCCAGGAGTCTGCCCATTGCAAATCCAAGACGCCTCATATCTGTGGGACTAAATCGATGGATGCTGCGACTGCCGGGGACCTCTGATCGAGGTGTAGACACCGCCTGCAGTTGCATTTGCCACTGCCTCTGTCTCTGATTGCTGTCTGTAGCTCGCGTTTGCAGTGGATTTGTAATGATCGCATGGGCTTCTGGATTAGGGATGGGAGTAGGCAGGTTTCCAAGACCGCAGAGAGGAGTGGGAGTGCTAGCAATGCCGGATATGGGGCTGGATACAACAAGACGCGTTGGGTCTGGCTGTGAGGTTCCTCTGGGTGCTGGTGTGCGACGACTGCTTGTACCCGGCGTGGCGGTTGGAGTATTTATCGACAGTTGCTGTGCACAGTCGGGGTGGAAGCCACGCATTGAGTGAGATCAGCCAAGCGACAATTGTTCAGCAAAGATGAGGGGGTGGAGGTCTGACCTTGGATTGAAGAGGGTACCGAGCTCCCTCCTTGAGAGGAATCCCTCTCGCCAGCCGGTACAGAAACGCGTCTCCTAGCGGGGCCCACGCTTTTGTTGATTCTAACGATTAGCAAGACTTCCAACATTTTGCATGACCTGAGTCGTGTCATGGTGAGGGGTTTGGGAAGGCTTAGTCCGATTTAGATGTTCGACGTTAAGAATGCAGGAACACTTTCCTCTGCATGCATATGCAATGGCAGGCGAGGTGGACTCCTATTTGAGCGACCAGGGAGGGATTCGACAACGAAGTGAGGCGCATTGTAGACCGCAATAGACTCTAAACCGTGACACTACTAAGGGACGAGATCCCTTGAATAGCATTCAGTGATGAGGTCAACTGCCAGCAGATTAAACTCAGATTAAACTCAGCATTGATATTGAGTGTTACAGCAAAGTCTGAAGGTCTATTTGCACTGCTTGAAGGGTGTTCATGCCATCTTGGCGTGGTTTTCATAGTATTGCACTCATTCTTGGCACAATACATCAAACCACAAATTGTGTATATCATCAGCTTTCCAGCAGAAATCCCCCTTTGGCAGAGCAAGAAGCATCACAAAGCGAACAATGACATATTCTCTATCCTATGACATCAGTTGCATGTGCTGTTTTGACCGCTAGGCGTGTTGGTAGCCATGTTGGATGGTTGCACAATCAGGAAAACCTGAGAACGACGCAGTGTGCTCCAAGATGCACGAGGTCTGAGTGGTGAAAGTGGTGTGGGATGAAAAAGCAACGCGCGGCGTTGTGATCTTTCATCACCTCGAGTAATAAATCCAGTCTCGAGGCTTCTCAGTCTGAGGTGCCTGGTGGGTGTGCAAGATGAAAGCTGGGCCATTTCGTGTTTGTTAACCAACAAAATGCAGGATATGAATCAGAATTATCATATCTCACTAGTTGAACCAAGAAATCGCAGGAACTTGAGTATATATATCCCTTCTTCCCGCCTACACCTTCATTCTCTTTTCCTCCCGTAGTAAACACACAGCCAGCATCCTGAACTATTTTGACATCACGTGACTTGCATAAAACAATGCCTCTCGTTCCAAAATACACCCGATGACCTACACAACTTTGTAAGTTCCCTCCGTGCTTCATTCCGCTGCATGCAACTGTATCATAATGCTAATGCTTCGGATGGACATTCATTTTCAACTCACAGTGATGGCACCAACCGGCAGCCGCAAAAGAAAGGGGACAGCTCAGGCAAAGATGCCGACATTGTTCATAAATCCACGCCTGTTGTTGGATCGGGACGGTATACAGGGAATCATCTCAGAAGACATCCGTTGACTCATACGGATATACAATCTACGCGGCGTCAAGGATGGGAGGGCATGGGACCTCGTTTATGATATAATCTTTCTTGATCCAGTCACGACTCGCCACTTTTCACTATTCCAGCTGATGTGGCCACACCACAGGAGCAGGAGTTCGCCTCTTCGGCAGTGGTTGGCTGCCTTCCGCTCATATATGGGGCAAATGATTGACAAAACCCGCGACCAAATGAACAATTGGAGGTGGGACAACCCCTGTGTCTTTGGGGATCAAGTCGATCGCTCCAATCCGCAGACAACCAGCTAGGGGAAGGTTCAACGCCCCGGCGAGCATTTCTCTTGGTACGGTAGCGATGATCACAGGGCAAAGATTGAGCCGCCAAGCTGCTTGCAGTACATGCCAGGCGACATCCTGGCCGTGAGACCACTGAATTGGGCTGAGATAATCGTCCAGAATGATGATGATGACAACTGGGCGGATCCCAGAGCGCCGAGCGGTGTCCGGAGCCATCCTGGCGATGGCAATGACAATGACTACAGTGAGGGTGAGGAGGACACGTAGGGTGGTAAGAAGGGGATCGGCAAAGGGAAGAAAACAAAGGGTGGGAAGGGGAAAGGGAAGGGGCAGGGGAAGGCAATGGAGGAAGGGAAGGGGAAGGGAAAGGGAAACGGTAAAGGGCAAGGTATTGTTGAACCAACCCAAGGGGGAGATGATATCTCTTGTGCCATTGCATTGCAGTGGCAGAAGGAACTGTTTGAGGCAGACAAGGACACGGAGGGCTAACTAGAGCGGGTCTAGTTAAAGCTGGAAGCATCGCCCGCCGTGTCAAATTCCTCAGATGATGATACCGACTTTACCGAGAAGTTGGATGGTGAATATGACTCAGAACATAATTCTGACCGGGATATGCACATGGAGGATGATGTGGACGCACCGTGGGGCGTTGACTTAGACAGTGATGTGGATATGGAAAGGGACGGTGACGATGAAGAGGAGGAAGATGAAGAGGAGGAGGATGAAGAGTAGGAAGATGAAGAGGAGAAGGATGAGGAGGGGCAGGATGAGGATGAGGAGCAGGATGAGGATGAGGATGATGGCAAACAACCTTGGACAATTGGCCAGGGTAGTGTTAGCAACGGTTCCGGGTTACCCGGCTGCGGTCCGGGTTTGGAACCGGACCGGATGGTCCAGTTCGGGTTGTTACCCGGAAAACAGGGGTACCCAGCGGGTTCGGGGACGGGTTGGAACCGGTCCGCGGTTCCATATTACGGTTCCTGCAACTTTGCCTCCAATTAAGTATCTGAGTTCTGATCATATCGTGACATGATCAGTACGTAAATTGTGCAGTTTCAGCCCCTCTTTCACCTCCCGCTGTCAGATTTGCGATTGGGCCAACATTCGTTGAATCGCTGTGAAATAAGGTGATATTTCGGCCGAAAAGTGCGGGTTTTCGATAGCGACTCAACGAATACTGGTCGGATCGCAAATCGGAGCGCGGGACAGGAAAGAGGGGCTAAAACTACACAATCTACGTACTGATCATGTCACGATACGATCAGAACTCAGATACTTAATTGGAGGCAAAATAGTAGATTTGAAATGCCGGGTTTTCGGTGGAAACCCGTTGCAATGGTCCGGTTCCGGGTTGGAACCGGACCCGGAACCGAACCGGGAATTTGGACCCGTTGCTAACACTAGGCCAGGGGGAGATGGCAATTACCTCGGCTGATGATGTAGATACCATGGTAGATGATCAGCCAATGGTGCTACCTGAGCAAGACCAGGAGAGGCGCGATCATACCCCACGGCCACAATCTCCGGCGCCTGCCCCACAGCCACATACCCCGGAGCCTTGTCCACAGCCACTAACTCCGGAGACTCATCCCCTCGGTGGGCTGGAGTTTTGGGGGTTGTGACACCGCAAAAACCTCGCCCAGTGGTGCCAACTCTGCCACTAGCTGAGGCAGCCGGAAACACCTCGGATGTGGATGAGGATCGGCAGCTGCTCGGCAAATCGGCAGCTGGCCACAGTCTCCCCGATGTCACTCTCCCCGATGTCCATCTCCCTGGCGCACGCCCGGATGGCTTCCTAGGCAAAGTGTGAACCGGTCCTCACGTTGCAGAGGAGGCGATGGTTGTTGCCTTTGGGTTAGTGTCGGGTTCTTGTCTTGTTCATTTCCGTTCTTCTAATCGATTTATCTCAGGCATTGATTATTACATGCGTCGCGAGGTTTTTGAATTGCTCATGGTTCATTGTCTTTCTGGGTTTTGTATTGGTTTTATTTTATTCATAGTATTATGGGACATTGCGCATGCAGCATTTTTGCAACTCCTGGTGTGTAAGGAACCTCTGTGCAATGGTGTTGAGGCTAAATAAATCTCTCAAGTTAGCTGAAAGTATCATGAGCTTACACACCCACCAGGCTGCTCATGCCCAGCCCCAAGTTTTGTCCCTTTCTACAGTGTATACTCCACTCCTCGCATGTCATTGACAATGCCATAGAAGACCCCTTTCTGTTGCCCCTTATTTTCATGCCGAAACAAGTTCACCTCAGACAGCTGGCCACTTAAACTTATCAAATCACACCATCCTGAACACGTTCAAGTTGCACACCAGACGAATCTGACTATTCACAGTGCGCCCCGATGCGTTGAACCTGCTCAGCGTCGTGTATTCAACACAAACAATGATTCAGTCAGAGACTTGGACGCGTTTCCCCATCTCGAATACATTGAAAACATCGCAGACTCTGAGTCTCAACCACCACCACCTCCTCTGCCGTGGACAGAAACATACCCCGGCGCCGGCGCTCCGTTGAGCGATCACATTGCTGAACCATGCGAACGGGACGCTCAGGGTTGCCTCGAGACGAACCTACAAAACGATCCCAACGTCTCGTTCGCGACACGTGAAGAGGAGAAATATATCCAGTGTGGGATCAAGAAGAAGGGCGTGAAGACGTACTATGACAATGTGCTGAAGGAAGAAAACACTGCTCTGCATTTCCCAAGCTTCAACAACGGAGATTGCATCCAGAAGCTCATGGCAAGCATGCCAGATGATCAGGCTGTCAGGGAGTGGGAACTACACACTCTCGAGGATAGGAGATGGAATGACAATCACCAACGCCTTATCAAATACTGGAGTCGAGACTTCATCGAAACCATGAGATGGTTGATGCAGTAGCCAGCCTATGCCCAGCATCTCATTTACGCCCCTCAGCGTTGCATTAACACCGATACGCCACCGAAATGCCTCTATACCGAAATGCACACTGCGGACTAGTGGTGAGAGACGCAGGTAAGGAGAAATACTCGAGGATAATCCCATGCTAATCGACACTAACTCAATGCTCAGAGTGGTGGATTCGCTGGTTCCCATGATCTCCATGTCCGACGGAACACATCTCTCAAATTTTGCTGGCCACAAGAAAGAGTGGCCTGTATATATGACAATTGGCAATGTATCTTCGAAGATCCGCCAGATGCCCTCAACGCACAGCGTCGAAATGGTCACTCTCCTGCTGATTCCACTCAAGAACCGTGATAACCCTCGGAAGCGGCAGGATGAGCAGCGGCAAACCAACTGAGATGTGCTGAATGAAGTACTCTAGTGGGTACTCCAGCCTCTCACCTTTATACAAAATCCCAACGATGAGAGCAGATATTACAACGTTCTCTGTGCAGATGGCTACTTCAGGTGTCGCAAACCGGTTTTAGCAGCATCACATGCGGATTGCCCAGAGTATAGCGAACTACATCATCTCGAGCGGCATGTCTGATTTTGGTGCGAGTGACCAAAGAACGATCTTGGAGATTATGTCCCACCTGACAGGCAACACCCCCGGCGGAAATATGACCTATATAGAATGCTCAGCGATGCCAACACTAAGGCTGCCGATGCCGAACTCTCGTCGTGCCATGTTCACCGAGGATTCAACATGTTTCGACATATTCCCTGTATCATAAGTGATCTCCCGAAGCCCAACCTCCTCCATAAAATGCAGATCGGCATGCTTGACCACCTCCAGAGATGGATTTTCCACATCTTGAAGATGCGCAAACGGCTCGACATGTACAATGCAATCTGGTTATCCACACCTGCTTACCATGACCTCACTCAAAAAAATAAGTCATATGAGGAATTTTCTCAATGGACTGGGAAGGAGATGAAGGATATGAGCTGGTACCTGCTTGGCGTTGTAACCCAGTCTCTATGAGGCAGAAACCCCGCTCAGCGTCCCATATTCAATCCCGCAATTGAGTGCACACAGGCATTGTTAGCATTCTATATTTATGCTCGATATAAATCTCACGATGATGCAACATTGAGCTACATGGACGACGCGTTGCATTATTTTCACACCATCAAAGATGTTTTCTTACTCAGTGAAGCCGGCAAAAAGGTGAAGGCCAAAGCCAATGCCCTGAGAACAGAACTCATGAAGACGCGAAAGGTAGATGAGGAAACAAATGCTGAACCTTGGACACCTTCCAAGAAGCGGCGCAAACTGAATGCCTGGCGGGATTATATCAGCCACGAGATAGATGTTTCCAAGGAGTTAGATGCTGACTTCAACTTTCCGAAGATCCACTTGATGTCTGATTGGGTCGAACAGATTTGTCAATACGGAGCCTTGCAACAGGATTCTGTCGAGAGACATGAACAAGCTCATGCAATGAACCTCAAGGACGGTTGGAACGCCTCCAATCACAATCTCAACAACCTGCCACAAGTAATCACCTTTCAGCATTGCATTCTCTGCATTGAAATGAGGGAGCTCAATCTCCAAGCCCTCACTCACCGTTGGGAGAACAGCGCTGCCGCCTGCAAAGTTCTCCCTTCCGGTGCCAATCTCACTGCCCCCCTGAGCTCCCAGTCATATGCGAAGCCCGAATTCATGCGACCCCAAAACAGCCGTGATGGACAGCATCCTGACGCTATGATCCAAGACTTCAGAGCATTACTCAACAATACACAAGATGCAACACACCGCATGGCAATATTCAGCGGCACGCTGAAGTGTATGAAGCATAACAGTCGTAACAAGACGTATATGTCGGATGAACAACTGCATGCAATGGGGCTCTGTATTTACCATGGTATTATGGTTCAAGGTGAGGGTTTAGAAGGTGAACAAATATCTCAGATGTGTCGATGCACAGGAAGCCAGAGCTGGTGCGGAGGGGACCGACGGAATGACTGGGTATGGGTAAAGCAATGCCCAGGGAGGTGGTCTGGCACGCTGAATGGGCGTCTCCCGTGGTAACTGCAACAACTATTCAAAATCACACTTCTCAACGAGGATGGAGCTTTTGTTGAGTACTGGTTAGCCCTGGTGCTCACCACAATACCTGAAAACTTGGGTAACTTGGATCCTGTCTCGCAATTTGTACTAGTGAGAAAAGCACCGGCAGCCATTGCTTTGCAAGTTTTCAGCCTGGGAAACATAGTCGGCTGCGCACACGCGATTCCAGAGATAGCAACTGGTAGTAAGACAGGAGACGGAACGAACGAGCGATGGATTGTCAATAGCCACATAGATCTGATGACTTGGAATGATGTGTATAATTTGTAAAGAAAGTATTGCATTTTGCGCGCAGGTTGAAGGAATACGAGGAGATATTTTTGCAGCATCACCCATTGCATTGCAATCCCGATGCAGGCATGTACCCAATGACCCCATTCCGAGGTATGGTCACAGTTGGCCACAACGCCAGAGTGTTTGTTTGATAGAGGAGACTGACAGAGCGGGAAGAAATGGTGAAACTGTGATCGGGGGGCGATATGCAATGTGACGTGCGGTATTCACAGCGGGTGCAGAGTAATCTGCCACCAGGGTGTCTCTGACGGCTCGGATGGAGTGCGTCCACTCTGACGCAGCCAGTCGGCCCGGACGGAAATGTTTTTCGCTGATGGCAAAGATGCATAACCTTCCCGCGACGGTTGAACTGCAAGGAACTCACGATCTTGCATCAACAAATTACATATCGTGAACCACTTCTGCATGGTAACTATCATTGGTCAAATTAATCCATGAGGGTCTTGAAAACATGAACTACATGCTTCATTAAACATATAGAGCCAGTACTATCACCATCGCGAGGACAAATCGATTTGGGCGACACAGGTGTATGCCGAGAGATGATTTGGGATATTGCCAAAGAAGGTGTGAACCGTTTGTCAAGTGCTCGTTGTCACATTTGCAGAAGTGGGTACACTGGTTGTGACGCTTGAACACAGCATTGCGATGACTCAAAGAACACTCTGGAACTGGAAAGCAATGCCATATTTCAGGGAAACCTCGATTTCATTTTTTTGAGTTTGTGGGTACAATAAACTAAATATATTTAATGAAGGAAATCTAGTTTTTGCTGATGTTGCTAACACTAGTTAGCAGTACCGATAGGATTGACCAGAGTGACTAGGAGATTTTCCTGTGGCTTCTGAACCATTTTACATTTTGCTGATATTCTGCAAATATAATACCATAGTTACAAATGCCAAATTCAACAACCAGGATATGCCTCAGTGTTCCAATATCATCACACATAACGCGTTTTGCCTGCAGTGTATCTTGGTGTTGATTCTAATTTGGCATCGGCAGAAAACATTTCCCTCTGGGCGGAATGGCTGCGTCAGAGTGGACGTGCTCCATCAGAGCCGTCAGTGACACCACAGTGGCGGATTACTCCACCCCCGCCGGCAATAGCAAACGTCATGTCGCATATTGCCCTCCAATCGCAGTTTTACCATTTCTTCTCACTCTGTCGGTCTTCTATTTTGAACGAACACTCTGGCATTGTGGCCAACTGTAACCATACATCGGAATGGGGTCATTGCGTACGTGCTTGCATCGGGATTGCAATGCAATGGGTGACACTGCAAAAATCTCTCCTCGCGTTCCTTCTACCTGCGCGCAAAATGCAATTCTCTCTTTACTAATCATACACATCATTCCCAGTCACTAGATCTATCTGGCTATTGACGATCAATCGCTCGTTCCTTCCGTCAGCGGTGTTTCTACCAGTAGCTATCTCTGGAATTACGTGCGGGCAGCCAACGATGTTTCCCACGCTGAAAACTTGCAAAGCAACGGCTGCCGGTGCTTTTCTCACTAGTACAAAGTGCGAGACGGGATCCAAGTTACCTGAGCTTTCAGGTATTGTGGTGAGAGCCAGGGCTAACCAGAACTCAACAAAAGCTCCATCCTCGTTCAGGAGCTTGATTTAGAATAGTTGTTGCAGTTGCCATCGGAGACGCCCATTCAGCGCGGCATGACACCGCCCCGGGCATTGCTCTACCCATACCCAGTCATTCCATCGGTCCCCTCTGCGCCAGCTCTGGCTTTCTGTGCATCGACACATCTGAGACATTCGTTCACCTTCTAAACCCTCAACTTGAACCTTAATACCATGGTAAATACAGAGCTCCATTGCATGCAGTTGTTCATCTGACATATACGTCTTGTTACAACTCATATGCTTGATACACTTCAGTGTGCCGCTGTATATTGCCATGCGGTGCGTTGCATCTTGTGTATTGTCGAGTAATGCTCTGGAGTCTTTGATCATAGCGTCAGGATGCTGTCCATCACGGTGGTTTTGGGGTCCCATGAATTCGGAATTCGCATATGACTGGGAGCTCAGGGCGGCAGCCAGATCGGCACCGGAAGGGAGAACTTTGCGGGCAGCACCGCTGTTCTCCCAACGGTGAGCGAGGGCTTGGAGATTGAGCTCGCTCATTTCGAAGCAGAGAATGCGACGCTGAAAGGTGATCCATCAGCAAAAAACATTTCCCTCCGGGCGGAATGACATCGTCAGAGTGGACACAGTCCGTGCGAGCTGTCAGAGACACCCCGGTGGCGGATTACTCCGCGCCCGGCGTCAATACCACGCGTCGCGTTGCATATCGCCCTCTGATCTCAGTTTCGCAGTTTCTTCTCGCTCTGTCGGTCTCCTATTTTAAACAAACACTGTGGCGTTGTGGGCAACTGTGACCATATGTCGGAATGGGTTCATTGGGTACACGCTTGCATCGGGATTGCAATGCAATGGGTGACGCTGCGAAAATCTCTCCTCGCGTTCCTTCTACATTCATCTCGAG
>Ga0307512_10002641_pt1 | contig 22166 bp, 27 predicted proteins | sample 14_EM_MG_FD_200267 | JGI IMG/M metagenome (GOLD analysis project Ga0307512, IMG submission 200267) | Populus trichocarpa ectomycorrhiza microbial communities from riparian zone in the Pacific Northwest, United States - 14_EM | ecosystem: Host-associated > Plants > Roots > Unclassified | place...
CCCCCCCCTCTACATTCCTATGCAAACACAACGACAGTCTGTACAGTTCTTCTCCTTCTGCATGCTATTCACTGCACCCAATATAGTTATCTCAACCATAACCGATAACTGACTCATTGTTCACATCGATCAGCGTCAGTGAAGTTGCAATTAACAGTGACAGGGATTTCGAAGTGGCCTTAAGAATGACCACCACCGACACCATCCTCGACTAGACCCATGCCGCACACACCACAACCACAGCCATCACCATTGCAGACACCACTACTGCAGCCATCAGCACTTCAGCAACCACTACCAAAGCTGCTACCACAGCTAGAACTTCGGATACCTCCGACTTGGAAATCTCTGCTATCGCTACTTCTCCCTATTCAAAAATCATTGAGTGACAAACACTATCACACCATGACAGGGAAAACTGATCCGACAACCCTGTCGCGGTACAACAAGCAGTTGTGCATATCGAGGCTCCCTTGCTCTCTCGTGAGAATCAAGCTAAGTGCATGATTGCGCTCAATATTCTCTGTGTTGACTTAGCCATGGCGGCGAATGCCTAGGTGGCTTAGTCGTCGAACTTCTCAGAGGGAAAGTTTTGACTGGAAATACTTGAAGAGCCAGCCAGAGAATGGCTGCATTGGGGCTCTTGACACCAACGGCAGGTGTAGTCAAGTGATACAGTGACACCACACTGCCCAGCCGAGGACGTCATACTCAACAATGAAGATAGGAGACCTCTGCCATCACTAGGCCGAATCACCGGAAAAGGCCAAGCGACTGCAGCTGAAGTGTAAAGTAGATGTGATCCACGTTATCACCAACTAAACATCCAGCAATCCTGGATTAGCAACACGTTACCCCAAGTGTGCATATGTTATCCGTCTCACCAAGGCCCACCCCAAGTTGACTGCAAACAATTGGTATACATCCAGTAACTGCCAGCAAGTTAGAAAGTTATTAGACAATGGCTACTTGCGCTGGAAAGAAAGAATCCACTAAGAAGCCATGGGTCTGATACCGTACTGGAGGCTATCAATGCCACACACTTAGGAGCTCGTCCCAAATGACACCAATTACGCCAATTGACTTCTTAACATCTCACCATCTGTGCTGATGGCCGAACACTTGATACCCGTTCAATCTTCATAGACTGACAAGTGCTGGATGCTCCCACAGCTGACACCACCAACCACAGGAAATGATAAGGAACAGGATGACTGTAATGTTGGAGGGCTCTTGTTGGACAAGTTGGAGGATCAATTTGAGGATGGATGTAGCACTCCAACTCAGAATTATCCCGGTGAGGCCACACCAGCACCCACAATGAAAGACGCCGTTAAAATCGAATCTGCACTCAGCACCAAGTGTGAAATATGATGTAGCCAGTACCTACCGAGAATAACACCACTATCTTCTGGCACACGTCCACGAAGGTAAAGGCCATGAGAGCCTTGCAACCTCCAACTGGGACAGGGGCCAGTATAATTCCAGAGAAGCGTAGTGACCCAATCCAGAAGGGCACCTCAAAACACAATCGGCCTGCCACTTCTTGCAGCAAACATTGCACTTGTGATGACAACAACACTCTGGATTCAGAATAAGTGAGCTGCTTGAATAAATAGCCGGGCATCAACCCTGAATACAAGACAATTTTGGAAGTCGAAATGGAGATGTTCGCCCGCCATGTGGGAAACATGGGACCCAAAGCCATCCCTATCTTCCACACAACAGTAAATGAGGAGCGTGAGCAGTTCGTAGAGTGACGGACACGAATCACAGCAGCCCTCTATGGGAGCCGTGAGGTGCAATTGGGATTTGAGAGTCAGGTTGCTAACATCGCGTACATCATATGTGGTTAAGGAAAATCAAGGCCGATATGAATGGTGGATTGAGGATGTGGGTGCGCAACCAGTGAGAGTGATAGTGATTGATTATGCTGTGGGTTGATGGGTTGCCTGTGTGTTCACGGTTTTTCCCATGGTCTAAGTCTGTGTTATTTGCCTGGGTATATAGGTTTCGTTTGGGTTAATGGTTTCTGTCTGGGTCGATATCTGTGTCTGTCCTTAGGGTTGACGGTATTCTGATGTTCAATTGGGTTTTACTGTACACGGATTGACCGAAGTACAGCTGTGTCCTTCACACTCACTAGCATGGACAAGTTCTGGCGGGAATCTGAATGTCTCACCACCACCCCCACAGAGTCTTAGCAATGGGTCTGGTCCAGCAGTGCGGGTCCAGTTGCAGGCCCAATACGGACAGTTTCCAGAGGCTCAGTTCCATATAGCGATAAACCCGAACAGTCAACTGGTGCACAGTTCGATACTAAACCCCCAACCTGTCTCATTTGGGCACGTTTTCAGTGGGCCCACCAGCGGGTCCCTCTATAAATTCAAATAAGGTTCTTCTATTTGTAGTTTGTGAATAGTATCTTACCATAATCTAGTTTTCAACAACCAGTAATACGCATTTGCTTGTTGTGCAGTGAGCAATATCGATTATTTTGGTATTGTTGTTTGACATTTCATATATTGTATTTTTGTCTACCAAGATTGTTATTGACAGAGTTATGCACGTGAAGATCCGTGCGATGCATTCACTACTAAATATTGAAGATCTGAAGTGGTTGAAACTTGGTAGACACTCATTTTCAGAATTTGTCAGTGAGCATGTTGCTATTGTTTTTGGGTCCAAAGGCTGCCAATTTCTCATATATGGATGACTTCAACCAATCACAAGATAAATTGTCCAAGATGCAAAGATAAAAATGATTGAAGCTCGGTTGATGCTGACTCTGAGAATGGGGCAGTAACCGGGTTGTTATCTCTATCGCCTATAAATGCAGCTAATATATCCATTATGAATAACAACTACCAACTCACTGGGGTGCATCAGCAACAAACCTAGTTTCCATCAGGAACACCCGGGTGTTTCCGACAGCCCTGAAGGCTCTAACGGAACCTCGTACCTTCAGACGGAGAATCAGACACGACACGTCGCCCAAGCGATGGGTCGCGTTGCATACCTCCCTTGCGGTGGCAATTATACCATGCCCCTTATTCTCGTCGCGTTGTATATTACGCTCGCCGCCGCGCCGTCAGGCCTCCTATACTTTACGTCCGGAATATGGTGACGTATATGCACCATCTGAACGACGCATATGGTACACTCTTGGCAGCACTTACGTTGTAGCCGTTTACCCAATGCCTAGCGCTGTGTATGCCTTTCACCGGCAGAGTGCCACATTTTAACTTTGAGATCTTGGCACTTATTACAACACACTCTTCGCTTCACATACATCGCTTGCAATTGCATTTGCTTCGCCATTATCGTATTTTACAGGTCTGAAATATACTGTCCAATCTTCACAATCTCTAGTACTATACGCTCAGTCCTCCAAAGTCTGCATTAATCCTTCATCGGGTTGCGATGCTTGTTCCTCCTCATCTGCATCTGCATCGTTGCCATCGTCACCCTCATACCCGTCCACATCATTCGTTCCCAGGTAAATCCTGACGAATTTAGTTGCGGCCCTTCGTCACCGGTTGGTGGTGGGGATAGCATCGCTCACGTCGATTTCGTCACCTTCATCGTCGTAATCCTCGCAGCCCCCTGGCATCCCGAAATGCAGTTTGTAATCCGGACAATCGTTGTCTATCTGGATGTTTGGGTCAGTGCTTCCGATCTCAGCCTCCTCAAGTGCCACCTCGCAGGTCTTATAGCCAAGAAGAATAGCATTGTCAACACGGGCTGCTTCCGTGTGGATGACCGCGGCAGGCATTGGGTTCTCCACCTGTTGGATTTGACGCTTGACTGTCGCAAGAGTATCTTTATACACCCTCTGTTGGTAGCTCTCCGGAAGTGTGTTCCGGGTATTCTTCAAGAATGTGTACGTGTCTACAACGCCAGGTGAGGTTAACAACTTGCGACCCAGTGCAGCGCAGCAGGATGCGATCTTACCACCGACATTCTTGTAGTTGAAGTTGTTCGAGCGATCAGGCCTGTCGGCTTTCAGCTTTGACTTGGGAGCTTTCAGATGAACACCTTTGTTCTTTTGCCACTTCCGGAGAGCATGGCCCAATGCGCTGCAGGTAAATATCTTTAGTGGCGAGGGTATCTGACCGTCCTTGTAGTCATTCATGGAATTATAAAATCCATCAGCATACTTACCGCGGTTATTCGCCCGAGGATAAAATTTGATGTAGATACACCGCGGGATTGCTTCCGCCAGGTAGTAATGTGGACGCTGGCCAATTGTTAGCAGCCGTCGATACTCTCTTCGTTGGATTTGGACCGCGTACACCACCTTCCACACACTCTGCCACAGGAAAAAGGTACATATTGTCTGCCAGAAGGGAATCATTGAATTCCAAACGCTCTGCGTCGGATTCAAAGCGGTGGAGATCATAAAGCTCTGCTATATGGTCTCTTGCTGATTGAATAAAATGGGATATAACTTTGTCGACTTGTGCTCGAACCTGGTACCGGATTGAGCGTGTAATATCCAACATGGGCCGTCGCTTCAGCATACCTCTCTCAAGATCTCCTTTGTGCATGCCTCAAACGCGATGGACCAAATGTGGTTTCGCTGCATAGCGGTGTTCAAGTACTTCTCTATTATCTGCCAGTGTGGGTCTTCAGCTAATGCTTTCACTGCGTGTCGCGTTCGTTGCATAACTTACCATCTCCAAGTCGCATGCACTCATAAACGGCCGTCTGTTCCACATATAGAGCATCATGAGTCTGCCCATTGCAAATACAAGACTCATCATGTATGAGTGACCAAATCAATGGATGCTGCGACCGCCGGAGACCAGTGATTGGGGTGTAGATACCGCCTGCGGTTGCAATTCCCACTGCCTCTTTCTCCGATTGCTTTCAGTAGCTCGCGTTCTCATTGCATTTGTAATGGTCGCATGGGCTTCTGGATTAGAGATGGGGGTCGGCATGTTGTCAAGACTGCGGAGAGGAGTGGGAGTGCTAGCAATGCCAGATGCAAGGCTGCATACAACGGGACGCGTTGAGTCTGTCTGGGAGGGTTCTCCGGGTGCTGGTGTGTGACAACTGATTGTACCCGGCATGGCGGTTGGTGTAATCATTGACTGTCGCTGTGCTGCGGACTGGGTTACAGCCACGTGTTGAGCGATATCTGCCACGCCAGAATAGTTCAGCGAAGATAAGGGGGTGGAGTTCTGACCAGGGATTGTAGAGGCTACGGAACTCTCTCCTTGCGAGGAATCCCTCTCGCCAGCCTTTGCAGAAACCCTGTCTCTTCGCAGGGGGAAGCCGAGAATTCCCCGAAGGCCTACGCGTGTGTTGTTTCTGAACAATTTGTACCACCGGAGTCGGGCCAGGGTGAGGGCTTTCGGAAGGCATAGTACGATATAGATGTTCGACGTTGAGAATGTAGGAATAATTTCCTCTGCATGCATATGCAATGGCAGTCGAGGTAGACTCCTATTTGAGCGACCAGGGAGGGATTCGAAAAAACAGGGAGGCGCAGTGTATACCGCGCTAGACTCTAAATCACTATCGCCCGTGACGATACTCAGGGACAAGATCTCTTGAAAAGCATTCAATTATGGGTTCACTGCCATCAGATTAAACTCAGATTAAACTCAGCATTGATATTCACTGTTACAGCAACGTCTGACTGCCTATTTGCACCGCTTGAAGGGTCTTTATGCATTCTTGGCGCGATTATCATCGTCTTGCACTCAATCTTGGCACAGTACTTCGAACCATCAATTGTGTATATCTTCAGCTTCCCGATGGAAATCCTCGTTTGGCAGAGCTAAAAGCATCGCAAAGCGAACAATGACGTATACTCTATCCTATGACATCAGTTGCGTGGGCTTTGTCCACTGCTAGGCGTTGGTAGCCGTGTTGGATGCTTGCACAGATGGGACAACCTGGGAACTACTCAGTTTGCTCCGAGATGCACGAGGTCTGAGCGTGAAAAATGGTATGTGATGCAAAAGCAATGCCCGGCATCGTAAACTGTCCTCTCCGTGAGTACTAAATCTCGTCTCGAGGCTTCTTGTTCATGAGTTGGCATGTGGTTCTGCAGGATGAAGGCTGGGCCGTTTTGTGATCCTTAACCAACCAAACTCACAAGTTGAACCAACACATCGCCGGAACTCGAGTATATATATCCCCTCTTCCCGCCTGCACCTCCTTTCTCTTTTCCTCCAGTATTATACACACTGACAGCATCCTGATCTCGACATCACGTGACTTGCAGAAACCAACGCCTCTCGTTCCAAAACACACCCGATATCCTACACAACTTTGGACTTTCCCTCACTTTCCGTCTGGGCTTCCTTCAGCTACATGCAACTGTATCATAATGCTATCGTTTCGGATGTAGATTCCTTTTCAACTCACTGAGATGGCACCAATGGGCAGCAGCAAAGGAAAGGGGAAGGCTAGGGCAAAGATGCTGACATCGGTTATGAATCGACGCCCGTCGTTGGATCCAGACCGTAAAATGCGATTCATCTCGGAACACATCTGTGGACTCATACGGATATACAATGTTTGCGGCGTCAAGAATGAGAGCGCCTGGGACCTCGTTCAGGATATAATCTCTCTTGATCCAGTCACGACTCGCCACTTTTCACAATTCCAGCTGATGTGGCCGCACCGCAGGAGCAGGAGTTCGCCTTTTTGGGAGTGGTGGGCAGCCTTCCGCTCATATATGGGGCAAATGGTTGACAATACCCGCGACCAAATGAACCATTGGAGGTGGGACAACCCCCTTGCCTTCGGGGATCGAGTCGATCGCACCAATCCGCAGACAACCCTCTCGGGGAAGGTTAAACGCACTGGTTAGCGTGTCTTTTGGTACGGTATTGATGATCTCCGGGCAAAGATTGAGCCGCCAAGATGCCGGCAGTACAAGCCAGGCGATTTCTTGGCCGTTAGACCAGTGAATTGGGATGAGAGACTCGACAAGGTTGATGATGATGACAACTGGGCAGATCCCGGTGCGCCGAGCGGTGGAAGGAGCTGCCCTGGTGATGGCAATGACAATGATGACGGCAAGAGTGTGGAGGACACGCAGGGCGCTGAGAATGGGACCAGGAAGGGGAAGGGATCAAAGGCCGGGAAGGGGAACGAGAAGGGGAAGGGGAAAGGGAAGGGGAAGGTGAAGGGAAACAGTAATGGGAAAGGTATTGTTAAACGAACCCCAGGGGGAGATGATATCTCTCGTGCCATTGCTTTGAAGTTGCAGAAGCAAAAGTCAGAGGCAGACTTGGACAAGGAGGGCTAACTGGAGCGGGTATATTTAGAGCCGGAAGCATTGCCCGCCGTGTCAATTTCCTCCGATGATGATACCGACTCCTCCAAGTCGGACGGCGAATATGACTCAGAACTTGATCCCTATTTGGATATTTGCATGGAGGATGGTGTGGACGTACCGGACGGCATTGGTTTAGATGGCGATGTGGATATGGAAAGGGATGGTGAAGATGAGGAAGATGAAGAGGAATGAAGATGAGAAGGAGGAAGATGAGAAGGAGGAGGAGGTGGTGGATGAGGATGAGGATAATGCCAAAGAACCTTGGACGATTGGCCTGGGAGAGATGGTAAATACCTCGGTTGACGATGCTGATACCATGGTGGACGATCAGGCAGCCATGCTACCTGAGCAAAGCCAGGAGATGCGCGAGCATACCCCACCGCCACAACCTCTGGCTCCTGCCCCACGGCCACGAACCCCGGAGCCTCGCCCACGCTCCCGAACTCCGGAGACTCATACCCTCAGTGGGCTGGAGTTTTGGGGCTTGTGACACCGCAAGAACCTCGCCCAGCGGGCCCAACTCTGCGAGAAGCTGAGGCAGCCGGTAACATCGCGGATGTTGATGTGGAGCAGCAGCTACTCTGCGAATCGGCAGGTGGCGACAGTCACCCCAATATCCGTCTCCTGGATGTCCCTCTCCCGGATGTCCCTCTCCCGGATGTCCCTCTCCCGGATGTCCCTCTCCGGGATGTCCTTCTCCCCGATGTCCCTCTCCCTGATGTCCCTCTCCCTCAGGCGCGCCCGGATGGCTCGGTAGGCAAGGAGGGACCCAGTCCTTGCGGTCTTGTCTTGTGAGTTTCGTTTGCTGTGATCTATTCCTCTCAGGCAGTGATTAAGGCACATGTGGAGGTGTTTTGTTCGTTCGGGTTAGGGTTGTGGGCTTGTTCGTTTCCTTTGTTTCAATCGATTTATCTCAGGCATTGAGTAATACACGCGTCACGACGGTTTTGGATTGTGAAGGGTTTATTTTCATTCATTCATAGTATTATGGGACATCGTGTATGCAGTGTTTTTGCAACTCCTGGCGTGTAAGGAATCTCCTTGTGAGGGTGTTGAGGCTCAATAAATCTCTCAAGTATCGTGAGCTTATACCCACACCAGACTGCTCAAGTCCAACATCAACTTTCGGCCCATTCTACAGTGAATACTCCACTTCTCGCGTGTCGTCAACATTGCCAGAGAAGACTCTGTTCTGTTGCCCGGAATGTTCATGCCGAAAGAAGTTCACCTCAGACAGCTGGCGACTTAAACATATCAAATTGCAGCATCCTGAACACCTTTAAGTTGCACACCGGAAGAATTTGACTGTTCGCAGCGCGCCCCGACTCGTTGAACCCGCTCAGCGTCGTGAATTCAAGGCTGACAAATATTCAGTCGAAGACTTGCATGTGTTTCCCTACCTCGAAAACCTTGAACACATCGCAGTGTCGGAGTCTCAACCACCACCGCCTCCTCTGCCGTGGACGGAATCATACCCCGGCGCCCGTGCGCCCCTGAGTGAATACCTTGCTGAGCCTTGGGAATGCGACCCTCAGGGTTTCCTTGAGACGGACCTACAAAACAATCCCTACTATCTGTTTGCGACGAGTGAAGAGTACAAATTTATCCAGCGTGGGACCAAGAAGAAGAGCATGAAGACGTACTATGACAACGTGCTGAAGGAAGAAAACACCGCTCGGTGTTTCCCAAGCTTCAAAACGGGGATATCGTCCAGAAGCTCCTGGCTAGCATGTCAGATGATCAGGCTCTCGGGGAGTGGGAAGTTCACACTCTCCAGGATATTCAATGGAATGACAATCACCAAAGCCCTATCAGATACTGGAGTCCAGACATCATCAAAAGCACGAGATGGTTGATGTGGCAGCCAGCGCACACTGAGCATCTTATTCACGCCCCTCAGCATTGCTTTAACCGCGATACGCCACTGGAACACCTCTATACCGAAATCCACACTGCGGACTGGTGGTGGGAGACACCGGTAAGGAGAGATACCGGAGCATGATGTCGTGCTAACCGATGTTTAGTCATCGCTCAGAGTGGGGGATACACTGGTTCCCTTGATCTTCATGTCCGACAGAATGCATCTTTCAAATTTTGCTGGCGACAAGAAAGGGTGGCCTGTATATATGACAATTGGCAATCGATCTTCAAAGCTCCGCCAGATGCCCTCAACGCACAGCGTCGTAATGGTCGCTCTCCTGTGGATTCCGCTCAAGAACCGCAATATTCCTCAGAAGCGGTTTGATGAACAGCGGCATACAAACCGAGAGGTGCTGAACGAGGTACTCCGGCGGGTACTCCAACCTCTCACCTTTAAACAAAATCCCAGCGCCAAGAGCGGGTATTACAACGTGCTCTGTGCAGATGGCAACCTTAGGAGTTGCAAACCGGTTTTAGCACTGTGGCTTGCAGATTGCCCTGAGTATAGCGACCTACATCATCTCCAGCGACATGTCTGTTTTTCGTGCGAGTGTCCAAAGAACGAACTTGGAGATTATGTCCCTCCTGACAAGTAACACTCCCGGCGGGATCACAACCGATATCGAACGCTGAGCGATGCCAACCCCCACTTAGCCGATGCCGAACTCTTGTCGGGACATGTTCACCGAGGATTCAACGTGTTTCGACATATACCCTGCATCGTAAGCGACCTCCCGAAGCCTGACCTCCTCCATACAATGCATATCGGCATGCTTGATCACCTCCTGAAATGGATTTTCCACTTCATGAAGATGCAGGAACGGCTCGACAAGTACAATGCAATATGGTTATCCGTGCCTGCTTACCACGACCTCTCACCAAAAACTAAGTCACATGAGGAAGTTTCTCAATTGAATGGGAAGGAGATGAAGGAATTGAGCCAGTACCTGAGTGGAGTTGTAACCCAGTCTCTACGAGGAGGAAGCCCCGCTCAGTGTCCCCTGTTCAATCGCGCAATTGAGTGCATACGGGCATTGTTAGAATGCTATATGCAAGGTCGATATAAATCTCATGATGATGCAACATTGAGCCACATGGACGATGCCTTGTGTCATTTTCACACCTCCAAAGATGTTTTCGTTCTCGGGCGAGCCGGCAAAAAGGCGATGGCCAAAACCAATCCGCTGAGAACGGAGCTCGTGAAGAAGCGAAAGGTAGACAAGGAAACAAATGCTGAAACTTGGACCCCGTCTAAGAAGGGGCGGGAAATGAACGCCTGGTGGGAATATATCAGCCACGAGATAGATGTTTCCCACGAGTTAGATGCCGACTTCAACTTTCCGAAGATCCACTTGATGTCTCACTGGATCGAACAGATTCGTCGATACGGAGCCGTTCACCGGTATTCTGCCGAGAGACACGAACAAGCACATAAAAAGGCACTCAAGCACGGTTGGAACGCCTCCAATCACAATCTCAACTAGCTGCCGCAAGTAATCACCTTTCAGCGTCGCATTCTCCGCTTCGAAATCAGAGAGCTCAATCTCCAAGCCCTCAGTCAGCGTCGAGAGAGTTGCGCTGCCACCTGCAATGTCCTCCCTTCCGGCGCTAACCTGGGTGCCCCGCTGAGCTCCCAGACATATGCGAAGGCCGAATTCATGGGACCCCACAACCGGTGTGATGGAAAGCATCCTGACGCTATGATCAAAGACTTCAGAGCATTACGCGACAATACGCAAGACGCAATGCACTACATGACAATGAAAAACGGCATGCGGAAGTTTCTCAAGCACATGAGTCGTAACAAGAAGTATATATCGGATGAACAACTGCACGCAATGGAGCTCTGTATTTACTATGGTATCAATGTTCAAGTTGAGGGTTTAGATGGTGAACGCATATCCCAGATTTCTCCATGCACCGGAAGCCAGAGCTGGCACGGAAGGGACCGATGGAATGACTGGGTGTGGGTAAAGCAACGCCCAGGGAGATGTTATATGCACTCAATGGTCGTCTCCCGTGGAAACTGCAACGACTATTCAAAATTAAGCTCCTGAACGAGGATGGAGCTTTCGTTGAGTACTGGTTAGTCCTGGCGCTCACCACAATTCCTGACAACTCGGGTAACTTGGATTCCATCTCGAAATTTGTACACGTGAGAACAGCACTGGCAGCAGTTCCTTTGCAAGTTTTCAGCGTGGGAAACATCATTGGCTGTGCGCAGGTGATTCCAGAGATACCTGCTGGTAGTCAAACAGGTGACGGACGAATTGAGCGATGGATTGTCAATAGCCACATAGATCTGGCGACTTGGAATAATGTGTATAATTAGTAAAAAGAGAATTGCATTGTGCGCGCAGGTGGAAGGAACGCGAGGAGAGGTTTTCTTAGCGTCACCCATCGAATTGCAATCCCGATGCAAGCGCGTGCCCAATGAACGCATTCTGATGTATGGTCACAGTTGGCCTTCATCGCCAGAGTGTTCGTATAAAATAGGAGACCGACAGAGCGAGAAGAAACGGTGAAACTGCCATGGGAAGGCGATATGCAACGTGACGCGTGGTAGTGGCGCCGGGCGCGGAGTAAGCTGCCATCAGGATGTCTCTGACGGCTCTGACTGACTGCGTCCACTCTGACGGAGTCATTCCACCTGGACGGAATTAAATTTTGCTGAAGTGTTACCAAACGTACAAGACGACACATCGTGTATGCTCCATTGCGTTGCATTCAAAGCTATTCCGCATTCAATATCTGCTCCCATAGATAATTGATTTCATCATGATTTGAACATATTGGTCAAATTTCTGTCAGATTCAGATTCAGCCCTGTGGCGAAGCTGAGAGGAGTAATATTCTGGCACTTTTCACTCTCACACGACCAAAAATGATGTCTCTCACCAAACGATTCATTGTGCCTGCTATACACGTGTATATCAACCAATAGTCAGAAGCAACTGCTCGTCATTCCCCTAAAATCTATCTGTAACTGAATCTCTCTGTTAAGCTATATCAAGATGTTACTGTTTGTTCACTGTTTTATTTTTCCTTGGGTGTATTGCATTGACTGTCACCAACATCTTTCCAGCCCGTTTCTGAGACTTGCATTGTGGCCGAGCATCGGCAAAAGTGCAAATCGACTATAGGCTGCGCTATGCGCACACGCGCACATGCGTAGCTTATAGCAAGCTTCCCGTGGACCCCTTCGCGACGCGCATCCTATAGTCGTCTATAGTCGATTCATAGAGATGTGCGCGTGGGCCTATGGAACTATATACGGCCGCCAGCCAGAGATGGGCCTATACTTGTCTTTAATGCCTGCTGTTATACCGGTACTGTACACACTATCGGCGAGTCTGCATGAGAGCCCGCTGGCGATTGAAAACCTGCTCTAGAGCCTGCTTGAGAGCCTGCTTGAGAGCCTGCTTGAGAACCTGCTTGAGAGCCTGCTGGAGAGCCGGCTTGAGAGCCTGCTTGAGAGCCGCGCTTCGGGAGGAGTAGAGTTTTCCTCCACTGGAAGCCTTTGGCCGATGGTAAACTCTGACTTCGTGGAAGCTTTGGCTAATGGAAGGCTCTAAGTCTGGAAGCTTTGGCTAATGGACGGCTCTAAGTCTGGAAGCTTTGGTTAATGGAAGGCTCTAAGTCTGTAGAAGCTTTGATGCTAACGTTGACATAGCCAACCTACTTGTCTAAGTGCTTCTGGTACTATGATCACCATCACCGACTCCATCACCATCACCATCGCGGTCATCACCATCGCCATCATCACCATCAGCCCCGGCCCAGATGCGCACACATACGCCCACATTCCGTGGGAAGCAAGCAGCAGATCCCTCTGGAAAATCTGAGTCGGAGATCTGCTCTCCCCAAGATCCAATTGTCTACCATTCCTACAGAATCCAAGGCTGCAATTGTCAACACCATGACCGTGAAGCATCGTGAGATCTCGTCGTGGTGGCCGCGCTAAAAATAAGGTTCAGACTATGATATCGACCGACGTCATGATTTCGGCCGCCGCCACCCGCCTCCCGCCTCCCGCCTCCCGCCTTCCGCTTCCCGCCTTCCGCCTCCCGCCTCCCACCACCTGCCTCCCGGTTCCTGGCGCCTGCATCTCAGCAAGTCTCTGGATCGAGCATGCAGGAGCATATTCGGGAGGAGTAGAGTTTTCCACGGGAAGCTTTTGGCTGTTGGAAAACTCTGAGTTTATGGAAGCTTTGGCTAATAGATGGCTCTAGGTGTGTGGAAGCTTTGGCTAGTAGAAGGCTCTAAGTCTGTAGAAGCTTTGATGCTAACGTTGACGTAGCCAACCTACTTGTCTAGGTACTTCTGATACTATGATCACTATAACTATCACCAACACCATCGCCATCACCATCGCCATCACCATCACAATCACAATCATCACCATCAGCCCCCGACCCAATGTGCACACCACACATACGCCCACAATCGGTGGGAAGTGGGCAGCAGATTCCATTGGAGAATCTGAGTCGGAGATCTGCTCTCCCCAAGATCCAATTGTCTACCGTTCCTGCAGTATCTAAGGCTGCAATTGTCAACACCATGACCGTGAGGCATCGTGAGATCTTGTCGTGGTGGTGGCGCTAAAGATAAGGTTCACACTACGATATCGACCGACGTCATGATTTTGGCCAACATACGCCGCCTGCCACACGCCACACGCCACACGCCGCCCGCCGCCCGCCAAACACTGCCCGTCATACGCCACTAGCCTCACGCCTCCCGGTGCCTGGCGTCTGCCACTCTGCAAGTCTCTGGATCGAGCATGCAGGAACATACATGAGAGCATATAGTCAAGTGAGATTGGGAGTGTCTTCCCTCTTGAGAGTGTACTTGGGAGCGTAAAGTCAAGTAGGCTGGGAGTGTGCCATTGAGTGCAATTGGGAGTGTACTTGAGAGCGTAATCGGGAGTATGCTTGAGAGCATCTTGAGAGCTTGCTTGGGAGCGTACAGTCAAGCAGGCGGGGAGTGTGCCATTGAGTGCAATTGGGAGCGTCCTGCAGAGCATGGTCTTGAGAACGTACTTGGAGGTGTACTTGGGAGCGTACTCAGAGTGTACTTGGGAGCGTCTTGAGAGCTTACTTGGGAGCGTATAGTCAAGCAGGCAGGGAGTGTGTCATCGAGTGCAATTGGGAGTGTATTTGAGAGCGTGCTCGGGAGTATGATTGAGAGCATCTTGAGAGCTTGCTTGGGAGCTTACAGTCAAGCAGGCTGTGAGTGTGCCGTCGAGTGCAATTAGGAGCGTCCTTGAGTGCATACCCGGGAGTGTACTTGAGAACGTACTCAGAGGTGTACTTGGGAGCATACTCGGAGGTGTACTTGGGAGCATCTTGAGAGCTTACTTCAGAGCGTAAGTCAAGCAGGCTGGGAGTGTGCAATTGAGTGCAGTCAGGAGTGTACTTCAGAGCGTACTTGGGAGTGTGCAATGAAGTGCATTTGGCAGATTTATTGAATGCAGCATGATGTATAGTATCAAGCGCTCATAATCGCATGCATATCATAGTAATCTAGTCAACTTGCAGGTCCATAGGACCTCATAGTGCCACGCGCTAAAAATGCTATGGATTACCGGCCCATAGACAGCTTCTCTATGAGTTACGCGTCGCGTAAGGACATTTTTCCCGGTGGTCCCCGCGACCGCGCACCAATCATCGACCACCGTGAACCGCAGAAAGAGAAAAAGAGAAAGTTCTCCTCCAAGAGCACCTACTGCAGCAAAAACTAAGTTCACCCAAAAGTCTCTCACACTCTCAGAACAAAGACTATGGCACCGATGACTAGCCCATATAACTCCTACCACCCTGAAATATCTGATTGGTGGATGTACACACAATGATTCTATGTGTGCAGTCTGCATCCAGGCCAAGCACGAGCAAAGGTTCATTAGAGTGCCATTCAAGCCAACTACGAAGCCTTTTGAACTTGTACATTCGGATGCGGGCGGGCGCTTCTCCACACCAACCTTCGGACGCAATGTATACGATATATGATTCATCGATGACCACATGCGGTAAACATCAGGCCGGTTGCTCTGAAATTATAATGCGGCGACCTGCACCTCTGGCTACCAGTCCTTTGAGGCCCAAGTGGACTCAATAGGATATGGGATCAAGCAATTCCTGCGCAATGCTGGATGGAGAGAATAGGACAATGCCCCCTTCCGATATGGACTTGCGGTCCGAGATACTACATAGGAGCCATGCCCTCCATACGCCCACCATGGGAACGGCGATGCCGGACAAATAATCCATATAATCACTGAAAAGGCCTGGGCAATGATGATTGACTCCCAGGCTCCCATTCCGTTCTAGGAAGAAGCAGTTAATCTAGCAGTCTATCTCCATCAAAGATCACTGAATGAAGGCCTGGAAAGAAATTGGTGTGATGGCTATCACACACCATGCGAAACGCCATATAAGATACTACATGGATTTTGCAAATCGACACACAATCCTGCGGGCAACGAAATATCATACCAAGAGTCTCCCCCCAACGTACGTCAATTCAGATGCTACGCCACTAAACTTATTCCAGAAGTTCAATGCCACCAGGGAAGGTTCTGTCTGGGGTCTGTCCCCTGCATGACGGTTGGCGACAGACACAATTCAAAGACGTTGTGGAGGATATGGGATCCCGAATTGCAGCAGGTGAAAGCCCAATCAGAAGTTGTCTTTGACGAAGCGAGAAATGCACACGTGTCATGCCAGCATGAAAGTAATGAGAATGATAGCAATATGTTTGGACTACCCAGAGACATGGAATATATTGAGAAAAAAGATAGCAGAGATGAGCCTCTCTGAGATAGTCAACCTACACTGATTGGTAAGAGATCCACATCTCACATGCATGAAACTTCTGATGAGGAAGCAGAAAACGCCCACAGCTGGCACCTCCGCTGAGAGGATCAGACTACCTATCGTTCGACTGCACATGCAAAAAATTCCCACTGACGGCACCTCCGGAGTGAGGATCAGCCTGCCCAGAGCTCGGCAGCAGATGAAGAAAACATTGCCCACACCAAGTGCCTCCGCAGAGAGAATCAGACTGCCCAGCACATGGCAGCAGCGATCAAGAAATCTAGCCACATACCACCAGCATTTCTTGCACCAGCTTCACCTCTGCCGATAGGGAGTCGTGTCATAACAAGTCAAGGTTTAACCTCCGCAGAAACATTAATGGCATCCACAGCCACTGGAGATCCATTGACCTATGCAGAAGCTATGGAAAGCCCCCAACGAGACCACTGGAAATGAGCCATGGAGGAAGACATGACATCGATCCTGCATAATAACACCTTCTCAGCTCTCAATTCCCCCAAAGCACGGCAACTGTAAGTTCAGCCAATTGGCTCTAAGTGGGATTATAAGACTAAACACAATCCTGAAGGGTCCACACAGTACAAAGCACAGCTAGTTATGGAGGGATTTCAGCCGACGGATCTCGGTGAAACAGATGCCCCCGTTGGGAAGGTGACTACACTCGAGTATATCATGTCCCTCATCGGGTAATATGGAAACAGGTGGAATATGGATCATATAGATGTAGCTACCACCTTCTTAAATCGCGCAATCGATGATGACGATATCTTCATGAGTCTACCCAAATGATGAGCAAAAGGCTGGAACGCCCCAAAGAATATTGTCCCACACATGAAAGCTCTCTATGGCCATAAACAAGCCCCATGGTTATGGCACGATGATATCAATGCCTCTCTACTTGCTGTTGGGTTCACACAGTCCTCAGCCTATCCCAACCTCTATCTCCGCAGCAATGGCATTCTGATACTGCTGTATGTCCACGATATCCGCATGATGTTCCTGGAGGCTGCTACCACAGCCGTGATAGAAGTCAAAGCGAAACTCTCAAAGAAATACAATATCACGGACATCGGCCCGGCATGGCAATTCCTTGGCATCGAGATCCCCTGCAATCGTACCGGCTTCTGTCTCAGTCAGAAAGGGTATATGACCACAGTCCTCTGATGATTCAGCATAGAGCATAGTCAGGGTGTCTTGATGCCCATGGATCCCAATGTAAAGTTGGACTTGGCCGAGGATCAGGGAGAGAAGGTATTGGATGATATCGCAGACCAACAAGCAGTTGTGGGATCACTAATGTACACAGCACTTGCAACTCAACACCATATGTCTTAATCTGTTCCTGCTCTCTCTTGTTCAAATTCGTGGCGATTTACCAGGCATATGACCGCTGCCCAGACAGTTCATCAGTACCTCAAATATACAGCCGATTTTCGACTACATTTCAACAGAAACAGCATCGGTGATGGCATTGGCATTGACATCGGCAATAGTCTCACAGGGTACCCGGATTCCAATTGAGCTAATGACATTGCCGACCGCAGATCCCAGGGAGCCCATGTGTTCCTCACCAGCTATGGTGGAGCAGTCTCGTGGCAGTCTTGAAAGCAAAGCCTAATCACTGTGTCAACTTTCAAGGCTGAGTTCATTGCCTGCTCAGAGGCCTCTAGAGACGCGAAATGGTTACTTCTATTACAGAAACACATCCACGGCGAAGACTTACAACCGCTCCCAATCATCTGCGACAATCAGGGTGCTCTCACTCTAATCACCACTGGAATCATCAAAGCTCGAACTAAGCACATCAATGTTTGTTGTCACAATAGTCAAGATCTGCACAAACGCCGAATAGTCAACTACTGCTATGTACACACGGACGAAACTGTGGCAGATATACTCACGAAAGCACTTACAACAGATAAGCATACGAACTTTACAAAACAATGGGTTTATGGTAATTGGAGGTCAATTTAAGGTTGTTTCACTTGTCTTGGAATATGGATTTCTTTGTTTATATGGATGGCCATCCTCAGGCTACGGTAGTACTCTTTCCCTGCTCACTTCTCAAGCTGGGTTTTAAGGAGGCTACTATGGGAATCACAAGTTGCGCATCATGTTTGTTTGTTTCTTGCTCCACAGAGCGTAGCAAGAGGGGGGAGTGTTGCATAAATAGATTTCATACGGGCTGACTGGGCTGGCTCTCATACGGGCTGACGGGGCTGGCTCTGATACGGGCTGACGGAGATGGCTCTGATACGGGCTGACGGAGCTCAGCCGTCTCTACATTTAGATGAGTACGTACGTGCTCGTACCGTATATATATATGGCCTTGTGGCCCTCTTAGATAGTAGAATTAAGCTTCTCTAGCAATCAGTAATTCAACAGTGGCTGTTGAAATATGGAGGGGAGAACCGTGTGAATAGACTTAAGATACAGAGACTGGAGAGCAGGAGAAAGACTCGAGATATATACAAGGTAGTTGGGTGCCTTATGCCCTACCGGCTATGTACCTTGACATCAGCTCAGCTGAAGCTCAGCTCGGTCAGGTTCATGCAACAGTGGCTGTTACTTTGGATGCTAGAAAGACTTATTGATTGACTGATCTTCTCGAGACCAGAAGGCCCGTATATATACAGACTTGACTCCTATCCAGTCATATTCGCCTCCATATCTATATCCGTTTGCATATCCCAGAGTTGCACTGATATGAGCCGCCCTCCTTTGGCATATCCTCATACACGAACTGCATATCAAACGGACCTGAGGCTCACCATGCAGGTACACATGCAACAGTGGCTGTTGAAAGTACGATGATGTTGAATTGTCTAGAGTACAGAGATAATAAGGTAGACATATATATTTAAGAAACATACCCTGGACCGACTACCATCCTGAGCCCGAGAGAGCCAAGTACAGTTTCATAGCCTGAGATTACCAGAGAATCGAGTACAGACCATGCTCGAGGTTATCGAGCCTGAAGCCTGAGAGTAACAGTGGCTGGGTGTTGTCTATCCAGTCTCGTCGTTTAACATCAAATTCCAGGGCAGTGTTCGAAACCGGCCGGCCCGCCTTAGTGCGGGCTTTTTGGTGAAAAAGCCGGGCCGGCCTGCGGGCTTTCGGGCCGGTTGAGAATCCATGACGGTACGAATTCACTTACTGAATACTAATAATAGCGGTAATTTTTTCGTTGGTCCTCCTCGAACTAGTGACATAGTGAGAGGTAACAGTATCCCATAGGGTGTTTCGCCCCTGATTTTCATGTTTCAGATATGCAGCCCGGCCCGGAGGCTTTTGGAAAGCCCGCAGGCTTTCAAACTATAAGCCCGGCCGGCCCCCCTTAGCGCGGGCTTCCAAATTACCGGCCCGGCCTGGCCTGCCAAAGTCGGCCCGAAAGCCCGCGAGTCGGCCGGGCCCGTTTCGAACACTGTGCCTGGGCGCGTCGTATAACAGGCGAGCCCGGACTCGTCGTGACTCGCCCAAATCCCTCAGCCGCCTACACATTTCACTGAACGCTCGCCGTGAATGTCACCAGATATGTGCGTTGACACGTTATGTCTTCTAGCACTTGCTGTTTGCGAGAACTTGAGTTTAGAACAAATGCATTTCAAATTTTGTATTTAACACCATCTGCAATGCATGCATACAATATGTGACCTGACAAGAAATTTCTAGCACGCAAACAAGAATTTTCCACCAAAATTGCCACCAACCCCCCAACTCGTGTCCCACTCATTCGCCGCCTAAAACTACTGCTTGGTCCTCCTCGTAGCCCCAAATTTACCCCTCGAAGGGCCCACCGAGGAATCCACCCCGGGGGACATCGTCTTCAACATTGATGACAACGTTAACGACGTTGGCAGTGGCGGCAGCGGATGCAGAAGTGGACGTGGCAGTAGTGCCGTCAATAATCACAATTGTGGATTGAGGCTTAGCTCCTCGTGCAACCAATCCACCGTTCGAAAAATCGCCAGCGTTAGGGGTAGCGTATGCGACGGCGGCAAGAGCCAGAATCGTAAGCTGCTTCAGTTGGACCATTCTGAACCGATGTACTGAGATGACGAGGGTGATGTATTAAGATTGTCTAAGCGGACGGTGTTCGATACTTTGGAGAAGGGTGCCCATCTACCGGCTTTATAGGAAATGGCTGTTGCAAATTGGACTTTGAGAGGTGTGGAGCATGTTAGGCTTCAATGCACATCCAATGAGAGAATACGCATCTTGAGGAAGGAATTCGATTCTGGACCTACGCTTAGTATGAGAGCAGCAGTTGATTGCGACAGGTCGACTCTAGATTCAGAGGTCTGCAGATAGAGGGTTCAGTGGTGAAGATTATACTTTAGGCGAAACGTCGTGATGGTTGCAAAAATAGATTCTTTAAACTCTATTTGTGCAGTTTGTCTACTCTAGCTCTCGATTTGGCACACATTTTCTAGTAAATTATATCGAATTTGCGCTTATATACCTGTGCGGGCATATTTTTATGTGGACGACAAAACAAACTTCATAGGCTGAGTACATTAAGTGGTCTGGGTAGGACCCCGGACGCCGCAATTGTCCTGTATGATCACGTGCGTGGGAGTTGCACGCGAGGCCTTCGGTCCTTTGACTGCTGTGGAACTATGCTTGAATTCAAATAGTTCGAGGCGTCCCTTTTGATGGACGACGATTGTCATGGACGGGACTATGCACTACTCTGTTACAGTGGTTCAATATGCAATGGTTTCAGGCTTAGTATGTGGCGCATTGGTTGGTACCGGAAAATGCGTCCGATTCCACTAGCGGCCTCGATTCATTGGGCCGCGATAGAAGACATCAGTAATTCACATTGGATATACGTTAGTTGAAAATCATATGGTGCAGGCAGTATTAAACGTGGATGTCGGCAAACTTTGCACTGCCCTTTGCTGCGATCTGAACTTTACCTAAAATCTTGGATGTGCTTGTGCATGTGATTTCAAACGCTGCATTCATGAGAAAGTCAATTCCTTGAAGCTTGGTTACTTCGCTCTGGAACCATTTAATACAAATACGACTTTTATGAGAGTTTGAGATGATAGCTAGCGACGGATTGAGGGAGACTGTCACTCGATGATCATCAGATAATGATTAAATCCCTGTGATTTAGGCTGGGCTAGTGTATTCTTGGAGGCGGGGATCCTCGATCCCATCTCTAGGCCTAGCTCTAGCTTGATCGAATCATATACTTTGTCACAGCTATTTATCTGCGGATCTGGTTTTACTAAGTATTGCAAAGGCTAGATATAACTGAACCGCTGGTCTCTAATTGGTTTTGATGAAAGCTGTTTTGTCGACACGTGCGTTGGGAACTTAACTATGTCTGTAGCTGTGAACAGGTTTGTTGGGATCTGGTATTCCCTCCGTTTATCTAAGTCGGTCCGAAGACCGCAGACGCAACCGCGCCGGACAGTGAATCCACGTCGTCTTCCACTCAATGGCTAGCAACTTTGCGATGTATAAAATCTAATGCCCGATAAACAGCACTCGAAAGTCTGTATCCCCAGAATGGATAGAATTTGTTTGAGGATCTCTCCCACCAAGGCCTGGAATCTCGGACTATCAAGAGGGGCGGCGCGATGGTTACAATTAGTTTCTAAAATACTATCGGCAGACATTTGGGTTTGAAAGAATCAAGCCAGGAATCTGGGGCAAAATGATCTTTGCGAGATCTTGAGAAAGTTCTATAGCTACTGATAGGCCCTCAGGACCAACAGTTTTGGCGCATCTACTCTAGGTTTCAGGACTTTAATGGAGTATTGATTTCAGACTCCAGAAGATGGGGTTCTGAAGTATTTTCAAAGCCAGTGACTGAAGATTCTGTCTTGCTCTGTTCCTTCCTTTCCTGTTTCCCTTCCCTGTATCGCCGTTCAATGGTCCGAGCTCGGGCCCTGGCAAGGGCGTCGACTTTGGGCCCTCGCGCAAGGGGAAATCTTGGTCTCGAGCCCAGCCATCAAATTTGCTTGGACGACTAACCCTAACCGCCAGATCCATACCCACCAGGTAGCCGACGAGAAAAATTGCACTTGGCGTTACCGGATGGGGACGAGACAAGGGAAATCTATAAGATGGAGCTTAAAAAGTGCTGATGTGGTT
>Ga0307512_10002642_pt1 | contig 22156 bp, 18 predicted proteins | sample 14_EM_MG_FD_200267 | JGI IMG/M metagenome (GOLD analysis project Ga0307512, IMG submission 200267) | Populus trichocarpa ectomycorrhiza microbial communities from riparian zone in the Pacific Northwest, United States - 14_EM | ecosystem: Host-associated > Plants > Roots > Unclassified | place...
TCAGCTCCGAGTCGGTCACCAGCGCGGCCACCTCGATGAGCGCGTCGTCCGACAGCGAGAGACCGGTCATCTCGCAGTCGATCCACACCATGCGATCGTTCATGGCCTCACCCTACGGCCCGCTCCCGCGCCCGGGCAGGCCCGGGACCTCGGCAGTCGGCATCGATGTCGGCACCGATGACGGACAAAGACCGCACCGGCCGCGAATAAAGAACCGCGCCGAACCTCGGCAGGAACCGCGCCGAACCTCGGCAGGAACCGCGCCGAACCTCGGCAGGAACCGCGCCGGCCCCGGACCACAACGGTCCGGGGCCGGCGCGCAACGCTCCGAAACGGCCGCGGCTAGGGCGCGCTCCGCTGCCCGGGCAGGCTCGCCCGGCCTCCCGCGTACATCTCCGCGCCGGCCCGTCCCTCGGTGGAGAGGGACGACGTCGCCGGGCCGACCGCGTGCGCGGCCGCCGTACGCCGGGTCTGCAACGGCACGGGTGCCTCCTGCTGCACCGGCGGCGGTGGTGGCGCGCCGGAACCGTCCGGGTCCGAGTGCTTCTCGCCCTGCGGACGGCGGGCCCGGTAGGCGGCCCGGTACGCGGCGGGGGACGAGCCGAGCTGCCGGCGGAAGTGGCCGCGCAGGGCCACCGGGGAGCGGAAGCCGCAACGGCCCGCCACCTCGTCCACCGAGTAGTCGGACGTCTCCAGGAGCCGCTGCGCCTGGAGCACCCGCTGCGTGATCAGCCACTGCAGGGGAGCGCTCCCGGTGAGCGAGCGGAACCGGCGGTCGAACGTACGCCTGCTCATGTACGCGCGTGCCGCCAGCGTCTCCACGTCGAACTGTTCGTGGAGGTGCTCCAGCGCCCAGGCGACGACCTCCGCGAGGGGGTCGGCGCCGATCTCCTCTGGTAAAGACCGATCGAGATAGCGCTCCTGACCGCCACTGCGCCGGGGCGGGACCACCAGACGGCGGGCCAGTGCTCCGGCTGCCTCGTTTCCGTGGTCCGTCCGCACTATGTGCAGACAGAGGTCGATCCCGGCCGCCGTGCCCGCCGACGTCAGTACGTCGCCGTCGTCCACGAACAGCTCGCGGGGATCGACGTGCACCGACGGATAGCGCTTGGCCAGCGTCGGCGCGTACATCCAGTGTGTCGTCGCCGGACGGCCGTCCAGCAGTCCGGCCGCCGCGAGTACGAAGGCGCCGGTGCACAGCCCGACTATGCGGGCACCCTCCTCATGGGCCCGGCGCAGTGCGTCGAGCGCCTCCTCCGGTGGCGGTGAGGTGATCGACCGCCAGGCCGGCACGACGACCGTGCCTGCCCGGGAGATCGCCTCCAGCCCATTGGGCGCGGTGAGTTCCAGGCCTCCCGTGGTCCGCAGTGGGCCTTCCTCGCCGGCGCACACCAGTAGTCGGTAGCGCGGCACGCCGGCGTCCTGGCGGTCAATCCCGAACACCGAAAGCGGTATGGAACTCTCGAAGATGGGGCCGCCGCTGAACAGCAGCACCGCGACGATCTCCTTGCGGCGTCGCCCGGAAAGTTTCCGGGCCGCGGCTTCCGGCGCGGCAGTGGAGTCGTGGCTCATACTGCTAAGCCCCCCTCGGTGGTCGCGGCTCCTCGGTTGTGTCGCTCCTGCACGTTTCCCCTCGGTCCTGCACGAGTCCCCCGCCGTAAGACGTCAAGATCGAATCTACTGTGTCCCATGGTGCCGGGGTGACCCAGTTCGGGAACCGGCACATTGTCGACATGGCAACTTGGCGTGAAGCATTCGATCACGAAGCGTTGCACTCGTGGGCCGTGCAGGGAAGTGCGCCTTGTCGTAGTGGCCAATCCCCGTAGGGTACGCGGGTCCTCCGAGCCCCTTTCCGTGCAGGTGGAACGGGGGTTGGGGGGTGGTTCCGGCAAGGGATGCGCGGTGGCCGGAAGTTGGCTGAAAAGCGCCCTGCGCGTGCGTGAAAACCGGTCAGCCGACCGGTGTATTTCCCCCAGTGTGACGCCCGCCTCTGTGAGCGCCCGTGCCGCTTCTGTGACGGCGGTTCGCGCGGGGTGCGTGCTCGCCGGCCGGCGGGCGGGCCGCGCCGCGTTCGGACTGGCGCAGCAGGAGGCGGCAGACGGCGGTGACGGCGGCGAGGCCGAGGGCCGTGCCCGCGGTGCCGGCGAGGGAGGTGCCGTACCAGAGGAGAACCACGGGGACGAGGACGCAGCTGAAGACCGCCCAGCGGACGACATCGGTCGCGGTGTCCTGGGGCGGGGTGGTCGCGCGGGGGGTCTCGGGGGTGGGGTGCGGTCCGGGCATGCGTGCTCCCTGGGGCTGGATCACGGTGTTCAACGCCTGTTCGACCGGTCGGTCACTGTACGCCCCTGCCGGTCGTCCGGCGGTCCGGCCGCCCGGTAAGTGAATCCTGTGCAAACCGCCTGTACAGCGCAGCAACCATTGCGTTACGGGCGCCCCCTCGTGCATGCTCCCTGGAACCCCCACGCACCGTGGGCGGGATCTGGGCTAAGGAGGCGTGCCGCCGTACCCTTGGGGGTATGGGGTTGGGAAGATGATTCCCGGACACAGCTCCGCCGCACTCTGTCGTCCCTCCCATAAAGGATCAAAACCCCGAGACAGCCATGGCCGGTCACGAATTCTTCGAACCCAGCGACCGCAAGCGCCCCGTCGCCGACCCCACGGCGGCCGAGCCCCAGGCGGCGGAAGAGCTACGCCATTCCTGCGATCCAGCCTTCAAGCACGGCGTCGTCGTCGGCTTCGACGGCTCGATGTCCAGTGAGCGCGCCCTCGCCTACGCGATCGGGATGGCCCACCGTTCCGGATCGGGCCTGATCATCGTCCACGTCGCGAACCGGCTGCCCACCACGGTGTGGGCCGGCTGCGAGCCACCGGTCTTCGTGGACGTGCCGGACCACCGGACCGAGGTGCTCGGGCTCGAGCTCGCCTGTGCGGAGTATCTGACCGAGGTGCCGTGGATCCTCGTCGAGCGCGGCGGTGACATCTGCCATGAACTCGAAGAGGTGGGGCGGGAGTACGAGGCCGACGCGATCGTCGTCGGGTCGACCCACGGAATCGTCGGACGTATCTTCGGCTCCGTCGCGGGGCGGCTCGCCAAACGGGCGAAGCGGCCCGTCGTTGTCATTCCGTAACTCCCGGTTCGCCCAGGTGAGATGCGCCCGGGGAACGGTCAACTTCCTTTGTGCAGCGTGCAAATCTACTCGCGCGTAGAGGTGTTTGTGCCCTTGTGAAGGGCATATATCGGTCACCGCACAACTGCACATGCATGAAGGGAGCCCGCCGTGGACAAAGACGTCTCCGCGGGAAGCACCACGACGGTGGTCGGCCGACTCGCGCTCGGCATCACCCTGCTGGCCTTCGGTCTCGGATACACCGATGTGATCAACGGTGTGTCGGCTGCTGACGCCGTCTCACTGGCCCACTACGTAGGCGGCGTTGCGCTGTTCGTCGCCGGTCTGTTCGCCTTCCGTGACCGTGACGTGCCGACAGGTACGGCCTACTCGGCGCTCGGCGCCCTGTGGTTCACCTGGGCCCTCGCGGCCGGCGACACCGTGTCCGCCAATGCGGCAGGGCTGTTCCTGCTGCTGTTCGCCCTCGTGACCCTGTCGTTGACCCTCGCGGGTGGGGATCAACTCACCCAGGGCACCTACGGGTTGTTCTTCGTCTCCCTCGTGCTCCTGGCCCTCGCGCAGTTCGCGACCAACGACTCCCTGGCGAAGGCCGGCGGCTGGTTCGCCGTCGCCTCGGGGGCGGTGGCCTGGTATGCAGCGACCGCGGCGCTGGCTCATTGGCCGACGGTGCTTCCGCGGCGTGCTGCCGGCCGGGGCGTGACGGCCACCGGCTAGCTGCGCAGGCTGGGGGTTTGGGCGGCCCCCGGCGCATGGAGCGGACCCCCCGTGATTGGTGGCATCACGTGGGGGTCCGTTCTGTTGTCCGGCCTCTGCGGGAGCGTTGTGGTTGCTCGCGCCCACGCGGCGGAGCCGCACATTGATACAGCCCCGCGCCCCTGTCGGGGCGCTACTCGACCGTCACCGACTTTGCGAGGTTCCTCGGCTTGTCGATGTCTCGGCCCAGGGTCAATGCCGTGTGGTAGGCGAGGAGTTGGAGGGGGATGCCCATGAGGATGGGGTCCAGCTCGTCCTCGTTCTTCGGGATCACGATCGTCTGGTCGGCCTTCTCCTGGTGCTGGTGGGCCACGGCGAGGATGCGGCCGCTGCGGGCCTTGATCTCCTCCATGGCCGCACGGTTCTTCTCCAGGAGGTCGTCGTCGGGGACGATCGCGACCGTGGGGAGCGCCGGTTCGATGAGGGCCAGCGGGCCGTGCTTGAGTTCGGAGGCCGGGTAGGCCTCGGCGTGGATGTACGAGACCTCCTTCAGCTTCAGGGAGGCCTCACGGGCGACCGGGTAGCCGCGGACCCGGCCGATGAAGAGCATCGAGCGGGCGTCGGCGTACTGCTCGGCCAGCTTCTTGATCTCCTCCTCCTGCTTCAGCACTTCGGTGATCTGCTGCGGCAGCCTGCGCAGGCCCTCGATGATCCGCTTGCCGTCGCGGACCGAGAGGTCGCGGGTGCGGCCCAGGTGCAGGGCGAGGAGGGCGAAGGCCACCGTCGTGTTCGTGAAGCACTTCGTCGAGACCACGCAGACCTCGGGGCCCGCGTGGACGTAGATCCCGGCGTCCGCCTCTCGCGCGATGGCCGAGCCGACCACGTTGACGATGCCGAAGACCCGGGCGCCCTTGCGCTTCAGCTCCTGGACGGCCGCGAGGACGTCGTAGGTCTCACCGGACTGGGAGACGGCGACGTACAGGGTGTCGGGGTCCACGACGGCATTGCGGTAGCGGAATTCGGAAGCCGGCTCGGCGTCCGCAGGGATGCGGGCCAGCTCTTCGATCATCTGGGCGCCGATCATGCCCGCGTGGTACGACGTGCCGCAGCCGAGGATCTTCACCCGGCGGATCTGGCGCGCCTCGCGGGCGTCCAGGTTGAGTCCGCCGAGGTGCACGGTGGAGAAGCGGTCGTCGATGCGGCCGCGCAGCACGCGGTCCACGGCGTCGGCCTGCTCGTGGATCTCCTTGTGCATGTACGTGTCGTGGCCGCCCATGTCGTAGGAGGCCGCCTCCCACTCCACGGTGGTCGGCTCGGACGTCGTACGCGTGCCCTCAGTGGTGTAGGTGCGGAAGTCGTCGGCCTTGAGGGTGGCCATCTCGCCGTCGTCGAGAGTCACTATCTGCCGCGTGTGGGCGACCAGGGCGGCGATGTCCGAGGCGACGAACATCTCCTTCTCGCCGATGCCGAGGACCACCGGGGAGCCGTTTCGGGCCACCACGATGCGGTCGGAGAAGTCGGCGTGCAGCACGGCGATGCCGTACGTGCCCTCGATGACCCGGAGGGTCTCGCGGACCTTCTCCTCCAGGGTCTCGGCCTGGGCGCGGGCGATGAGGTGGACGAGCACCTCGGTGTCCGTCTCGGAGAGGAACTCGACGCCGTCCGCCTCCAGTTTGCGGCGCAGGTCGGAGGCGTTGTCGATGATGCCGTTGTGGACGACGGCGACCTTGCCCCCGGCGTCCAGGTGCGGGTGCGCGTTCACGTCTGAGGGGGCGCCGTGGGTGGCCCAGCGGGTGTGGGCGATGCCGGTCGTGCCCTTGAAGCGGGCCGGGACCTTGGCCTCCAGGTCGCGCACGCGTCCCTTGGCCTTGACCAACTTCAGGCCGGCCGTCTTCGGTGAGGTGACGACGATGCCCGCCGAGTCGTAGCCGCGGTATTCCAGCCGCTGCAGGCCCTCGAGCAGCAGCGGGGCCACGTCACGCTTCCCGATGTATCCGACGATTCCGCACATGTATAGGTATTCCTCAGCCGTAGACGATGCGGCGCAGCTGCCTGAGCGTAAGCTCCGGCGGCGCGACCGCCCGGTATTTCAGATCCGCCTCGATCCGGTCGAAGATCTCCGCGTTGACCAGGCCCTGGGCCTGCAGCTCGCGGTGGCGGCGACGGACGTACTCCGTGGTCGTCTCGTCGAAGTAGGCGAGCACGTCCTGGATCACCCGAAGCGCCTCGCCCCTGCTGAGGGGCGTGGACCGCGTCAGATGATCAACGAGTTCGTCGTGCACCCGGTAGATCCTGAGGTACCGGAAGACGTTTCGCAAGAATCCTGCCCGATATCGGGCAGGAGCCTGTTGATGTTCTTATGAACCTCTGTTCGCAAGCTGTCCATCCTGAGTCTTGCGCCCCGTTGCCCATGTCGACGAGTTTCAGACGCCATGGACATTCCTCGTATGGGAGTACCGGAGCAGCTGGCCGAGCGCATGAGCATGGCCGAGCAGCACGAGTACCTGCGCGCGAGATTCTCGCGGCGCAACCTGATGAGAGGCGGCGCCGTGACGATCGGCGCCGTCGCCGGTGGCGCGTTCGTGCCGGGTGCGGTCGCGCAGGCCGCGGTTCCCACCCAGCGCACCGCCCCCGCGACCGAGACGGTCGACGGCTCGCTCGTCGCCCCCTTCGGGCGCCACCTCGCCTACGGCAACGACGCACGCACCGAGATGACCGTCTCGTGGCAGGTTCCGGTCGCGGTGAAGAAGCCCTTCATCCGCATCGGCGCCCACCCCTGGGACCTCTCGCGCAAGATCGAGGCCGAGGTCCGCTCGCTCTACACGCCGGCCGGCGTCGGCGCGAGCGGCGACCACACGCAGTACTACGTGCACGCCAAGCTCAGTCATCTGCGCCCCGGCAGGACGTACTACTACGGCGTCGGCCACCAGGGCTTCGACCCGGCCGAGCCGCACCTCCTCGGCACCCTCGGCACCTTCACCACCGCGCCCTCGCACAAGGAGCCGTTCACCTTCACGGCCTTCGGCGACCAGGGCGTCAGCTACCACGGCCTGGCCAACGACAGCCTGATCCTCGGCCAGAACCCGAGCTTCCACCTGCACGCCGGCGACATCGCGTACGCCGACCCGTCCGGCGCGGGCAAGACCGCCGACACCGGATTCGACTCGCGGGTGTGGGACCAGTTCCTCGCGCAGACCGAGTCGGTCGCCAAGTCCGTGCCGTGGATGGTCAGTTACGGCAACCACGACATGGAGGCCTGGTACTCGCCGAACGGCTACGGCGGCGAGGAGGCCCGCTTCTCGCTCCCCGACAACGGGCCGGACAAGGCGCACCTGCCGGGCGTCTACTCCTTCGTCCACGGCAACACGGCGATCATCTCGCTGGACCCGAACGACGTCTCCTTCGAGATCCCGGCCAACCTCGGCATCTCCGGCGGCACCCAGACCACGTGGTTCGAGGGCCAGCTGAAGAAGTACCGCGCCGCGAAGGACATCGACTTCATCGTCGTGTTCTTCCACCACTGCGCGTACTGCACCTCCACCGCGCACGCCTCGGAGGGGGGCGTGCGACAGGAGTGGGTTCCGCTGTTCGAGAAGTACACGGTGGACCTGGTCATCAACGGCCACAACCACCAGTACGAGCGCACCGACGTCATCAAGGGCAACAAGGTCGCCAAGAAGCTGCCGATCGGCGAGACCGCGTACCCCGAGACCGAGGGCGTCGTCTACGTGACGGCGGGCGCGGCCGGCCGCAGCCTGTACGCGTTCACCGCGCCCGACTCCTACGAGGGGCACCCGAACGAGGTCGACTCCGTCGCCTCCTTCATCAACACCAAGGACGGCAAGGTCAACGAGACCGTCGCCTGGTCCCGGGTGCGCTACCTCAACTACTCCTTCCTGCGCGTGGACGTGGAGCCCGCGCCGAGGGGCCACTACGCCAGGCTGAAGGTCTCGGGCATCGCCGAGACCGGTGACCGGATCGACCACTTCACGGTCGCCCGCAAGGCCAAGTAGGCGGCCCGCAAGGCCGGGCAAGGGTCCCGCAGGCGGTCCTCGGTGCTACATGCGCTTGAGGACCGCCTGTTTGGCCAGGGTGAACTCCTCGTCCGTCAGTACACCCGTGCGGCGCAGCTCGCCGAGCTCGCGCAGCCGTCGTAGCAGCGCGTCGTGGTCGTCCTCGTGTCCTTCGGCGGATCCGGGCCGGCCCGGGGGCTCCGGAGGCGGTGCGTCCGTGGCGGTGGCCGCGGAGGGGTGCGGCAGCCGCGCCTGCACGGCCGCCGCGACCAGCGCCATCAACGGGTCCTTCTTGAAGCCCCACAGCTCCACGGAGTTGGGGTCGTACTTGGCCGGTGCCTTGGTGGGCGCGTGGCGTACCGCGAATCGCAGATGCCCGTTCTCCAGGCCGGCCGCGGGCTGCCACTCCACCGCGACGATGTCCGTGACGGCCAGGGTGCGGGTGCCGGCGGCGGCCTTGGCGTCCTCCGTCTTCCAGTTCCACTCCAGGCGGATGTGCTCGCCGTCGAAGCTCGCGTCGCCGTCCCCGGCGGCGACGGAGAGCGGGACGGCCGGGCCCGCCAGCAGATACTCCGTCACCGGGTCCGAGGGAACCTCGTCAAGGAGCAGGGCGTTGCGCACCTCGTCCACGAAGTACTCGGCGACGCCGTAGCGGTCGGACTCGACCAGCAGCTGATAGGGGTCGTTGGGCTCGGTGAGCCGGCCGCCGGAGGCGTGCAGCAGCGGGTCGGCACCGTCGCGCAGCCGCAGCCTGAGCCGCCCCGACTTCTTGCCCTGCTCGAACGAGATTCCCGCCAACGCGCCCAGTGGGACGACGAGTTCACCCAGAGTGCGGCGGAGCAGGCTGACGTTTCTGTCCCGACCGGGCGTCAGCCGAAGGGCATCGCCGTCAAAGGCCCACGTGCCGTCCTTCTGGATGATTTCCGCCATGGGGGGATTGTTTCATCGGTTCTGCGGGAGAGTGGTCTCTACCAATTCCTGAAGGGGGCGCATGTGAGACGGCACAGAACGACTCCCCGTATGACCCGTATCCTCGGATCCCTGCTGCTCGTGGCGGCGGCAGGAGCCTTCACGGTGGGCGCGGCACCGGGGCCGAAGGCGATCCCGACCATGCTGGACCGCGTGGTACCGGCGCCCGCGTCGGTCACCCCGGGCGGTTCGCCGTACCGCATCACCCGGGACACGCACATCCGCGTGGACGACTCGCGCGAGGCGCGCCGGGTCGGGGAGTACGTCGCGGACATCCTGCGGCCCTCCACCGGCTACCGCCTGCCCCTCACCACGCACGGCTCAGGGGGCATCCAACTGCGCCTGGCGAAGGGCCCGTTCGGCGCCGAGGGCTACCGCCTCGACAGCGGCGGCAAGGGCGTCACCATCACCGCCGCCGGGCCCGCGGGTCTCTTCCACGGCGTGCAGACCCTGCGCCAGCTGCTCCCGGCGGCCGTCGAGAAGGACTCCCTGCAGCCCGGACCGTGGCTGGTCGCGGGCGGCACGGTCAAGGACAGCCCGCGCTACGCCTACCGCGGTGCCATGCTCGACGTCTCCCGCCACTTCTTCACGGTGGCCCAGGTCAAGCGCTACATCGACGAGTTGGCCCTCTACAAGGTCAACAAGCTGCACCTGCACCTCAGCGACGACCAGGGCTGGCGCATCGCGATCGACTCCTGGCCGCGCCTTGCGGCCTACGGCGGTTCGACCCAGGTCGGCGGCGGACAGGGCGGCTACTACACCAAGGCCGACTACAAGGAGATCGTCCGGTACGCGGCCTCCCGCTACCTCGAGGTCGTCCCCGAGATCGACATGCCCGGCCACACCAACGCGGCCCTCGCCTCGTACGCCGACCTGAACTGCGACGGCGTGGCCCCTCCGCTCTACACCGGCACCGACGTCGGCTTCAGCTCGCTGTGCGTCGGCAAGGACATCACGTACGACTTCGTGGACGACGTCATCCGTGAGCTGGCGGCGATCACCCCGGGCCGCTATCTCCACATCGGCGGCGACGAGGCGCACTCCACCAGTCACGAGGACTACGTGAAGTTCATGGACCGGGTGCAGCCGGTCGTCGCCAAGTACGGCAAGACGGTGATCGCCTGGCACCAGCTGACCGGCGCGCACCCCGCCAAGGGGGCGATCGCCCAGTACTGGGGGCTGGACGACACGGACGCGGCGGAGAAGGCGCAGGTCGCGAAGGCCGCGCAGAACGGGACCGGGCTGATCCTCTCGCCCGCCGACCGGCTCTACCTCGATATGAAGTACACCGAGGACACCCCGCTCGGGCAGGACTGGGCCGGACTGGTGGAGGTACAGCGGTCCTACGACTGGGATCCGGGCAACTACCTTGCAGGGGCGCCGAGTTCGGCCATCAAGGGCGTCGAGGCGCCGCTGTGGACCGAGACGATCGTGACGAGTGCCGACATCGACTACATGGTCTTCCCGCGGCTGGCAGGGGCGGCCGAGCTCGGCTGGTCGCAGGCGTCCACGCACGACTGGAACGCCTACAAGGTGCGGCTCGCGGCGCAGGGGCCGCGGTGGGACGCGCTGGGGATCGGCTACTACCGGTCGCCGCAGGTTCCATGGCCGGCCCAGTAGGGCGAACATGCTGAACGGGCACCCCGGAGGACCGTACTCCGGGGTGCCCGTCCGCTTGATCAGAACCCCGCGACGGGATTTTTGAGGGTTCCGATCAGCTGGAGGGCGCCCGCCGGGTCGGCCAGGTCGACCATCTGCTGGTTGTTGCGCAGCTGGAGCCGGTTGAGGCAGGACAGCGCGAACTCCGGGGCGAACATGTCGTACTGCTTGAACTTGTCGGCGAGTTCGGGCACCGACCGCTGGTACTCGCGGGTGACCTCCGCGACCGTGCGCCAGAAGTCGTCCTCCTCGACGATCCCCTCGGCGGCGAGGTTCGCGGCCAGGAAGCGGAAGAAGCAGTCGAAGACGTCCGTGAAGATCGACAGGAGCTTCTTGTCCTCCGGGACCTCCACGCGCAGCCGCTCGACCGTCGGCGGCAGCACCGCGTCCGGGTCCATGACGGCGATCTCCTCGGCGATGTCCTTGTAGATCGCGCGCTGGACGACGCCGTCCTTCAGGACCAGGATCACGTTCTCGCCGTGCGGCATGTAGACCAGGTCGTAGGCGTAGAAGCTGTGCAGGAGCGGGGTGAAGTACGCCCGCAGATAGTGGCGCAGCCACACCGTCGGCGCGAGCCCCGACTGCTCGATCAGCGCGCCCGCGAAGGACGCGCCCTCGTGGTCGACGTGGACGAGGGAGGCCATGGTGGCCAGGGACTCGCCGTCCTGGAGGGAGGCGACCGGGCTCTCGCGCCACAGGGCCGCGAGCATCTTCCGGTACGGCGAGTAGCGGTCCGTCGCCTTCTCGTACTCCAGGTGCCGGTAGCCGACGGCGGCCCGCTCCCGGATGATCGACAGGCCGGTCGACTTCAGGACGGGGTCGCCCTCGACGAGCTGGGCGAGCCAGTCGTTGATCGCCGGCGTCGCCTCCATGTACGCGGCCGAAAGTCCGCGCATGAAGCCCATGTTGATGACGGACAGGGCCGTCTTCACGTAGTGCTTCTCGGGGTTGGACTTGTTGAAGAAGGTCCGGATGGACTGCTGGGCCAGGTACTCGTCGTCGCCCTCGCCCAGGCAGACGAGATGGCCGCGGGCGACCTCGGCGGCGAAGGTGACGGTGAGCTTGTTCCACCACTGCCAGGGGTGGACGGGGATGAGGAGGTGGTCGGCGGGGTCGAGGCCCTTCTCGCGCAGGATGCCGTCGAAGCGCTCGACGGTCTCCTCGCCCAACTCCTCCCGTACGAAGGACTCGTACTCGATCCCCACACCCGCGGTGAAGGCCGCCCGGTCGCGGTGCGCGGCCAGCCAGACCAGGCGGACCGGACTCGCCGTTTCGGGGGCGTACGACAGGTACTCGTGGATGCCGAAGCCGAGCCGTCCGTTGTTGGCGACGAAGCAGGGGTGGCCCTCGGTCATGCCGGTCTCGATGGCCTGGAAACCGCTCTTCGCGAGCTCGGCGACCGGGATCTGCGGCTTGGTGAGCTTGTAGCAGGTGCCGGAGAGGGTGGAGGAGATCTCCTCCAGGTAGACCGGGAGGATCTCGTCGCTGAGGCCGAGTGCCCTCTTCAGCTCGATGAAGAAGTCCAGCGCCGCGAGAGGGAGTTGGGTGTCGTCGCGGTGGCGGGTGATGGAGTCCGCGTCGACCTGCCAGTGGTCGAGGGCGCGGCGGGTGGCGGCGAAGCGGTAGCGGGTCAGGCCGTCGTCGCTGCGGACGACGTAACCGTCACCCTGTTCTTCGGGTGTGATCAGCCGCTCGTGCGCGAACTCGGCGAGGGCCTTGCGGATCAGGAGGCGGTTGGCCTTCTCCCAGCGTTCGGGGGAGAGGTGGGCGACGGCGTCGGCGAGGCTCATGCGGGCACCCCCGTGGCCGCGAGGAACTGCTCTCGGGTGCAGAAGCTCAACAACGCCTTCTTCTCCGGCTTCTGGATCTCCCGTTCGGGCACGAACCCGACGGCTTCGTTCAGGGCGTGGACGGCCTTGTTGGACACGTCCGGTTCGACGACTACGCGTGCCGTCGCCGGGTCCGCGAAGAGGTGCGCCAGCACGGCGGTGATGACGGACCGGGTGAAGCCGTGGACGGGCGTGTCGGTGGCCGGGGTCAGGAAGTGCATGCCGACGTCACCGGGCAACGGCTCGTACAGGCCGACCAGTTCGCGGTGGGCGGGGTCGTAGTACTCCATCAGGAAGGCCGCTTCGCCGTCGTACAGGCCGAGCAGGGCGTGATGGTGCTCGTCGGCCGCGATCTCCATGTAGGCGCGCTCGACGTCCACCGGACTCGCGTCCTGCATCATCCAGAAGGCCGCCTTGGGGTGCGTGACCCAGGAGTGCAGCAGCTCCGCGTCCTTCAGCGGGTCGAGCGGTCGGAAGGTGAAGGTCATACGGAGAACTCCTGGAACGCGATGGTCTTCTCGACCGGGTAGTACTCGGTACCGAGCAGCTCGCGGATGATGCAGCTGTTGCGGTACGCGCCCATGCCCAGGTCGGGGCTGGTGATGCTGTGGGTGTGGACGCCGGCGTTCTGCAGGAAGACGCCCCGGCCCGTGGTGTCGATCGAGTAGTTGCGGGCGACGTCGAAGTTGCCGTGCGTGTCGTGGCGCAGGTGGTCGCGCAGGGGCTTCAGGAACTCCGGCTCGGCGTACTTGTAGCCGGTGGCCAGGATCAGGCCCTGCGAGTCGAGCTCGTAGTCCTTCCCCTGCTCCTCCTGGCGGAAGCCGAGGGTGTACGTGCCGTTCTCGTGACGCACGCTGTTCAGCGAGGAGTTGGTGAGCAGGCGCGTGGGCACGGGGCCGCCGAGGTTCTTCTGGTAGAGCAGGTCGAAGATCTCGTTGATCAGCTCGCCGTCGATGCCCTTGAACAGGCCCTTCTGCTCGGACATGAGCCGGTAGCGGGTGGTCTCCGGCAGCTCCCGGTAGTAGTCGATGTACTCCGGGGACGTCATCTCCAGCGTGAGCTTGGTGTATTCGAGGGGGAAGAAGCGCGGGGAGCGCGTCACCCAGTTCAGCCGGTAACCGTGGACGTCGATCTCGCTGAGCAGGTCGTAGTAGATCTCGGCGGCGGACTGGCCGGAGCCGACGAGGGTGATCGACTCCTTCCTCTGCAGCTCCGCCTTGTGCTGCAGATAGCGGGAGTTGTGGATGAAGTCGCCGTCCAGGCCCCGGCAGGACTCGGGGATGTGCGGCGGGGTGCCCGTGCCCAGGACGAGATGGCGGGCGCGGTACACCTCTCCGGCCTCGGTGCGCACGAGATAGTGCCCGTCCTCGTACGTCACCTCGGCGACCGTGGTGCCGAAGCGGACGCTGCTCAGCCGGCCGGCCGCCCAGCGGCAGTAGTCGTCGTACTCGACCCGCAGCGGATAGAAGTTCTCCCGGATGTAGAACGAGTACAGCCGGCCCCGCTCCTTGAGGTAGTTGAGGAAGGAGTACGGCGAGGTCGGGTCGGCGAGGGTGACCAGGTCCGACATGAACGGGGTCTGGAGGTGGGCGCCGTCCAGGAACATGCCCGCGTGCCACTCGAAGTCCGGCTTCGACTCCAGGAAGACGCCGTCGAGTTCGTCGATCGGCTCGGTCAGACAGGCCAGGCCGAGGTTGAAGGGACCGAGCCCGATCCCCACGAAGTCATGGGTCGCAGGAAAAGGGTTCGGGTTTTCAGGACGCGCGGTCAAGGGAGTCTCCCAGGTACTGCTCGGCGTGGCCGGCGATCAGGTCGAGGACGGCGGCGATGTCGGTCGCCTGTGTCTCGGGGTTGAGCAGGGTGAACTTCAGATAGTGGCGGCCGCCCACCTTGGTGCCCGCGACCACCGCGTCGCCGGAGGCGAACAGGGCCTTGCGGGCGTACAGGTTGGCGCGGTCGATCTCGGCCGGGTCGGTGACGGCGGCCGGTATGCAGCGGAAGACGAGGGTGGAGAGGGTGGGCTCCACGACGACGTCGAAGCGGGGGTCGGCGGCGAGGAGCTGCCAGCCCTCGGCCGCCAGGTCGCAGACCTGGTCGAAGAGTTCGCCGATGCCGTCGGCGCCCATCACCCGCAGCGTCATCCACAGCTTGAGGGCGTCGAAGCGGCGGGTGGTCTGCAGGGACTTGTCGACCTGGTTGGGGATGCGCTCGGTGACCATACGGCGCGGGTTGAGGTACTCGGCGTGGTAGGTCGCATGGCGCAGGGTGGCCGCGTCCCGGACCAGCACGGCGGAGGAACTCACCGGCTGGAAGAAGGACTTGTGGTAGTCGACGGTGACGGAGTCGGCGCGTTCGATGCCGGCGATGCGGTCCCGGTACTTGAGGGAGGCGAGCAGCCCGCAGCCGTAGGCCGCGTCCACGTGCAGCCAGGTGTTGTACTGGTCGCAGAGCTCGGCGATCTCGGGCAGCGGGTCGATGGAGCCGAAGTCGGTGGTGCCGGCGGTGGCGACGACGGCCATCGGGACGAGACCGTCCTTCCGGCAGCGCTCCAGCTCACGGGCGAGCGCCACGGTCTGCATCCGCTGGTCGTGGTCGACGGGTACGGAGACCACCGAGTCCTGGCCCAGGCCCAGCAGTTTCGCGGACTTCTGCACGCTGAAGTGGCTGACCTCGGAGGCGAAGATCCGCAGTTTGGCCAGGGCGGCCCCTCCTTCCCACCCTGCCCACCCTGGCTTCGCCTCCTCCCGGGCCAGCAGCAGCGCCTGCAGGTTGGACTGTGTGCCGCCGGAGGTGAACACGCCGTCGGCGGCCGGGCCCAGGCCGATCCGGGCCGTCGTCCAGTCGATGAGCTTGCGCTCGATCAGGGTGCCGCCGGCCGACTGGTCCCAGGTGTCCAGGGAGGAGTTGACGGCGGACAGGACGGCCTCGCCTAGCACCGCCGGGATGACGACCGGGCAGTTGAGGTGGGCCAGGTAGCGGGGGTGGTGGAAGTAGATCGCGTCACGGAGGTAGACGTCCTCCAGCTCGTCGAGCACGGCCGCGGTGTCGAGCAGCGGGGTGTCGAGGTCGATCTGCTCGATACGGGGAGCGAGGGCGTCGACGCTGATGCCGGTGAACGGACGCTTGGTGGCGGCGAGTTTGGCCGCCACCCGCTCGACGCCTTCGGTCACGGAGCGGCGGTACTGCTCCGCGGTCGTGTCATTGAGCAGGTGCGAGCGCATGGTGCGGGTCCTCCGGTGCGGGCGGTCCGTGCGGGACGGAAGAAGGGCGGAACCTCAGCTTTGACCGATCTTTATTTAGGTTAGCCTAACCTAAGCTTTGCTGGGAAGGCAGCCCCCTGCCGTGACTGTGATCACGCCTGTCCCAACTGCCGCTATTCGGCGGCGCGCAGCTGTTCCTCGGTCATTCCCCGGCGCCAGTAGCCGACGAAGGTGACCCGCCGCCGGTGGATACCGCGCTCGCCGACGAGGTGCCGGCGCAGCTGCTTCACACTGCCGCTCTCGCCCGCGATCCAGGCGTACGGGTGCTCGGCGGGCGGGAGTTGGGCCTGGCGGAGGGCGTCGAGGGCCATGGGGGACCCCTCGACGCCGGCTGCGTCCCGGACCAGCCAGGTGATCTCGGCGTCGGCCTCGGTCGCCAGGTCCTGGATGTCACCGGCGTCGTGCACCTCCAGCCAGACCCGGGCGCGGGTGCCGGCCGGCAGCGACTCGAGGATCGCCGAGACGGCCGGAACGGCGGTCTCGTCCCCCCAGATCAGCGTCAGGTCGGTGTCCGCGGGCGGCCGGAACCGGATCGCGCGGTTGTCCGCGATCGCGGGACCGAGCAACACGACGCGATCACCGGCGGCGGCTCGCGCGGCCCAGTGGGAGGCAGGACCGGCCGGCGTGTGCAGCACGAAGTCGACGTCGATCTCGTCGGGAGCGCGCCGCAGCGCCCGCAGTGTGTACGACCGCATCACGGCCCGCACGTCGTCCGGCAGTTCACGCCAGGCCTGCCACCAGCCGTCGCCGAGCTCGTACGGGACGGCCGGCTCGGCTTGGCCGGGGTGCGGCAGGAAGAGGGACAGCGACTGGTCGCATCCGTCGGAGAGGAAGTGCTGCAGATCCTCCCCCGCGAAGGTCACACGCACCAGAGACGGCCCGAGCCGCCTCGTCCGTACGACTCGGAGGGAGAAGAAACGAAACGGTGCGGCGACGGCCGTAGTCATGGGGTAACTCCTGATTCGACGTCAGGGATGCCGACCTGAGGGGGCGCGGGGCTGCATCGATTTGCGGCTCCGCCGCGCGGGCGCGACCAGCCACAACGGACCCGCAGTCGCCCGCGCTGCTCAGCCGGCCTTCTTCGCGTTCTCGATCGCCTCCGCCAACTTCTCGAGCAGAGGCACGCACTTGTCGTACGACAGAATCGGCTCGGGAGAGCGGGAGATGACCTGCCCGGCCTTGACCGCCGGCAGCTTCTTCCAGGTGGCCTTGGTGATGTCGGCCGGCTGGGTCGCCGAGGTCCGGTCGTCCATCATGATGATGTCCGCCGCGTACTTGTCGACGTTCTCCCAGCTCAGCGACTCGAACCAGCCGCCGCCCTTGGCCTTCGACTGCTCCGGGGGCTCCACGAAGTTCACGCCGAGCGCCTTGAAGTACTCCAGGTCGATGGAGAGGTTCGTGCCGGAGACGTAGAAGAGCGCGTCGCTCGCGGAACCGGCCATCACCTTGATGTCGGGCTTGGCCTTCGCGGCCTTGCGCAGCCGGGCCGCGGCCTGCTCGAACTTCTTCTTGGCGTCCGTCGCCCTGGCCGCTGTCATGTCCGCGCCGAGTGACTGGGCCAGCGCCCACATGCGCTGCAGCGGCTCGGTCAGCTGGCGGTCGTAGACGGAGATGCCGACGCTGGGGGCCAGCTGGGCGATCTTGTCCTTGGAGGCCTCGGGGACGTACCAGAGCGTGCCGGCGTCGTCGAACATCGTGCTGATGAGTACGTCGGGCGCGAGGGCCGCGTACTTCTCGACGTTGAACTGGTCCCAGGCGTTGCCGAGGATCGTGACCTTGCTGATGTCCATGTCGCCGGCCTGGACATCGGCCTTGCCGTCCGAGGTTTTGGTGGGACCGAAGACGCCCTTGACGCTGATGCCGTAGTCGTGGAGCGCGGCGGCGACACCGGTGAACGCGACGATGTTCGCGGGCACCTTGTCGAGCTTCACGGTCTTGCCGCGGTCGTCCTTGAAGGTCCAGGGGCCGTCCGCCGGGGGCGGGGATGCCGTGGCGGTCGTCGAGTCGCCGGAGCCCCCGCTTTTCGCGTCGTCGTCCCCGCAGGCCGCGAGCGCGGCCCCGAGGCCGAGGGCGCCGCCGGCGGCGAGGATGCCGCGTCGGGTCAGATGGGTGGCTCTGGCGTTGGGCATGGTGTGGCTGCTTTCGAACGGGGCGGAACGCCCGCCGGACAAGTTCGAATGTAGGTTAGCCTAACCTCAGTCGATGTCCAGGGGTGGGAGCGTCCCGCGCCCGAACCCGCAGCCGGCCTGTGAGCTGCGCCTCTGCGGCCGCGGCTGTGTGGCCGTGTGGCTGTGCGGCTGTGCGGCTGTGTCAGCCCACCAGGCCCAACTCCCGTGCGATCAGCATCCGTTGGACCTCGCTCGTGCCCTCGCCGATCTCCAGGATCTTGGAGTCGCGCCACATGCGGGCCACCGGGTACTCGTTCATGAAGCCGTAGCCGCCGTGGACCTGGGTGGCGTCGCGCGCGTTGTCGACGGCGACGGTGGAGGAGTAGAGCTTGGCGAGGGCCGCCTCCTTCTTGAAGGGGGCGCCGCTCACCAGCCGGGCGGCCGCGTCGCGCCAGGCCAGGCGGGCGGTGTGGGCCTTCATCTCCATGTCGGCGATCTTGAACTGGATGGCCTGGTTGGCGCCGATCGGGCGGCCGAAGGCGTGCCGCTCCTTCGCGTACTTCACCGACTCGTCCACACAGCCCTGGGCCAGGCCGGTCGCGAGAGCCGCGATGGCGATGCGGCCCTCGTCGAGGATCCGCAGGAACTGGGCGTACCCGCGGCCCCGTTCGCCCAGCAGGTTGGCCGCCGGGACGCGGACGTCCGAGAAGGACAGCTCGCGGGTGTCCGAGGCGTTCCAGCCGACCTTCGAGTACGGAGGCGCCACCGTGAAGCCCGGGGTGCCGGACGGGACGATGATCGACGAGATCAGCGGCTTGCCGTCCGGCTTGCGGCCGGTGACCGCGGTGACCGTCACCAACCGTGTGATGTCCGTGCCCGAGTTGGTGATGAAGCACTTGGTGCCGTTGATCACCCACTCGTTCGTGGACTCGTCCAGCCGGGCCGTCGTACGCGTCGCGCCCGCGTCCGAGCCGCCGTCGGGCTCGGTCAGGCCGAAGGCGCCGAGGATCTCGCCGGAGCAGAGGCGGGGCAGCCACTCCTGCTTCTGGGCGTCCGTGCCGAAGAGATGGATCGGCATGGCGCCCAGAGAGACGCCGGCCTCCAGCGTGATGGCCACCGACGAGTCCACGCGGGCCAGTTCCTCCAGGGCCACGCCCAGCGCCAGATAGTCGCCGCCCATACCGCCGTACTCCTCGGGGAACGGCAGCCCGAACAGGCCCATGCGGCCCATCTCGCGGACGATCTCGTACGGGAACTCGTGGTGCTCGTAGAACTCGCCGATCTTGGGTGCCACGACGTCGTGCGCGAACTGCTCGACGGTGCGGCGGAGTTCTTCGAGTTCGGGGGAGAGACGGAAGTCCATGGCGGTCACTGCTCCTCAGCGGCCTCGGCGGCCTCGGTGTCCTTGTGGGACAGGGCTCGGACGGTGCGGGACGGGCTGGGCCGGCCCAGTTGGTCGGCCATCCACGTGCTTGTGGCGACGAGGCGGCCGAGGTCGACTCCGGTGTCGATGCCGAGACCCTGAAGCATCCACACGAGGTCTTCGGTGGCGAGGTTGCCGGTGGCGGACTTGGCGAACGGGCAGCCGCCGAGGCCGCCGGCGGAGGCGTCGACCGTGGTGACGCCGTGTTCGAGGGCGGCGTAGGTGTTGGCGAGAGCCTGGCCGTACGTGTCGTGGAAGTGGACGCCCATGACGTTGGTCGGTACGCCCTCCTCGTTGAGGAGGGAGAGCAGTTCGAGTACGTGTCCCGGTGTCGCGACGCCGATGGTGTCGCCGAGGCTCAGTTCGTCGCAGCCCATGTCCATCAGCGCCGTGCAGACGTGTGCGACCTGGTGGAGCGGGACCCCGCCCTCCCAGGGGTCGCCGAAGCACATGGAGACATAGCCGCGCACATGGGCGCCCTGGTCCTTGGCGTGCTTCACGACGGGGGCGAACACGGCCAGCGACTCGTCCACGGTGCGGTTGAGGTTGGCCTTCGCGAAGGACTCGGTGGCGCTGGCGAAGACGGCGACCCGTCCGGCGCCCAGCGCGAGGGCGCGGTCGAGGCCGCGCCGGTTGGGGACGAGGACGGGCAGGTGCACGCCCTTGATGTCCTGCACCAGCGGGAACAGCTGCTCCGCGTCCGCCAGTTGGGGCACCCACTTGGGGTGGACGAAGCTGGTCGCCTCGACGGTGGTGAGGCCCGCGTCGGCCAGGCGGTGGATGAATTCCGCCTTGACCGCCGTCGGGACCGTGCCCTTCTCGTTCTGCAGACCGTCGCGTGCGCCGACCTCGTGGATCCTGACCCGCTGGGGCAGGTCCGTGGCCGGGACGACCATGGGGAGACCCTCCTCGGTCATTTCTCCGCCTCCTCGTGCGGTGCGACGACCGCCAGCACCTGGTCCATGGCGACCGTCGTGCCCGGCGTGACGTCCAGTTCGGCGACCGTGCCGGCGTGCGGGGCGGAGATGACGTGCTCCATCTTCATCGCCTCGACGACCAGCAGACTCTGACCGGCACTCACCTCGTCCCCGACGGCGACCTTCACGACGGTGACCGTCCCGGGCATCGGCGCGGTGAGCGAGTCGGCGCCCGCGTGTCCCGCGTGCGTGAGGGACGCGGCGACCGGGTCGTGGTCGCGCACGTGCCAGGCGTCGCCGTCCCGGCCGATCCAGTCGGCGGCACGGTGGAAGGTGTGGCGGACGCCGTCGAGGGTGACGGAGACGGTGTCGCCGGTGACGGCGTGGGTGCCCTGCGGGACGTACTCCACAGGGTCCTGTACCCGCAGGTGGAACCCGACGGCCCGTGGAACTCCGCCCAGCCGCCAGCCGCTCGGCACGGAGAAGGGATCGGTCCAGCCCCCGCTCCGGGGCTCCAGAGCCTCCAGACGTACGGCCGCCGCAGCCTCGTAGACCTCCTGCGGTACGTCCGTGGAGACGAGGTCGTCCACCACGCGCTCGACGAGCCCGGTGTCCAACTCGCCCTTGACCACGGCCGGATGGGCCAGAAGCCGCCGCAGGAACCCCGCATTGGTCTGCACGCCGAGCGTCACGGTCTCCGCGAGGGCGGCCCGGAGCCTCCTGAGCGCCGTCGCCCGGTCCGGCCCGTACGCGATCACCTTGGACAGCATCGGGTCGTACAGGCTGCCGACCTCAGTGCCCTCGCTGAGGCCGGAGTCCGTGCGGATGCCGTCGCCCCGGGGTTCGCGCAGCCGCAGTACGGTGCCGCCGGAGGGGAGGAACCCGCGCGCGGGGTCCTCCGCACAGATGCGGGCCTCGACCGCGTGGCCGGTGAGGGTGATGTCGTCCTGCCCGTACGGCAGTTGCTCGCCCGCCGCCACCCGCAGCTGCCACTCCACCAGGTCAAGCCCCGTGATCAGCTCGGTGACCGGGTGCTCCACCTGGAGGCGGGTGTTCATCTCCATGAAGAAGTACGACGACGGGTCCTCGCCGGGGACGATGAACTCCACCGTGCCCGCGCCCCGGTATCCGCACGAGCGGGAGGCCTGGACGGCGGCCTCGCCCATCGCAGCCCTGGTCCTCTCGTCGAGCAGCACACTCGGCGCCTCTTCGATGATCTTCTGGTGCCGGCGCTGCAGTGAGCACTCGCGCTCGCCCAGATGCACCACGTTGCCGTGACCGTCCGCCAGGACCTGGATCTCGATGTGCCGCGGCCGGTCCACCCACCGCTCGACGAGGAGCGTGTCGTCACCGAAGGAGGCGCGGGCCTCACGGCGGGCGGCGGCGATCTCGTCGCCCAGCAGGGAGGCGTCCCGGACCAGCCGCATGCCCTTGCCGCCACCGCCGGCCGACGGCTTCAGCAGCACCGGCATGCCGATCTCGCGGGCCGCATCGGCGAGTTGGCCGTCCGTCAGTCCGCTGCCGCTCGACCCGGGGACGACCGGTACCCCGGCGGCCTGCACGGTCTCCTTGGCGCGGATCTTGTCGCCCATCAGGGAGATCGCGTCGGCCGGCGGTCCGATGAAGACCAGCCCGGCGTCGGCGCACGCGCGCGCGAACGACGCGTTCTCCGCGAGGAAGCCGTATCCGGGGTGCACGGCCTGCGCGCCCGTGCGGGCGGCCGCGTCCAGGATCCGCTCCACCGACAGATAGCTCTCGGCCGCCGGAGCGGGACCGATCCGTACTGCCGTGTCGGCCTCCCGGACGTGCCGTGCATCGGCGTCGGCGTCGGAGAAGACGGCCACCGAGCGTACGCCCAGCGAGCGGAGCGTACGGATCACGCGGACGGCGATCTCGCCCCGGTTGGCCACGAGCACTGTGTCGAACATGGGTCCCCTCCTCACATCCGGAAGACGCCGAACCGGGGCTCACCCAGTGGCGCGTTGGCACAGGCGGTCAGGGCAAGTCCCAGTACCTGCCGGGTCTCCAGCGGGTCGATCACGCCGTCGTCCCAGAGGCGGGCGGTGGCGTAGTAGGCGTTGCCCTGGCGCTCGTACTGCTGCCGGATCGGCGCCTTGAAGGCCTCTTCCTCGTCCCCGGGCAAGGACTCGCCGC